>ERZ794936.381-NODE-381-length-22582-cov-6.196653_pt1 | contig 22582 bp, 13 predicted proteins | sample MGYA00511083_ERZ794936 | MGnify/ENA primary metagenome ERZ794936 (study PRJEB30137, sample SAMN04331409) | food metagenome | isolation source: Y2 must sample point D1 replicate A | place: Australia: South Australia | collected 2014 ... | reverse complement strand
AAACTGCGCTTCTTTTTTAAATTTCTTTTTTTTTTTTTTTTATTACTTTTATATAATCCATGAAAGAACATTAATAAAATCACCAAGCAATGTTAACCCCTAAATTTGACATCTCTCAAGATGATTTGCACATATTTATCAAGGTGCATATCAATAATATTAGATTCAGTACAAGCAACTTAGACATAACTATAAACAATAACATGGTCAACTTTTCTTTGCTGCCTTATTACTTGAGATTGACTTTTAATGAAGGAGAAGATATGATGAGTGAAGAAGACATAATAACTCAAAATATGATACAAGAAGTAGGAAATCCAGGAAGTCAATTGGAACAGCCTTTTGAATGCAAGTTATTGAGCGAAGAAGACGTTATTGAGATTAAGTTATTCAAAAAACATAAAAATCAAACTTTTTTGGATTTAGATAACCATTTAAGATTATTAAACAGACAAGAAACAGTTAACAATTCTTCTATGTTGAATGTTGTTAATGAAACCAAGCCTAGCCAAAATAAATTGATTCAAGAAATCGATGACGAGACAAATGATATACCTTTGTTATCTAAATTGGGAGAGACTTTTGATTGGCAAATTAAACAAAATGTTAATGTGGAAAACGATATAAAGAATAACAAAATTGGATTTAGTAGTAAGTATACAGCAGATGCCATAATACCATCTATTTACAACAACAATGAGATTAACGAAGTTGCTGAAGCTATCTTGCTTAAAGATTCAGAAGACTTCAAAAGTGAACTTATACAATTAAGAAATTATAGAGACAACTTGAAGTTTGATCCTGATTACTACATGAATGATTACATCACATTTAAATATGGTCAATTAAATGAATACATGAAAGAAGATTTGGATATCAATGGGATTTTGGAAATTTTGAAGTTTGTTCCTACAGAAATTAAGTACTTTTTGAAATGGGTTAAATTGAAAGCTTCGGATAAACCTAGATTTAAAGATTTGATCAGCTACAATGAATTTGAACAGGAACAAATGAGAGAAAAGTTACCAAAGAATATTCAACATGAAGATTTTGAGAAAATATTATCAAATGATGGTGATGTCAAGTTGATTTCCAAACAAACACCACTATTTCTCCAATTGGCAAAATCACCAAAAAGTATAAAATTTGATGATTTAAATGAATCTTGGAAACAAAACTTTACCTTTTTGATAAACGCCATATTTGGATACTTCTTTCAATCTATGGAATTTGATTATAACTTAAAGGAAGAACAAGAAGGGAAAGTACCAAGTTCAACTTACAAACCTAGCAAAAGAGAACAAACCTCAGAAAGATCATGGTTGATCGGTAAGCTATCACCACAATTGAGTAATTTGGATAACACTCTGCTATTAAATGAATTTGGTGTTAAGGAAAGTTGTAATTGGAAACCGGAATTTAAACTTGACAACAAAGATGTTGATATGGAAGAAGATTTCATCATTAAAGAGGTTGTTGAGGAAGAGCCAGAACAAAAAGATATAAAGATTAGTGACTTGGAGGATAAAAGAAATATCATTAAAGCAGCTTTAATAATTTCAATTAAGAAATCATTAAGTTATCCACTACATAGAAATCTTCAATTGAGTTTGAAAGTTGTGGATTATGTGAACTACACATTCTTGGGTGGTTCAAAGTTGATTATAAAGATATTATTAAAGATTCACGAACTTTTCAGATTTGATGATACATTCTATATCTACAATAAAATTTGGCTTGATGATATGATAACTTGGTTATTGAAATTTTGTGATACCGAATTCCATGATGTTAATAATGAAGTAGTCAAAGGTGATGATATTTTGGATGAGCTTTTCAAGGATGTTGCTTCAAAAATTTCATTTATCAACAGATCATTCAAAAAGGAAGATTTTGATTTTATGATCATACAAAGTGAATTGAATGAACAAGGCGATAACATTGAATGGGATTCAATAAACATACAAGAAATTGAAAACATAGCTGATATTAAATATAAAGAATTTACTCAATCTATATAAATACATTTATATATATTTAATTCAAAATACTCTTCAAAGTATTCTTTCTTTTTCCGTTATTATTATTTTCATTGTTTTCTGTTTCATCTGTGTCTACAATTAAATCTTCATTGAATTGAACTTTTTTCATAACTATGTTATCATCTTTGTCTTCTTCATCAATGGTTGTTTCATGTTCTGGTGTATTCTCCATTTCGTACTTTTTCAAAGAAATTTCATTTTCATTTGTATTACCGAACTGAAACTTGTTGTTCACAGTATATTCCAAGTCTTCATGGCTTTTTAAATTTTCAGTATGAATACTTTTTTGTCTTTTTATGGCATTCAAATCAATACTGGCGGCTTGATGAGTTCCATAATCATAGCTTCTTTTTCTACTGTGCATATTATGTGTGGTCTTTTTGAAGGCATTATTTTGAGATAGCTCCAATAATGCTTCAGATGTTTGGCTGTCTGATTTGTTGTGACCATAGAACACTGATCTTGTTCTCTTATGCGCTGTTTGCTTCAAAGGAGATATATCAGCAGATGGCTTTAAAGTTGATGGCATAGAATTGTATCTTTTATGAGACTTTACAAAGGATTTTGTTTGTGAAGAATCTGGACTATGCTTTACCGAAGCACCCTTAAAGTGCAATGTCGAAGAGTTTGTACTTCTGTTGTCCTCTAAGATCCCTGTATTAAAAGAATGCATCTTAGGTTTGAACATCATAGGGTCGTTTTCATTTGTGCTGGTGACTCTACTATTTCTTCCAGATATTTCATTGATGCTGCTTATTCTACTGTCATTTCTTTCTTGTGCTTCATTCATATTGATATTTTTAGAATTCAGAGCTTTGACTCCAGCTTCCCCAATTTTGAAAGGAGAGTTGGTTCTTTTAGATTGATTTTTAAAGTGTAACTGAGGTACAGTATTATAATTTTCCGCTTGATCATAAATATTGTTAGTTACGTTTTCAGGAGTTTTTTCAAAGTCTTCCGTTTCGTTGTTATCAGAGAATGTTCTCAATCTTATAGATCTCGATGGATCTATATAAACCACATCACTGTTAGGATGAGGTAGTTCCTTGATTCTATGATCCTGATAAGATACTCTGCTATATTGCTCTGGGGTGGCAGGTCTGTCGCCTTGGATAATGTTCTGGTCATTATGAAATAATTGTGGAATCATATTCCCTGGAATGTTTGCTTGCATAGAAAGCTTTAACATCTCCAATTTCATTGCATATTGCTTAGAAATCTCTTGTTCTTTTTGGAATTCCATACTTTTTATGAAGCTCTTTGTTTCCAAAGTAGTTCTTTGGTGTTGAACTTGCATTTGCATATGGTAGTTAATGTTTGGGTTTTCGCAGAAGAAAGGTGGTGGATAATTGGGTACATTTGATATTTGGTATTGCACTTGTGGATATAATGGGCTTTCTGGGTTAATGTAATCCGGTTGAGAATTGACCCGTGCCATTGAATGTGGTGGAACACTTGCGGGTACGATTCTTTGGTTGGCGGCATTATGCTGATAGTTGTAAGCTTGGTTACCGCCTTCACCAAAATAAGGTTGATGAGGATCCATTAAAGAAGAAATTAGATATCGAAATTATATTAAAAAAATGATAATGATAATAAAAGCAATGGCCAGTTCTTATTGTAGAAACTATTTTAGTCTTATCTTTGGTAATAGATGTTTAATTTTTGGTTAAGTATTTTAAAACTTTCAATTTTAAAAAAAAACTTCCCTTACAAATAAGCTTTTGATTGAAAAAAAAAAAAAAACAACAACAAAAACAACAAATTCTTACTATTTTCTTGGGTATATAAAATAACTTCAATAACAGGAATGTCAGATTCAAAATAGCTTAAATGAACTCACAATAATCTTCTTTGTCCTTTTTTTTAAAAAAAAAAAATAAGCAATTTAGTTATAATGTTGAAATTTCGATGATATAGTTTTTGGTGTAAACAAGAGCATTTGTTTATTCTTGCATTTCCTAAAATGGATTCATATAAGATTTTCATGTTTTTTTTTAAAAAGTGGTCATGTGACACATAGTAAACAAGTATTCAATCACAAATCATTTTTACACTCTAGGTTTCTATATATAAACATATGGAGGATTGGAAAAGCGTTCGATCTAGATGAGCATAGAATTGATGATAATTAAAAGGCAAAAAATTTAGTTTAAAATAAAATATTAATTTAGAAAAAAAAAAATAGAGATTATATAACATTTATTGGCACAGCAGAACAAATGGCGTGTACTCTTATTCAATAACAACTTTTTTTTTTTTTTTCAAGATTTATTTTGGAATATTGATACAATTAACTTAAACAGTTTCTTCAAAGATGGTTTCAATTGGCTTTTCCATAATAGAAGCATGGCCAATAACAGTAACAGCAGAAGCACCAATCAACCACAAAATTGTGGAGATTGGAGAAGCTAAAAACCCTAATGGAACTGCAACCAATAACAAACCAGTGTATAGTTGGGAAGTCTTATATGTACCAAATGGAGTTATTAAATCTTGACCTTGTAACTTATTAATACCCATAATACCAAAGAAAGAAAACAAAATAACAAATAACAACAATAAATTTGTTAATAAGGTGTATATGAACAAACATGAAACTATTAAAGTATAGTTGCTTTGGAAGTATTTCAAATTGTAACTGACTCTGGTTTGAATTTCAGAGAAGTTCAATGGTTTGGATATTCTTCTAACATCGAAGAATTCTTGTGGAGGTTTTATTTGTTTTACTTTGGATTGTAAGTTTAAGGCTTCATTTTTTATGTTTTCTAAAGATAAGTTGGAAACAAATCCGGAAACTTGTGATATAGCGTTTAGTTGATTCATTTTTTGGTGTATATAAATGCTTTTAGGCTTGGTTATATGTAAAAATACCAAATCAAACGTGATGTTTTTGCTACAAATTATATCAAATTCAATCCAAAAATAGCCAAAACCGAGAAAAACACGTTGCTACTAGATGTGGTCCATTTTTTTTTCCTATTTGGCTTGAAGAAAATTTTTTTCCTTACATTTTTTTCAAGCAATTCACTTCGGAGTTTATCGGGTCTCAAGGAAAACACTTTATTTAGTACAAGAACAAGAAATAGGAGAAAACTTGGCAATAGTATGGGCTCAATTTTTACTTAATTGTGAATAGAATTATAGCTTAATATGTGATTTACACACTTTATGTGCGTTTACTTTGCAATGAATGGCAAACCGTATGAGAATATCACGTGATGTGATCTGGAAAAAACGAAAAAATCAAAAAAAATCCGCCATGATTTTAAAGGAACGCTAATCCCCGAAATATCAGGAAGATTTTTTTCACTAATATCACGTTTCTTGGGGGTTTACAGCTATATATATGAAAACGGGCATACAATCTCTATCTTTTGAATACTCCAAAAGTTTGAATTAATCATAAAAACCAAAAAAAAAAAAAAAAAAACAGAGGACTACGAACAGCTTAGCTATGGGTTTAGATATTCCTTCTGTTTTCACCAAGGAGAATGCTTTTTCTCTTACAAAATCTTTGAAATACAGAGCTACACACACAAAATCCTTCTATGCTTTCATGGTAGTTGTTGTGTTAACCACTTTTTTGCTAAGGAAATCTGATATTTTGCCTAGATTCATGTTGAAGCCTCCTAAAAACTGGTTACAAAGATATAAAGACAACTTGAAGAAAATTATTGAAGATGAAGAAGTTTCAAGCCCATTGGCCAGAGAAAGATTGACAAAAAAAACTGTGAGAATCAACTTTGGTGGTAAAAATGGATGTATCAGAAGATGGTTGTTATTAAACAGTAACGATGAATATGCTACTTTGGCTTATTCAAACTATAGAAATATTGCTCCAATAAAAGCTAAAAATGATGGTTTAACTCTTTCTTTAAAAGATAGATTAAATTTTGATGCTTTATGTGAAAACGTTAGCAACCAAAATTCCGGTGATAAGTTTATTATAGGTATTTTCCATCCTTTCTGTAACTCAGGTGGTGGAGGTGAAAGAGTTTTATGGGAACTTTGTAAGACTATTTTGGATAAGTATGAAAACAACAAAAATTTCAAGATTGCCATTTACACAGGAGATGTTGATATCAAACCTGAAGACATAATTGAAAAAGTGAAGTTCAAATTTGGTATTAACTTGGATATCAAAAAAATATGTTTTATTTACCTTGAAGGAAGAAGCAAAGTTGAAGGCAAATCATGGCCTGTTTTTACTTTATTACTACAAGCAATTTCCTCTATTTTCTTGTTGAAAAATGCTATTAGCAAATTGCCACCTGATTGCTTTATAGACACCATGGGTTATCCTTTCGTATACCCTGTTATGAAATTTTTCTACGATGTTCCTATTGTATCCTACACTCACTATCCTATAATTCAAAGAGATATGCTGTCTATGAACAACTTACCAATGATAAAAAGAGTTTATTGGATGATCCTATATGTTTGGTATAAATTCTGTGGCTATTCTGTTGATTACTCCATTGTAAATTCAACTTGGACCAAAAACCATATGGATTCAATTTGGAAGATGGTTGATAATAATATTGTTTATCCACCATGTTTGAAAGCTCAGGATACAAAGCCTTTATCAAATGACCACAAGAAGAAATGGCAATGTGTTTTAGTTGCTCAATACAGACCTGAAAAGAGACACGAGTTAGCTATCGATCAATACAAGAAGTATTTAGATACTTTTGAAGGATCTGACATAAATAAAAGTTTGAATTTGATTTTTGTCGGTTCAATAAGATCTGTAGAAGATGAAGTCTTTTTAAGACAATTAAAGTATAGGGCACACAAAACATTGAAAATTCCAGAAGACAAGTTGATTTTTAAAACGAATTTGTCTTATGCAGATCTATTAGCTGAAATAAAAGACTCTCAATTTGGTTTGAACACTATGTGGAACGAACACTTTGGTATTTCTGTTGTTGAATATTTTGCAAACAATACTATTCCATTAGCACATGCTTCTGCTGGACCTTTATTGGATATTTTAGGTCCTGTTTTGAAAAACAATTCTCAATTTGAAGAATTTAGCAAAAAGTTGTTTTTTATAGATGCATCTGATCCGGATTATAGTGAAGAAACTGCTGGAAAGTATTCTGAATTATACGAAGTTTTCAAAGCTGTAGACAGTATAGGTTCATCTTCTAATATATGGAAAGAATTAGGTAATAAAGGATACGACTATGTTTTAGAGAAATTCTCGAATGAAAAGTTTGATGAAGACTTCAATGAAAAAGTCCTGAATTATTTGGTCAATGACATTCTTAAATCAAAAACCAAAAGAGCTGAAGCCGATGTGGAATGCCAATAAAGAGTTATTGCATCACTTGAGCTAAAGGCATTAAAAAAAGAAAAAAAAAAAAAGATTTAATTATTAAATTTGCATATATAAAGATTCTTTTAAATGAATATATTGAAAAACTCACATCTTTAGTCCCATTTGTCACCATATCCATTCATGACTATGCTATCATCATATTCAGAATTTCCTCCATACGGATGATCACCATAAGCTCCCATGTTAACTGAGGATTCAGACAAAGATTCTTGAGGTTGTCTCTCTGGTGACATCATTGTATCGTCTATACTAATCTTATGGAATTGTTGAATTGGAGTTATCGGTTTATTGGGCAAGATAGCAGAATTAGAGGTTTTGGCAACATCTGCCGGGTTTGTAGCTATCTTTAGGTTATTTTTAGCACTTTTAGATGCAGCTTTTGATTCCTTGGATAGAACAGATCTTTGTGAAGTGCTCAATGGTGGGGAAACAGCTCTTTTTAAGTTTTTATTCAAACTCTTACCTGTTTCTGGATCTAGGTTCAAATAATCGCAAACGATCTTGGATCTTAGTTTAGGATCAGTGGTGGAAGTTAACTTTTTCATGATATCAAACCACTTAAACATGGTATCGTAACTATCGCATCTGAATACCCAGTTTTGACCTCTGTGAATTAGCCCATTTTGTTTTGCATGTAAAACAAATTTGTATTCGGAAGAACCTCTCTTGGAGTGTTCAGCTACAGTACAGTCATTCAGAGGTAAAGACATTATAGGAGTTAAATCTTTTTTCCTGTCACCTGTTTTAAATTCATGTAAGAAAGTTGGAGTTAATAAATAGAATCCTCTTGTATAACTTTTCAAAAACTTGGATCTCTTTTCTAAAAATCCAGATATTAATTCATTAGCTAAGGGGTCAAATTGACTTTTATAGCTAATCTTACTGAAATGTCTCATTGGTAAATCAAGCGGAATAAAGCAATCCTTGTTAACTGATGCTTCTGTATAGTAAGACCATTCCATAGTAGGATCAATATTCAAAAATCCAGAATCTAACTTGGAAATTAGTGTATCAAATACCAACTGTGCTTCTTGACCCATCAGTTTTGCATATTGTGTCAATGCACTTTGGATTTCATGAATTATGACTTTTTCAAGTTCCCCACCTGATGTTTGTAAATTCAAGTGAGCCTCATGCAAAAAGTTTTCTTCATGTAATTGTCTTTTGATAGATCTGTCCAATGCTAACTTACACAAGTATGGATCCAATTTGTTACTGGTAGAATACTTGGCTTGTTCCAATGATTGTGAAAATTGTTGCAATTCTTTTTTAGTATTGTTTAGTTGGGAGTCCAGGTTATTGGAAAAATCAGATTCCAATTCTTTAATTTCTTTGATTTTGACTTGTAAATCTCTTCTCAAGTCAACTAATCTGGGGATGATTGTATTGTTTAGTTCTCTGGAAGCATGCTGAGCAGCATGGATCATTGAGTTATGGTATTCAGCCAAAACTTGTGGCAAATCAGTTACACTGTTATTTCCTGCTGGGGCAAATAACTTACTCATAACCAAGTTTTCAGTTTTATTAACACTTTTAGGTTTTTGCTTGTGTATATCATGAGCATCGCTGCCCTTTTTTTCACTTAAAGCGGTAGCAGTAGGTAGCAAGTTTTGAAATGGAAAATTTATAGCGTGTGACAGTCTTATTTGTTGTCTAACAATTTCGTCTTGAATAGAACAAGTCTCTTGTAAGTAAAGTAAAACTGCTTTGATTATGGCTTTCCAACAAGTGAATCTTTGTGCTAATATTTCTGTAGGTTGCAAATTGTAAGGAACGGTTATTGATAACGGTTGTTTTAAAACTTCTTTGTATTGTGCATTTGCAGCGTTGGTGTGCAATGACATTGTTGCTCCTCCATTTGTTGTAGATGATAAATAAGTTTGTTCGGTGTTTTGAGTATGACTAGTTTGCGCTGTCATAATTGTTTGATTATCTTGATTAATCGAATTCATTTCTTGCTTTTTTTTATTATTGTATTCAAGCTGATATGTGATATTGGTTGCCAATTAGAATTACTGTTAATTTCAAATGCTTCCTGGAGTAATTGAAGATTGAGCAATTTAAAATAAAGTAACTTATTGAAAAAAAGTCATAAGCGTAACGTTGTTATTTATGTAGTTGCTTTTTTTCAAAGTTATCCCCTTAAAAAAACAACATAAGCAAAAGAAATTTGTAGCGTGACCACAATCGGAGTTCTGTAACTTGGGTTTACGCTACAAAAAGTATGTGTAATATTCGTAGTGAAAACGACTTGAAATAGTCTATGTAGTGGAAAATGAAATCCAGTTAAGGTATCATTAGAAGAAAGACGCTGGGAGAAGAAGTTTATTGGCTTATTAATGGGGGAACATCGGAGATAGTTTGTTTATTAGTGATTTTACATACTGCATATGAACTAATAATAATATTGAAATTTGTTTACATTTAAGGATGATGTATTTTACATTTTGTCAACAAAACAAATTGCCAAATATTTTAAAAACACTGTATTTTAAACCTATAAAACTATTTGTAGTCTTATAGTGTTATTTTTAAAAATTTGTGATTTTGTATTAGATAATATGACCGATGATATTGAACTGCTACAATCGATTACGTCTTTTAATTCTATATATACTGCTAAACCATTATTTTTAAATGATTCAGGTGGCATAAAATTTAACTTAGTAGCACACAGCTATTGAAAATAACTCTTCAAATTGACAGCAAAATCTCAAAATTTGGTCATTTTAAGCCCTCTATTTCGCTTTCTTAATATTATACAAAAAAAAATAATAATAATAAAATTTAGAGTTAACAAGTAAAACTTTTACTGACTGGCAACCTTGTGTCCTGTAATTGAACCATTGCCTATAAACAATTTCAATAAGAAAATAGCCATTGCAAAGTTTTGAGCTTTGGCAAGATATAGTGGAATAACTCAAATTTTTTTATATCATCATGCCTAAGAGCTGAAGGTTGCCGACTTCAAATTCATTGTTACTGAAATGTCTTCAAACATCATACATCATAGAGTTCCTATAGCAAGAATTTAAAATAAATTGACTGAATATTCCCCAAACCACATCATTTACACAAAAATACAAATTAAACTTTTGCTATATATATCAAGCAAAACTGAACAAATCGTTATAAAATTTAACAGGTTGTTTGGCCGAGTGGTCTAAGGCGTCCGATTCAAGTAATTAGAATTTACTTTCTTATATTATAAGAATACTCGGATATCGTAAGATGCAAGAGTTCGAACCTCTTAGCAACCATTAATTTTATAACTTAATTTTTTTTTGCCTCGTGCAGCTTTCATTTTTTTTCAAGTCGTCGAATCCGCTGTTTAAAACATTAATGTTCCAATAGTGAAAAATGAATGTGTCATTTTGGATCGATGATATTTAAACTTTTAACATCGAGATTTTTTTTTTTTTTTTAATAAGTATTTTTTTTATTTAAAATCTGAAAAGTACTTCTTTTTAGGAATATAAACACCAAGATACTCTTTTATAGACACATCTAACATATACAATGTCTTCTGGAAATAACTATTTACCTGAAAACTTGAAACACTACTTGGATTTACCAAGAAAGGAACCTTCAACCTTATCCAACTTCCACCAATTAGACATCAAGAACATCGATTTAGATTTAGCTATCGATTTTGAAAAGAGTTTATTGCACGGTTACACCACTTTTACTTTAACAAAGAAGGCGGATATCAAAGAAGATGTTAAGTCTATTGACTTGGATACTTCTTTCTTAGAAATCTATGAATGTTACATCAACGATATCAATGTCAAGAACTTTGTTGTCAACTCCAGAAGTGGTAATCAAGGTGCTTTAGGATCTAAGTTAAGCATTCCTTTATTGCAAAACGATGAAACTGAATTATTTGATTTAATCAACTCTGGTAAACAAGTCGATGTCAAGGTTAAGTACTCAACAACTGACAAGTGTACTGCTTTGATTTGGTTGACCGCTGAACAATCCGGTGATACTCCATACGTTTATGCTCAATTAGAGCCTATTCATTGTAGATCAATGTTCCCATGTTTTGATACTCCAGCTGTTAAGTGTACTTATACTGCTACCATTAAGTCTCCACAATACGTTTGTTTCTCTGGGGAACCAATTTCTATTGATACTGAAAAGGGTATTTATTCTTTCAAACAAGATTACGTTATGAGTACTTATTTAATTGCCTTAGTTTCTGGTAACATTGTTTCTGGCCAAATTGGTCCAAGATCTAAGATTTATACACAACCATCTATGTTAAACAATTGTATCAAGCAATTTGAACCTGATATGGAATTGATTTTAAAAACATGTGAAGAATACTTAGGTTACAAACATCCATTAAGTGAAATCTCCTTGACTGTTTTGCCAAAGAGTTTTGGTTATGGTGGTATCGAAACTAATAGTGTTATTATGTTAACCCCAACCATGTTAAACTCTCAATTTGATGTTACAGGTGATAAGAAATTCGCTACCAAAGATACCATTGAATTTAACACTGTTTTAATTCACGAAATTATCCACACCATTTCTTCTGGTAACTACGTCACTAACTTCAATTGGGGTGAAATGTTTTTGAATGAAGGTTGGACTGTTTACTTGGAAAGAAAGATTTTAGCTCGTGTTTTGGGTGGTAATGGTTACGATGAATTAACTGATGAAATTATTGGCTTTGAAAACATCAATGGTTGGAACAGTCTAAAGGACACAGTTGCTACCTTTGACAATCCAGAAAGATTCACCAAGTTATTACAAGATTACTCTGATGAAATCAACCCTGATGATGGTTTCTCTTCCATCTTTTACGAAAAGGGTGCTTTCTTATTATTCTACTTGGAAAGATTTGTTGGTGGTGCCAAAAACTGGGATCCATATGTCAGACATTACTTCAGCACTTTCAAGTATCAATCTATTTCTATTTGGCAATTTGTTAACAGCATTTACGAATTCTACCATACCTTTGATAAGAGCATCTTCAAGAAGTTGACTGAAGAAATGGATTGGAACTTATGGTTGCTGACTCCAGGTTTACCACCAACTCCATACTTCAACAATAAGAGAGCTGCCGAAGTCACAGACTTAGCCAACTTATGGATTAACAAGGCCAAGAATGAAACCGAATCTTCTGTTTCTGCTGTCAAGACTAATGTTGCAATTACTTCCGAATCAATTGATTCTTTCAGTATTCCACAATTGATGTTATTCATTGATTCCTTGTGTGAATTTGAAGATTGGGCTTTAGCCAGTATCACCTCTAAAGAAATCTTTGATTTATACAATGCCAAGTTTGAACCATTGTTCAACTACCCAGAATTTGAATACAGATACATCAAGTGGTTAGCTTTAACCAAGATTTCTTTAGATTCTACCACTGAAAGATTAATTCATTTCGTTTCCATCATTGGTAGAATGAAATTCGTTAGACCTTTGTATATTGTTTTAGCCAAAATCAACAAGGAATTAGCTATTGAAACTTACAACAAGTTAAAAGGCTTCTACTCTAATGTTTGTGCTGAGATGGTTAAAAAAGACTTGGGTATTTAATCTATATTATAATTAAACTATATACAGTATACATAATATTAAAAAAAGAAATAGAGCAAAAAGCAAAGAAGAAAAAAAAAAAAAAAATTCGAATCAATGTTTTCTTAAGACAACTCATTCACAAGTTCTAGCAATGGACCGTAATCATCATTGGTCAATAATCTGAAGTACTTTGTAAAACAACAGAAGTGTCTGAATGATGTATTAAGTAGAACTTCCAAGTGCATTTCGTATATTTCATTGAAGTGATGGCAATAGACATGTGCATAAACTCTAAACATTCTCTTTAACATTGGTTTTACATAACTTTTTTCAAAGTTGCTAGGAAATGGAGTTGATGAATCAGTAGGAAATATTTTTTCATTATCAAAGATCTTTTGACACCATTGCATCAAGTATTTGACATATTCAGGAGCAGTAACACTCTTTGGAACTCCATTGATGTTCCATAGGTATTCGTATTCATTTGTGGCTATCATTTTTGGACATGTTTCATGGGAACAGAACTCAGTTATGCACCCATACAACATATTGATATGGTTATAAAAATCAACGGTATGAACAGCAAACCATTCGTTTATGTTTTCACCCTTAGGTAGCTTGATAGCTTGTTCTAAAACAGAGTCCGAGTTTAAGGTTGTTTCTACTAACTTCTTAAGATCCTTGTGCGATGATACCTGAGCCAATTTGGGAACATTTGTTGTGTTATTGAAGTTCTTGTTGTTTAGATATGGAAGTTGATGAGAAGGAGTATAGTTGAAATCCAAAACGTCTTTGTTTTTATTTGTATGTGTTGGAGTGGCATAGCTGCCCATTGGGGCTGTATTATCGTTTTGTTGTTTATTATTCCATACAAAACCTCTTTGAGATTTTATGGTTTTTTGAATATTTTCATCGTATCTTTGATTATCCATTATACTTAATCACTTTTTAATTCCTGCTTTTGGATTCTAACTTTGGTTGTCTTCCATATCATTATAGACCAATCTTAACACTATTTATAAACACCAATATTGTCATTAGCCTTTAAAAAAAAAAAATAGAAAAATCGATATAGTACGTGATGAAGTTATGCTTGGTCCCTGTATAGAAAAAAGAAATTGTTTACACCTATATTTCCTTTTTGGGATATACTATGGATTAACCAAGTGGTATACCCAACACAAAGGAATTAAAACAGGGAAATAGACAGTTTCTTTGCATACAACGCTGTGTGTTTAATAGTATATATAACTAAAAGACTATTTGCTTAACTTTTTCTAATATCAAGTTCAAAAAGAATTGGAGTTTTTTGATTATTAATTCGATGAATTCGACTACAATGTCGTAACTAGTAGCATGATGGGTCTTCCACAAGTTTGCTATTTCAACAAAGACTCTTTGATGGAAAATTGATAAATGTTCTTTTATGGATTTATTGACTACACAGATGTATTTTCTGGCGCTGTAAGGCAATATTAACTTGATGTTATCACTGATAATAGCTTTGATTAAACTTATGTATAATAAAACAGAGTTGACATTAGATCTATGAGGGTTTTCATTCTTTAAACCCATAATCAAATGATCAACCAAAATATTCTTTTCATTTTTCAACTTTAAATTGTTGAAAATACCAAAGGTATTTTGCAAAAAGCTTAAGAAAAATTGAAAGGTGGATAAAATGAAAAATCTAACATTGTCTATAGTGTGGGTAACAGCCTTAGGAGCCATGCTTAAAACACTCAAGTGAGTTCTCATTTGGTAAACAATGTATAACTTTAGTAAGTATATCAAAAAGATAGTAATTGAAACGTTATAGATCCATCTCAAACTAACCTTTGAAAATTTGACAACAAATGATTGTTTAGCTTCTTTGGCAGCAACTTCTCCATTTTCCTTAAAGTTTATGTACTCTTTCAAAGCTTTGTTGTAAAACTCTTCAAATTCATTAACTTCCAGGTCTGTAGAAGCCTTTGAAACTTCACTTTCAGGAGATTTTGAACGTTCTTCGGATACTTTATTACTGTTAACAATAACTTTGTTGTTATTCAAAGATGGCTTAGTTTTCTTCTGGGATTTTTTATTAGGAGCGGCCATTTTATGTATTAAATTAAAAAAACCTTCTGGTTACTTGGGGTTGTTATAATCCTCTTAAAAAATAACATTTATATTTAAAGGTTAACGACTTGTTTTTAATGATCATCTTAAATTTCAAGTCGTTGTTGTTGTTTTTTTCTCTCTTCCGTTTTCGGAAAAACCATATATAACGAAACAATTACGAAACTGAGTCTTGCACGTGACAAACAATATATAGATAATCAATTGTAACAATATTTTAATATAAAGCACCTATACCATCCATCCATCTTGAGGTGCTGCCGTATAAACCTATTATGTTACCTTCAATTATGTGTTCGCTACCACCAGTTGAATTACCAATCAATGCAGTTATTGGGGCATTGTTTTTATTGAAGAACTGAACAGCATCAATCCATTGACCGGATCTGATTTTTAACTTACCTATTTCTTGGTCTTGAATGTTGAAGGTTGTTAAATCCTTTGTTTGGTTTCCTAGCAATATAGGTGGTTTACCGGAGGAAAAGAATATACCAATACCATCAATAGCCCCACCATGGTACACAATAATTTTATTGACCTTGGTATTGATACCTTCTGGGAATAAACAACATACAATATCATTAGTCTTTCTACCGTATAACAATGACTTTGAGACTTGGATACCTTGAACAGTCAAAAAAGCGTCATCAATGTATGATTTCAAATTTTCAATTGTTAATGTGCTGCTATTAGCTCCATATATCTCTATACCAGTGTTTTGCAAATCTAAGTTAGCATGCTTGAGAATATCTTTTTCAATGTTCAAAATAATCAAATCTTTTTTAGGTTCTTGGAAAATATGCCATCCTCTACTCAAATGATCACCAGTTTTCAAGTCTTGAATTTCAACAGCATAGACACCACCAAGTTTGTTTTGTATATGCAAATTCTTTCTATCCTTGGATAATTGACAAGTTGTAGAATATTTGTCAAAAAACTTAACATCAGTAGGTAATCTGAAACACTCATGGTTTTTAAATCTTACCAAATCTAATGGATGCCAACAACACTCATCATTTGGTACAAAGGCTCTATTTGAGATATACTTATTTTTGCTATAATTATTACCTCTTCCCGAAACTTCTCTGGACATAAAAGATCTATGCAAGATTGTATAGTCTCTCAGCATAACACCATATGTTCTATGAGGAAGACTTAAAGAATGACCAATTTCATGGATGAAAGCACCTAATGTTGTGGAAAAAGTTTCAAAGACGGTACCTGCCTCTCCATTATCGTTGGATACTGGCAATCCGTTATCAACAACTCTATTGTTGTTCAGCATAATTGAAGATAAGTCTTCAAAGTAACTTGGCCAGCAATACAACCCATGGGAACCGAAGATAGCTAATTTGACTAAATCGTTACCACCACCCAAAGCTGCATGACCTAAAATCAAGTTGTTTTTGGCATCAAATTTGGTGTCCATAAAAATAACTGCAGCTTGAATAGGATTGGAAGAAGAGTAATTTTTTATCAATTTCCCGTTATCATACTTGTTGATTTCTTCAATAGCAATTTCAAATAGCTTTCCTCTGTTCTTACCATTTTGGTTTTGTTGGGCAATATCAGGATTCAAAATTTCCTTTGTGGTATAAGAAGACTTCAAGATATGGATCTTGATGTTTGATTTTGACAAACCCGGATTTTGCTTATACAGCTGGGACGTGCTGAACTCCTCAGCAAATTGCATTGTTCTTTGTGAGTATCCATTTCTGTACATTTGCTCATTTGTATAAGCTTGTGCTAATCTACCTGCTATTTGCAATTTTTGAATGGCTAAGTTTAGATGTGCTTCTCCTGGCAAATTAGACTCTTTAATATCATTTGTATCGTATTTTAAGGGAGAGTCTTTGGCAACTAACAAACATAAATGAATAGGTTTATTTGATGTCAATGGGGTGTAATTTAGATCAAAGTTTAATATGTCATTGCTGTTTGTTGTGAATATCAAAGGATTTGGCCCTGGTTGAAGCTCAATAGTAGCTTTGAAAAACCCATAATTAACTTCGAATACGCTTGTTATGGTCGTGTTTACATTCGTAACACTAATCTCTTTGGAACTAGTGTTGTTGACCTTCCCATGAATGATTATACAAGGAGAATGGGTCAAATCATTAGATAAATAGTTCAAAATCTCTATCTTACTTCTAGACATCTTGGCTCTTAATATATCGAAAAGAACAGCTGTGTTTATATGGACTACTTGGTTGTGCTTTCAATAATACCAGTCTTAAATCCGATCTGCTCCATTGCTCTCTATACATTCTCCCCCTAGTAATTAAACCAACACCAAATAAAAAATTTGCTACGTGTTGAGAAAAAATTTATACGGTACCCTTACTGACCCTTTAGAGTGGAATTTTTTTTCCACACAAAACAACCATTAATATTTTTTTTAAAAAAAAAGATTGTTTACACTATGGATTTTTAAAAAGTGAAAGTGAACAAAATCCAATACCGAGATTACAAATAGTTGAATAAGTTTGATCAGGGATTGAATTTTGATTATATCAGACGAGATTAACAAAAAAAAAACTATAAACTTTCATTGTATCTAACTCATAATGTCCCACAAAAAAAGAGTTTATCCACAACAACAGTTCCAAATAACTGAACCACAACAACCTATTGGACAACCACAGTTTGTTGGAGGTTTCCAACAACAGCAAAATATCCCGCAACAACCTATTTATAATGATCCACAAGGCCAATTTGTCCCACAAGCTCAACAACCACCAGCCCAAAACATGGATTATTTACAACAAAACTTTCAACAAATGAATATACAACAACCACCAGCCCAAGCTGCTTATGAGCAACAATACTATGCTCCACAAGAAACCTACAACAATGGAAAGCCAATGAATCAATTATATCACGTTGATTTGTTGAACGAAGTCCCACCCTCAATTTCCGACTTGAAGCTTCCACCACCACCTTTGATTGTGCCTGTTAATAAATTTGCTACTCCGCAAGGTTCCTTGACCGCCAACAAATGTGAGGACTACGTCAGATGTACTTTGAATGCCATTCCAAAAACTAACTCTTTGTTGAAGAAGTCCAAGTTACCATTGGCCGTTTACTTGCACCCATTCAACAAGTTGAATGCAGACGATGAAAATATCCCATTGGTTACCTCTGGTAGCATTGATAGATGTAGAAGATGTAGAGGTTACTTGAATTGTTTTGTTGAAGTTTTGACCAATGGTAGCAAATGGAAGTGTAACATGTGTAACTTGACCAATGACTTCATGGGCAACAGTAGAAATGAGAAGAGAACCTATGAAGAAATAATGGAATTAGATCAATTGAACTATTCCGTTGTTGATTTTATTGCTCCAAAGCAATACTCAGTTAGAGCTGTTCCACCAGCTGTTTACTGTTTTGTTTTGGATTGCTCCATAAATGCCTTGCAAAATGGATTATTTGCTACTACTTGTAGAACCATTTTGGAATGTTTAGACACCTTACCTAACAGAGATAACAGAACCAGAATTTCTTTGATTTGTGTTGATTCTTCTGTTCATTTCTTCAAGTTTAGAAATGTATCTGCCGACAAGAGTGAAGAACCTCAAGTTGATGAAAATGGTCAACCTATTCCAGAACCATTTGACGTTCAAATGTTGGATGTTGGTGATATTGATGAACCTTACTTGCCTGCTTCTTCAGGTTTATTGATTCCATTGACTGATGCTAGATCTCAACTTGAACAATTATTCACCAGATTACCAGAGACTTTTGGTAACTCAAGAAACACCAACTTTGCCTTAACCGCTGCTTTGAAGTCTGCAAAGGAAGTCATCGGCTCTATTGGTGGTAAGATTGTTGTTGTTAGTGCTAGTTTACCTAACTTGGGTGAAGGTTCTTTAGCCATCAGAAATGAAAAACAATTTGTTGATACCAAGAAGGAATCTTCTCAGCTATTAACATCTCAACACGCCTTTTATAAATCTTTCTGTGTTGATGCCAACAAACAACAAGTCACCATTGATTTGTTTTTAGCTTCTGAAAAGTACATTGATGTAGCTACCCATGCAAACTTATCCAGATTTACTTCTGGGCAATTAAAATTCTACCCAGGCTTTTCTGCTTCTAACTTAGCTGATATTACAAAGTTCACCAAAGAATTCAGCAAGCACATAAATATGGACTTCTACAATGAAGCTGTTATGAGAACTAGAGGATCCCATGGATTGAAGGTTGACACATACTTTGGTCACTCCTTTGTCAGAGCTTCTGATATGGCTGCTATGCCAACTTTCCCAAGAGATCAAGGTTACGTTTGTGAATTATCCATTGATGAATCTATTTCTAAAGAATATGCTTATATTCAAACAGGTATCTTGTTGTCTACTAATAATGGTCAAAGAAGAGTAAGAGTGCTAACCATTTGTATACCAACAACTGATTCCATCAGTCAAGTCTTTGCTTCTGCTGATCAATTAACACTAGCCAAGTTCTATGCTTCCAAGGCTATTTCCAAAATCAACTTGGGTACTTCATTGATAGAAACTAGAGAACATTTAGACAAGCAAGTTGTTGATATCTTACAAGTTTATAAGCAAACAAATGGAAACATCACACAAGGTTCATCATTAAAGCTGTGTGCCAACATGAAGATGTTCCCAGTTTTAATGCAAGCTTTAATCAAAAACTTAGCGTTTAGATCCGGTGCTGTTCCTTCTGACCATAGAGCAAACATGTTGAATATCCTCGAATCCAATACCATTAAAGAATTTATATTGAGCATATACCCAGATATCTATTCATTACACGACATGCCTGATGAAGCTGGTCTTCCTGATGAAGAAACAGGTGAAATTGTTCTGCCAGATTGTATCAATGCTTCTCATGCAATGTTTGAAAAGTATGGTTTGTATTTGGTTGACACTGGATCCCAATTGTTCATATGGGTTGGTGGTGAATCTGTTGCTGAATTGTTGCAAGATGCATTTGGTATCATGAGTATTGATCAATTGCCTATAGGTAAACTAGAAGTTCCATACATACAAACATCTGAGTTCAATATCAGAATCAATAACATCATTTCTAAGATTAGAGAAAATGATGAAAGTTCTTCCTACAAAAACATATACTTTGTTAAGGGTCATTCCATGAGCGAACCTGTGAATAATAGTAGTGCTGAATTGAGTTCTATGAGAACTTGGTTACACAGCTTCTTGGTTGAAGATAAATGTGGTGAAGTTCAAACATATAGAGCTTATTTGTCAACTTTGAATAGCAAAGTAGGCAAATAGTTCGAATGTCAAAGAAGATGTCCTACAAGAACCTCTATATATGAAGTAGTTTAATTGAATATATTTTTCCTCTTTTTTTTTTTTCACTACAGATCTGTAAGAAACGCGTTGTTGTATATGTTTGCTTTCGTAACGAGAATATATATATATTTTTTTTTAAAAAATTTGAAAATAATGCTTGAATAATTGTTTAACAGAAATGACATTTAAAGAAGTGAATTCTAGAGAAAAGGTTTGAACAAATCCCAAAAAATTTTATACCGAAATGATCATATTGGTTACCAGTAATGCTGATATATACAACAACTTGAAGTTTTCGTTTGTGCTGAAGACCTTTTTAAATAGCTTGAATTATAGAATAAACGATGAAACCAAATGCTTTAAGTTTTTAAACTTTACCGATAATTCTGAAGAAGCAAATGTTTCAAGCTGTATCAATCAGTTAATAGAAAGTGCCAATATAATAACATCAGATGTCTCTTCAATTGTGGACACAATTACCTCTAAATATAACGATAATGCTGTTATGTATGTGAGCGACTTCAATGCCTTGTCCAAGAACATCGAAGTTTTAAGAAAAAGACCTTTTTTTATACATGTGCATGTGGAGTTTGAAATAAGTTTATTATTAAAAATACTAGATGTTAAGAGTGATAATATTTTAGAATTCATTAATAAAACTGAAAAGTCAAAAAACTATCATGCAAAAGTATATGACAATCCTGCCATGAAAATTAACATCAAGAACACTGAAAAGTTCTCAAAGTTAGAAAAATTTGAAGATTCTGTATTAGAAACAAGTTTTAGAGAACAACTGCTTAAAATTCCTATGTTTCAATCAATAAACCTGTCCACTCCCCAAGGCAGAACATCTCCTTTAAGACCATCTTGGGATGAGTATTTTATGCAATTAGCAAACTTAGCATCTACAAGATCCAATTGTATGAAAAGAAAAGTTGGGTGCTGTATTGTGTCTAATAATAAGGTAATAGCAACTGGGTACAATGGAACACCAAGAAACTTACTGAATTGTTTCAGTGGCGGATGTAAAAGATGCAACGTTACTTCTATAGACACAACATCTCCAAAAACTGTACACAACTTGGGGACTTGTTATTGTTTGCATGCGGAAGAAAACGCTCTTTTGGAGGCAGGAAACATAAGAATAGACAATACATGTACCTTGTATTGTGACACATGTCCATGCATAACTTGTTCAGTGAAGATCGTTCAAGCTGGAATTGGGGAGGTCGTCTACTCCCAGTCTTACAACATGGATGGGGAAAGTATAGCCATCTTTGATAATGCAGGAATAAAAATCCGTCAGTTTGACCATGCAGGTATAAAAACAGAATATAATTTTAGTATATATATATAAACTTTAAGTTTCTTTGAATGTGTATGGACCTGGTCTTTCTTCACAAACAAATTCAACGTCAGATAATTTTTTTCCACCAAAGTTCATCTCTAATCTAAGCACATCTCCAGGATGTAACTCACCAACACCAGAAGGTGTTCCAGTAAGGACAATGTCATCTTGTTCCAAAACCATCACATTAGAAATATGTTGTAGGATTTTTGAAAATGAAGTCAACATTAAAGTTGAATCCCCGTCTTGTCTTAGATCTCCATTGACAAACAATTTGAATTTAAAGTTTTTTTGAAAATCTAAAGAATGATCTAATTTTTCAATTGGTACTAATGGTCCTAGCGGACAGAAGGTATCAAATCCTTTTCCTATAGACCAAGGTAATCCCTTTTTTTTAGCTTCATCTTGAAGATTTCTTGCAGTCAAATCCAGTGATATGGAAACACCCTTGATACATTTAAACAAGTCCAAATTTTCACATTCTTCCAAGGGAATGTTGGATAGTCTGTGTTTCATTATCAATGCAATTTCTATTTCATGATGGGTTTTAATTCCTCTAGGTAAGTAGATAGGGGAGGGGTTACCTTTGTGCAAAACAGTTGGAATAGAAGAAACCAATGAACCTGTTTTAAGAATATCTTGATTGATGGTTTTGGCTGCTGGCTTTGGTGTGTTGGAAAGTGGGGTTATGACCGAAGAAGTTGGTTTTAAAAAGAAAAAAGGTTGTTTTGGTGTTGTGTTGTTTAGTTCTTTGATGTGTGCAGCATAGTTCCTACCAATGCACATGATCTTAGATGCTTTTTGTATATATTCATAAGCTGACATCTTTTTAATTTATTCTATTGGTTATGCTATATGTTTGCTATATAAGTTTAGTATATATATTTCATGATATGAAAAAACGAAAGAAGAA
>ERZ794936.379-NODE-379-length-22605-cov-33.296585_pt1 | contig 22605 bp, 11 predicted proteins | sample MGYA00511083_ERZ794936 | MGnify/ENA primary metagenome ERZ794936 (study PRJEB30137, sample SAMN04331409) | food metagenome | isolation source: Y2 must sample point D1 replicate A | place: Australia: South Australia | collected 2014 ... | reverse complement strand
AAAACTCTTGCCAAACTTTCAATTCTTTCAGCACCATTTGTTTCAGACAAAATGTTGGTAACGTGTCTACTTAATTGAGATTCAATGTTTTGAGATTCGACATCTCTTTCACCTTCAGGGTGAGTTTGTTCTGGCCCATTTTCGTAGGATTGAATGGATCCTGCATAAGACGAGACGTCATCACCTTCAGGTTTGTGGGTTTGGCTTAAAGGTTTTGGAGCATTGTCATCTTCGGTGGATGGAGCTTTTTCTTCTTTGATTGAAGATCCAGATGAAGACATTTTGATTTTTTTTGTAAAGTGTTTGTGGTATCAAAAAATTGAATAAAGATTAATAATTAGTTTTTTATTTTATGTTTTATGTTTTTGGGTTGTTGATGTTTGAAATATCGATTTCAAGAGTAAATCAATGTTCGTGTAGCAAAAGGAGAACTTCGAGCTTGGTGTTTTTTCAAAGTTTTTTTGATTTTTTTTTTTTCAGTTAATAAACTTGTGAGTTTATATTAGTTTGTTTGCTGATAGTCAACCTTCAAATTGCTTGGTTTACTGTATGTTTTTGTTGTAATTAGATAGGAGAAAATACTAACAAAAACCATGTTGTTTTATTAAAATGAGCTACTTCTAAAAACAATTTCTAAATATATTTCACAAAGATTTTGTGCTTATATATACTTTGTGTTGTGAAATCATAAAATTATTAAAAGCGCAAACTCATCCAAATAAAATCATTTGCATAAACAAAAACCTAATAAACCGGGAAAAAGTTGTTGCATTAATTATGGATTAATCACTCAATCCAGTTGTGCTTAGAAAGTGAGCTGTTTTTTTATTTCCATCCGAGAGTTTACAAAAGAGATGATAAGCAAGCTGACAACTTTATTGTTCCAAAGTTATGACATCGGTGAATCCACAAGATGTGTGTAATCATTCAATGCAGTGACTTTAAGACTAGGAACACATCCGCAACAACGGATGGAAATTCTGATAAGCCATTTTTTGCAGGAAAAACACTCATCAAACCAAGTGAGTTTGCAAAGACTCTGTGAGAAAAGGCAGTTCTCAGTGTCTTCAAGCATCTTTACCAGTTACCTGTGGTTCTTGTGTTTGTTTTTTTTTTTACAAAAACTCTCGCTGCATGTTTAATGGTCTCGGTTAATGGTTAAAGGTCTTTTGGAAAAGAAGATAAGTATCCCGTTTTATCAAATTATATTTCTAGTATGATCGGGTTCCACCTCAACATAGAGAATAAGTTCGTCATTACATTCATCCAGCAGAATCGAAAACACCTCACCTGCGTTGATGACACAACAACTAGCAACGTGGTAAACAACTCAATAAAGAGATGTCTACTTTAATTGTTGATTTAATTGGGCACACTTTTTACTTTTGTTACATTACTACGCAAGTAGCAGTGACTTACATCCGAGAAACTTTCTTTGAAGGTTTCCCTTTGCTATTCATCATAGGTTGTACGCAAAGTTGCGAATCTGAGCAAAAATGATTAAATCTCTACTGACTTTACTTTCTTAAAGTCCGTTTACCCAAACAAAGCTAAACCATGGCATCGAAAAACATATCTTAAATCAATTTGAAAAAACTAACACTTGATTCATTGTTCCGGTGTACCGACCAGAAGCAAACTTACTCATTATCTCTAGTTTTTTTTTTTTAACATTTGTCTTTGCAAAAGACAATTTTTCGTTGCTTTTCCATTAAAATGTTTTTGTCAATTGTGACATCAATGGTGACAAAGAGACTTGTTTGAATATCCTGACGCTAATAGTTCCATTAATTGAAACAGTTGATTGGAAAAAATATGTAATTAATTAAACGTTAACAGGCTCATCTTGTGACACGCTCACGTAAATGTGGGCACCGGCAGTGTCAATACCTACATACCACTTGTTGACAAGCAGATTGTTGTTCTTGAGTTGAAATAGTACGTAATATTTGTCTCGGCAATATATGAATAGCTTTTAATTACGATTCATTTGTGCACCTTCCACTCCTACACGGTTGTATATTCACCCACTTTTTGAAATTATAAAGTTGGAGTATAGTAGTAATTTGAATAAACTTTTTTTGATGCCATCATTTGCGTGTGCATCAGAATCATCACAGTGGTTAACTCCAATACTATTTGCCGGTAAAATCGAGCTTTCTCCCGTTGGAACTCCCTTAAAAACTGGAAATGCTTACGCTCAATATTGCAAATAACCAATACTTTCCGCCTTTACCTCCGTTTTGTAACTAGATTTTACCTCTTGTTGCCGTTCTACCGAGCAAGCCGGCTGCAAGTTTGTTATTGATGGTTTAATTTAACCTTTCAAAATGTGTTCCCCTAAATTTTTTATTTTTATTTTAGATCTTTTGCAAGGATTGCGGTTTATATCAGCTATGATCCTCACGGTCATCCTTAGTGTCAGTAAGCCGGTAATGCACAGGCCTTTATTTGTCTTTGTTCCGGATAATAACTTTGATAGATTTTTTATTTAGCAAAGGTTGTTTTTGCTTGCCCCAATGAAATCCGCGCAGAATGAACCGAAAAAAAAAACAAGGATACAAAGATCTCATTTTAATTATCGATTAAACTCCATTTTAACCGAGTAAATACCAAAAACCGGTTTTTTTTTTTTTTCTTGTTTTTTTCTACCACATTTTCTTTCCGTTCCGGTTATTTTGTTGTCTTTTGGTTGAACCGGAAACAATTTGCGTTTTCGGATGCAATAGTTAATAATGGATCTCATTATTGATGTTAGTGATTAATGATAATGTTTGATTTGGTCATCATTTATCCGAGAAAATAAGATGTACACGAAGTGAAACGGAACATGACATAAACAATTTAGAGACGGGAAAAGGCAGGGTTGTTCATTCTTTTGGTAACCACTTCTCATACTTGGTTTAATCCAGTTGTTTCTTCTCATAATTCAACAAAGCACATTCCGGTGCATCACTTGTAATCAATCAACGAAACAATGTTCTAAAGCAAGTAGTTTGCTTCTTGGGTGTGGCAACCAGACCTTATTGTTCTCACGCTGCTTTAAAGAAAATACTTTGGGTATATAAATAGGAGATGATACGAACAAGTTTATCCACATCCTTTCCTTCCATGACTGTCAGCGTGAGTTAGCTATATTAGACAACACAACTGCACAACATTAATGAATTTAGCCCAATTTCTTTGAACAAAAAATAAATTATTCTTGAACACTAATGTTGTCATTATAATGCACATTTGAATGGTTATATCTCTTATCTTGTAAATCCCCAGATGTTGATTTTTATTACCGAAACGCAGGTCAACGCACACATGGTCTCGGACTTACAGGCCCTCGGCCTGTGTTTTCTTTTTTCTAGTTCTAATTGTTTAGCTAATTTCTTCAAACAATGGGCTAACAAATAGCAAGTAATTAATCATGGATGTTGAACATGAGAAATTTGTTGCAACCCCTCATTCAAGACACGTAGAATCTGTCGGGATTGTTAGATTTACAATTCAATAATAACATTACTTTACAAAAAAAAAAAAAAAAAAAAAAAAAAAAAAAAAAAAAAAAAGAAAAAAAACTAAACATTATACACGTTAGCCGGTGCTGTAATAATTCGCCCAAACCATAAATAATTTTATTTGTTGTTTGCGAAAAAAGGGTAAAAAATCTTTTCATCTATCTCATAACTTTCTAGTTCCATGTTTTCTTCTTCTTCTTCTTCTTTGCGAGTATTGCCGCTTGTCTCATGCACCCCACTCTCAATTCAAAAAAACAATGAGACTATTTCCAAAAGACCACCCCCAACTAACAAAAACCCTAAAACAATCAACCATGTTCTGCTCAATTTCAATTTGTTGTTTTCCAAATCTTTTTTGTTAAGCTTAGGTTGCCCAAATTTTCTATTTTTTTCAATGTTCTTGTTGAACTTTTGGTTAGCTTGTCTTTGTTTTGGTGTTTGAATAGCCATTGCGATTATATTATATTAGTAGAAATTATTCGTTTTTTCTTTTTTGTTTGCTTCAAGTGAAGTTGCTGATCCGTATGCTTGTTTTGTAGGGGAACAAGAAAAAAATATGGTATCGTAGTATGGGCCGTCGGGTACTCTTTTATAAAATGAGTTCTTTCGTTTTCTGATGCAAAACGCTCTTTAGTGATGTATCAAACTTAAAAACGGGGTATGCCTTGGTTGATATCCGTTTAGTCATTAGATCTTTGTAACATTTTTGAACGTACGCTGGTGAAATATTCACGATAAATAACAACACATTAGGAGTGAAGAAAAAAAAAAAATCAAAATATCCAAAAATATCCAAAAATCAAAAAATCAAAAAGCGGAAAAAGGATTGCATATAATAAATAAATTCGCGAAACTACTTCAATAGCTGAGGGTAACAATATGAAACTGATTTTAACAATTTTATAAGAAAAATCAACTGTCACGTGGTGTTTAAAAGTTGTTTATTTTTTAGTATCTTAAGTAAAAGCTTCATCTAACCAGGTTCATTAATCAAAAATTTTAATAAGTAAGTTTAAAAGTAAACAAAAGCGTGATTACTTCTTTTTTTTTTTACACAAAACGCACATTTGTTCTTTTGCCAAATAAACACATATACCCAGGTTACAAACTAATACAAGAGTACTAAAATTAAACGTGTCCTACTTTAAGCATTATTTTTTACAACAAATCAAGGCCTTCTACACTTTTATAATTTCCAAATAAGCATGTCTTACGTTTGATAGCAGTGTTCTTATTTCACGTGACACAAGCTTTTTCTTTCATTAAATGAAAGCGTCGTGATCATGGTTTTTTTTCTAATTGCGACACAAACTTCTCAAAGTATACATCAACATGTTACGCACTTTTGGTTAAAAAAAACCTTTAAGTAAAATCATGCCAAATTGTTATTATTATTCCATGCGGGAAGCATGCGGGAAGTCATAATTTAGCTAATAATGAAAAAAAATAGAAACATGAAAAAATAACATAATAAAAATTGTGCCCTCAAATCTTAATTGGCACACTGAATCCACAGCACAGAGTCAAAATGTGTGTGTGATTTACGTGTTTCAGTGGTTGTTTTTTCGTACTGACATTTCTGAGCAATTTACAAATGTAACATAATTTTTACCTAAAAAATTACAAAAAATAAACAGAAAAAAAAAAAAAAAAAAGTCGTTTTATTTTGTTTTATTTTTATTTTTTATCTGCTGATTTATCTAAGTATGCACTCGGTGTCTTCTGGAATAAGTAAACACTTTAGGACTGCGTCGTTTGTTCAGATGTTTCTGTGGTGTTTCATTTGATGCTGGGTTTTGAAAATATAATTTTTTTTTTGGTGTATTGTTCAAAATCTCAAGATCGTTGTTTCTGTGCCAGGTTTACACTACTTTGCCACAACCTCAACAAGTGGTGAAAGTATTTCGTAAAAGAAATCTATTTCAGCAAACAAAAAGAATTTCCAAAAATTAAATTTTTTTTTTTTTTTGCAATTGCCAAATGAAACTGGGCCTGAATAAAGTAATCGAGGCTTGTTTCAAAGTGAAAATAGCCTTTAAACGCATGATTCGTCATGGTCTAGGTTTTGTCAAGTTTCTTTTTACTTATTTAAACCCAGTAAAAAATCATTGTTTTGTAAATTTCTGGGTTTTGAACAGTTGTACATATTTTATTGCAAATTTGTTAATTTAAATAAACACGCATTCTCACTTCTTTAAATAGCAAATTGACTTGTCCAATTGCGTGGTGATTCGTAATTAGATTCTGGTGATTGCTAATGTTGATCTGAAACAGAACTTTTACATTCAATCCCCGCATTCTCATGTTCATATTTGATTTCAATACATGATTCCTTTCCATGGTTATCCATTATATAAGATCATTCCTCTTTTTCTCTTGATCAATAAAAAACTAGACATAAACCAGATCACTCTTCTATCCAAATCGAATATCCAAACCAACTTTCCTTTTCTTCTTTCAATCTATTAAATATCCAACTTACAGTCATTCCTTACTTTACTTAAAAAAAAACATTGAAATTTTTTAATAACCAAAAAGAAAGATCAAACTAGAAGAAACATCAATAAGTCAAAACAAAGCCACTCAAGAAAAACAAAAAAAAAAAACAACCCCCAATTTAAGAAAAACATAACAAAAAAATGAAATTTTCAAACGTAGCTAAATTATCAGCTGTAATGTTAGTTTCCCAGAAAGTCGTTGCTGATGACTGCCAATACGTTAGTGGGAACTATTACTGTAGCGAGGTCGAAGCAGTTGTTTATAACAACGTCGGATACTCTGGCTCTTACTCGGATGTCACTTCCATGGACGAAAGCTCTTGCGTTTGTTCGCAATCCTCCACCTCTTTCTCAGGCACCAATGCTCCATTGGACGAAGAATTGTCTGTTCATTTCAGAGGTCCAATCAATTTGAAACAATTTGGGGTTTACTCCTTGTCTTCTTCTTCTTCTTCTTCCAAAAAAAAGAGAGACTCAAATGATGCAAACCACAAACACGGTAATTTGGAAGAAAGAGCCGTTGTTGTTGATGTTGTTGAAGTGTACTCTACCGTTTTTGTCGATTCAGACGGTAACACGGTCACTCCTACCGAAACTAGTACTGTTGCCAGCACTGAAGATGCTACTGTTGCTGCTGCCACCACGGCCTCTACAGCTTCTTTGCTTGATGAAAATGAAGTCCAAGGTTCTAGTCAGTTGACCACCACCATTGTTCAAGTGGATACTTCTTCTGTCAGCGACACTCCAGCTACCGAAACGGAAGCTTCATCAACTTCCTCCATCAGCGTTGAGTTGACCAACTATGCTGCAAATGTTGTTGTCTCCACCACCACTACATCTTCTTCATCCGAAAACTACACTCCAACCACCACTGTCATCACTCCATCATCCACTTCCTCTACTGAAGAATCTTCCACTTCCTCTACTGAAGAATCTTCCACTACCTCTACTGAAGAATCATCCACTTCCTCTACTGAAAAATCATCCACATCCTCTTCCACTTCCACCTCTTCTTCTGCTGCCGCCACCACTTCTTCTTCCTCAAGCGGCTCTTGGTCAAGAAGCGCTTATTACGAAGCAGGGTCTTCTGCTGATAACGTTGTTTTCATGAACTACTACGGTGGTTCTGGCTCCGGGGTTTGGTCCTCGTGTTTTGGTAACTCTATTTCCTATTGTAATTCTGATGCTTCCGCAGGGTCCTCTTCTGCAGTTGCTTTGAGTGATGTGACCGTTGAAAGTGATACCGAATTCATGATCTTTTCTGGAGAATCTTGTGGATCTTCCTCCGACTGTGGTTACTACAGAAGCGGTATTCCAGCTTACCATGGGTTTGGAGGTGCATCTAAAATTTTTGTTTTTGAATTTGGTATGCCAACATCCACCAAGTCTTCCTCATCTAACAACGACATGCCAGCCATTTGGATGCTAAACGCCAAAATTCCAAGAACTCTGCAGTACGGGAACGCTGACTGTTCCTGTTGGAGCACTGGGTGTGGTGAACTTGATTTGTTTGAAATCTTGTCTTCTGGTTCCGACAAATTGATTTCCCACATCCACGACGGTCAAGGGAAAGATGGATCTTCCTACGGTGGTGGTGGTTCCCAAGATTACTTTACCAGACCAACTTCCGGGACCATGAAAGCCGCTGTGATTTTCGACTCTGACTCTTCCATCCACATTGTACAATTGGACGACTCCGTTACCTTCGGCAGCTCTTTGGACGATTCCACTGTTGAAGAATGGTTGAACAAAAGTGGTGCTTCCGCCACTTTGTCTTGATTTATTATTCATAGACATTGCAAAAAAAAACAAAAAACAAAAAATAAAAATAAAAATAAAAATAAAATTGTAACATTAAAATGAAAAATTAAAGAATAAAATGAAAAATTAAATCAAACCTTTGCAAAGAAATGTTGAATAACGCAATGACTGATAATTGATGATTATCCTTTGTTCCTTGTAAGCCATCTTTACACGGTTTGAATGTACACTAAGTTTTCACTTTGCAAAGCCCTTACCATGTAAGGTTTTTGCTTTCCAAGACGTATATACCTTTTTTCCCCCAGAGTATGTACGCAGTTTCAAATTATAAATTAAACGTTTCTTTTCCCTCAATTCTTGACTTACTGAAATCTTTTACAATCCCTAAGTTGTGACAGCAGCTCAGTGCCTATCTGACACAATCCTGAGACTTAAATGACACTCCCAATGCGCGAAAAAAAATTTATTTGACGGAAAATTCCAAAACACAGAGCATTACGCGTAATAGTATAAAAAGTGAAAACCTACCCAAAAGAAAAACTCATAAAAAAGTGCTTTGATAGAACAAAAAGAATATGCAGTAAGCTGCTATAAACCAATGAATCACCATGGCATCAGGAACCTAGTTTGTACAACTAGATTTGCAAGGCTGTACTCCAAGTTGACCGAAGACGAAATACGATCTTTGCAGTCCTTGCCCTTTTTGAAAAATTTGGACACAACTCCTCAGCCGTTAACTCCAGAACAGGTCAGTTTACTTTCTGTAGAAGAATCGAAAATTTTAGATCGTTTGCCCAAAAAGAAGCGGGAGTATATCAATAAAAAAATAGCCACGTTGAAGCCCATCTTCCGAAAAGGCTCATCTGATATGCTTGATTACCGAATAACAGACCCCGCATATAGCCATGTCACACCTTTTGATGTTGAATCTAGCAAAAGACTTAGTGTGACAAAATTGCTAACGAAAGGTTGGTGTGAGTTGAGGAAAATGTATGACATCTACGCCCAAACTGACATATTCAAAAGTAAGCGGGTTGCAGAGGGCTCTAAAATTCACTCGACACTAGAGGAAAGGACACATAAAAAAACAAAAGATGTTTTAGAGATCATTGATAGTTACAACATTGAAAATCTGTTGCAAGAGTTTAACGAGAAATGGCTTGAACTTGAAGCTGGCCACAAACTCTTGGATGTACCCTCGGCAGAAGGAGAACACGTAGAGGTGGAAGAAATTCTGGATCTCGAATTATTTGCAGAAGATATTTTCTCTCAAGGTTGGTGTAATAATGTCAGCAGACTGTACGATTTGTGCACCAACGGAGAAGCACGGGAAATTTTAGTGCACGGATACATCAACAAAAGTACAGGAAAATTTGTTGAAGGGGCAATCGATTCAAAAAGTGAGGATCTGATATTGATTAGTGGAGTTATCGACCATATTTACGTTCCGAACCATCCGACGTGGGATAGTTCGTACTCCCCACTGGATGGTAACCACATAGATGAAAACGATGATATGGATGCCACCTTCAAAGACATCGATGTTCTATTGAATCACCCTCCAAAGGAAACAGAAGCACCATGGGTGTACCATTTGGGCGATGTTAAAACAAGGGCCTATAATAATGTACCGTTGCAGGAGAACGTAGTGAATGCGTCCAAGTTGCAAGTAATGTACTACAAGTTTTTTTTTAGAAATTTGTGTACGCAGCCTCGCGAACACACTTTTCAAAAGCTTGTACACAACGCCCACTACAGAGGACTGGATCCGTACAAATATTTACAGTCTGAACAGGTGTTCAGCTTGTTTGTCCAGTTTGCCTTTTTCAGAAAAGATTTACTAAAACTCAAAGATGGTTCCATCTTCCAAGATGAAGTATTGGATGGTGGGTCGTTGCAAGTGTTGACACAAGAAGCTAATGCAGCCCCAGAGTATGATCAAGAAAAGTTGAATTATTACTTACAGCGTTTCTTCCCAGACTGGGGATTTGAGGGCAAATGGGTGTACTGGCCCACTTTAGAGTATTTTGCGCGCAGAATGTCCCAGCTATATTCCAGAGTCTTGAGCCAACCCAATTCCTCAATTTCCAATGAACTTTCCATCGAATACTATAACAAAAGAAACATGCTTTTTCAAAAAACAGAGTTTGAATACGATGAAAATTACTTCAAACAAAACTTGGAGAGCAGCGTTGCCTTTTGGCTAGGCAAAAGACTAGTGGAGCCAATTGATCCCTTGGTTGATGACAATTTGAACACGTATTGCAAAAAATGTGAGTACCGAAATCACTGTTTCTGGAAGTTCAAGCGGATGGAAAACTTGCAGAAAATGAGCACCAAATCTAAAAAATTAGGCACAATGCTACAGGAGATTAACAGAAGCCTTTGTGAAAGTTAACATTTGCTTAAACAGTTTTTTTTTTTTTCTTAATTATACAGACTTTAATACGAAAAATGCCCTTTTTTTCTTTTTTTTTTTTTTATTCTATTTTATTTCCAACGCAACACTTGAAATGATTTCTCACATGATTCTGTGCGCATTTCTGTTGGAGTTTGTGTTTCTGAACAACAGGCACATCCCAGCAGTGTTCATCAAAGATTACTTGAGCCCATCGAGCCTTTTGGTTTCCTATAGTCTCTTCATAAAAATATATATGATACCCCACGCTGATTTTATTTGAGATCATGTGGGAGAATTGTTTAATTACCGTTTTCAATGCAATTCAGATGGTCCTTCACAGTCGGCGAAGATCAACGCTTTCAAAAGGAAGCAAAAGATAAGATGAAGCTGCCGCTCTTCTAATCAAGGGCTCACCCGCAGGTTTCACCTTACTTTGGCTTACTAGTTCTACCTTTTCCTGGAAATAAGAGCAGAGTTCATGAACTTAAAATCACGGTTGGATGACCATAACTAGTAGATCATCCATCGATTTATTTATTATTGTTTTTTTTTGAGACATACTCAGTATTGAGTGGTTTTACGACGTAATATCTATTTTAGTTGGTACCCGTAGTTCATGAGACTAAAGGTTTTAGAGCACATCCGTAATATTTTTTGCATTTTTTTTTCAGCATTATTTTATCTTGTCACTGGGCTAGTTTTTTTTTTTTGAAGAAAAGATGAAAAAAGAAATCGTAATTCTGAACCTTTTCCCCGATTGATGTTCATACTATTTCGGATTATAAAAAAACATTTTGATTTTTCTAAATTATATACATGAGTCTGAACGCTTGCAGTGGTGGTTAAACATATCATTGCTCTTCTTCTGGAACCAAGGCATTGCTTTCATCTAAAAGTTGAGCTAATTCACCACTTTTAGACATGCTCATGATGATATCACACCCACCGACAAAGTCCTTATTAACGTATAACTGTGGGATGGTTGGCCACTCACTAAATTCTTTGATCCCATTTCTCAACTCAGGATCTTCCAAAACGTTGTATGCAGCAAATTTTGCTGGGTCCACCCCTTGTTGCCCCAACATTTGGATGGTGGCTCTGGAAAACCCACATTGTGGGAACTCAGGGGTCCCCTTCATGAACAAAACCACTGGTGCGCTGCTGATAGCATCCTCAATAGCTTTTCTTGTTTCATCGCTCAAAAATCTTTTAGCTAAAGATGCACCGAACAAAGAAGTTGTTGAAAGTCCCGATGGTCTTGCTCTTAGCAATCTGGAGCTATTTAATAGTTGTTTTTGTAGTGCAAACATGATTATTTTGTTTGTATTTGGTTGTTCTGCTGGCTGCCGTTATCATTTTTTTTTCCATCTCTTATCCAGTATGCTTACAAAGACTGTAAGTACACATGCTTTAACTCGAAAGTGTTTGTGTAACACATACACACACACACACATACATAGAGCAAGATCACAAACTGCAAGAAGACTTACCACATGGTCACGTGTAGCAATAAATACCCATTGCACGTTAAAAAGTTAACACCCTTACACCCAATGCGCATTTTTTTCTTTATTAATTGCAGGATCTTTGTTATTATGCCTTTTAAGTGATTCTTGTTCTTGCTCTTGTTCTTTTCTTTGTTTTTTTTTTTTTGGTGCAGTAAGATCGGAACTGCCCGTTGGCACAGAAAATATGTTTATTCGACTTGAGCGTTTTTATTTCAAACGGAGAAATCCATTAGTATTAGCGAGTCCCCCCGGCGAGCTCCTTTTTTTTTTTTCAACACTGTTCATATTGCAATGAACAGCTGCTCGATGGAAGCTCATCAAACTTTCAACATCCCCAAGTGACATCATTAGATGCGTGTGCAATTATTATTCCATAATACATATTTTGAAGTGATTATGTCTGTGTTGGCCAAGATTTATTAATCAAGATAAGCGTGGTAAGCTCTCCTGGCGACTACGAATCCATTAAAGAGTTGCACTTATTTTTGGTACTTTTTGATACTTTTTGATGATATGTCACTTGTACTGTTTATTGATGAACAACTGAAATAAAATGCACGACATGCCATCAATTTTGGCAATGCCCTTACAACTACGGGGGGCAATTTCAAAGTTTGTAAACAATATTCTTAAACTAACTTTTTTTTTGTTTTTTTTTCAAATTTTTTTTTCAAATTTTTTTTGCAAAAGGTTCCTGTGAACAACGAAAAAGCTCATATTACATCTCTCAATCAATCTAGTTTTCAGTTGCTTTTAAAGATCTTTTGCTGTTGAAACGAAAATCTATAAGCAAAGATGACAATACTGTTCGATGCCCTTTGTTAATCAATCTTATAAACTTTCCCCTTTTCGGCCGCGTATTATTTTTTTGTTTTTTTTTTTCTTCTCTTGCTATTCCCAAGTTTGTCTGCTATATGAATATTTTGCGCGCATTGCCGTGATCGATGAAAACAGATAACAGATCTAAACAAGATAAGAAAGTACTGATTGTGCATCAAATATTGGAAATATCAACGATGCTCACGTAGATCAATGCTTGAATTGCTACCAATAAAACAAAAAAAATAAAACATAAAAAATAAAACATATATAAACGAAGAAAACTAATGGAAGGAATGTCATGAGATGTTGATTCCATGATTTTCATCAGTGCTTAGATCTGCTCATTTAGTTTCTTCTTGTATGTCACTTAGTCTGTTTATATCAACCAAAGGAAAGATCGGACAAAAACCAAGAAAAATATCAAAATACAAGTAATTTACAAACGAAAAACCCACCATTATAACTCCATAAAAAATGTCTAATTGGGGAATCACTGAATGGGTGGAATTTCACAAAAAATCTACAAAAGCAGAAAGCTTCCAAAAACTATCTGAACTAGTCAAATCTCAAAAAATTGCTCCAGCCGATCCAGCCTGGATTTCCGTCATTGACGACTCCACTTTGTCCAAACAACTTGACTACCTATACACTTTGCCAAACTACTCCAATCTGCCTTTGTTTGGTGTTCCAATTGCGGTCAAAGACAACATTGACTTTGAATATTTGCCAACAACTGCTGCTTGTCCTTCCTTCCTTTACACTCCGGAGAAAGACTCCACTGTGGTTTCTTTGCTAAGAAAAGCAGGTGCCATTGTCATTGGTAAGACCAATCTGGACCAGTTTGCTACTGGTTTGGTCGGTTGCAGATCACCATACGGTAAAACCCCATGTGTCTTTAGTGACAAACACGTTTCCGGGGGATCTTCTGCTGGTAGTGGCTCTGTTGTTGGGAGAGGGATTGTTCCAATTGCTTTAGGAACCGACACTGCTGGGTCAGGAAGGGTTCCAGCCGCTTTGAACAACTTGATCGGGCTAAAGCCAACTAAAGGGGTGTTTTCTTGCTCCGGTGTGGTGCCAGCTTGTAAATCTCTTGATTGTGTTTCTATTTTTGCGATGAACTTGGTGGATGCGGAAAAATGTTTTAAAATTATGGCCAAATTTGATGGCTCTCAAGACGAATATTCAAGACACTTTCCTGAAACCCCCATGCAAAAATTTTCTGCCAAGCCAACAATTGCAATTCCACAAAACTGTCCTTGGTACGGAGAAACGGAAAACCCAAAACTTTTTGCTCACAGTGTTTCCGTTTTGAAACAAACTGGCGCAGAGGTGATAGAAATTGACTTTACTCCCTTTTTAGAGTTGGCAAAATGCCTTTACGAAGGTGCATGGGTTGCAGAAAGATACGCAGCTGTCAAAGATTTTTACTCAACTAATCCGCCAGAAAAGGATCTGGACCCTGTTGTTACTGGTATCATCAAAGGTGCTACCAACTACGATGCCACCGCAGCATTCAATTTCGAATACAAAAGACAAGGCATTCAACAAAAAATTTCCAAGATCTTGGAAACACAAAAAATTGATCTTTTATGTGTTCCAACTTGTCCATTGAACCCAACATTTGCAGACCTGGAAAAAGAACCAGTCAAAGTCAACTCTTACCAGGGAACATGGACAAATTTTGTCAATTTGGCCGACATGGCTGCTTTGGCTATCCCAACTGGGTTTAGATCCACAGACTCATTACCCCAAGGGATCACTCTAATTGGTCCAAAATTTTCTGACTTTGCCCTACTAGAACTGGCTAGCAGATTTTTCAAAATCAATTATCCGGAAAACTCAAGAACTTCTGGTAAGTTTTTGAACCAGCCTGTGGGCCATAGAGATACAGAAATCACTGGTCCTGAACTGAATTTAGATGCTTGTGTTCAAATTGCCGTGGTTGGTGCCCACTTGAAAGGTTTACCCTTGCACTGGCAGCTGGAAGCATGTAACGCTTTTTTTGTCAAATCAATCAAGACTGCTTCTAATTACAAACTATACGCTTTGCCAAAAGTTGGTCCAGTTTTAAAACCTGGTCTAAAAAGGGTTGTTGATTCGAAAGTTGAAGGGGATGGAAACAACATTGATTTGGAAATCTACGCAATTCCTGCAGAGTTCGTGGGTAAGTTCATCTCCTACATTCCAGAGCCTTTAGGGATCGGTTCAGTTGAGCTAGAAAACGGCGAATGGGTCAAGTGTTTTATTTGTGAAGAATTTGGCTACGCTCAAAAGGGCTCCGTTGATATCACCAAGCTAGGGGGTTTCAAACCATACATTCAACAATTGAAAGCTGAAGAAGCCAAAAAAACAACCATCTCCAAAGTCGTTGAAGTTCCACACGAAAGGGAATCAGAACATTCTCATTTGCCAAAACCCTTTGATACTGTTTTGGTGGCCAACAGAGGTGAAATTGCAGTTAGAATCATGAAAACTTTGAAGAAATTGGGCATCAAGTCCGTCGCTGTGTACTCAGATCCGGACAAATACGCTGAACACGCTACAGTTGCAGATGTTGCTGTTCCATTACATGGAACGACCGCCGCTCAAACATATTTGGATGTTGAAAAAATCATTGCTGCAGCTAAAGAAACCAACTCTCAAGCTATCATTCCAGGGTACGGGTTTTTGTCAGAAAATGCTGACTTTAGTGACAGATGTGGTAGAGAAGGTATTGTTTTTGTTGGTCCAAGTGGTGAAGCTATTAGAAAATTGGGGTTGAAGCACTCTGCTAGAGAAATTGCTGAAAAAGCTAATGTTCCATTGGTTCCGGGTTCTGACCTAATTTCTTCAGCTAAAGAAGCAAGGGAAGTTGCTGCAACTATTGGGTACCCAATTATGGTCAAGTCCAGTGCTGGTGGTGGTGGTATTGGTTTGCAAAAAGTCGATGATGAAAAAGACATTGAAAGAGTGTTTGAAACCGTTTCTCATCAAGGTAAGGCTTATTTCGGGGACTCCAGTGTTTTTTTGGAAAGATATGTTGAAAACTCAAGACACGTTGAAATCCAAATGTTGGGTGATGGTTTCGGGAAAGCAAAAGCCATTGGTGAAAGAGATTGTTCTTTGCAAAGAAGAAACCAAAAAATTATTGAAGAAACTCCTGCTCCAAACTTACCGGATGCTACAAGGGCCAAAATGAGACAAGCCTCTGAATCTCTGGGTTCTTTGCTAAAATACAAATGTGCCGGTACCGTGGAGTTTATTTATGACCAAAAGAGAGATGAATTTTACTTTTTGGAAGTCAATGCTAGATTACAAGTTGAGCATCCTATCACGGAGCAAGTCACTAATTTGGATTTGGTGGAATGGATGTTAAGAATTGCTGCAAACAACGCTCCTTCTTTGGACACCATTGATATCACTCCTAGAGGGGCCTCCATGGAAGCCAGACTGTATGCTGAAAACCCTGTCAAAGACTTTAGACCATCGCCAGGTCAACTTACTCATGTTACTTTCCCAAAATGGGCAAGAATTGATGGCTGGGTCAAAAAGGGGACTAAAGTTTCTGCTGAATACGATCCAACTTTGGCCAAAATCATTGTACACGGTAACGACAGAGCTGATTGCTTGGCTAAATTGAATGAAGCTTTGAACGAAACGTCTGTTTACGGTTGCATCACCAACATTGACTATTTGAGATCTATTGCTTCTTCAGAAATGTTTGCTGATGCCAAAATGCACACCAAAATTTTGGATTCCTACAACTATCAGCCTTCGGCGTTTGAAATCACTTCTCCCGGTGCATACACAACTGTTCAAGATTATCCAGGAAGAGTCGCTCATTGGAGAATTGGGGTTCCACCATCTGGTCCAATGGATGCTTATTCTTTCAGACTAGCCAACAGAATTGTCGGAAACCACTACAAAGCTCCAGCAATTGAAGTTACTCTGACCGGTCCAAAAGTTCTATTCCACACCAACACTGTCATTGCCATCACCGGTGGTACCGCTCCATGCACATTGAACGAAACTCCTATTGAGCAAAACAAACCTATTTACGTGAGAAGGGGTGATTTGCTAAGCATCGGAAAACTAAGCACCGGTTGCAGATCTTACCTTGCTGTCAGAAACGGTATTGACGTTCCTGAATACTTGGGTTCCAGATCCACTTTTGCTTTGGGGAACATGGGTGGTTACAACGGTAGAGTTTTGAAATTGGGTGACGTTTTGTTTTTGAATCAGCCAGAACTAGAAAGTGCTACGTTACCAGGTCCTGTTTTCGAACCCAAGGTTTTGCCTAACGGTTTGATTCCAAACATTCCAGCGGGTAAAGAGTGGACCATTGGTGTTACTTGTGGTCCTCATGGGTCGCCAGATTTTTTCAAGCCTGAGTCTGTTGAAGAGTTTTTCAGTGAACAATGGAAAGTCCACTACAACTCCAACAGATTTGGTATCAGATTAATTGGTCCAAAACCAAAGTGGGCGAGACAAAACGGTGGTGAAGGTGGGTTGCATCCATCTAACCAACACGATTACGTTTACTCTCTAGGTGCAGTCAACTTCACCGGTGATGAACCAGTTATTGTCACTGCTGATGGTCCTTCTTTGGGTGGTTTTGTTTGTCAAGCTGTTGTTCCAGAAGGTGAACTGTGGAAAGTTGGTCAAGTCAAACCAGGTGATATGATTAAATTTGTTCCCGTTTCCTATGATGCTGCTAGAACTATCAAAGAATCCCAGGATGCTGCTATTGAATCTTTGGATGAAAGCAAGTTGGTGTTGTTGAACGAAAAATTAATTTTGCCATCTTACGAGGATCCTGTTTTGAAAGTTATTTCTGGATCTTCTGAATTCTCTCCAAAAGTCACTTTCAGACAAGCTGGTGACAGATATATTTTGGTTGAATATGGTGAGCTTGAAATGAATTTGAATTTTGCTTACAGAATCAACAGACTGATCAACAAGGTTGCCGAAATGAAAACATTTGGAATTGTTGAAATGTCCCAAGGTGTTAGATCTGTTTTGATCGAGTTTGATGGCTACAAAATCACCCAGTCTGAATTGCTGGACTTGTTGAACCAATATGAAAGTGAAATTATTTTTGATGGTAGCTGGAGTATCAAAACCAAAGCTTTCAAATTGCCTGTTGCTTTTGAAGACTCCAAGACTTTGGATTGTGTCAAGAGATATCAAGAAACAATCAGATCCAAAGCACCATGGTTGCCAAACAATGTTGACTTCATTGCTGATGTCAATGGAGTCACCAAAAATGACGTCAAAGATATGCTTTACAGTGCCAAGTTCATGGTTTTGGGTTTAGGTGATGTTTTCTTGGGTGCTCCTTGTGCTGTTCCATTGGACCCAAGACACAGATTTTTGGGTTCCAAGTATAACCCATCTAGAACATACACACCAAATGGTACTGTTGGTGTTGGTGGGATGTACATGTGTATCTACGCCATGGACTCTCCAGGTGGTTATCAATTAGTCGGTAGAACTATTCCAATTTGGGACAAATTGATGCTGGGTGAACACTCAAAAGAGCACCCATGGTTATTGACCCCATTTGACACTGTTGAGTTTTATTTGGTGTCTGAAAAAGAGTTGAACCAATACACGGAGGATTGCGAAAATGGTGTTTTCAAAGTTTTGTATGAAGAAAGTGAGTTTGATCACAAAAACTATACTGCTTGGATTGAAGAAAACAAAGAAAGCATTGAAGCTTTTAAAAAGACACAAGACGGAGAAAAAGCTGAAGAGTTTGCCAACTTGATTGCTGTTGCCAACCAAGAACTAGAAGAAAACGCTGCTGAAAAAGTCGAAGCGCAAGAAGAGTACCCAGAAAATGCAGAAATGGTTTATTCCGAGTACTCGGGTAGATTCTGGAAATCCATTGTTGCTGAAGGTGATGCGGTCAAAAAAGGTGATGGCTTGATTGTTGTTGAAGCAATGAAAACAGAAATGGCTGTTGCGTCTCCTGCCACCGGTAAAGTTTTCAAAATTCTGCACAAAAATGGTGATATGGTCGAGGCCGGTGATTTGGTTGCCGTTATTGTATAATAGCTTTATAAACTGAAAAAAACTGTTTGTAAGAAAATAACTTCAAAAATGATTTTGTTAATAATTTATTATAAAAAAATTTCTTGACTCATTTTTTTCAACCTATATATGTTTTCAAATACTAATAAATTCATCTATTTTCGAAGCTTGACAAGTGTTCCTGCACTGGACCCAAAATCTGTTGTTGTTGTTGTTGTTGTTGTTGTTGATGATCCTCCAATCTTTGTTTCAAAAATGCAATCTTCTTGTTAATGGCTTTCCTTTGAAGGAAAATTGGCACACCTGGTATGTAGCCGTATTTGTCAATGATCTTCATAGCGTTAAAAACTGCAATTATTCCCAGCCAATAGACATTATAGCTAATTACTGATTTGTAGGTAGCACTATTAGTCCACCCTAAAATTGCACTTGCAACCATCCAAAAACCATCACGTTCCCCATTACAGCAGTTCACATGCCACACGGAGTCCATGATATCGTAAGACCCAGGACCGTTTCCCATTTCAGTCATGTCCTGTCCATCACATCTATCAACAAATTTCTGGACATCAAATTGCCAAAAGCCTTTTGAAAAAAGACCGCTGCTAATGATGTAAAGCAAGCAAGTTGCCACAATCAAGCATATTTTTAAGGAAAATGAGGTGGAGGAAGTATAAAAAACTCTTCCAAAAAAATAACTGATGGTTGCTGCAGCGAGCAAGGACAATGGAATGGAAGATAAAGGAGAGTCAATACCCACACCACCCAAAAAAACTACAGCCTCTAAGCCTTCTCTTAAAGCGGTAATAAACGGTAAAAGAAAAAGTGAGTACTTTTCTGTATATTTCAAAGAGTTTGCAGAGTCAAACAATGACTGTTTCTTATTTTGTTCGGTTTTGTAAATGGCTCTTGCCAACTTTAGTCTGAACTTTTCCTTTAGCTTCCCGATTTGTAAGAAAAAAATACCCATGATGGAAATTACCAGTGATGCCAAAATGCTCATGAACGCTTCGTAATAGTGCTCTGACTTGGACCACAAATCTGTGCCCACCATGTAAAATATTGTGATAAAGATTGTACCAATGATCATGCAACATAGCAAACCCAAAGCCCCACCAGCAAAAATCTGAACTTTAAGTTTTTTGTACAAGTGCTCTCTGTCAATAGTTTGCTCTGTAGACTCCTGGTCCGAATATGTACCAGGTGTTGCGGATGAGCTCAACGCATTTCCTTGCAAAGAGTATTCCAGTTCTTCTTCTTCTAAAGTTGTAGGAACCGCACTTTTGACAGTGACTCCGTGGTAGTTACTTTCTGGCGGAAAAATGCTCTGTTTGACAATGGTCAACAAAATGGATATGATGATTGCAATTTCCAAGCATTCTCTCAAAAAGATAAAGAAAATCTGAAACGAAAAGTAGTTTGTGAGTTCCATGATCGCGTGTCTAGGTTGATGGATTTGCTGTGTTTCTTTTTTAAAAGCAAACAGTAAAGTTAGTATGAAATACCTGTCAACAAAAGCTGTTAAGGCGCTCTTTCACAAAGAGTACATGACGATATGAATGATCAGCTATTGCTTATGTTATGAATTAGATTTGATTTTTTTTGCACCTTATTTTGGCAAATCGCTTTTTTTTTTTTTTTTTTTTTTTTTTTTTTTTCTTTTTCGTGTGCACAAAAGAATTGCAAGCAAAAAAAAATCAATCACGTGGATGTTCTTAATGTACATGTTGGAAGCGGCATGTTTCAAAATAAAATACAGTAACAGGGTTTCCTTTGAAAAACGTACATAAAGCAAGTATCCTAGAAGAATGAAAAGTACTCAACCGGAAGATGGCGATGACGACGAGTCGGTAGTGACGGTGCTCAAAAGTTTTTTATTTTTGGCGCTGGTAGACGTTGAAGCAGATGCTGAGGAAGGATGCATCGTGATTTTCTCCAAGTGGTGAAGTTTTTTGATTGTAGTTGCGAAAAGCAAACTAACCGTAAGTGTGCCAATAGTGACAATCAGAGCCATCCCAATGTTGTCCTCCTCAATAAAGTTTGTTAAATTCATACCATAAAGCGAGGCCACAAATAACCCGCCTCCCAAGGATAACAATCCTATAGAGAACCGTAAACTTAGTAGTAGAAGCTGGTTTCTGTTTGAGTCTAAAATAATGTTGATAATTTCTTCTGTAGTTTTGATGGACTTCAACAAGTTATCTGCAGAGGAAACGATCTCGTCAACATGGTTTCTGTATGTTTCCAAAAGCATTTCAATTTCTGTATGATCTCCGTGTAGGGCTGTTGCTGCGCCATAACTCTGTTGTGTATTCCGTGTACTGCTAATATTGGAAGCAACATGATCGCCTGTCGTTTCTGATCGCGGATTGGTCAAGTACATTTCCAAAAGCTGCTGTTCGTCATCAAGTAAGTCTTCAATCATGTCTCTGCAAAGTATGGCTTTTTTGTAAAATGCAAAAGTTTGCTTATTGTTTAGTAGTAATTTTTGCAGGTTGTTCTTTTCTATGGAGTACTCCAAGTCTTGTAAAATATTCATGGCATTTTTGTTGTGGTATTTGAATTCTTGGGTTAATGATTTCACCACGGTTTGGAAAATCGCTTCCAAGGCTCTAAATTCGTAAGGCAATATCGACTGAGTTTCTCTCAATCTTTCGCTCAACTCGTTGATAAACTCACTGTGCTGTTTGTAAAGATAGCCAACCTTCATATTTTTGTAATCATATTGTTCAAACACAATCACCATGTTGGATTTGATCAAACATCTTATATCTATAATGTTGATCAATATACAGTCATCACGAACAATGAAACTCGGCACTAATGAGGATAGAGGTGGAGGTAACTGAGAGCTGGTGGGAAGATGGGCTGTTTGTGCACTGGTCCCAAGATCCTCACTGTTAGTGTAGCCCGTGTTGGAGTTAATGGTGTTAGCATTCGCATTGCTTGAGACCCCACTATGCGACAATGGTTCTGAGTTGTTCCCCATTTCTTTATTTTTTTGTAAACCTCCGCTGTGCGTCATACTGGAGATCGATATGAGTGGGTTAGCATTTGACTGGGTCTGTTTCGGCTTCAAAAAATTCAAATTCTGCAAGATTGTTTTTTTAAAAGCTAGTGAAGACGCAGAAGGTAGTGTTTGCGGATCAGACAATGTTTTCCCATCCAAATTGTTAGTGGTAGTTTGGTTGATTTTTGTATGCGTAGGCGAAGAAGGTGTAATATGATTGAGTGGGTAATTTTGCAGCACCTGATCTAGTTGCTCTTTTTGTTGTTGTGTTTGCCCAGAAGTGGATAAGGAAGATGGGAAAAACGAAGACGTTTGTTGAGTAGAGGGATGCTGCTGAAGTGCGATTGGGGCGGAAATGGTGTTTAGTTTCCTCAAATCCCTTGGGTTCAAGTTATGTTCGTGACATAATTCATCTTTACTTATTGCTTCATTAAAGTTGGTAATTTCTCCGTGTTCTTTAAAAATAGTACACCTCAAATATTGCATTATTTTTGATTGTGAGATGTTGAGTCCACTAGGTATGGAAAGCCGCATCGACATCGAGGGCAACTGCTTGAATAAATTGTAGTTATTAACGTTATTACCTGTACTACTGCTATTGATGCTTGCCCCCTTTTTGCCGGCATTTGTTGGCCCTTTATTATCTTTATCATATAAAATCGCATATGTACCAAAGCATCGAATACCTTTATTAGCTCGAAGCGCTATGCGGAGATGTATGGAAATAAAAAGTCTTGGAGCGACATTCATTGTTTGTATGTGTCAGATGTATTGTTTTTAATAATACGCTGATTCATAAGCTTGACTTTACTCTCTTGGGTCGTTGCTTTACCTTCACGCTGCTTTATGTCAATTTAGCCAATCACACTTTTGACCTCTTTGTAGTAAGCTTGAAATCCAGCTCGGTGGTTACCCAGCTTATAATTTTTTCTTGGACATTCTATGTCATTCACGTGACAACTAAGCGGTGTTTTTATTGATCTATCTTATAATGCCAAGATGAATTTGAACGCCGACATGATAACTTATGTTCAAATCGCACAGCGACGTGGTAACAAAGTATATAGCATTTTTCTATGCA
>ERZ794936.378-NODE-378-length-22764-cov-33.896737_pt1 | contig 22764 bp, 8 predicted proteins | sample MGYA00511083_ERZ794936 | MGnify/ENA primary metagenome ERZ794936 (study PRJEB30137, sample SAMN04331409) | food metagenome | isolation source: Y2 must sample point D1 replicate A | place: Australia: South Australia | collected 2014 ... | reverse complement strand
TCAGATATCTGGGCAAAGTACAAATAAATGACGAGCACTTTTGAATACGACGAGTCTACAAAACCGACATACCCATTGTTTGAAAATTTGAACTCAACGTATAAACCTAGGGTTTCGTATCATTACAATGCCGGGGTATCAAAATATCACTATGGAGTGAAGCATCCGATGAAACCATTCAGACTAATGTTAACTGATCACTTGGTGTCGAGTTACGGCTTACACAAGATCATGGACTTGTACGAGACAAGAGAAGCAACAAAAGAGGAAATGGAAAGTTTTCATACCAAAGACTATATAGAGTTTTTGTCAAAAATAAGTCCGGAAAACTCTGGTAGACTGAGCAGAGCTACTTTGGAGAAGTTTAACGTTGGTGACGATTGCCCAATCTTTCACGGGCTTTTCAAGTACGCATCCATGTACGCTGGGGCAACATTAGATGCCTCGAGAAAACTAAACAATCAACAATCGGATATAGCTATAAACTGGTCCGGGGGTTTGCATCATGCCAAAAAAGCTTCGCCATCCGGGTTCTGCTATGTGAACGATATTGTGCTTGCCGCCTTGGATTTGCTAAGATACCATCCGAGATTGCTCTACATTGATATAGATTTGCACCATGGAGATGGTGTACAAGAAGCATTTTACACCACTGACCGTGTTTACACTGCATCCTTCCATAAATATTGCGGGGAATACTTTTTTCCGGGAACAGGTGATGTTGATGAAGATGGTATCGACAAAGGTAAACATTATGCTTTAAATGTCCCGTTGAACGATGGTATTGACGATGATTCATTTATTTGTTTGTTCAAAGCCATTATCGATCCCTTGATAAACTCGTATAAACCAACAGTCATAATACTACAATGTGGTGCAGATTCTTTGGGTCACGATAGGTTGGGTGCATTCAATTTAAACATCAAAGCTCATGGAGAATGTGCCAAATTCGTGAAATCTTTTGGACTCCCACTTTTGGTTCTTGGAGGTGGTGGATACACTCCCAAAAACGTTTCCCGATTATGGACTTATGAAACCGGCATAATGAATGATGTGTTACTAAATGAAGAAATTCCACACAACATACCTTTTAGAGATGAGTTTGCGCCGGATCTATCGTTGTATCCGGTTTTGGATGATTTATATGAAAACAAAAACTCAAAAAGATACTTGGAAGATCTTAGAATAAGGTCTTTGGAAAATATCAGATATATGCAGGGTGCGCCGAGCGTAAGGATGGACGCCGAAATTATACCCACAAGGGATATCAGGGGTCTGACCGAGGAAGAAGAAGAAGCAATCAAAGAATGGAACGAAGAAGACGAGCGGTACAAATTACTCAATGATGACGTTTCGAGAGTGGGAGAGTTTTATTGATGACTGTATCTTCTTGCTGTTCTGTAAATAACGATACACAAATATATATTTTCAACGTAAAAAGATTAACCCCCCTTTTTTTTTCCCTTCCCCTCCCCCAACTTACGCAAAAGGAATGGTATTTGGATAATGTTCTATATTTTGCCAGCTACTGATTAAAACGTCAAGCGATGATTTCGCACTTTCGCAACCACAATCTTGATATAGAGATTGATAAAAGGCAATGATTTTGCACTTTTCGTTTTTTGACGCGTAAACGTCTTTTATGCACTCATCAATGTGTTTACCAAAAATAAGCACAGAAGTTAAAAACATCATTAATCTGAAATCTCCGCGCAGCTGCTTGTCCAAACCGCTTCTGAAATCGTACTTTGTAAACAAAACATCAGAAGAGTTCAGTTCCCTTCTGCTTATCTCATCGATAACTAGATGATGTGAGCTTTCAAAGACGTCGCATATCGATTCATCCTTATCAGAACTTGAGCGGTGTCCTTTTGTCGACACGGCAAACATAAATTGCATATACCTGCGCATACTGAAAAAAGAGCATTTAAATTGATCGGTGTTGCCTAATCCAACGTGCACAAAATAAATCAATAACGATAGCTCAACATGAACTTGCTGGCTGATGTCAAAGAAAGAGTAGTACTCATCACTAGCAGCCTTATAAAAAATTGCCTTTGATGAGAGAGCTTCTGGTTTGATATTCTGTTTCAAAACTTTCCCAAACTCGTGTTCATAAAAGACAAACCTTCTGCTCACCTCTGCATAGTACATTGTCTGGCAAAAGTTTTTGTTATATGGATCCTTTTCCCTAAAAGTGCCAACTCCTAAACTGATGTACCTGACGAGCGATTTATCAAAAAGTAAAAGATCAGTTGAACATCCCAACAATAGGTTGAAATGATTAGGAGTGGAGATTTTCATGTTCACTAAAACCTCCTTGGCTGCAGGGTCTGAAACGAAATCGGCCAGTGTGTCGAACTCTTCATCCGAGGAAGAACTTCCCCCATGGTCAATCAGCAAATGCGCAATACCATCTAACCCTACAAACCAAACTTTTGATAAAGCAAGGGTTTCCTCTCTTTTATAATCTTTCTCAACAATCTTGCTGTATCTCAAAAAAATGTCTTTTGCGCCCTGCAGGTGTACTTTCCAGTCAATGTTCGTTGAACTGCTAAACATTGCTAATAGCAAAATTGTTAAAATAAGTGATTCAATTTTCTGAGCCATTAGTGTTTCTGTGTTTCTGTTGTAGTCAAATTCATTGGCCAAATTTAAAAGGGCCGACTTTAAGTAGTTGTCTCTGTGTATCTTATGTTTAGCTTCACCTGTAACATTGTATGTGTATTTTGCAGCAATGGCAATTAAAGCGGGAGCTAAACAGCTCGCTGAAAAAGATGCAATCGACAAGGGGCCTGAGGTAATGTGGTAAAACAAAACATTGTTTGCAACGTTGCTTTCGGGATTCTCTGCAAACGGTATAACCCAATAGGAAGCTTTTTCGTAAAATACTCGCAAATAAAATATCTCATGAATGGGTAAGCCAATTGCCTCAAATTTATTTCTCAATTCACTCCAACTAGTGGACTCGTGAATGATACTCGGTCTATTTGCATGTTGAGCAGCATCGCCATTTGTAAAGGTATCGAAAATATTTCTGAAATCATCACTATAGCTTCTATCAGGAGCTTCAACTAGTCTATCATCCAGGTATGTTTCTGAAGTTTCCAATTTTTTACTTTCAGAATTATTTGTATCCTCGCTAGCATTTCCTGTCGAGTCAGAATTATCGGCTGAAAATTTATCATTGATGTCGTTCGTTAACTCAGTGGTGAAATGATTGACATCATTTAGAATTGAAGTCAGCTGCGCGCTGTGATGATGCATATGGTTGGGTGAAGAATCTGAGTCCAAAGACTGGATATTATTCTGTCGTACTGAAGGTTCTTGAGAAGGTGCAAAAGAACCATTCGAAGCAGCAATATGGGTTTGGGACGAACCATTGTTCTCTAGCAGCTCTGAATTTACGTTTTCAGACATTTGAGGTGAGAGTGGCAAAGCATTGGGCGCAACTGCCTTTCCAGACTTTTTAAGCATTTTTCTTAGTCTTCTTTGACGTTTTTGCTCTTCAAGAGGAATGTACACGCACTCTTTGTTCATTCTAGCGCAATTCCAACATTGAGGTCTTTCTTCAGAGCACTTTACCTTTCTTGTCTTACAATTAACGCACCCCGTGCTGCATTTTTTAGGTGGCTTCTTTATACCGTTGCTCTGCTTGGGAGAAATCATTTTGTCAATCGGTGAACAATTCAGACTTTCTAATGTGTAACCTGATACTGTGCTGTTTGCACAAGAATGAGTTTTATCGCTTTTGTTTTTTTTTTTGTAGCACTTGTTTGGCTTTAGATGAGGGAGGTGCTGTTTATGGGAAAAAAAATAGTTTGGTTGTTTTGAAAAAGGTTTGTGATTAAAAGATTGCATTATCTCGCTCATATCATCGAAATGAGAGTGCACAACTTAAATCGGGTAAAGAAAGCTTAATTCAAAGAAAATCAGTCATACGGAAAAGGTTGCATAACCTACAAATTCTTTCAAATCATTAAGCACGTGAGCTTGCAGTAGCAAAAATCCGATGTATTCGATTTTTGCAAGATCCAGTAACCCAAAAAAATGGTCTTTGCAATATCAATAACAAAGTCAGGAAATGACAAAGGCATTGTCCGTGCAAGAGGGGCAACGCTCACAGCAATTTTTTTGGATTATTCAACATTAGCACACACGATCCCATATCATAAATCAGCCATTGGGAACAACAAAGAGGAAAAAGTCATTAAAAAATTAGGAAAACAGATGGTCCATTTGGATACACAAAGAATGACTTACTTGCTTAAAGTACTCAATGTCATCTTGTCATTAATTTTACTGTATCAAATATTTCATAATGTCTATCAAAGACCTTTCTACCTGTGGGTTCGTAACGTTCTTTTAAATAGTTGTGCACCAAATTTTATCATGTCATCCAAGAGGTATGGAAAGGCCGTTGATGGAACGAGCAACCACAATGATTGCTGCCTTTTGTTTTGGCAAAAAAATCGGTTTTCTGAAAAAATTATTTGGTATATTATAGATTACATAGAAAAGTGGCTTGATCAAAGCTGAACAATCCCAAATACAAAATGCACATTATATGAAGTTTCAAATATCAGTATTTAAATCTACACCACCAATAGCCCAGATTTCATTTTCATCTTCAAATCTATCACTAAACATGGCTTCTTCGTCTCCTCCTGCTTCAATTCTTTCTCTTTCCACTTTAGCTAATCTTGTTGCAACTCTTTTAGTATACTCTGCGATGGATCTTTGCATCAAAGACGTTCCAACAGAGTTTGAAATATCCTTGCCTTCTTGGGCTTTCAGCCAAGCTTGGAAAACATTTTGATCAACGTCAGACACCAAATTGAAGATCGCTAAATAAGCCTTTTCAGCTGCTAGTTTGATTGGAATAATAGTGTCCCGAACACAACTAAAACAGTTTGGTGCAATAATGTCCAAGTATGGTTTCACGCAGTCATCATACTTGAATCTTGCTAAAGTTCTAATAATGATCAAAGAAAGTCTTCTCGAGTCCAATGAGTTAGAAGCCGGTGCAAGCATGCATTGGCATAACTTTGTGATCAGTTTTTGCATATTGTCTGTTCCCACTTCGAATGGCGAGTCTGGGTCGGTGCTCTTAGAATAAGGTGATTTGACTTCGTTTTCCAATAACAAAAACTTCCCGATTGCAACCAAAATGTTGTCGCTGATATATGGCAAGGTATTCTCGCTCAATTCCAACATGTATGGAACAAATTCTTCTTTCATGCTGAAAATATGTTGTGGAGCGTCTTTCAAAAAAGCATTCAACGTTAAAACACCAAATTTCAAGGACTCTACATCGTTTTGCACTTCTCCTGACGAACCGGCGTGTAACACTTTATCCGTTAAAATTTTGTGGGCCTCTTCCGGCTTCAAAATTTCAGACAACGCCCCAATCAATCTAGCGTAAGCAATAGCCAGTTTTTCGTTATTAACGTTCAAAATTTCGTCTTCCACTAATTGAACAATGTTGATTTTACTGGTTTCGTTAAGTTTGTTACCAGTCTTCGACACCACTTCCATAAGAGCTTTCAACATGGCTGTTTTGACACCAAAATCGGTACTTTGTTTAGCGCCGGTCACTAACTCGACAACCAAAGGATCGACTTTAGGTTGATACTCAATCAAGGTCCCTAGTGCTTTAGCTGCCCTCAATCTCAGGGTTTCATTTGTCGAATCACCTAAAGACTTGACAAAAGTTCTTTGCAACTGTGGAACAAAAGGTCTCAAAAATTGAGGAACTTTGCCAAACAAAACATTCAAAGCATACAAAATAGCCGCTTTAATGTCACTACTAAATCTTTCACCAACAACTCTGATCAAAGGCCCTGTAATAACAGTTACATAGGCTCTCAAGTTGGCTGCAGGTGTTTTTGAAACAATGTCAGCGATGGCCAGAGCGGAGCACTCTCTCTCATCGCTGGTACCATACATCAACCCTTGCAAGAAAATAGGCAAAACGCAATTTGGACCTTTTGGCAAAGAGAATGCAAACAGGTCTTCGCCACGTTTACCGGTAAGCTCCAAAGCTTGCTTAGCAGGTTTGACTAGGGATTCTAGGGTATTTTTGTTTTGTTTTTTCACCAATGCACTCAATGAAACAAAAGCATTTTTAACAATTTCTTCATCTTTTTCATCTAAACTCAAAATCAATTGTGTAACAAAATCTTGCGTGTAAATGTTATAGTTCAATGAGGTGTTTTCAAAAAAGTAAGGTAATCTTTCCAAAATAACAGCACGTTTTAGGGAATCTTCGTGTTTGGTCAAAGCCAAAATTTGTTGCAACAATGGATGCAACCCATCTTCATCTTTCACAGAAACAAACACCTTGTCTAAAGCACTAGCAATTTCATTTCTATCTTCAGAATCAGTGTTTGTAATCAGCAAAGAGTCAACCAAAGCGCTGATGATGACAGATAGACGCTTGAACAACGCGGATCCAGCAACCTCGGCTAAAGAACCCAAAGCACGGGCTTTGAAAGCATCGATAGGAGGTGCCAACAAAGTTGGAATCAAAATTGGGAAAATGATCTCGCTCTTTGTTGCCATAATCTCTTGCAATGCCAGCAAGGCATATTCAGAGTTGTCGTCAGAGTTTAGCATGTTCAACAAATACGGAATAACCTCATCGACAGCAGTTTTCCCAATGACTGTTTGGAAAGAGTCAAAAGCAAAAGCAGCAGCTTCTCTAACAGTTTCATCTCCGTCAACTAATGTTTTTCTGATAATACTCACGATGATTTCTTGGAATTCAATCAAAACAGCAACATTTGAAGATTCGATCAATTCATGTAGAGCAATACAAACACCTTGTCTTGAGTTGGAGTCTGTTGAACTTTCAAGTGACTCATCCAAGGTAGGCAACAATTGAGAAAGTGCATTTGCACCGACTCTTCTGACTAAATCCCCTAACGTTTGAGCAGCAATAGATCTCAAAGTAGAAGATGAGGAAGCCAAATGAACCACAATAATATTTGTCAAAGTAGGCAAAATTTCTTTAACAGTTCTAGGTGTGTTAGGAACCAAAGCCTTCCAAACATCAACGGTTGCAGAACGAACCAACCCAGAGGTGTCGGATCTGCAAACAAAGAAGGAGGACAAAATTCTATCTCTTCTCTCAAGTCCCAACACTTCAACCATTTGTTTGCTAACCTCTCCGTGTTGAGCACTGATGTCATCTTCGTCTTCTTCTTGTTCTTTTTCAGCAAATTCGTTTTTAGAAGAAATACCAGTAACTTGGAAGAGCAAGTCTGCGGTTAATTGAACAGAAGAGAGTCTGATTTTCTCGTTCTCATCAAACATTCCTTGTTCCAACTCAGGCAATAGCAAATCAATAGCTTTATTTGCATAGTTTTTCACAATCAGCTTACCGGCTTTCATCGAGGTGTCCCTAATAACATCGTTATTGTCTGCTAATCCCGCTAAAATTGGCTGGATAATTTGATTGATGTATGGTGCAAATTGAGCACCAAAACAAACCGGCAAAAATAGTAATAATGGGATGAACCCTTCCCGAACAAATGATCTATAACTAGTGACACCGGCCAAAATTGTAGGCAGAAGCTCATCTAACTTGTACAATCCAAGACCGCTCATAACTTCGGACAACGCTTGTGCAGCACCCAAACGATCACCAGCCCTGGTTTCGTCACCCAAAGTGTCAATCAATTTCGAAATCAAGTTAGGGAATTGATCTTCACCTAATCTCTCCACCAATGCACCTAAAGCACGAGCTGCAGTCGCCCTCGTGTTAGGTACAGGGTCAACCATAGCAGTTTCAACTTCCGCAATCAATGTGTCCAAGTATGGAATCAAATCTTTTGCATCAACTAAAATAGCCATGTTACCAACAATTTTACATGCAATTCTCTTGGTGTTAGCGCTTCTATCACGCATACCTCTATGAATGACATGAATGATCAAGGCCAAAGACGGACCGTCAATGTAGTGCACAAATTGTGTTTTGATCAATGCGTTCAAGGCTTCTTCCGTGTACTTCGTAGGGTCACCAATGGCTTTGATCAAAACAGGAACTAGTTTTTGAATTTCAGGGTTTCTAATAACCTCACCAAATCTATTCAACGATTGATCGGCGGCCTTTCTAACTTCTTTATGTGAATCATTCAAAACACCAACAATCTCTGGAACAATTGTCGACAAAGAAGCAGACAATTGTGTTGGGTCCAAGTAAGCCATAGAACCTAGCAACTCAACGGATCCTCTTTTAGTTCTCCATGCAATGTCCTCTAAGTTGTCAATTGCAACTGGGATCATTTTTTTGACACCAAAACTGGTGGAATTAGACATAATAGTTTTGGCCGCTTCAGTGGTGGCATCACGCACTTCCAAAGAAGCATCCCCTAGGTTTTTCAAAACGTATGGCAAAACTTGAATAACGTAGGGCTCAAAATATTTACCCAACATTTTCGACAAAGTGTTAAAAGAGTAAGCGACCGCTTCCCTTTTTTTGGCATCCTTTTTGTCCTCTGAAGCTTCAATCAAATTTCTGATAATATCAAGTTCGGATAATGCAGAAATACCATATCCCTTCACTAAACCGGCAATACCCCAAGCAGCACCCTTTCTGACATGTGCTGGCGCAGCTGAGTCAAATAACTGGACAAATAAGTTGCTGACAAACTCAGAAACTCTAGCTCTAAACAAGTGCACTAGAGGTGAAATACATTGGGCAACCGCTTGATGAACATCTTCAGAAGGTGTCGTCAAAGCATCCAACAACCTACAAACAATGTCACCAACTCTGGAATCGTCAGCAGACAAGTGTTGCGCTAGCGAACCGTAAAGGACAACAACATTTTCCTTAACTGTAACGTCACCTTCAGTAGCCAATGAGTGTTCAAAAATTGGAATCAAATTTTCAACGTTAGAAGAACCGTGATAAGTCAACATAGCAATACCTGCTTCTTTGATTTCTTGTCTTACAAGAGGTTCCCTGTCACCCAAAGCGCCAGTGTCAACCAAAAACTTGACAAAATTAGCAATTTCTTCGGCTGGCGTCTCTTTGTCATAATATTGAACACATTCAGCTAACGCAATAGCAGCTGTGCTTCTTGATTCCCAAGGATCTTTTTGCTGAGAAGCATAAACCGCAATCAACCCATATTCGTCTAAAATATCTTGCAAAGGTTTGGCTAGCTCAATATAAAAGTCCATAAGTTTTTGAACATAAAAGTAAAAAGATTTCCCATTTTCCATATCACCTAGCAATTTAGCCGCATTGGCGTACGCTCTAGCAATAAATAGTCTTAAACCACTATCTTCTTGTTGGAAAAAATTTTGCAACAAGTTGGACATAACTGATTCTTCAAGTTTAAAACTATTTGTCTCCCAAATCATTTGAGCATATTCCCTGTTACTTTCCTCTTCATCAAACAGTGAAATAAAAATTTCTGCTGGACACTTCATATGTGGCTGCAAGTCGAATTCCTCGTCCAAAGTTTCAAGCACAGTAGTACGTACAAATTGGTTTGGAGTCATGATACTCGACAAAATCATTTTCAAGTCGCTTTCAGTTGGGGAAACGGAAATGTTTTGACATAGAGTGTTGAAACAGTCTTTTGCCATTTTTGCCTTGGATGATATGGAAAGCAGAGAAAGTAAGACACCCAAAATATTTTGTCTTGGAATGTTGCTGTTTTGGAATTCCTCAGCATGTGACAAAATAATTTCAATTGCCAACATCAAATGTTCTTCTTCCTTGTCCTCCTCAACAAACTCAGTCTTCAAAGTTTGCTTTGTTGAATTTTTGATTGCTGTTTTTTTACCTTCTTCCAAAACTTTTGTCAAAAGGGGTAAAATAAAGGTCAAGTTCGAAGAAGAAAACGGAATTTTGTCAGTCAAAAATTTGATTCTGAATAACACTCTAGAAATCAACTCCAATAAAGGCTCTTCTTCTAGGTTCGAAGGAATTTGTGCAACATTATAAGAACGCAAAATTGCAACACCTACAAAGTATTTGGAAGACCCTAGTCTATCGGTCAACGCATTTGATAAACTCAAAAACGTTTCTAGTGGTAAAGACCCCAATAGAGCGTGATATTGTTCAATCTTCAACAATTTTAGTAATTCATCCACAGCAACAGGATACCAGTACGACAACCCATTATCCACTTGCTTTGCGTCGAATGATAAAGCGCTGACAAGTTTGATCGTCATATTCAACGAATTAAAGGTTTGTGCAACTTTAGCTCTAATGGTTTGTTCTTTCTCCAATTGTTCATTCACCAAGATTTGCTCTTCTTTGGTGTACTTGCGTGAAACCGTTTTTGTGCCCGCAGCTGCTTTTTTCTTTCTAATACTCTCTTCCCACTTCATTGTTTCATATTCTTTGGAGTTTTTACTCACTTGGCTGGCTTTCTTCATAGCCAAAGCTTCAATCACGTCAATAGTCATAACACCGTCAACCCCATGTTTTCCAATGTAGATATCTTCATGACTCAAATTCTGTAAGTTTTCAAGGTTGGACTCAATGTTTTTGTAAATTTTGTTAGCAATGACAGGAGCCAAAACTTCAGAGTTGATAAAGGAGCAGTAGGCCATGCTAGAAAAAACAAAGTCACCTAAAGAAGACTCTGTCACTTTCAAATTCTCACTGTATTTTTCAAATCTGGAAACAAGGTATTCCAGTTTTTCTGCCAAAAGCACTTTTGGATCCATTTGAGCTTTTAAAACAAGACCTGCCCATCCCATGCTTTTTTGTAGGTACTTGGAAGCTTTTTGAGTACAGTAAAGCAAATCGATCATAATGGTTGCGGAAAGATCTTTATTCTTAATAGGCGTGGAAAACGATGTAAGCAGAGGGGCAACATATTTTTCTAAAATGTGATACTCCTCTTCAGCTGCTTGAGCATCTTGCATGAATACAAATTCTAGACCACTAATGGTTGAAGTTGAAATTAGTTCTGGGTTTTTGCAAAACAGAGTTTCTAAAACGGAAATGGACTCCAATCTTTGCTTTGCAGACAAACTTTGAGACAAGCAAACTTGAACCAAGTTTAATCCCAAATTCTGCTTTTGCTCTTCAGATTTGAAGACATCATAAAACTCAACCCTTTCTAACAATTTGACTGCGCCCAAAATCAAAGAATGGTCATTTTTGTGTGTGTTGGCTAGTAAATCTTCCACAAATGGTAGAAGCTGACTAGCATGTAGTAAATATTCAAAAACGGCAGAAGATGTTGACTTTGATAAGCTCAACAAGAAAGAACTGATCCATAATTTTTTGATTGGTAATTTCTTTTCAGTAATACCTTTATCAATAACGGTGCTAAAAGACTTGAACTCCTCTGCGTTTAATGTGTTACAGTGCTTGAAAAAAGCTTGAAGCATTGTTGCCAACACAGTTTCGTTTGATTCTTTTTGAATGTAAGAAGACAAACCTGTCACAACTTTGTGACTTGCAGCATCACTCTCAGAAGGTATTTCATAAGTGATTTGCGCAACCAGGGTCTTATACTCTGAGTTTAAGTTGGATTTCAAGTTTTTAAAAAGTTCATCCACAATTTTTTCATGAGAACTGTGATCAAATTTGGGGTTTTTCATTAGAGCAATCAAAGATTGAAAAGCATAAGCTCTGGTAGATTCCTTACTGTTTTTTAGCCCACCAATTGTTTGTGGCATTAACTTAGAGGAAGTTATGATTTCACCAAATTGGAACTGTAATAAATCACTGGCGTAAAGCCTGGAGGCTAAATGGAAAGCACTTTCGGCTGATCTCAAATTCATTTTTTCCAAATTTGGGACAATAAACTCTACAAATAAGTCTTTACTCATGAATGCAATGAAAAATTCTTTTAGATTGGTTACGAATCCTTCTGGGGTAGGTATGGTTTTGCCTAACAATGCTTGTTTCCCAATGAATTCACACGATTTTTTGACAAATGGACTATTTGCAAAATCTTGTCCTGGATTGTTATTTGATTTATGCAAATATGTAGATGTCAATGCGCCAAGCAAGGTAACAGAGCCAGAAATTGGCCCTTTGGTGAAAACTTTATCAAAGTAAGATGCAGCTTCCAATTTTTCAATCAAGTTAATTTTGCTTGAAGAAAAACACCGGACTGATATTTTTTGCACATAAATTCTCAAACGTTGATCGTGAGTAGCTTTTTTAGAACTACCACTATATGAGAGTTCGATAGACTCAGTGGTGGCCACGTACAAATCACATAGCTTGATCAAGTTTTCGTCAAAGCTCTCGTGGTTTGGTGAGCTTAAGACCAAATCAAAAAACGACAAAATCCATTCCAAAATGTGAATATAATCCATTGTGGCATGAGCACTTGGGTTGGAATTGGAAATAAACAAATCGATAAATGTCGTGTATTTAGGCAACATTTTGAATTCGCTGTTTTCTATAATTTTTTTGAAAATTGCAGTCACTAGTTCCTTGGATTCACGGTCTTCAAAAGTTCCGTGAGATTCTAGCAACTTCAGTGACAGTTTGTTGTAAAATTTAGATTCGTTTTCTGACAAACAGGAAGGCGAATCTTCAATTGAATCGTGAAGAGTGGCCAGGTGTGCAATTCTTGTTTTCACTGGCTGGCCCAGAAAATCTGGGTCCAAAATTTCTGACATATTTCCTATTTTGCTCGGATTCAATAAATATCAAGAACTATACCTTTGTTTTAGATCGCAATGGTTTCTTGTTTAGCAGTCGGGTGGAGCTAAAATTTTGCTAAACTTTATTCAAATATCTAAACTCAATATAGTCTTCAGATTGCTTGATCTTCGGTGTTTTTCTATGTCCTATGGTTTGCTAATTGAGTCTTTTTGCATTAATAAGTTAAATGCAGGTAAAGTTTTAATGTCAGGTCTAGGGCATCAAAAAGACGTAATAGCGCATGGTGAGAAAAGTGTTACAGCTTTCATCACGTCTTCATTATATTATTGGAAAAAACTGCAAAAAAAAAAAAAAATTATTCACATCTACACTTTCGATGGTAAAAGAAAAGAAACTGTTGTTGAAATTTCAAGCGGGTAAGAAAAGAGCCAAACCAGAATGGTAAACAAAGTCCTGAATAACGGTATGTCTTACCTGGACACCTTTACCATCCCTCCTAATCTACAAGTAGCACACTCATTATTCAGAGGTTTTACTCCAGAAAAAGTTTATATCAAAGGTTAAATGTAGATCGCAAATGAACGCCAGGCTTCAAAGTCCCTTTTTGCGATCTAAGGTGGAACGATTAGTTGAGGCCTTGGACGCTAGCAGGCACTTTACTTTGATGTTTCACCACATCACAGAGGAGCTGCATTTTACCTGATGTGTGCGTGAACCACCTTAAGAATTTCCTTTTGAGCTTTGAATAAAGAGTAAGAACTATAAACCCCTACTGTATAAAACTTAGACAAAAAAAAAAAAAAAGAAAAGGTGGCCTATGTAAATAAATGTGGCACCTTGAAGGACCTATCATCAATGGCCAAAGAGAAACTTAGAAAAAAATAATCAAGTTTACCATCCTTTTAGCGGAACCCAAACATCCACAACTTTTCTAGTGTGTGGATCAAAAACAAAAAAGTATGGAAAGCTATTCATCGTAATGCAAGCGTGCTGTGGGATGACTGCTGCTTTTGTTGCAATTTCAAGAAGAGCGCCGTCGTTGCTTTTCACAATGCCATGTTCTTGGCTTAACCTCTCGACGATAAATGTTTTGCTTACATCAAAATAATGATTCTTGTCAAAGCTCATTGGGAAAACCACACCGAATCCAGGAAAACCATCAGACACCTCTCTTGTCAACGACAGCACTCCCGTATTCATCAAAAATTCTTTTCTTTTCTCATATTTAGAAACGACTGTTCCTAAAACAAAGCCAGCAATATCTTCGAGCTTAACCATTCCAGTGGAAACTTGTTGAAGATCAAGAAGACAATAGTTTCCGCAGTGAAATTCCAAAGTATGACCCATATGTCCGATTTGGCGTAATAGTTCTCTAATTTCCGGTCTGTCATTCAAGGCATTCATGGTTGGGGTTGAACCAATGGATAGAACAAGTTTCTTGTTGCTGTACTCGCTGAAGATCTGTGCACTTCTCACTACTCCTCTTAACTCTTCAACCAAGTCAGTGTAAACCTCTTCAACATTTTCAACATGGTAGGAATGACCACAATGAGCATAAAACCCATGAAGGCTAACAACGCTTGAATATTGTCCATGGATTGCACTGATCAAGTCCATAAATTCAGCGCTCTCTGCTTCTATACCCGCTCTGGCCGTCCCAACATCTATTTTCACAAATACAGACCAAGGTTCAGCATCATTCAAAAGCGTTTGGTAATCTTTCAAATAGGGCAACTGAGCAACATTATCAATAAAAATACGCAAAAACTTTTTTTCCTTTATGGCGGCAATTCTCTGCATGAAAGCCATATCAAATGACAATGGCAACGTATAACAAATGTCATCAATCTGAGAAGAACTTCTTTGATCATTAATTAATCCTTCCGCCTCACTCAATGTAGATACCAAAACAGACTTTGAGAATCCGTTGTTTAGCTGCTTGATTGTCCCTTCCACTGTCTTGTGAGTCTTTACATGTGGTCTAAATGACATTGAGCATAGCGCCAACTCTTGCAATCGCTTGATCGACTCGACCATTCTCAAACAATTTGCATCAAATTTTTGTTCATCAATCAAAAAGGAAGGGCTGGGAAGTTCTTCTATAAAACAGCCCTTGTACTGTTGAAGAACCTTGTTTTTTGTTACGTTTGACATTGCAATGGTGTTTTCGTTTGTTCAACTTTTTTTTTAAATGATTTTCACTATACTGTGAAAGTAGAATTGAGTTTTTATATTTTTATCTTGTCCTTTTTATTTAGTTCCAGCACTTTGTTTATCTTTTTTTTTTTTTTTTTTTTTTTTTTTTTTTTTTTTTTTTTTTTTTTTCCCGCCTTTTTTTTTTTTTTTTTTTTTTTTTTTTTTTTTTTTCATGTTATTTTTTTTTTTTCCAGATAAGAACCACACGTCATGGAAGAAGAATGATAAGCAAATATCAAAAATGTTTTTATCTTCATCAGCATGAGGCAAAAAACTCTTGAACAAAAAAATATTAAAAATTCAATTACAAAAAAAAGTATTATACAAAGCTGGATGCAGCGTGTTATTATTGCTTGTAGTTCTAGTTCTTTGGCTTCTTCTTTTTCATACCAAAAAAAGAGAATCCTGTACTCTTTTTCTTTGGGGGAGCTTCTGAGGGCGTACGATCACTAATGCTTGAAAACACAAAGGGCTTTGATTTGCTTCTTTTGATTTGAACAGTCTCTGGAATTTGCGATGGCGTTACGGACATGGTACTATTAGGTGTTGACGGCACATTTCTCAACAGACTTGGATCCGAATGATTGCTCCCCTCAGATCTAACGTGATACATTTGCTGTGCAACTTGCGACAATTTGGACCCCATGCTCGAAGGCTTGCTCAATAAATGTTCGATGTTTGCTTTGCCCTGCTCAGTTCCTTTCGTTTCTACGTTTCTTCTAGCTCTCGGGCTCCCAGACTCGTCAGAAAGAATTGCTCCCTTTCCAGAGTCCGCAGAAAATCCCGTGTTTACGCTTCCCATGCTTGGCCTGTGTTGATCTGTCAGCAGCGCTTTCAAGAGTTTCGGGTCATGCTGCGCTTTAGTGCTTTCTGGGTTTGTTTCTGGCGTTGCAGGAGCTGTCGGGGTGCCGCCCCTACTATCATTCCCATACCTTCCATCAACAACACCCATTGGTGCCTGCCGTTTGCTTTTCGAGTAGGTATCTAACATTATAATCTCGTGGTTGAGTTTAATTCTGATATTTTTCAAAGATTTCGTAAGTTCCATACAATTTCTACACCTGACCATTAAAACAATGTCGTATAAATAAACTGTGGTGTCGTAAATCAATTCCATGGTGTAATCAACCGGTGGTTTTGAACGTGGAGAAGCCAACATCTCAAGTGTCAACATGTGGTTTCTGCCATTCTTGGACGCTGCTTTGGTAGACTTGCTACCCTTTGAGCTCGGTTTATTATACATTTTATTTTGTTTTGAAGGAGGTCTCGCTCCTGCAGTTTTAGAGTCTGGGAAAAATTTCGGAATGTTTCCGTCATCCATAGGGGTCAATGGGTCAACTGACTCTTCCACGTATTGTTGTTGAAGTCTTTTTGATGCTTTATTAATTGATACTAATCCAAACCCGTATTTATCTTTGAAAGAAGTGGCAGAATTTGTAGGACTGTGCGTGGCATTTCCACCAGAAAGTGTTTCAGTTCTTTCAGAACTGTTTTTGTCAATAGGACTCGTTGGAGTCGAATCTGTGCTTGATGAAGAAGTCGAAGAAATTGATTCGTCCGTTGCGTAGGTACTCTCTTCTTGAGAAGATGATATGGAAACCCGATCCAAACTAGTATTTTCGTCACTGTACTCATCAATCTTTGAGATGTTAGAGCCAAAATTTGGTTTTTTGCCTCTCAAAGATGAAACATTTTTTAAAGCAGTCAATTTTAGTTCCAAATTTGATGACGGTTTAGAAATACTTGATTTTGGAGACACATTCGCAATCTCGGTAGGGTATTCTGCAATCGAGTCTGCACTGCCGAATCTCATGTCTGAATTTTTTCTAAAGATAGGGTTGTCAACATCATTGTTTGATTGTCCTTGGGCCTTGCCGTTCATGTAACTTCCAAATATTGAGCCTTTGGAAAATCTTGATGCGGTTGACAACACCCGTGACGAATTTTCGTTAGTTTCCGTAGTAAAAGAAACTGCTTTGCTGGCCTTTTTCAAAAGTTCATAATCCAAATATCCGTCATCCACACTTTTCAAAGACTCTTCCAGACGCAATAAGTCTTGGTAATCAGCGTTTGACTCAAGATATTCGTTCATTTCAGAGGGGTCGTCGCTTTCGCTAAAAAAACGCCCAACAGCATTCAAATAAAGTTTGTGAAGATTTGCATAAGTTTCCGTTAGAGAAGCTTCTTTCTTCCCAATAATTGAATAAACAACTTCGCTCATCAAATCGTACAATAAAGGAACATCATACAATTTCGCCATAACAAAAACGTCAAGACTGACAGGCTGCAAAGGCCATTTTGGATTGACTTGGCCAGTGTAAAAGAACTCGACAAACGCATCAACCGAAGCATTTGTCCAAGGCATGTAAAGCAATCTGGGGATCATCAATGGTTCAAGCTCACTGTTGATTGAAGAAGAAAAACTGTGAACACTCTCGAAAGTGACAGAGCTTGCGCTTCTTCCATCCATAGACAAGCTGCGTGCTCTTTGGTGGCCTGCAATAGAAGGATCATGTTTGTATTGAGACGATACACTTCCTCCAATGGTTTTGTGAGGGGATGTAACATCGGGTTGGATAGAATGTTTTGGCTGGTTTTGCTGTTGTGTTTGACTTTGATTAGAACAAGAAGCGACCTGCTGCGGAGAAACCCGTGGCTGCTGGGAAGATATCGAAGGCATGTTCACATTTGCTAGATAGTCTATATCAGACAAGGACGACCTTCTTCTGTCCAGAAAAACACGGTCAATTGACGACCTTCTGGAGTTGAAAGGGGAGTTTCTCAGCGACGATTTTTCGGAAATCAAATCAATACTTTTGATAGAGGAATTTCTTCTTTTTTGCATTTGCAAATTGTGCAGGAGGTTGAATATGGAAGAGCCATCTCCAGTGGCACTTGGCCGTCTGGTCATTGTCTGAGCTGGAATGTCCGTTGGCGCTTTGGTAGCCGGAGGCAACTTGCTGGCGCTAATAGTTACAGAAGACAAAGGTTTCACTCGAGTGGCTGTCAATCTATTGTGACTAGTTAAGTTGTGAGAGGTTAAGGAAGATGGCGTTTCTGAAGTTATTGAGGGGGACCTCGACGAAGTTGGAGAAAAGTTTTCCTCAGCAATTTCTCCGACAGAAAGGGCAGGTATTTGAGATTCGCTAATTTTTCTTGATGCCATACTTTTATTTTTGATGATTGGGACATTTTCAATTACTTCGTTGGCATTTACCTCACTGGAATTGTCTGGAAATGGCACACGAAAAACCATACCGCTACTGGAAGAAGTGGTATTGTGGGGACGCAGCTTCATGGAATCGGAGGAGTGTGATCCTGCTGCAGTCGAATAAGCACTGGTACTGTTTTTTCTCATTGCTGACAAAGAGGAAGAGTTTGCATCGCCCGAAATTTGTCTCGACAAAGGAGAGCCAATTGGTTCTTCTTCGTCTTCTTTTTCTTCTCCTTCATCAACATTACCACCATTATCGGTTCTCCCTTTGCCGTCATTTCCCGAGGCAAAATCGTTTTGAGAGTTTTGTGTTGAAAAGTCTTTGTACCGTTCAGCTTCGAAATCTCTTGTAGTCTCTCCTTCACGGCTTTCTCGCAGCATTCTCGTGTTTGTCGCTAAATTGTCATTATCATAATCTGGATGAAAACCTTGTTTGCCTCCAGTATCGTGTATGGTCGAAACCGAGTTCTTGAACCCTACTGGATAATTACTGGACTTTGAAACTTGTCTTTCTTTCAAAAGAGAGGTGATGCTGTTTGTATGGTGTAACCGTGTATGATTCAGCCCATTTCCGGTTGTTGACACACTTGAAAATTTGGAGTTTTTACCAGAGTTTGTGTCATAATCGTTGCAGGCTGCCGTATAACTTTGGGCCAATAAAGAATCAAAATACCTTCCCCATCTTTTTCTTAGCAGCACCAATGAACACCACGTAGATTTTCCATCTGACGAAACTAACTCAACGTCTGAGATTTTGTCTGCGTATATGGATAACGAAGCCTTCCCCAAGACCATTGCATATGGAGGCAAAACGGAATTGTTTGCCGTCAAATCTGATGTAGGCGTTAGATATTCTGCATATTCTTTGTATCTTTTCAAGTTGGAGTAATTTTCTTTTGTTATAGTATCACCATCAAAGATGGACAACACATTTTTAGTGTTCAAGTCCTGGGTGGACTTGCTAAACGACATATTTTCCAACAAATATTTGTGTGTTTTGTTTAAATTTGTGTTACTCGACCGATTGATTTCAGGATGAAATAAAGAGGTCACGGTAAGTCCCACAGACAAAATATGGTCAAATTTTTGCAATAATGGTGCATATAAGGCATTTGATAAGAGCATACTGCTGGAATTTCTTGCTCCTACAAAAAGAGCCTTGTGGTGAGACTCCCAGATAAACGAATTTGATATCAAATGGTTTGCGCAAACTTCGTTGTCAATGCAGCTTGTGTTTAACTCTATCCACTTTCCTGTCAATATGTTATAGCAAAAACATCTAAACTCCAAAAATTCTTGGCCTACCCCTTCCCATTGTTCGTCTTTAAAAGTTTCTTGTTGTTTGTCGTTATCTGATACAGAATTTCTGGAAAATGTAGTGCTTGCCAAAAGAGACCCTCTTTTCCCTCTTGAACTTTTAGGATATATGATATTGTGATTAAGCTTATTTGCCAAAGCAGATTCCCTCTCATTAAACTTGCAGTATCCGGAAATTATTAAGTTTAAACCAAAAGTATCCCCCTTTGGGAACCTTAGCTGTCTATTTAATGTTTTCAGTTTTGAGTCTGAATCGCTTGTAAGAATGTGGAACGGGTTGTTTGCCTTTTGCTGTAACTTGTTGTTTAGTGGAACTAGAGTTAATGGATTATTTTCATTTCTCTCATAAACGACAATAGCTGGAACTTCGGCTTTGTTTTTGGAAAATGCAAAACTCAAACTGTTTTCAACATTAAAAGTCAAATGCGAATGTGCCGTTTCATTAGAGTCTTCATCATCTTCTTCTTGTTGTTGTTGTTGTTCTTCGTCTTCTTCAACACCATCTTGGCTTTTTTCTTTTCTTTTTTGATTTTTGTTGGATTCGGCTTGAGATTCAGTTTCAACATTGTCATCAACAGTTTGATCTTTCAATGGTGCAGAGATTGATGATGTTCCAAGATTGGAGTATAAACCGTCATCGATAGACTCCCACTGTTTTGTTTCCAAATTAAAAACATCAACTGTGTCCATTCGTTTATCAAAACTGTTTAAACCACCAATTATCACCAGTTTTTTCGTATATTCCTCCACAGCTCTTGTCTTTACATTCGATTGTTCATTATAACTTGGTAGTGAAGAAGATGATAGCGAAGATGCATCAAGATTTGTTGTTGAGAGGTTGGACTCCACTGGACCTGATGGGTTTGCCTTTTTCTTTTCGTAAATCACATGCATGGCGTGGTTGTATCTTTTTGGAACTGTTGAGTCATTTTGACGAGGACTCAACAACGCCCAAGTTTTGGTGTTCAAATCTAGTTCCCACAACTCGTTTGTTGCTAGCAAGATTTGGTCTCCATTGTCGGTACTTGTTGGAACTAGTCCCCCAAAACAGTATAAAAAGTGTTCATCTGCAACCATGGCATGACACATTCTTGGTTTAACTCGCGAGGCTGCGTCGTCTTCTATGTAGGTGGTGACATGGGTCCATTTTCTTGAAATCAAATCTAGTTGGAAAAGTTGGTTGGAAATACAGTCGTTGATCGTATCGTGGTGCTTCCCGCTTTTCTTATCGGAACTATTATTTTTGCCTCTTGTGTTATCATTAATTTTGATTGAAGATGTCATGCTTCTTTTATGGCTCAAAACGTATTGCAGCCAAGCTTTTTGAATGTTTTCTGAAGTAAGAATATCTGAGGGATCTAAATTTTCTGCATGGTTATTACGCATTGGGAATTCTTCTTGTTCATTTTCTTTCATCACATTTATCAAATTGTCCAAAATGTTCAAAACCATCCCACCATGAACAACAATACTCGATCTAGATATACAAGTTGAACTACCTATTCTTTCGTTCAACTGGTATTTCTCCTTATACAAATACCTTTGCCATTCACTCAGGTCTTTGTTCAATTCAGAAGAATATAAAGAGTGGCCAATATGTGGGTCCGGCAATGCCAAGGGGTAGCATCTTGTGCTTCCTGGAAGCAATGTATGCGGCATCTCTCTGTTTGCGCTTTAAGTTTGTTGGCTGCTTATTATGTTCCTCTTTAATCTTTGTCAAAAAAAAGATTGTTTTTGTTATTTCCTTGCCCTTGCAATGGTTTCCTTTTCTTATTAATCAGTTAGTTGTGTTATATTATCAAACGAGAATTATGGATCACCTTGGAAAGTAGCAAGGCCTTGTTACTAATGTTTGAATATTCTTGTGTTGCTTTGAGTGTTGTTTTTTGTTTTTTTTGGTTCTCTTGTGTGTTTACTAAACTCACACATTAAGGGAACAGGAACCTCAACTTGTTTCAAGAATCAGTAAAAATACTGAAGTTTTTACTTTAATTCTTATCATCTGGTGCACAGGAACTACAAACCATATAAATTCTAGTAAAAATATTATATTTTTTGTTTTTTTTTTTTTTGTTTTTTTTGTTTTTTTTTTCATTCCTCTGTGAATTTCCAGTTGAATGCTCGTAACGATAATTTTTTTGTTATATTTTTAAAGCTTTGTTTTGAATTTTAAATTCTTGTATGTGCGACGGGTAACGCATATGATTAAGGTAACATCAAGTCGAGTTTTTATATATACTCGATAGAAAACAAATCATCAATACAATCAACTCAACCTCGATAAACATGAGCTACCTTTTTGTCGTTATGCATATACTATTTATATATTTTCCAATAAAGACATAAAGATAAACATTCAAATCATGTTCAGCCAATTTAAAAATGTAAACACTAGTAAAAGGGGTAGTTTATGAAGAAACTCAATTGAGGATGATTCCGTTGTGACTGAAACAACACAACAATAGAACGACCAAAAAGTCGTTAATGATATAAGAACCACCTTGACAAGTATTTGCAATGCAGGGATACTAATATATTTGAACAAAACCAGATTCAAAATCAATCTGATAATAATAGAATCCACTAAAATTGGGAAAATACAATACCCTAGTAATGAAACATTCATCAATATTTTTTTGGTAGAAGGAGATGCCGATGACGATGGGGATTGTAACATTGAGAATTTTTTCAAATGAATAGATCCAAGCAATATGACCAACCAACTGGTCACAAAGTATATGGAAAAAGATGTACTGGAATAAGACGAAATCTCACTGAACAATAAAATGAAAATTAGCGGCGCCCATAAATCGCTGTCGTTGGCTTCTCCGCTTCTTCCCGTTTGTCCATTTTGTTCCAATTCACTCGCTTCCATAGTGATGTACGATTGAACAAATTTCGGATATACAATAACATTTAATCTTTTGTGTATAGTGTACAAATCTCTCTTTATGGTGTCCCACACAGACTCGTCTAGAGTTCCTCTTGCTGAATGTGCAGACATGTCGTAGTCAATGGTGTCTGGAACAACGTTTGACACATGACTTTCATTGTATATTGGACTGGCCGGGCTTTGTGGGTATGTGTTTGTGTTTGAGCTATAATTTGGAGAACTGTATGCGGGCTGGCTGCCTCGTTGAGGAATGTCCGACTCGATCAATGTATCTTTATCCATTGCTAAATTTGAGTTTTTAGTCGAAGTTTAGCTGGGTGTTGGAGTTTCCGGTTTTCTTGGTTTTCTTGGTTTGCTTTCGAGTCCCACTTTGAGTTTTACCATGTAGTGTACCATCCACACACACACGCACACAGAGTACACATTCCTTGTGAAAGGTGCTCAAAAACAATTGGTAAACAAATCTGAAAAGAAAAGAAGAAGAAGAAAAAAAAAAAAAAAAAGGCAAAAAAAAAAAAATAAAAAAAAAAAAAAAATTTTTTATTT
>ERZ794936.377-NODE-377-length-22792-cov-5.798918_pt1 | contig 22792 bp, 12 predicted proteins | sample MGYA00511083_ERZ794936 | MGnify/ENA primary metagenome ERZ794936 (study PRJEB30137, sample SAMN04331409) | food metagenome | isolation source: Y2 must sample point D1 replicate A | place: Australia: South Australia | collected 2014 ... | reverse complement strand
AGGGGAGGGAGGGTTTCCCCCCCTTTCCTTTTTGAATTTTCAATGTTAAACAAAGCTGTATCCACAGTTGGTTCTTACCAAGTTTCTTGAATGTATCTGTTAGATTTGATCATTTCATTTACATATTCCTCAGCTTTTTCATCATTAGCTAGAGTTTTGATTATTTCAATAAAAGTTAACTTCACTTGTGTTGGCATTTGTCCTGAAGATCCACATATGTAGATTATGGCATTTTTGTTAACAACAAGATCATATATCAAAGCTTTATCATTCCATAACATATCTTGAACGTACTTTTCCTTTTCGTTATCCCTGGAAAAGCATGTTCTAACAATCATATCACTTCTGTCTTTATTTTCCCAAAATGATTGATATATGTAATCCATTTCCTTCTTTCTATTTCCAAAGTAAACATATTTTTCAAAGCTTTTATAATCTTCGTTATCACAAAAACTCTTGATTGGTGCTATCCCCACACCTGGTCCAATAAGAATTATAGACTCTGAACCTTGCATGATTGGCTCTTCCAATTTATCCCATAAATTCAAATAATTTAACTTGATTGAGACTTTTCCTCCAGGAACTAAGTTTTTGATGTAATTTGTACAGAAGCCTTTTCTTTTTTCAAGTAAAACAGTCTCATATTCTAAAACCTTGGCTGTGATTTCAAAGTTTTCAGTAGTCAAATCACTTGAAGATATAGAGTATTGACGTTCCTTGATAATTGGTAGAATTTGCAACATGAACTCAAATGGTATTTTTATGTATTCAAAATCAAATAAAATCTCAAGAATATTACGACGTGCTTGGATCACATACTCGATGAAGTCGTATGCATCTAAAGAATGACCGAAATCAAATAATTTTGATTTGTGTGACTCCAAAATTTGTAAATCATCGTTGTCGACATTTTCTTTGGAGGTACTGCCAAACACTTGTGGAGCATCATATACACCGTACTTTACTTCAATCTTAACATCATCAGAGCCCAATGATTGAAAATTCCACAGCTTCATGAAAAAATTCCTTTTAGGAACACTCTTGAAGTCTACTTCATAACGTAATATGTCTTCAAATAATTCTTCTGAAACATCATCTTCATTTTGAACAAGCACCTTTTCATATCGGTACTGAAGTAAATGTGGTTGCAATTCAAAGAACTTATTTATACTTGAATCATCGTTTTGTGGTCTTATGGATATCGTATCACCTGGTGCATACGTCAAGTTATTGGTATTTTTGAAAATCAATTGCCTTATATCTGAAAAATGATTATGATTGGTGACTCGATTATTGGCCATGATTTCACTTTCAAACCAATTTAACTTTGGTTTATGTATAGTTGATACAATTTTATCATCAAATTCAACAGTTTTTCTTCTAAGAACACTTCCTTTTGAAATATAGACTTTGTCATTAATGTAATCCTGAGTGGTGGATAATTCTTTGACTAGATTATTGATAAATATAGGCAATACTTGTTCTGTGCTTCCATCTCCCTTCATACCAGTGACATCGATTTCCAATTTGAACTTGAAAATACCATTGAATCTATCACATATTCTCAATTTCAACAGCCTGATTGCATGCTGAAACTTTAAATACAGAGAATCTCCTATACCCAAGAAATAAAAGTTCGTAGCAGAAAGGTCTAATTGGGTGGTTTTGAGGTACTTCCAAAGTTCTGATGTTCTAATGTTCAAAGGTAGTTCTCCCTGTCCCGCAGTACTAGAAATAACAATGATATTCTTGATTGATTGACTTTCCAACAGCGGAATATACTTTTTCATATTCAGATCTTCGAAGGAAGATATAGTGTGGTTAATGCTGTGATGAAGAAGCTTGTATGACACCTGATCCGCAATGTCTTCGGTCATACCAGACTCAGAACCATAGAGCAAAAGAGTGTCAGCCATTCTCAATAGAATCTTACGTTTTTGTATGGGTTTCTTGTGAACTTATTTAGGTTAATTAAGTAATATGAAAGAATTTAAAAAGAGTGAAAAAAAATACAAGAAGCCTTAATGAGTCTTCTTCGGGGCTTTCTTTAAATCGCTGTTAAAGCTTTATATACACGTGACCACTATCATTTTCTAGGCTCAACTTCGAATTCTTCAACCAATCTGTCTATGACATTGTCGTTGATGGTATTGATCTCTTCAGTAGTGATGTTTCTTTCAAGGTTTTGGTAAGAAATTCGGTAGGTTTGGGATGTTTTGTTGGTCTTTTTATTGAAAAATTGATCAACAAGCTCGCATGAATAGCACCATGAGTTGGCTTCATCTCTGACGATTTCCATGACGTCGTTGGGGTTCAAATCCTTACTTAAGAAGAAGGAAATGTCTCTGGAAGTGATACCGTAAGAGCTGTATGGCTCAAACTCAAAGATCTTACCTTCCTTGCCTTCAAATTGGGAAGTAAATCTAGGATCTTGAGACCATAGAAGTCTGATGTCTTTGATGTTGTACAATAGCATTGCCAGTCTATCAAGACCAATTCCAAAGGCCCATCCAATTTGTTTTTCATTTTCTAAATCAGCATTGACAAATACAGAATTTTTGGTTATTCCACATCCTAGTACTTCTAACCATTCATTGTTGTAAAATATTTCCAATTCAAAAGATGGTTTGGTCCATGGGAAATAGGCTTCAATCCATCTCATTTTAATATCAGGATTTTTGAACTGCTTGTCTTTTAAAGCATCATGATCGTATCTGTGCTTTAACAAAGTAGCTACAACCAATTCTAAAGACTTCTTCATGTGTTTTACAACCAAGTCAGTTTCTAGTGGGGTCATATATTCTTGCTTGGAATTTTCATGGCTCAAATCATCTTTGATATAATCAACGTCTTCAACAGTCAAAGATGGGAACTTTTTTAGCATTAAATCGTTCATATCTTTAATTTCTGCTTCGATAACAGACTGGGTTTTATCGTTTATTCTGGTCCAAGTCTTGGTTCCTTCCATTTGATGGAAAACTGGATAATGTGTCTTATCAATTTCATCTCGTCTATAAACATCGGCGGATATCAAGTAACCATGTCCTCTTAGAAGACTGCTGATACTGTCATCTCCGTGATCTTTGCATTTCATTAATGCTTTGAAACATTCAACTTCATGTGCAGAAGTGTGTGTTCTTAACAATAACTTGTCGTTGATGTAATAAGTATCACTTTTACTTCTACCTACATGATCTTCAGGAAATCCTAAATCATCAAAGTTCTTCTTAACTGTCACAACTGGATCAAAATTGTTGTACTTGTCGTACTTTCTGTATGAAGAAGAATCTAAAGCATTTTCTATAAGCTCTCTGATTGTACAAATAGGACTACTTTTGTTATTGTGAAGATTCAATCCTATATGCTTAATGATATTAGGCGTAACATTTGTTATATCACTCTTAGAATATTGTTTATTAAGAATAGTAGTACTACTCTTCAAGATATCTTTAATACCGAGTTTCATAGTTGAAAGCCTTATATATGCAATATGAGATGGGGTATATTATCTATGGTTTTATTGTGTTTCAACAATAAGAAAACTGGGAACATAAGAAGCACAAAAAAATAAAAAAAGACACAAAAAAAAAAATAATGACAAATTTAACAAAACCCTACAGATTATTGCGATGTTCAAATTAATGCACATACAATTGAGACTGTGCAAAGAATTTCAGTGTTATCAGCGAGAGCAAAAGGGTTTGGCATGATAAGATTGATAACAAAATATGTATAGGGATTTGCTATTCCATGGAGTAGTAATTATGAGGATATACTGTATATCGGATTTAAGCTCCATCTACCATAAGAGGATATATCCGCTACACAGAGAAAAGGTGAAAAATTTTCGTCCTCTTTCCTTTTTTTTTTTTCAACGAATAATAATGCTTTTAAAGTTGATACATTATAATGCTTAGGTATACTGATTTATAGCATAATATTAAAGAAAGGATCAAAAAAAGCACCAAACATATACAATAATAACAGCAATCTTTAAGCATGAACGCATTATTTGCTAAACCAGGGTTGTTCAAGAACAACCTGTTCACCTCACTTCAAGCATACAGATACATGGGTAGATACGATAAAAAACATGGTAATAGAGATAAAGCACAAAAAGGTAGAGTTCCTTTGAGACATGGTGGGTCCATTATTGGTTCTACTTTGACCGAAGGAGAATTCGGTTTGAGATTGAAGTCACAAGGTTTAAGATTGGAAGACAAGCACTTCAAAACTATAGAAAAAATGGTAATGAGATATAAAAGACTTAATGGTATAGAAACCGTTTTTAGAATACAAACTAACATTCCTGTTTATCATAAAGGTAACCACACAAGAATGGGTAAGGGTAAAGGTAGTTTTTCACACTGGATGGTTAGAGTTCCTACTGGTAGAGTTTTATTAGAAGTAAAAAACGCCCATGCCATAACTGCCAACAGTTACTTAACTCACATAAACAACATACTACCTGGAAATTGGGAAATCATTGAAAAGGACAAGTATTTGCCTAGAATTTCTACTACTGAAGTATTGACAAAGCAAATTCCAGGTCAAAAAGTTCCTGCTGGTTTACCAGAATCTTTTAAACTAAAGAAGGAAGAAATTGACGTTAAGAGTATTGTTAACAACAAGACTTGGAGAAAGTATGAATGTAGAAAGCTAGCTGAAAGCAGTGTTTACAGCATATTCCAAACTCGTAGATAAGTTGTTGCTCATGTATATAATATTAGATAAATAAAACATTCTTTTTTTTTTTTTCATTTTTCAATGTTTTCTCTCTGTAAAGCTTAGCAATCATCATCTGCTTTGTATAAGATTATCAATAATATAGGCAAGCTTCAGTGCTGATTGTAAAATTAAACAGAGAGTAACAAGCATCTAACTTCACAATTCATACAGAAAACAGTCGGTTTAATTACTTGTTTCTAATACCATCTTTGTTATGAACCCTTCTAAATGGAAAATGTCTTTGGAACCCAGTTTCATTCTTTCATCATAGATACTAGCATACTCCATGATTTTTATGATTGAATTTGGCTTGATGTTCATAAAGTCACCATTTTCCAAAACCCACATTATTATTCTTTGTAAAATCAAATCGGCTGGTATACAATGAGCAATCAAATCATAGAATATACCTCTGATTGTCAATATAGTTTCCACTGTGCTATTTTTAACAGCTAATAAACATATTTTATCTATACACATCAACCAATCAGGTTTCATTACGTTAACATCATTTGCAGACAAATCAAAGTTCTTCAAAACAGCCATATTTTCCAAAGTCAACAATCCCAATCTGATATTTTTCTTACAAATAGTATCCAACTTGTTCAAAAACTTGTCGTTGTACAATACATTTTCCTTTGCACAAATGTTGGTTATGATTTCATCGAACTCATTTCTTAGAGGGGAGGATAATCTTATATTCAACATTCTTGATCTTATTGGATCGATTATATTGGACAAAGTCTCACAAATCATAACGATTCTGATGTTTTTTGAGTACTTTTCAATGGTTCTTCTTAATGCATGCTGAGCGTCTTTGGACAACTTGTTAGCATCATTGATGATGATGGTTTTGAATTTCACCACCTTTTCAGTGTTTGGAACAATAAATTGGTGCGCAACAGAGCCTAGTTCTTTGACTACTTGCTGAATTGCTATTTTATCGTAGCTGTACCCCAAATCTGATGGTGTTATTTCAATATGATATGGTGATGAAATCACGTTTATTTCCAGGTTTCTGGAATTTACCTTGAATTCTCTTACATCTATTTTCAACTTGAAAATCTGATTAGAGTCATTGCAGTATATTCTGTTCAATAGTCCCATTACCCTCGTCTTCTTACCTGCTCCATTTGGTCCATAAATCAAAATATTAGGTATGTTGTTTATGTTTTCGTCTCCTGACAAGTTCGCTAACTTTTTTGTCAATTCCGGTGTATGGTTCAAATCATCAAGACTCTTAGGTCTGTATTTATCAACCCACAAATAAGACATATTAACGTATATCTAGTCTACAAGTGCTTCTTTGGTGTCAATCCTTCAAGTTTCTGCTTAAATAAGTCTTTTCTTCATTAAATTCGAATTTTGTTCAGCCTAATTCAATTACGCGTTAAAAAGGCGAAATAAGCTGCTTTTTATATGTGAAAAGTTTTAAAATGAAGTTTAAGCGGGCGAACCTTGTAATTATACACATTTGAATAAGCTTAATTGAGTGGTAACCAATGGCTTCTATTAAGTTTGTTGAGGGCTTCCAGCAGACGTTAAACTCCGATTACATAAATACCTTGAAGGAGATACCTTCTTGGAGGAACAAATTGAGCAAGGCGTTAGAGAAATATGTCGAACAACTGCCTAGTTTAAGCAGAAAACCATACCAGAATGTTATGAAGGTTTTGTTCCAGCTGGACACATATGATCAGGTTTCACCGAGTTTATACCATCACAATGCAATTCTAGAGCAAATTTTGATCTTATTTCACATTATTTTGGAGACTGATGGTGATTTTGCTGTGAATAATACAAATGCAAAGAGCAGCATCTACAAATTGAACAACAACTCTTCAGGTAACTTGTTGAGCAAGGCTAAGAAACATTCATTTTCTTATCCCGATTGTGCTCTTATGTTCAAAGTATTCAATACCAATTTTTTGAGAAAGTTTTGTATTGAGGAAAGGGATTTGGACTACTGCAAAGAAATCAACAAGATACTTACAATTCTTGCAAGGTTTATAGAAAAGGATAACATCAATGATATTGTGTTTAAGTGTATTTTTGCCAATGCTAGAGCATTTGTTATCGAAAGTTATGAAGAGGATGATGACGTCGCTGAACAAATTTTAATAAATAAGAACTTGCTAAATAAACTTATAACGACGTTGATAGATCACAATGAAATCAAAACAGCTTTGAAAGTTCTAGTAGAAGCAAAAATTGATTTAAACAAGGATAAAAGAGAGTTTATAAAGAAGCAAGTGATTGGATGTAAGGAGAAAAGCTTTGATATTAACGTTTTTAATTTCATGAAACGATGCAAATATAATCACCTATTTGAAGATATAATTACAAAAAGTATACTCGAAAACAGATTGCTGAATTATATCATCTGGTTTAACAACGATATGCTCAAGCAAATTAATTTTGAAAGATTAAATCTGATATTTGAGATGTTATCATATCTAAAAAACACTGAAGACTTTGACACCAGCATAAAAAACGGTTTAAAGCTACTGAAAGCTTCATTTGAACACTATCTTAAAGCTAATGAACAAATCAGTAAAACAAGTTCTTGCAAATTAATTGATCTGATAATTAGTGAAATATCCATCATTGAAAAAGAACCAATGTTTGATGACTTACAACAGTCAAATGAAAATGAATATATTGAACCTGATTATACCTTGTGGTCTCAACGATGGGAATCTGCTATATTGGAAAGACTATCTACTTCTAAAGACGAGGAATTTATTCAATGGGTGAGCAACAACACTGATTTAATAACAACCACTGACAAAAATTTTCAAAGTGAATTTGACTATTACATTTTTAAGAAGTTTAAAAAACAAGTACCCACAAAGACAAGCTCACTTAACTTGAAAACATTCACCTTGGCAAAAGACATAAAAAAGAGATTGGTTATACACAATATGGGTATGCTTTTAGCAACTGAGTTGTTTGAAATAAAGTATTTGATTAACGAACAAGCAAAAACTATCAATTTTATAGTCAAATACAAGCTCAATGATGATTCTATTGACAAGAATATGTTAGATTTCTCGTGCAGAGATGACTCAGGATTATTGCACACAATAGATGTGAACAGTGTAAAGATATTAAGAGTACAAGACTGGTCTAAATACTTAGATCACAAGACTACGCTAAGGTTTAAAATTTTGATGAATAGTGGAAAGAAATACGTTTTTGATGTTGAATTTTACTTATATCTAAATAAACTATTTACAAAGCATGAAGATCTGGACCTGGAATCTTTTGAATGTGAGTGGAATCATCAAAGTAATAAAATGGCTCAAAAAATAGACATTAATTATGATAAGTTTGTCATTCACTTAAGCAAATTGAAAAAGTACAATGTTCAAGTATTGAATAAAAGCAATGATTGTTTTTACGTTGCAGCTTCTTTACAAACCATTGACTTACAGCAGGTTGATATACTAAGTGTAATGAAACTAAATAATCAACTCAGCTGGGATATTGAGTTGACTAACAACATTGCTGATACCACAGTAAGCGAAATAATAAACAAAAGTTTTATAGAAATCTTTAAAAATATATAGAAAAAAACTATCTTGAACCAAAGATATCTGTACCTATTCTAATTTCATTACTACCTTGTTTAATAGCCTTTTCGAAATCGTGACTCATACCCATTGACAATTTGATATCTTCCAATGGGATCTTGTATTCTTGGTGAACTTTTAATTTGAATTGAGCTAAAGCTTCAAAATCTTCGTTGATCTCATTATCATTGATAGAATTGTTGAATGAACCAATGGTCATCAATCCATCAAATCTCAAGAACTTGGCTTCTTTGGTCAAAAAGTCAAGCAAAGGGATGATATCTTCAAATGAATTTAATCCACCCTTTTGAGCTTCTTTTGAAGTATTGATTTGAATTTTTATGTTTATTATAGCATTTTCAGCAGAGTCTTTGAATAAAACAGTGTTAGAAGTATAATAGTCTCCTCTGTGTTGTTCGATTTTCTTTAATTGCTTTAAAGAATTTATACTCTCAATAGTGTTCAAATTGCTCAAATAAGCCAAATCTTTACATTTATTGGATTGCAGTTGGCCTATAAAAAACCACTTGATGTCCTTTGGAAGTTCAGCTTGCTTTTCAACTAGCTCTTGTACATAGTTTTCACCGAATTGTTTAACACCTGTGTTGTATAAAACCAAAATATCAGAAGATGGTTTGAACTTAGATACTGGTAATAAAAGAACACTTGTGTTGTTGATTTTACTCAATATTCTGTTGTAGTTGTTTATAATATTAGATGTCATTCTCTATTTAAGGTGTGTTTATTGGTGGTTTTATATAGTTGTTCCATTCAGAAAGTGAATGATCTGCTGAAAATAATGACTATTCGGATATATCAATAATGAGTTTACCCTGCTGCAGTATAAATGCCTAAATAGGAAGTAATCGGATATATCAACAATGAGTTTACCCTGCTGCAGTTAAAATGCCTAAATGGGATATTATCGGATATATCAGCTATAATTTTACCCCGCTGATTTGGTATTTCCTAAATGGGAGACTGTCGGACATATCAGGAAAAAAATATTTGAAAAAAAAATTATAAACTCCGATCTGCCTTCAACTGCCTACGCCTATGTTCTCTCCTTTTCATTGCTTAATACTACTGTTTATTTTAAGGGGAGTTAAGATTGTCAAAAAACACCAACACACTTCTTGAATTCAATATGAGCAACCAAGTCAACATTTATAATCAATTTGTTAGGAATTATTCTATTGCACTAATTCCATTGTCTCTGTTTGGGATCTTCTTGGCAAAGGATCAATTCAATATATTTTATACATCATATTTGATTCTTTGGGGGATCTTAGTCAAGAACTACTGGTTTAACTTCAAGTTACCGTCATTAGCAAATGTCAATCATCAAGTTAGAAAGATCAATGACAAGAAGTCATATTTCAAAAACATCACCATAATTCCTATCATTCTTGTCGTTTTATTGATAGGTCAATTATTTACTTTGTTTTTAGAAGTTGTATTAACTCAAATCATTGAAGTTGATAGCTTTGTTACAAAGACTGCTATATCTTTAGTTCCTACCATTTTAACAACTGTATTGGTGAAGATTATAACGTTTATATTCGACAAAACTATTGATCCAAAAATTAACTATATCATAACCATATGGACTTCTTTTACTCCTTTGTTGTTAACTTTGTTCATTTACTTACCATTTGGTTACAAGCTAAACTTTGATGGTCATTTACTGAATATTAAAAACAAAGTCGAAAATTCTTACTTCTATAAGGATAACATGAATATCATTACAAATGATTTTAAGATCAACCAATTGAGATTCATGGACCAATACAAGTATTTTATTATAACAAATCAATTAGTGGCTTTAGCTTTGGAAAACATTTTACCAAAGATTCTGAATAAGGATTTGAAATACATTGAACCTTTGGATTTGAGTTTAGGATACCTGAGATACATTATGAATTTCGGGTTTGTAGTAGTCTTTTCAAATATTTGGTCAATAAGTCCAATAATCTCTTTATTGTTTACTTTGATTAACCTATACATTGATCAATATAAAATCAAAAAAGGCAAAGTTACCAATAACTACAACAATGAATTTAATGTTTTGGTTAAGACAATGTACCAAATTATGAATTTGTTCACTGTATTGTCGTCTTTAGTACAACCGGCTTTGATTGTGATGTACAGATATTCAAGTATACCTGATGTTGGGTTGACATTGAACAATTCTGATAATTGGTTCAAGTCTTCACCTGTTAACTTTGACTACAGCTTGGTGATTGCTATTGCATTCTTAATTGAACACTTATGCTTTGGATTGGATAAGATTATTAAAAAATTATGCATCACTAAATTGTTCAAAGAATCCAATACCAAACCAACAGAAGTTGAGCAAGATGTTGATAAAAATGAACAAAAAAATGATACTGCTAAAAGCACATCTTTTGAACCAAAACAAACAGAAACTAAGACTGTTGTTGAAACTGTGCCTGCTGCTGAAAAAGATACACCAAAACCAATTCCAGATGTTGCCAAAGACCCTAAAATTACTGAACCTACAGCTGAAGTAGCTAGTAAAATTAAATCTATTAAGACTATAAAACATGAAAATATTATTCCTGGTGACATTTTGGCTGATGTAACTGGTGAAGATTCTGATTTATCCAATGGTGCAACTTTACCTGATTTATTACCAATATCCAAATCTTCTATTAAAGAAAAAGAATTGGTAACTGAAAAACCAGCTAAAATACCATCAACAGTGGAAAGCCAGAGTCCTTCTTTAATAAAAACTGATGCTAGTCACAAACATCCGGTCTTGAATAATTATGTCCCTGAAACATCTCCATCTTTGGCCGCTGATGCTGCTTTAAAACAACCAATCCAAGGGGTTGTCAAAGAAACTAAAGATATTTCAAAAACTTTAGGTGATAAAAACGAGGTTCAAAAAGGTAAGAACGTTATTACTACTGCAGTAAAAAGAGTTGAACCAAGCAAATCCTTAAAGAAAAGAATTTCTAGTGAAAGTGTTGTAAGTAAATTGAAAGACAAGAAGAAGAAAAAGAAAATATTTGGTTTGAAGATTTGATTAATTAAGGAAACATTATATATTCGCTAATTTGATACCAATTTATGTAACTTCTAAGGAGGTTGTAATACTTTTACTGATTTGTTTCATTATACAATGATTAAAGATCTAATATAGCGTTAGTTCTTCAAAGCTTGATAATTTTGGCATCTACTTCTCCTTTGGATACTTTTATTTCACCATAGTACCCAAGCCTGTCACCATTGTAAAACCCATTAGTGTTAATAGTACACCCTTGCTGGTTCAAAGCTTCCAAGTGTGGCACAAATCCGGAATTATGAACTACCATATGAACCTCATCTTTAAAACTTTTTGGGATAATTGTTTGTATTTGTGTATTAATATTCTTGTTAAATCTTTGTTTACTACACCCAAGAATCCCAGCAATCTCTTCAGTATTGACGTTTTTGAAACCATGAGTCTTAGGAATATCAAACATGTCTTTGAATCTTTTATTGCTACTCATCTTTTCATTCAAAGAAGGAACTGTAGGGTATAAAGGATACATACTTTCGTTTTCAACCATCAAATCACTGACTAGCTTGAACTTATTCTTTTTACTGTCATTTTGTATGTCCAAAGTTTTCATGTTTTTGAAAATGTCTATGTTGTTAATGATTATGTTCATGCCGTTTATTTCTAAAAATCCAGGATTAGGTAATAGATAGACGTTGGTAAAGCTCTCAAAAAGCTTGGCATGATATGATGGTTGTGGATATGATGAATAAACAGAAATTGTATCTGTAGCATGTGGGACTAAAATTATTTTGATGTCTTTGGAAATTTTTGATAGTAATGGGATTATTAACTTTTTGAAAATATCATCTAAGGTTTCAACATTTTCAATAATTTCACTACCATCCGTTAGTTTTGTAACAATTGGTGGTATTACACCAGAACTTATACACTTATTGGTGATATCCAGTAAAGGCCCGTTTATAATCAAATAATCAGGTTTGATAGTGGTATTCAATTTATTAATAAAATGCAAAAATACAGTATGATCAAGAGAGCTATCACTGCACAAAGGTCCATTAATTGTGCAAATTTTAAAATCTTTGATTTTGGTTTCTTCTACATCCATATCGTCTTGATGTGTTGTGCTAGCTTCAGATTTGACAATTTCGTCAATAATGAATTCTTCACCTGTGACATTTCTCCCTTTACACAAAATGACTTGACCCAGAAATAGGTCTCCTTTATTCAAGTTTCCAATATCTATCTTGATTCTTCTTCCAATACCTACTTTTCTAGACGTTTCTAGTGAAAGATTACTCTTTTCAAAAGTTGGTTCTAATTCGGTTACAGAATCATTGACTATTCTACCAATGCTGTAAATTGCAGATTGAGATTGAATAGTTGGGTCAGATATTTCATACTTTTCATACAGATTTTCTTTATTGGAAAGTTGAGCGTCCAAATATTTAGACAAAGTTGTAGTTGATTCCCTGAAAATCTTGAAGTTTCCATTGGTCAGATCGTTGACGATTTTAACATCATCTTTGTTTGTAGCATTTGAACTGGTTATCTTATATGCCAATTCTTTTAGTACCTTGTTTTCATTGCTCAAGAAATCCTTTGTTGTGGCATTTTCCTTTAACTTATTCTTAAAATTTGCATTAAATAAGATTTTATCTTTTTGTATTTGTTCTGTGTCTTCCTCTTCTTTGACTAATCTTCCTTGATATTGGTTCATCTCCTTGACTTCATCATCAACCTTAATTTTTTTCAATTCAGTTTCTTCAGTGATGGTAGAAGCTTCTAATGATCTCTTATCACCTATTTCTTCCTGCTTACTAGCTAAAAAGGGTTTATCCAAAGACACATCATCGTCAATGATCATAGAAATTTGCTGTTGTTTGCATTGCTCATCGATTTGTTTGAAAAAATTAATCAAGTGGTTCGGTGTGATGTTGTTCATGTTTTTGATTTTGTTTCTAAAAGTGAAGGTCTTCCATTTGGCATCTAACATGTCCAAATTGAAGATCTTCTTTGGATACTTCGTAGATATCGCATTGACGGTTTCTAAAGTCCTGCTATCAATCTTGATAGTTGATACCCCTATCTTGCTAGACACTTCCTCTGCAGTGAAACTCATTGTTTATGGTGTGAGCTGTTGGTTACGTTGGTTTGTAGGTTTCAAATATTTGAAATCTTGTGAAAAAACATGATTTTAATAACAATCCTGCTATTACGCGGAAATCGTGCAACTGAAAAATTTGTAGGCGTAATGACGCGTCGTAATGGTATTTCATGGCTCACGTGACTATAACGACTAGATCACTATGAATTTATATACATGTTCATCTTTGATGTAATCTGAAGGGTCTATGTTGTGTTTCTTGCAAAGCTTTGTTATAAGAAGCATCTCAGCTAAGGTATCTATCTGATTGGCAGCGTTGTTTTCAAGTATTTTGAAGCTACTTTCAATAAAGGCATCAATATGTTTGTTGTGTTCAACTAAATCGTTCAATAGAACTATCAATTTGAAGGACAATTTGATGTCTTTTTTGCCTAGGAAGTAACTCCACCTGTCATTTAACATTTGAATATCAGAAGTCATTCCTGCTCCTAACAAAAAATCAACGCATTTGTTTTCAAATTTCTTAAACCCTGTTGAGTTAATGTTGTCAATCCCACTACTATTCAAATCCACATCTTCAGCATTCGTATTTGTAGCTACATAAGTTTCACCTGAGGACACTCTACTGTCAAAATTCTCCTTTTCATTTTCAAATATGGATTTTTTCTTTTTGAATGGAATCATAGTCATTTCGTATTGTGGTAGAATATCTATATCTAGAATTTCCAAGTCGTCCAAATATATATCGTCTTCTTCGTTTCTCTTTCTTTTATTATTCATAGATTCAATAGTATTTACTGGTTGTAATGCTTGATGGTCACCTTTATTAATAAAAGTATCAGATTTATCAACAATGACTTTTTTATTTGCTTTGGTCAACTTATTCAAGTTATCAAATCCAACCAGCTCGTGTTCATACCCAATACTCACTTTTTTCATTTCAAAGCTATCCAAATATTCAACAAAATAAGTGATTCTTATATTGTGACTTAAGTGTTCCCAGAAGTTTCTTCTAAGCTTGCTTTTCACTTGACCTGAAGAGTTACCCAAAAGTCTTTTGAATAAATGTATTCCAATAGGTACTTTTACTTTATTCAAGTCTATGTCATTCATAAATATTTGATAAATATCAATATCATCTTGGCTCAATTTATCATAATAAAGCTGTTCTCGTCTTTTAATATTCTTACAAGATTTTATGTATTCATCAATGCATAAGTAAATCAATGTCAAATAATCAACTGCACATGTCACACATAAAATGTTTTTATCTGAGCAAAGAGCATTGATTATTTTGAACAACTTCATGCTGTTGTACTTCAACTTGATATAATACTTAATGCTTTTACAAAAAACTTCATTTTCAGCATTAAATAAAATTTTCTTGTTGGTTTGGATCAATAGATACATTTGCATCATTATTTTAATCATTATGTTTTCACTTATTATTACATTTTTGTTGCTTTCAAAAACCAAACTCATAAACTTCAAAGCATGAAGAGTTAATGATGTTCTTAGAGATGAGGAGCATTTCAAAACATTCATCAGTATTTCGTCTGTTATTGTGAATTCATTTTTGAACTTTTGTATATTAACAATCAAGCTGGTCAAATAGTTTAATCTTTGTTTCCAATTGGTTTCTGATTCTTTGCTTTCAAATAAACTTTGATCAAAGTTACTTTTCATGTATCTGTTGAAAGTTGGAGTGCTATTAAATTGTCTTTCTTTGAACAAATTACTGTCAACTGTATGATTTTCTAGCTCTGGAGATTTTATTAGTAGCATAAAATCATCAACCAAGTTACTCTTCTTCACAGGTTGATTAATATTTAAATCGTTTTTCCATTTTTGAACATATTCTTTGGAATCAGAGTCTATTAAATTAAAAAAGACTTCATATCTTGCTGTAACATCTGCATATTCATTAATTTCAAAGTTGTCCTTAATTGTTTCAAATACAAACCTGAGCATGTTTTTGATATTGATAAAGTTATCTACGTTGTCACACAACATTTTTATAAATACATCTCTTTTTTGAACAGAATACAAACAAAATAACGCTTTCTTAGTATTATTGTCGGTATCACATTTAATCGATAGCCAAATCAAACAATCATTTAAATATTCAAGTTCTGGCTTGAATACCAATTTACTTTTGTCTTGGATATATATTCGTTTGATCAAATAACATAATACGGAGTATGCTATGTTGATGAATTTTTCATATTTCAATGACTTTTGATTCAATATAGTGAATATTAAACTAAAATACTCTTTTATAAGATGAATGTCTATAAAATCCTTCTTTATATGCTTTTTAAACTCATTGAGTTTATATAGCTTTTCGTCAAGTGATAGATGCGATGCATCTGAAGTAATTTCAAAGCAAATATTGTCAAAATCGTTCATTTCTGAGACTTCAAAAACCAAATCAAAATAACTTCAATAGCCAAAAAGGGAAATATCAATTCGATTGTTCTATATTGAGTAGTTTTTTTTGGTTGACAATTAAAGCTAATTTTAAATTATATAGCTTTGTGAAAATAACAAAAAATAAGAAATGAAAATGGTAGTGTAAACAAACTCGCTGAAAACGTGAAGAAAAATAGGATCTGAGAGTGAGAAGAAAGAGTCACGTGATGGCGTGCAAAGACAGCTGGCTATATCCGATAGACGGAGATAAGCACGCAACAAGGAAATGCCTTGCAAAAGTGAGATAAATAGCTGAAAAACCAAAGCAGGCCGCCAATTTGTTGTTTTAGTCCTATTGCACCACCTTTGTTTTTATTTCCTTGGTGTAATAACAAGAATACAGAATCATTTCTTACACCTCAGCACTTTTGGTCTCCTTCCATCGGAGATAGCACAATCACGTGCACAACTTTTAACTATAAAAGCGACGGAAAACGCCGCAATGCCGTTTTAGGCAAACAACGGTCCGCTTCAAACCCTTATATCCGAACACCAAACGCACGTGACACGTTTGTCTGCCTAACTCCGACTCCGGCGTTCCCAAATCAGCCCAAAAATCGTCTTATTAGGTAAAAAATTGACTAAATGCGAAATCCAGTGACAAATTTTTCCTCACTTTTCTTAGTAATATTTCACAACCGTAAGCGTAAATAAAATTTCAAGTAATGGGAATATTTCAATTAGATAATATTACTGGGTAAAGGACATATATAGACACCAATTAACAAAGAGATTCTTCTTATTTTTCATATTTTACGAATAAATTTGATTTTAAATCAGTAAAAACCAAAAAAAAACAAAGAAAGAATATCGATACATAATGAATAAAGAACTGCCAATTGTAGAATGCATTGCTAGAGCAAGAATACCAACAACTATAGATCAAAAACAACATACATATCCGGAAATTTTTCTACACTTGTATAAGAATAATAGAGACAACAAGGAACACTTAGCGATAGTTTTTGGAGAAGACATAAGATCCAAGAGTCTTTTCAAAAGAAAACATAAAAATGAAACCCAGTACGAGAGACTTATAAGAGGTGCTTACATAGGAAAACTTGAACCTAATAGACAAATTGCTGATGAATACAAAGGCGAAAAATTAGAGTTTGATGAGGAAACAGGTGAATTGATACCTAATTTTGAAACAAACACCTATAATAAAGAATTGCCAGTAAGAATTCATTCCGAGTGTTTCACAGGTGAAACTGCTTGGTCAGCTAGATGTGATTGTGGAGAACAATTCGATTTGGCAGGTGATTACATTTTAAAGCATGGTCCAAGCAGCTGCAGTAATGAAAAACATGGTGTTATAGTATATTTGAGACAAGAAGGAAGAGGTATTGGGCTAAGTGAGAAATTAAAAGCCTACAACCTACAAGATTTAGGAAAAGATACTGTTGAAGCTAACTTACTTCTTAATCATCCAGCAGATGCAAGAGATTTTTCTATTGCTAGTTCTATTTTGTTAGATCTGCAGCTAACCAAAGTTGATCTACTGACTAATAACCCCGATAAAGTAAAAGCCATTGAAATTGAAAACGTGTTGAAATGTGTCTCTAGAATTCCTATGGTTCCTATTTCATGGAAAGAATCATCTGAAAGCTCTGAAACAGTGGAGGCTGAAGAAGATCATGGTAAGCATCATGGTATAAAGAGTAAAGAAATCGAGTCATATTTGAGAACAAAAATTGAGAAAATGGGACATCTATTAACTACCCCATTAACGTTACATACGAAGCCTGAGCCGTCAACCAAAAACACTATAGAATAGGTCATGGTTGATTACATTATTTCTGATTTTATATAAACATTTCAATTTTTTCTTTTATATTATACATTCTTATTCACATAAATTATCCGTGTGTTACTAAAGTATATAAAATGGGTATATAGTAATTGTAAAAAGAGAAATCAAGTTCAGTCTTTGTTTGTTTAAGCTTATCATACACAGCTTAATAGATATTCCATGGCTTCGTTTATTACTACGGCAATGGTAGCGCCAGATTCATCAATGATTTCAATATGCGTCTTATCATTTGCAATTCTGGTTAAAATATTATTGCCTAGACTTTCTTGTTTCTTTATAAAAGCGTTGTACCCATCAATGGAGTTAATTTCGATGTGGTTATGGGTGGTAGGCAGGAAGGAGGTGGAGTGGTTATTGATAACTTGTGACATTTTAAGATATATGGTTGGTTGTTGTATCAATCCATGTTTTTTTTTTATAATTTAAATAAGTTAATTAACCTCCAAATTTATCATAAACCTCGCCTTTATATACCATTGATCTAAATCAGCACTTATGCCAATACGTATAACGTAAAAATGAAATTGCTCATACGTTATCTTTACTCCGTATTTTTTGATCTTTGTGTTCTTATTCTTTGATGAATTCCATGGGACAATCAATCAAATTTCCTAATTAGGAAATTTTTACTAGGGGAATATTTGTATTAGATGACTTTCTTTTTTTTTTGGTACCCTTACTCATGATTCTCTGTAGATAAGAAGGGGGTATTTGCTTACGTAATTTAAGCATGTGATATTCGCGCTTAATTCCAATTGGGTTAACATCGCTGAAAACGGCAATAGTATTGGAAATGGTTCAAAAAGGGAAACTCATATGAGAGTTACGGTAGAGGTTATTAAGTATTATCATTATATTAATTTATAGATATATATAAAATTAGGGATGATCACGTGCTCAATTGTTACTTGGTGAATAGAGGCAAGAATCTAATCCCTAACGCTGATAATTCATTATTTTATTATATTTTGCCTTAGTATCATTATTCAGGTCTTAGAAGAATCTCTTCAAACCTTTTCTGTCATCAGTAGTGGCTAAGGTAGCATCGTAATCGGCTTTTCTCTTGTCCTTTGGAACATAAGATGTACTCTTCCAGGCTAAGACACCTTCTAACCACAACTCATTGACTTCTTCCAGACTCAAATCCTTAGTTTCTGGAACGTAGAAGAAGACAAAGAAGAATGAGAAGATTAAACAACCCATGAAGACATAACCGTAAGCAAATCTAATGGCAGAGGTGATGAATGGAGTGAAGAAGGAAATTAAGAAACCCCAAATCCAGTTAGCAGCAGTGGCAATACCCATACATTTGGCCTTGACTCTTAATGGATAAGTTTCAGAACATAAAGTATAAGCTAAGGAAGCCCAAGTAGTAGCAAAGCAGAAAATGTAGAAACAAGTAAAGACAATCATACAGTTACCAGCACCCTTAGAGGTAACTGGATCGTTGTCAGAGTAACCATCTGGCCATAATCTCTTAACACCGACGGAAGAATAAACAACTAAACAACCAATCATACCCAAAGAACCAGCCAACAAACAGTTTCTTCTTCCAAATCTAGAGACAATATACAAGGCTGGCAAGGTAGAAACAAAGTTTACCATACCAATAATGATGGAACATTGGAAACCATTGAAGTTCTTTAAAACAGCTTGGAAGACAGTGGTACCGTAGTAGAAGAAGTAGTTGTCACCAGATAATTGTTGCAAAGACATGATAACAACTCCCATAACTAGTCTTTGGAAGACTTTGTTTTTAGTTTGGAATAATTCTCTGAAAGAAGCATTACCGGCTAATCTTTCGTTTTCAACAGAAGCAATGATGACATCTAGTTCCTTTTGAATGGCTGGATCGTCTTTAGACATTTTGTTACAGACAGCTAGAGAGTTTCTTGCTTCTTCAATTCTATTCTTTTCAACAAAGTATCTTGAGGATTCAGGAACAAAGAATAAAGCACCAATCAACATAAGAGCCCATAAGAAACATAAACCTAATGGGATTCTCCATTGAGCAGAGTCAGAGTAGTTCTTGTTAGTACCAAAGTTAATTAAGTAACCCAAAAAGATACCAAATGTGACCATCAGTTGATACAAAGCAACTGTTAAAGATCTGATGTCTGGTGGAGATAACTCACCAATGAAGGCAACACATACAACAGATAAAATACCAACAGCGGAACCTGTAATTAATCTACCAATGAAAAGTTGGTAAAACTTGGAAAAGGAACAGATTTGAATCAAAATACCGACAATATAGATAACGGCAGCACCGGCAATGGCTAATTTTCTACCGTACAAATCCATAGATTTGGCTAAAACCAAACAACCAAAAGCACAACCAACATTGAATAAGGACACAATTAAACCAGTTCTAACATCAGTGAAGTAGTGCTCAACTTCGTTAGAGCCAGCAACTCTTCTAGTTTGACCAAATCTTCTTTTGAAGTCAGTCATATTAATGAAACCACCAATGGTACCTGTATCAAATCCAAAAACAAAACCACCAAAGGCTAAACAGAAACAAATTAAGATAATACCAATTCTTTGAGATATTGGCTTTTTTAATAAGTCCGCAGCTTCAGCAGCCTCGGCCTCAAGTTCTTTCTCAGAAGTTATAGTTCTGGATAAACCTAAAGGATGGTTTTCCTCGTTTCCACTATGGGAAAAAGTTTCTTCTTTTGAAGCTTTAGCACTAGAATCAAAAGTCTGATTTTCTAAATTATTAGACATGTTTAATTTTTATTATTAAGAATTTAAAACAAAAAAAAAAAAAATTAGTTTCTTGAAAAAATTTATCTTCTTAATTATTATTTACTGGTTTTATATAATATGTTTTCTCTTTAACTATATATAAATTAGAAAACAGCGAATGCTTTATAATTAACATAATATAAATTTGAATTGTAATTCAAACAACTGCTCTTTATATACAATTTGAAATTTGTCAAATTAGTCCTTAAAGGATGAAGAAAAAACCTAATGAAAAGTAATAATAAAAAAATACAGTAGATGACTTGTAACCTAGTTATTTTTAAAAAATCATATCATGTGGATGTAAGAGACTTTGACGTAGGCTAGATTACGAAAGCCCACTAACCAAAAAGCAAAAGTTTCTTTTTTTTATAGTCGTTTTTACTACTGTTTTACAGTGATTATTAGTAAAAATTAGGGGATTGTCTTAGTTGAGTAAATATATTTTAAAAAAAAAAAAATATTAACTCCCTTAAAACTGACGTCAAAATAAAAACTATTTGCTTAATTACCACCAATTTTACGTTAAAAGTACCAAATAATAATGAAAAAAAGACCTTTATACTGATAGTACCCCACAATTTTGCTACCATTCCAGTTTTTAAAGTTTGAAATATTAAAAAAAAGAATGTTTGGAAAATCACAAGCGATGAGCTTAGATTTACATATCCCTTGATTATATTTTTCACCGTGAATAATATCGGTATAAAAATCATTTTAATTAATTTCTAAAACCCCCTAAAATAAATCCCAACCCAATAGGCATATCTCTTTGCTCCAACCGTGTTCTCGTTTGCATATAATGATGAGCAATTCCGGATTCATTAATCCCTCTTAATTCCAGTTGTAATTGTGTTTTTGATAGGGTGACAAAAATCCCTATACATTATTTTTGAAAATTAAAACTGAAGGGGACTTTTTTGAAAAAATCCCTCTACTTCTTTAAAGGGACTCAATATATTTAAAAATTGAGGCTTGGAAAAACGTATTTAGAGTAAAATCAATCTAGTGTAATTTGTAGATGAAAAAAAAAAAGGTGATACTTTTTTTTTTCGGATATGCTTGTATCAATACTTTTTGCTGTAAACATAAGACAAACAACTTATCTATCTCTACAAAATCACTTCATCTTTAATTTTTTTTTTAAAATTGATAGCAAAATTATATCAGTAGCCTGAGAGAAGACTTTTATGTTTCTAGTAAATACCTACACATCAGCCTCATCAGTGAAACATTGACTGTTAAAAATAAAGTATAGGGATTTTTCAGAGAAAAAAAAAATTAAGCGGTTTGAAAAAAAAAACATGTGGGGAAATAGGTTAGAGTTTTGTATTCATCTGTGGGGATTTTTCCTTAGAGGAAAAACACCTCTTTTGCAATACACGGAGTATTTTTATCAGGTTTGGCTACCACTCAATCTCCATGGTGTTTGAAATTTTCCTATATGAAAATTTGCAAATCACAATAGTCTTTGATGTTCGGAGATGTGAAGCAAATGTAAGAGTTAATCCTGTTAATATTTAAATATTGCAAAAAAATTAATATTCACGTGACTTGGCCAACATTGAGTAAATGCTTTATTTAATTTGCTTATATGGTTGTAAATTTCTCTATAGCTAAACAGGTCAATACAATAATAAGCTGTAGTAAATAGGCTTCATTAGATATGAAACTTCTTACTGAATAATAAATTGCTTAGGGTTTTATTGGTTTAATGTGAAGTTAATGAGTTCAATACACATATTTCTATCCTTAGCTTATTCAGACTATATTTTATGATACGTGTATATGTATGCTAAGAATTATTATTGTTTTAAAAATATTTATATCTGTTGTAATAATATATTATGCTGCTGCTGAATTTTCTGTGATTGATAACAAAAAAGTAAAGTTATCAAGATAACCTTTTTTGTAAAAAAATTAATTATTCTCAGCTATTACAAATCAGCAATTTTATAAGAAGAAAAAACGATGCAAGAGCAATACACTGATCAAATTCAAAACAAACATCAATGTATTGTTAATTTAATTTTTTGCCAAACTACGTTTATAATCTACAGCAGATTTGCATATTCCAATCTAATTTTGCAACCCTTGAAAAATACGATTCATATAACAAGATAAAGGAAATCAACCAGATACACTATATTCAAGGATATCGCTTTTGAAGACTACACTCATATTCCTGTTTTAACATAGTTTATACAAAATATTCTTAGTGATAGGTAGAAATGATGTTGTTTTATTTTATTTTATTTTTTTTTTTGGATATATGGTTTTTGCTTTTTTAACGGTGATGTGATAAATACTTTGAGGGT
>ERZ794936.376-NODE-376-length-22823-cov-7.329454_pt1 | contig 22823 bp, 11 predicted proteins | sample MGYA00511083_ERZ794936 | MGnify/ENA primary metagenome ERZ794936 (study PRJEB30137, sample SAMN04331409) | food metagenome | isolation source: Y2 must sample point D1 replicate A | place: Australia: South Australia | collected 2014 ... | reverse complement strand
AACGCACCCGCCATGTGCTGTTTCGCCCATTTGCGTTCTTCGTGTTTGTCCTCGAACTTTGGAATTTGGTAAGGGTGAGGCATGCCCTTGGCAATATTGTGTGAGCCACGCTCAGCCAAGACGAGCGGCTTTTCGGTGCTTTTGTTGTTTAAGTTGGAGCTTGGAGACATGCTTTTACTTTTTTATTGCTTGAAAGTGGCCCGAGTTGCGTCCATCATGTATTATATATGGGTCATCAAATTCGGATAAGCCTAGAATTTTTTCGCTTCTGACCCGATTGGGTAGTTGCCGCGCGCATTCCTTTTCTTTCCTTTTTGAATCAAATCGGTACCTTTCGGCGGACGCGATTCCCGCTAAGACTCCGGCAGTCGCCATCACCCCTCAAACACCGCCGCGAACTGATACATTCGATACAGAAATACGATGGAGAAGCTAGCTTCGGCATTGAGTAAGTATGTTCTGATTTCTTTGCGAGAAAATGAATCATAAAAAAATAGAGCTCTTGTTTCTCATCCATGAATCAATCAAGTTTCAAGCTATAAAACAGGCCATAATGTGTCAATATATCCCTCAATTTTGCATGGTGGACTCAAACAACGTCTTGTCGCATGAGCAAATGGCAGGCGCGTTATTAGGTGGACCTCCACGGTAGGATATTGAGGAGCCACCCGCGGTCCCGGCCTTTTTGAATTTTGATGGCTTGTAGTCCCGACCAATATCGAGCCTTAGAACCGAGGAGCCGTTTAGTTTGATCTTCAAAATTCCCGTTTGTGTATCATAGAAGAAGCCTCTCAAATACTGATCAATTTTCACGGTGTTGCCATTTCCGAACCCCACTACTTTGAAGGTGGGGCAGGTCGCAAGAACCCCTTGGGTTAAACCGGTAAATTGCAATGAGGAGTCTGATTCCGCTAGGTTTATAGTTTGTTCACCCGGGAAATACAAAGATAGTTTGTTCAGAGTGAACTGCAATTGGAACTTCGAGTTTTTGCTCACGGTTATACACCCTTTCCCGACAACATTAGTTGTTTGTTTCCACTCCGTATTGTATAAACAGATCGCACCTTCATTCTTGATATAACGCAAGCCATTCTCCTCTGCAATTTCCTTCCCAACGAGGACGTGTACCGACGGTTCTGACGTTTTCTCGAACACGATTCGGCCTTGGTTGGTCCACGAAGTAGCAGCAGTAATCGTGAAGGGAGTTTTTATGGGAGTACCCCCCGACACACCGAAGAACATGTCGCCAGAGTTTTCGAACCTATCTGAACTTGTAATGTTGTAAATTGAAACTTCTTTGGCATCCAAAGTGTTGAAATCGAGGCTTCCCCGGTTGATGAAAGAAGGGCCAACGGCAGTGAAGTCGCTAACTACGCCAAGAAAGTTCGATACGTATAGGCCTCCATTGTTTTCAACTGAGCCCCTCAAAACTGTTGAGTTGTTGTTCAAAAGCCAGTAGTAGGCGCCTGAGTTAACAGTTAGATCCTCATCATGCTTGTCGAGAATAATTGTTTCAACCGTATTATCTGTGATAGTCAAGGCTACCGCCGAAAAACCGAGCGCCCAGATCGTTACTAGTATTGCTAGAGCATTCATCAAAACAAAATACAGTTTGATGTTTGCGCATACAGCGAGAAGCTCATATATGTATAATTCGGCCGTTGGCCGACATGAGGCAACTTGATTTGAGTTTTGCTTGTTAGAAATTCTTGGCACGGTGTCAGCCTAGACCTACCTCAAGAACCCTTCCTAGTCATCTTTCATGGCCCCTGGAGGCTTGTACACCAGTCAACTTTTCGAAGAGAGTACAATTGTTTGCAGATTGAATTTGCTCGTCTCATGTAGTTGGTTTTAAACTAGCTCTTGCTGATGTTTAAAGTTGGCGCGGCCAAAAATTAGTCCTGGCCGACTTGGAGCACACTTTAACTCTCTGCCGCCGTGGTTTATCCGACAAATCGCGCTCTCCTGCCAAAAACGGTGACTGATTTGCTCACATTGCGAGCGCAGAAGATGTTCACGAAATGTCAGACGCAACGATCTACGCCGACCAGATGTTCTCGATAGCAGCAAGTTTTCGACCAACGGTCGATTCGTCTATCTGATACTTGAAAAGGAAACCCTCCGCGGAAGGGCGGGCGAGCGAGTGACGTGTCAAGAGACTTCGGTATACATCTGACTGATTTGCATGACCATTTGACATGGCACCATCAGTCTTGGAATAATGCGTTGGTATGAAAGACTACAGGTACATTCCGGAAAGTCAATTTAGCACTCAAATTTAATGTCGTAATTTTAGGCGTTCCGTCTTCGAGGCCGGGTAACTTTAGACGAGTCACGTGCAGTACAATGCGATTGAAATATCTGAGACAAGTGGAATCGGGCGTCTATTCGAAACTCAATCGAGTAAGTCTCTACATCATCTCTTCTTGCCGGATCCGCCTTCATTCGATGATTTAAAGATGTTACGGCGAAAAAATCATAATATCATTTTTCTCTTCAACGCAGTAACGCAATCAAGATAGTATAGTGACTTATGACTACTGTCTTCGGCCCCAATTTGAAAAATCGTTGGTTAAATTCTCTTTTTGCTTATGTTTTCATTAAGAGATGTTGTAGTCTCTATTCATGAAAGCCGAAAGAGATTGGAATACGTGCTGCCTCTCGGGTAAATTTTCTCCTGATAGTTCAACGTCACAAATTTGACAACTTTAGCGGCAGAACGGTCAGGAATTAGTCGTATGAAAGTTGTGGCGAAGAAATGCTGCAAACTCCGCAAGCTCTTAGAAAGCGCCCTCGAAATCAGATTTTACACTTCTGCCGGAAGTTGTAATAGTCGACGAGAAACTTGGCGCTAAGTGAAAACTTTTTGAACGAGTTTTGAATTGTGTAAGCATTATTTTGTGCTTGGGTATTCGTGAGATCGGAGTGAAGCCACGATTGCGAATTCCACTGTGTGGCTTGACATCGCGCGATCCATTCGGCAACAACGCCACAGCTTCAACACGTGTCAGGTAGACGACATAAATCTCTATATGATAAAATCAACCCGGAAAATGATGAAATGAATGTCTGACAGTTTATGCAAAATTGACAATCAGCTAAGTTAAGCTCAAAACAAGGAATCCTTTTCAGAATAGCAAACTTATTCTTTGTTGGACTGACCGCGGGGGTGGATGCTACAAAGTGTGGTTGCACGCCGAGCATTCCGCCATGTGAGTAATTTCGCAACAGGTCTGCAACATTTCCGAATCCGATTGTGCAATCGCTTAAGGCGATGAGCAAGCCTGGAAAGCTATGATGCAGAGCGTGTATATATATAGAGAGAGTTGAGCATGAAGCGATTTCGTCAAGAATTTATTAGCGAAAAGTATCAGTATGGGATTTGTTGGTTTAACAGGCAACAACGCTTCCTCACGTGACTCGGAGAGCTTGCAGAAGAAGAACGATGTTTTTAACATAGACGCCCGTTCCATCTCGGATATCGAAAGTGAATCTTCCAAAAAAGAACAGAATCCTTTCAAAGACCCTGTTGTCGCGGAACATTATCGCAATATCTACGAGAACAGCAAGTACGAGTGTCGGAGTGCTTTCGACCCAGACTTCGAATGGACGGAAGAGGAGGAAAAACAATTGGTGAGAAAACTCAATTGGAGAGTCACACTCACTAGCTGTATCTTGTTTTTTGGATTGCAAGTTGACCGTGGTAACTTGGCGCAGGCCGTCGCGGACAATCTTTTACACGACTTGGGACTCACAACCGATGATTACAATTTGGGAAACACCTTATTCTTGGTGTCATTTTTAGTTGCTGAAATACCTTCGCAATTGATTTCGAAAGCTCTTGGCCCGGACAGATTTATTCCAATTCAGATGGTCTCCTGGAGTATTGTTGCCATTACGCAAGCTGCTATGAAAAACAAAACTGGCTTTTTGATCACGCGTGTCCTCATTGGCGCCTTGGAGGGTGGGTTTATTGCAGATCTTGTTTTGTGGATTTCATATTTTTACAAAGCCAAGGAGTTACCGATTCGCCTTTCTTTCTTCTGGACCGCTCTTTCTACTACACAAATTATCACCTCTCTTCTTGCTTTCGGTATTCTCAGAATGCGTGGGATCCATGGGATGGAAGGATGGAGATGGCTTTTCCTCATTGAAGGGCTTGTTACTTTTGCCATTGGGATCTGGGGGTTTCATGCAATGGTGCCTTCCGCTCTTGAGACGAAGAGTAAGTTGAATCCCAAGGGCTGGTTTACCGAAAGGGAGGAGAAGATTGTTGTCAACAGAGTATTGAGAGACGACCCTTCCAAGGGTGACATGAACAACAGACAAGCCTTGTCTTTGAGAATGATTTGGAAGGCTTTCACGGATTACGACTTGTGGCCAATCTACATCATTGGGTTCCTCGTTTACATCCCCATGGGGACTGTGCAGCCTTACATGACGCTCACAATGAAGCAACTTGGATTCTCTACATTCAACGTGAATTTGTTGAATATTCCGCAATACGTGATTCATATCATTCTTTTGATTGCGATCACTTGGTTCTCAGAAAGAGTCAACGAGAGAACTTTGGTTTCTCTCTCCATGCCTTTGTTCACAATTCCGTTCATGGCTGCCTTGAGATGGTGGCCTGGAAGCATGCATCAGCCATGGCAAACTTGGTTCTTGGTATCGATGATTTTGGCCGCTCCTTACGTGCATGCCATTTGCGTGGGCTGGGTGTCGAGGAACTCGAATTCGATCAGAAGCAGATCCGTGTGCTCGGCTTTGTATAATGTTTTTGTGCAGCTTGGTAACATTGCGGCCAACAACATATATCGGGAGGATGACAAGCCTTTGTATCACAGGGGTAACAGGAATCTTTTCATCGTCGCGGTGGCGTGTGTTCCCCTTCTTCTTCTCGTGAAGGGGTACTATGTTTGGAGAAACAAGAAGAGGGACGAAATTTGGAACGCAATGACGTACGAAGAACAGGAGACGTACGTTAGGACAACAAAGGACGAAGGTAACAAGAGGTTGGACTTCCGTTTCGACCACTGATTAAGACTTATTCGATATTTATAGACTTTCAATATAACGAACTGCTAGAGTCGCATAAGGAAGTTCATTCCTCTGATGAAGAGTCGTCATCTTCACTGTTCAAGGCCTGGCGCCAGCGCTGACCGAACATCAAGACGAGCATGGAAAACACCAAGCTAATCACACAAGTCAGCGCAAAGATGGTAAAGCCCCAGCCGTAACCAACACTTCTCATCAATGGATTTACGCAGGCTACAAAGACTGCCGCTCCAACATTACGTATGAGATTCCCAAAAGCCACATATGACGCAGGCTGGTTACGTGAAAGCTCACTCAAATACGTCGTGTTCGTTATGAGAATACCTGAGACAAAGAATGACACGCAAAAGGTCAACAAGATCAAGTAGGCAAAATGACCACGTGTCTGTGCCACCCAACCGAAGGATATGACTGTTCCAAGAAATGGAAGAAGACAACAAATCTGGAGCTTGAAGCGAGACTCAATGCCGTACTTAAGTCCGCTTTGCTTTCGCAAAATATCCGACAACGTGCCAAATAGGATCGACCCGATAATTAAAGCAGCGCCGGGGGCAATATATGCCAAACACACATGAAGAATAGTGAAGTGATACACATTTGTGAGTACTTCTGAGAAGCTCACAGTCACGGCATAGAAACACGAGAAAGCCAAGCCGCCACTAAAAGCACAAAGGAGTACAGGTCTGTTGATGCAAAGCTTGAGATAAAGCATGAATCCTGGCCTTTCTGGCTTATCAGGAAGCTTGAATTCTAACTCCTGCTTCTTCTTGCGCTGAAAAGGTACCACAAATCTTTTGCTTACGCCTGAGCCGTTGCCAACAATTGTTCTCAAGGTTTCGGGAAGAAAGAAATAAACCAAAAGCAAAGAAACAGTACCAAAAATCGCCAAAATTATGAAGTTCCATCTCCAGGAAAATTGGGCACCAATCATTCCAAGCATGGGGCCCAAAACTGGACCCAACTGCGGTCCGATCATGTAATAAGAGATACACTTGGCTCTGTTCCTTGGCTCGGAAATATCAGCTACCACACCGACACCCACAGCGAGATTGGATGCACCAAAGGCTTGAAAGGCCCTGAAAACATAAAGGGCAATGATAGACGGAGGCAAAGCCAGAATGAGAATGTTAGAGATCAAGTACACTATGAGGGAAGAAATCAAGAGTGGTCGGCGGCCAAAATTGTCTGACCAAAGAGACAAGAACAAGGGTGCAAAAGCAATGACTCCCATAAACATCGAGATAGTGCCATGAATGGCCTGTTTTGAAGTGTTAAACACGTCTTCAAAGACTTCGATCGACGGGAGAAAGATATTGGCTGCAAGTGGCCCCAAGGAACCGCAAATCGTCGCAATGGTAATGAAAAGAATTTTCCGCCGGTTGAAGACGGTATAAACCTCTTCTTGCTCAGACTCTGTCATTGTGAATAAAAAGAAGCAATAAAGTTGAAGCTGTAATTTTGTGAGCAAGGGAGTATGTGCATAGAAATCTACAAATTACCCTTTTGCATCCGCCAGGCAAGGTTTTTTTTGTGCTCACGAGCGTAGGCCGCATGACATAAAATGCAGCAACAGGCAGTCGCTGCTTATGTCGTAGCACTGAGAAAACGCTTTCACTGATATCTTTTGCTATTGATAAGGAAAATGAAAATAAATAGACACTAAAAATCTTTACTCTGACCAAGTTTCGGTGCCGTCACTGAAATGTCGCCTTAACGCCCTCAAAATATAGCAGCATCAAGAACTGGCCGCAGACTCTTGCAAAAGCGCAAAGTTCTTCTTCATGGCATCCACAATATACTGTTTTCCAGTGGTTGGTGCATACTTCTTTTCTGGGCCCTGGATAACAACATTTTCATTGGCCTGGTTGAACCACGCGATGGTGTACCGAGAACTTTGATTCTCGCCGACCTTGGGTGTTCTTACCCGGTGAAAGTTCGACTTGAACTTGTCGTCGGACCACGACATCAACATGTCGCCAATATTCACCACAATATCGCCAGTCTTCGCTTCGACTGGGTACCATGTATCACCCATGGCAAAGTCGGTGTGTGCATCGCGGCCGGGGCATACCTCAAGCCCATGATCACCCGTTCTCTGGAACAACAAAGTGAGGCAGTCAAAATCGGTATGTGCGCCTGCCCTCCACTCATTTTCGGCGAAGTTTTGGCCGGTGACATCGGGATAATGGAGCAACCGCAAAGTAGACTGAGCATCCTTCTCTTTGATCATGTGGGCCCGGGAAAAAAAGTCAGAGTCAAACCCGAGGCATTCTGCGAGACATCCCAAAACCTTCATACTCAAAGATTGCGTTTGTTCGATAAATTGCTCAATGGATTCGACGAATTCGGCCCCTACATCGTCTGGCCGCGGCCAGTAGATATCCTTTTTATGCAACTGAAGTTGCAAGGACTCCTTGAGGTCCTTTGTACCTGTCGAGGGTCTCACTTGGGCTTTATATTCATAGCCACAGTTCAAGAGTTTCTGGAATGGCAACTTTTGCTTCACTTCGGTGGGCAATTCAAAAAAATGCTTCGACGTCTCAAACGCTTTTTCGATGTCAGCGACTGCAGGCGACGCCTGGTTGCAAAGTACGAAAAAGCCTGCACCAACGGCAGCCGCGTGCAACTGGCTCTTGATTTCTTCACGACGTGCATCAAAGTCATGGAGACTGATTCTGGGAATTTCGATCGACATTTTGTGAAGTGAAACTGCTTGGAAACTTATTGGAATACTGTTCAAATCAATCATGGTTTGATGGAAAAACGCTTAATTTATATGTTTGCTCGAACTGATAAGGCGCCGCGCTCGCGAAACCGTATCTCGGAAAAAATTCGTCGGGCCGAGCACAGCGTGCACAACCTGAGGTCAAACCGGTGCTCCGGTCTGAAGCCGCACTGCAAACAACATTTGGGCGATTAGCACCGGCACACCGGTTTATTTTTTTCATTTTTATTTTTGGATTACTCTTTCCTGCTTGAGAGATTCTGCAAAACATTAACAAAGAATTCAAGGGCTTGACTGCGATTAGTGTTGCCTGATTCCACTTGCGTCAGAATAGACATTGACGTTATCCCAGGAAACGCGAGTGAGCCCGAGACTATTTCTCTTGAGAAAGTATACACCTTTTCTAGGGATTTAAAGATGCTGCCATGACTGCAAAATACTTTTTCTGATTCAAATCTAGAACATATTTATTAAACTAATGCGCCTAGTGGCTCATACCCAAGCTTCTCCTGTGCTCAATGAGCTTCCAGTACTTGTGCTTCGTTCTATCTCTCCAGTAGTAACCGGTCTTCAACATTACTGTGAATGTGCCAATACAAAAGAGGCAGATGAATGCAGCAGCAATGAAGGTCTTTTTCAACCCCTCATTCTCGATCCATGGCGTTATGCCGTAACTCATGGCAAAACTCATTGTGTTTCGGATTACAACAACGGTGGCCATTGCCTCACACGACACTTCATGGTAGCAGTCAATCACATAAGTCACCGCGTTGACGCAGCCGATGATACACAAACCAGCCATGAGGCCAAGGCCAAATACAACTCCAAACCAGTGAATGCCATTATATGCACCGACGCCCCAGAGGATCAATGCACACGGACCCAAAATCGCGTACACCGAAAGGGCCCACAATCTGTCCTCGGCATGTGAAAGCCCCCCTCTTCTTTTCGCGAGCTTGATTTTCAACAAGTCCGTGATCCAGCCGGCATAGAAGTAGATAATCAAAACAAAAATACAGGGCGAAAGATACGCCAAGCCGCACATGGCACTGGAGAAGTCATAAGGCGCAGCGCCAAGCACCAAGGCCTCGGTTGCGTTCAACACGGTGTACCAAAAGAGAGACGAACCGTACAAGAAACCGCACCACAATACCACTGGGAACTGGCACATCAAAAATGGCGTTTTGAAATATTCCCAAAGAAGAAACTTGGATTTCATACCGGACGTAACCGACAATTTCTGCATGAAAGTTTTTGGAGCAGCATAATGCACGGGTTCATCGGCATCCACAAATTCCGCAAGATTGCCTAGGTTTCCACCGAGGTTCTCGCTGCCTATATCTTCTTCTGACGCATTTTCCGACGTGACTTTCACGGTCAACGATTTTTTGACATCCCTATTGCCGCCGCCCACGGTACCATGGCTGGTAATGACAGCGATTGGGTGGCCATCGTCGCCTTTTTGCACTCTCAACTTTCTCTCGTAATTTGTCTCCTCCATAAAAAAGAAGAGAAAGACAAAACCCACCGAGCAGAAGATCACCGCCCAAAAAATCACCCATCTCCATCCGCCAACAGCCAAGTTGCGCGAATTTTCATTGATAAAACCAGCTACCAATGGCGCAATGTAGTTGGAGCCAAACAAGGAACACGCATATATACCCATGTAAGTGGCTCTCTCATGCTCAAAGAACAAGTCAGAGATGGTGGCTTCAGGCAAAGCCTCAATTGGCGCCACAACTATCCCAGCCAAAATCTTTGAAATAATCCATTCGCCATTTGATGTGACGTAAGGCTGCCATAAACTCAACAAGGCACATGCCAATGTGGAAAATAAGTACACCGGTCTTTTACCATATTGCATGGCAAGGGGCTGGAAAATGAGGCACCCAAGACCCAAAAATAAAAAGTTGTAGCCCGTACCGGCATTCAATTCGGCAACAGTAATGTTTATGCCGTCAGCGGCGGCGATATCTGTGAGGATCGAGTAGATACATGTTCCTGGAATTCCCGTGGCAAACACATACACAACCACGCAGAAGACATGTAGGTATTTGCGAGACTTTGACCAGTTCAACGGGTCATTTGGGTCATCTGAGGGTGTGGGGATCAACACAATGTCCTTTTTTTTCTCTTCGAAGTCCACAAGGTGGGTGGTGCCGGGAACGGCAGAGTAATCAATTGTCATCGCACTGCGTTTGATTATGCAAAATAATAATTAAAAGATCTTCTACATTATGAGATTCCGTTTATATAAGCATCTCGTCCCTAAAGGCTTGATTGCGTTAGCTTCCTATTTGAGCGTTGTCTCTCCACGTTGCAGGGTGCTTATCTATGATTCTAATAATGGCCGGAAGGGATGCGTGCAAGGCTTATCGGCTCACCAGATTTGACGTGCATTTGACAGTTGAGACTGTAAAATTGAGCGGCCCCCTTGAAATTCCGCACTGGTACCAGATCGGATTACCTGATTGGATCAGGGCTTTGATAAGGTTGGGGTTTTCATTCGCCACCGGCGGCGCGTCGCATACTATAGAAAATTGAATTATGGACCAAAGGACGCGCATATGTAGTGTCTTGTCTATCGCTTAGTTATGTGACCAGTTTACGTCTTGCTCAAGTTGTGGAAGCACATTAAGAATATCCGTCGCAAAGAGACTTGAAAAACATTTTGCGCACAAAAATTAAAATTTGCCAAGATTGTACATAGGTTAGTCGATACTCGTTGGCGGGGAACATCGGCTCCCCACCCTGGGTCCTTATCTCTCCGCTGCGCACGCGCCAAAGCGTTAAACTACACAGGTGCACCCATTCCAGTCAACTTCATGCAAGGCTCATTGACTTGCCTAAACGGGAAACTAGAGACTGAGCTTATCTCCAATCTCGATACCTCAAAAGATTTTAGGTTCGTAACACAAGTCTACTCCGGATAGCTCGGATATCAACGCCCCAATTAGCCAGACGCACGGTGTGCACTCCCCAGATAATGCCTGGACCGCTAGAGCTGTCAAGATAAGGAAAGCAGTGCGCGTCAGAGCGGAATGTTATCTAGGCACCTTCATTGTTTATCGCGTGGCCAATGCTTGTTCGCTACAGGTCAACAAGCTTTCTTTGCCTATATACACAGTGCAGTCGCTCGCATTGTTATTTTGCCGGATTTTGTTTGAGTAGCCTCATTATCTTTTTTCAGCTACAATTCTAACTTCTGTACACCCAAAAACTCCTACTCTGCAAATGTTATTCTCACACTCAACCGATACCACCACCGACGCCGCCAAGTTCAAATTGTGGGAAACAAAAATTGCAGATTACCGCAAGAAACTTGCCGCAGGCGTCAAGGACCCGTACAAGCTTCCCGACGCCGAGGTGCCTCTGAAGGAGGTATTGGATGCGGGAATCAATGCAATTGAGGTGGTTGAAAAGGCCTTGCTGGCAAAGGAAAAACAATTGACCGAGCTTGAGGGCGTTGCACTTGCGGCGAAAATCGCTTCGGGAAAAGTCTCTGCTGTTGAAGCATTTGAAGCATATGCGAAAAGGGCGGTTATAGCCCACCAATTGACCAATTGTGCGATGGAACTTTTCTTGGACGAAGGCTTACAGCGCGCCAAAGAACTTGATGATTACTACAAGAAAAATGGAACCGTGGTGGGCCCTTTGCATGGTTTGCCTGTGTCTATCAAAGAACACATCGACATCAAAGGTAAGGTCACCCATTCCAGTTACGTCGGCTGGCTAGACCGCGTTTCACCAGAGACATCTGTGTGTGTGCAGAGCTTGTACGATTCAGGGGCCGTGCTCTACATCAGAACGTCGGAGCCGCAAACAATGATGCACTTGGACTCAAATAATAACATCACGGGGAAAACGAGAAACCCGTGGAACACAAAGCTTAACCCTGGTGGATCCTCCAGTGGCGAAGGTGCGATTGCTGCAATGAAGGGCAGCGTTTTCGGCTTGGGCAGCGATATTGGTGGGTCCGTGCGTGGTCCTGCTGCATTCTGTGGCGTGTGGGGTCTTCGCCCAACATCCAAACGTCTTTCTTTGATGAACACCTCTTGCGGGTACGTTGACCAAGTCCAGGAACTTGTGTATCCTGTTTTGGGGCCTTTGGCAGGCTGCGCAGATGACATTGACCTTTTCATGCAGGCCAGCATCGGGAAGGAACCATGGAAAACCGATGCCGAGGTGCTTCCAATCCTCTGGAAGAACGTGGCCGAGCCCGAGCCGAAATCATTGAAAATCGCAATCATTTTCGATGATGGGTATGTAAAGCCCACGCCTCCGATCATCAGGGGCTTAAAAACGGCGGCGAAGAAACTCGCTGCAGCTGGCGTAGAAGTCGTGGAATGGGAGAATATTGCCGTCAAGGAAATCGTCGAGGCCGCATACGCGGGCTACAACTCGGACGGAAACCACACGCAGAAAGACAAGCTTGCCGCATCTGGCGAGCCCCTCTTGCCTCTTACAGCCAAGAGCTTTTCGTTTGGATGTGGCGACGCGGGCCTTTCGGGCCTCGAAATTCAGAAGTTAACCTATGTCAGGGACAGCAACAGACGTAAATACTTGGAGCAGATGAACGCCGCCGGTATTGACTTCATCTTGTCCCCAACATACGTTTCCGTGGCAACAAAGCCTGAAACTGTGAATTACTGGGGCTACACCAATCTCTGGAACATGCTTGATTTCCCTAATGTCGTGTTCCCTACTGGGTTGCATGTGGACCCCGAATTGGACGCGAAAGACGAGTCGTATGAGCCACGCAATGATGTCGAGAAATACGAGTATGCACTCTACACCGGACCAGAAGATTTTGAAAATGCCCCAATTGGCTTACAATTGACCGGCAGGCGCTATACCGACGAGACGGTGGTAAAGGCGGCGAAGGTCTTGCAGGGTATCATCAGCCAGGCGTAAGTAAATAAGCCTGTGTACTATGCGCGTGAACCTGCCATGAAGAAGTTCGTGGGATTGGGGCCGCTGCCGAGCTAGTCACTCTGAAGCATCTATAGGTTTAAGTTTTTGTCAATTCTCACCAAAAAAGTTTCCGTACCACAGAAAAGACACATCGTAGCTGGGAATGAATAATACAAGACTTACGTCTCGTGACTTGTCTGCTGAAGCGGCATCGCGCGTCGGTTTTTGGTCACATGACCCATATACCGATTATTCATTTTACCTCAAAGTACCTATAATATCCCAGCTAAATGCCATGAGTGCGTTTGCTGCTCTCGGGAAGCAAAGAGACGTTCAGGACTATTGCTACCCCCATCCGGTGGCTAAGCTTCTTGCAGGACCAGTTGAGAGCTCGAACTTTACATTCACAATTGACAATTCAGTCTTCGCACCATCGTCGATCTTTATAGGCCTCCTACCTTCTGAATATTTGGTGGTCAAAGGTCTCTACCAGCTCAAGGTTCACCGAGGAATATGTCTACTCAATAACGTTCATGAGGTTTCCCGTGGTATCGCGTTTCCTGTGGTCACCAGCTCAGCTGAATCGCTTCCGACGTTATCTGCGCCCGAGAAAGACCATACTCTTCTTAAAGAACAGCTGAGTGATAATGAAACATTGTTGTTCCCCCAATGCAGCACAGTTATAGAGTTGAGTAACTGGACAATCGGACTCCAGGACCTTTGCAGGTATAGCCCCCTGTTGGAGAATCTATACTACAGTAAGGATACTCAGTACACGTTCGAATTTGTGCTTGGACCAGAAGAGTCTACAAGCGCCATCTTTTTTGATCAGCATTCACTACGAACACTCAACGGCGTATGCCGTCAAATGGAGACTGTCGTCGTTTTTGGGGTGCCCAATGGCGGTAAGAAGACCTTCGCAAAGGCAATAATCAACAATATGGTGCTCGCAGGGAGAAAGCCGGTGGCATATCTTGACCTTGACCCGGGTAGTATAGACAATGACGCGCCCGGGTGTTTGTCGTTACGCGTGGTGCGCAAAGCAATCTTGGGAGAGTTCTTTTTCTGGACACAAGAACAGAACGAGGAGGATTTGCATCGATATTATGGCTTCACTTCTTTCGCCGATAAACCACAATATTACACTCGCTTGTGTCACGAATTGCTCGCTCACTACAAGCAACATCTCGAGCATAAAGGCATCCCGCTCGTGGTGAAGTATCCTTGCTGGATCAAGGGATATGGGAAAGAGCTTCTCATGGAATTCAGCCGTGCATTGAACCCCAAAAAGATGGTGTACTTGACACACAACAACGCTGTGTCGCTCGAGGATTTCGAGATAGACGCATTCGAGGAGACCGATCATCCAGACTATGAGGTGTTGGCTGGATTTCAACACAGAGACTGCTCGATTGTGAGAGGTGTGCGAAGAGATAGAGGGCTCACCAAAAATGAGTTGTTGTTTCGCAACAAGCTTCTTTACTTCCACCAAGCTGCTCCGGGCCAAGGTTTCGACTTTAAGAAACCCATTCTCCATACTGACCCTGTGAAACTTTCATTTGACCATATCTCCGCCATAAGCGTGCTTCAGCTCGAGGCCTACCCTGACATGACTCGAGAGGACGTTGACACCATGGTCGAAGCCACAATTATGGCCATCTTTACTGTGAAATCGTCCTCATTACCTTCCTCAAACTCTGCCGAGAAAATCTACATGAGCGGTTCCGAGTTCACCGAGCTCGATGCGACATTTGTCGGGCTTTGTATGGTGCACCTGGTGGATAAAGCCCACAACTCATTGAACGTCTACCTACGAGACGAGGATGAAATTTCCAGACAAGTGATCAAAGCAAAAGAGCAGGGACATTCTATAGTGCTCGCTCGAGGCGACGGTCAGATCCCCACTGTAGAGTTCACGAATGGCTTGTCTGGAAAGGAGCCCAAAGTGCCTTACGTGAGCTACACTCCGATGCAGAAGCTAGGCGGCATCTGGAAAGTGCGCAGAAACATCGGGAGGAAAAACCAGGGCTGACCAAAAAGAGTCGAAAACCCAGGCTTCACGGTTTACCGACTGGCAGATCGAATAGATTGTCTGAAGGCAAAGAGGCTTGTTGGCCGCACGTGATTGTTTACCCGAGATTCTTCGCGTGCATACTGTAGCATAATTACGTCATAGAGAAATACAAATAAGTACACGACAAAGGGTCGTGATACGTGAGAAGAGAATCATGGCCGCCCAGATATTCTTGACCCTAGAGCTTTAACAAGTTAGTAGAATCAAAAGAAAATAAAGAGTTAATTTTTGCCCTTCAAGAAATACGTCACCGGCCCGGCCAACTTACTTGGTGCACGGGTCTCAAACGGCACCTCGAGTACTCTATACCGTTGTTCCCATCTGCAACATGTGAACACACGCCGAAACTATACATATTATGAGAATCAGCCAGCTTTTCCGTGCTGCCTTGCTAGCCTTGCCCGCGTTGGCCATCGTTCCCGAGGCGCGGCTAATCAATAATGAGCATGAAAACGGCCGCCAGAGCCGGTTTTCGCTTCCCAACTTGCTCAAGGTAGACGATGTGGCTGATCTATACTCGGATTGGGATATTCGCGGCACGATGGAGCTTGAGGCAGGCAGGTTATTAGTAAAGGAAGGCAGCGGCTCGGTGTGGGCGCGCCAGCCCTTGGCCAACTCGAAAAATGAGTGGACGATTGATCTCGTGTTTAGGAACTCGGAGCAAGAGGACGTGGACGACCATTCGTTCTTCGACACAAACGGGCTTTCCTTCTGGTTGCTTGATGGTCTGATTCCCGAAGATACACTGAATTTTGGTGGGCCCAAACGGTTTGATGGGTTGCAATTCTTGATGAACAACAAGGAATACAGGGGGCTCAAAATTTTCGCCAACGACGGCACAAAAGACGTGGTCAACGCCGAAGCTAATGCGCTTGGCGGCTGTGCAGTTAACTACTTGGACTCGATGGTCCCATTCACGATGCGGGTCTCGTACTCCGCGGCTCGGAACTGGTTCAAGGTGCAAATCGACAACAACTTGTGTTTCAGCACTGACGCGTTGTCTTTCGGCGATATTTCTGGTAAATTGACGCTTGGTGTCTCGGCGTCAACGAATCCGGTGTCCAAAGAGTACTGGGAAGTGTTGAAAATGGACATCTATGATAAGCTTTCTGAGGACGCGCGTGACGACCATGGCGTTGCCGGTGGGGCAGCACAGAAAGTGGTCACCATGACGCAAACGGAGACGACCAGACCCACAAACCCGCCACAAAAACGGCCTTCGCTCATGGAAAAAATCATGAACCAAGAGCGCAATGCTGCGCCGCAGAACCTCGATAAATTTGACTCTTCGTTGGCTGAGATCGCGTCGAAATTGTCTCTTGTGGAAGAGGCCGTGAACGCGTTTGACGCTACCAAGTTGATCGACTTATCGGAAGCGATTAGTGGCATCAAACAGATCCAGAGCCTGCAACTGTCTGTGCTTTCTGAATTAAAATCGACGTACGAAAACTTCGAGTCCTTGTTGGCGTCCCACTACAGAGAAATGACCGAATCCGTACGCACTCTCAACCAGGAGGTTGTGGATGAGATCAGAAGGCATCGTGCAGAAGTTCATAGTGTATCGGGCAAAGTTGATTTATTGATGAACAACCACAAGGAAATCCAGGGGCAGTATCAGACCCTCGATACCAGGTCCTCAGAATCTGAGCTATTCAGCACAATCGTGAAATGGGTCTTGATTCCCTTGATTGTGGGCATTGTGGCGGTGATTGTTGTGGTCTACAGGCTCAAAAAGGACATTAAGCACTCGAAGTTGCTCTGAAGCTTATAGTACATACGGCATTAAGAAATATTCGACACGGAAATGTGGCGTTCCAGGAAGGCTGGAAGTAGCTATCGTCTGAAGGCATTCATTGATCATATAGATGACCTTAGGTATGCGAGCTGTAATTGCCACTTGAGAGACTCACAATACTTGGGACCGGGTTATGGGCCGAATCAAGTACGTTAACATTAGGAACTGCGCCCTCGCTAACTGTAAATCTCAACTTTATGCCAGCCGCTGACTCCCTCGCAAGACCAGTGGTTATAATTCTTGCAATCAATTTGATTTCGGGGGACCCCGAGGTGAGGCCAATGGGCTCAACATATCGCCACGTTATTCTGCTCAAATCCTTGTTAAAAGATCCCTCTGGCTTCGAGGAGGCGGAAATAGAGGCCACCGAGCTATCCAAGGCTGCAGACACCGTCAAGTTGTCTAACTTGATACTGTTGCCGTATGCGGGGTTCAACGACAACTTGATGATGAGGCTGGCCTGTTTCGGTTCGAATTTCCAAATTTGCTTCACTATCACTGGCACATGGTCGAAGCCCAGGTCGAGCAGATACTTGATACCTCCCAAGGTCTTGCCAGCAATTGGCGCCAAATTGAGGGTGTATTTCTCTGAATCGTGCTTCGCCATCAATTGATCGTTCAAAAGATACTTGGAAAACTGTGTTGGAATGTGCACCGTAAGAGACTCAACTGGCTCTGCTGAGTTGTAATTGAAGGCAATCTCACCAAGAACCTGCGCCTTCATGACAGTGCCGTCTTTGAACGTGGCATTGATGATTTCGGCAATGGAAGTGTTTAGTCCTTCGCGAATAGGGCCATCAGAGGGCCCGAAATGCCTGAAATGGTCCTGCCTCATCAACGAGTTTCCCGTCGTTTGGCTCACAAGCGACATTCTATCGTTCGTGAGCGGCGGGACATATGACTCGCGCGAATTTTGAAGGTTCAGGAAAGAATCTCTTTGAGCATCGTGGGAAGCCGGGTGGGCTTTTCTCGAAGGAGGCGGGGGTGGGGGTGGACGCAAACTTGTCTGGCCTGGGGCAGGTTTCTTTTCCTCTTCAGCGCTGCGTACCACCGAGGCAGTTGATGAATCGCTTGTACTTTGGTCGTCAGATGGAGTTTCTGGAATCACCGGCACAGAGTGGTCGGCAAAAGTCTCTGAGTGCGGCGCGGAGGGTGTTTGTTGTGGAGTTGAAATCGACTTCGCTTCATCGCCATACTCAAAACTGTACTTACCAGAAGAATCATTCCTTGAGCGAACCTCAGGTTCGTTGTCAACTTTGGGCGGTTGCCCCAAGTCATGTGCATTGAGAAGAGATAAGTGCCTGCCTTCTTTATCAATTGGTACGTCGCTCTCGTCCTCTGATGATGAATATCTCACGAAGTTGGCTTCCTCGTCTGCATCAGCAATATGACCCCTTTCTTGATTGTCTTTTTTAGAAGAATTGATTGCATCAGCAGGCTCGGTCTGCGTATACTGCATTGGCTGCCGCGGCTGAGATGGTTGAGCCGACTGTTTCGGCTGCTGGGGTTGTAAAGGGACGGCATCAAAGGATGGCTGTAATGGCTGAAATTTCTTGGAGCCAGAATCGATTTCCTTCTTTTCAGATTCCTGCAGAAGATCATAAGAGCCGCCGTTTGATATTTCAGTTTTTGCGGGAGGTTCCTGTGGCTTGTGGTCATTTTGTGGCGCGGAAAACCGTCTGGCAATCGGTGTCGAAGGCGTGTTCTGCACAGAATGTCTGGTGTCGGGACGAGACCCAAAAGTTCCTTGTCTGGAAGGCATGGAGGCAGCCGAAGCGTCTTCGGGAATGGTCTCTTCGTGGCTCGCGGTATGGTTTTTCTTCTTTCTTCCTAAAATTGACCCCATTTTCAGCCTCAACTTCGACTTTCTCTTCTCCTTCACTGGCGTGCTGCCTGCGGTGGATCCGGAGGTCATCGAGGCAACTGAAGGTCTGTTCTTCGGCTGAGGTCTGGAATCCGGGTGGGCGGACGGTCCGTTCTTGCTCTCAGCGGCTGGCGCGTGTGCGCCCACCATATAATCAGTATAGAGGCGCATCTCGTTATCGATATGATACTCTTTCAAGATGAAATTCACGGCGTTTTCGTTCTTGTGCACCAACCCAGCTGTCTTGGTATTGACTGTGTTCAAATAGGAGATGAATGCATTGAATATCAACTCCTTTTCGAATTTTCTGTAGTTCTCAAAATTGGCGAGAATCGCTGGTGCCTTGACATTCCAGTTATACGCACCGTCAGCGTCGTCCAAGTGCGCCTTCATTTCCAAGAGCTCCTCTGAGTTGACCAACAATTCCGAATACTTGAAGTCGTCCTTGAAAGCGGCGTTGAATTGGCCCAAAACGTCTTTTTTGATCACCTTGATCATCGACTCATTCACCTGAATCTGTGACATCACTGACAGCGCGACACAGTTCCAGATCTTGTCGAGCGAGCCGAACTCGGCGCCGGCACCCGTGAAGAAATTGCGGCCGTTAGCCACCAACGCATTCAAGTCCAGGTTGTATCTGGTTATCATGGCGGCATAGTTGGCAAACCATACCAGCAAGTTTTTTTCAATGAGCCGCGAACTCAACTGCAACGAGTGCGGAAGGAAGTTTGCCACCTCTTCGGGCGATTTCGACGTCAAGATTGTCGTTGGAAATTCAGACTCGGCCATCTTGTCAGGGGTGCAAAAATAGGAGGTTTCTGGGGCGGCAAGCGTCTGACGAGTAGGCGAAAAATGAGTCTCTTTTAAGAATTGTTCGTTTTTTTATTTGCGATATCTAAGCAAGCGAATAGCAATAGGCTAGAGAACCTTGGCCTGGTTTGGTGATTTTCGTGCCGAGAGCGGGGTTAGTGGTTGTTTTCCATCTGAATTCCCGAGGGTGGTGCTGTGCACAGGTCCTGGGGCTGATTGCGGAAGAGCAATAACTTTCGAAAAGGTGCCGATTTGGTTCGATCCGAGCGCGCACGGGGGCCCCGGCCGGTACGGCCGGCCGGAACATGCCATATGAGGCGCAAGAAGTTAGAAGATGGTTTTTTCTAGGTCCCAGCTATTAGATTTTTGGGCTAGTTGATTCATTGATTGCATACTCAGGACCTTGTTCTTAATTCAGGCTCTCAATGATTTCCATTGGTGTGAAGTATTTTTGCGTGCAATTCTTAGATATGTAAGATTACGCTCAGTGAACATAAGTAGATAAAAATAACAATTCTTGAGCTAAATTCGTGCAAGACAATTTTTTTTTTTCCTTCTTCAATATGGGCGAACCAAACGAATGAAAACTTTGCAAAAGGCTTTTCATATTTGAGCATCAGCTACTAATGGCTATCACTGTCGCAAGAGTTGGAGCAGTAGATGGGTGAATCACAGCAATTGGGGCCATGACAAATTACACTTTCGCGCTCTGTCACGCCAAGTACTACAACATGGCGGGCGAAGCTGGCTAGGATTTTCTTATATAATATAGTTTTGTGGAGAACTGGGTAAGCAATTGTGTCTCCCAGGTTCTGAACCAGATGTATCAAGCATAGAAGAAAAAACAAACATGAACCGCAATCACGTAATGATGTACAAAAAAAATAAAGATCGAAAAGACATTACTCAATCCGATTCGCGCCCAATCATTCATGAGAACCATCTTCTCCACTCGATTAGATAGAACGAAGGACCAACAGGGGATTGAAGTTTATGACTTCATGAGACGCATGCTTGTACTACGATATTCTTGCAAAAAATAAAACCAAAAAAAGATCGCAGCAAGATACTATTCGTTGACTAGCAAGGATCCGAGCCTCATTTACTGGCTCTATCAACAGCCAAGAAAAAAAACACCAGGCCTGGAAACTCACTGACCCCACTCAGTGAGGACCCGTCGTTGCAAATATGAAAGCAATTTTCGGAACTAAAAATTAACAGGCTTATTTTAGGTGCAATCAGTTAATCACACAATGCACGCCCTACACACGTACGCCGCACATAACACGCGCTAGCCTCGAACGGCCAGGGTGTGAAACTCGAGAAAGCCGGGCGATAACGACACCACATGTACCTACCATGACTCGTTTTCACTTGCCATTGGCGGGCGCGAGGCTAATCGCTGTGGCAAATGATCAACGATTTAATCGGGGATACGAGTCCGCCGCTTGAAAATAACACGACTCATGTAATTTGTCATTAATTTTTAGTGAGTACACTAAATTGACCTCGAAAAACACCTTCATGGTGTATTATTTGCGACTTAATGTAATTCTCGCTAGCAATCCCGACTAAACAGAGTTTTCAGACGCAATAGAGACTTCTTTCGCCGAAAGGGTTGCTGGTTTCGCAAAGGGCAAGAGCCAAACACCGCGGGCTCATAATCTCATGCGAATTTCGTGCATCCAAACATTACACTTTCCATATCGAGTGTTCCGCCGTCATTTCATTGAAGATTGCTTTTTGCACCAAGAATTTTTCTTGTCCTTACCCTTCGATAGGACTGTGTGCGTCTACGGGGAAGATAAGAAGTCTAAAAGAGAGAAGTCCTGAGATCAGTCACCACTCCGGTCGATGAAGTGAGTCTGTGTTCTTTTTCGGACTTCACTCCGGACTGGAATTTACGCTTTAGCCCTAGTCACAAGCCGTTCTGATGACTCAGTCGCGACCTAATTAGTCTCAAACGAGCCATTTGGCGACTACCAAAGCGCATGGCCGAGACATGTACAGGCCAGCGCCAGTGTTATCATCCAACCCGCGAAAACTCCGCGGAAGTGTAATGGCCTTATGTGCACGATTTTCGTATCTGTATCTGCACTCGGCCGGCGCGAGGCGTGCTGTGATTGGTGCGATCTTATCACTCTTATCAGCATCGCTAGAGGCAAGATTATAAATGAAACTGGGCCCCATGAAAATACGGCTTCTGATGTTTTGTTTTCGACAAATCAGACTTGAATCTGCTATCGGGTATAATAATTTTCTCAACCTTTTTTCACTAATTTGGACTCTGAGCTGTTGATTCAAATCGACTATAGGTCCGCTGCACTAGCTAATAAGAGTCTCATATTATGTCTGCGACGGAAACAGCCATGAGCACGGAAACATTTTCCGGAACAGGCACCGGCGGAAATTCACTCACGCAAAACTTGAACGAGCAATTCGTTGCCGCCGACATGGTGTGGGTCGGCATTTCTGCCGCTTTGGTGTGGATCATGATTCCTGGAGTGGGATTGTTGTACTCAGGTATCAGTAGGAAAAAACACGCGCTTTCGTTGTTGTGGGCGTCTATTATGGCCGCGTGTCTCACGAGTTTCCACTGGTTCTTTTGGGGCTACTCGCTTGTGTTTTCGCACACCACAAAGTCCCAGTTTTTGGGCGATTTGCAGAACTTTTGCTTGAAGCAGGTGCTTGGAGCGCCGGCAATTGTTACCACCGTGCCCGATATATTATTCTGTTTTTTCCAGGGTATGTTCGCGTGCGTGACGGCCATTTTGATGGTGGGCGCTGGCTGCGAAAGAGCCCGTTTGATGCCCATGATGGTGTTTCTCTTTATCTGGTTGACGGTGGTATACTGCCCAATTGCGTTCTGGACGTGGGGTGGTAACGGCTGGTTGTTCAACTTGGGTGGCTTGGATTTCGCTGGTGGTGGTCCAGTGCACGAAAATTCTGGTTTTGCAGCCTTGGCCTACTCGCTCGTTTTGGGTAAGAGACACGACCCTTTGACCAGTGGCAAAGTGCCCAAATATAAACCCCACTCGGTCACGTCGATTGTTTTTGGAACAGTGTTCTTGTGGTTTGGTTGGTTCGGCTTCAACGGTGGCTCTACCGGAAATGCCAGTATCAGATCCTGGTACGCGTGTGTCAACACCAATGTTGCCGCTGCTAGTGGTGGGTTGACATGGATGTTTGTTGACTACTTCAGAACGGGCGGCAAGTGGTCCACTGTTGGATTGTGCATGGGCGCTATTGCTGGGCTTGTTGGTATCACCCCCGCTGCAGGTTACGTTCCTGTCTACACAGCTCTTGTCTTCGGTGTTGTGCCGGCTATTGCCTGCAATTTTGCCGTTGATTTGAAGAACATCCTTCGGATTGATGACGGTATGGATGTTTTTGCTTTGCACGGAGTTGGCGGTTTCCTCGGCTCTGTTTTGACAGGCTTGTTTGCCGCTGACTACGTCGCCGCTACAGATGGCTCCACGGTCATTGCCGGTGGGTGGATGAATCACCACTACAAACAGTTGGGCTACCAGTTGGCAGGCTCTGTCTCCATTGGCGCGTGGTCCTTTGTTGTTACATCCATCAT
>ERZ794936.375-NODE-375-length-22843-cov-7.466166_pt1 | contig 22843 bp, 11 predicted proteins | sample MGYA00511083_ERZ794936 | MGnify/ENA primary metagenome ERZ794936 (study PRJEB30137, sample SAMN04331409) | food metagenome | isolation source: Y2 must sample point D1 replicate A | place: Australia: South Australia | collected 2014 ... | reverse complement strand
TTCAATAGTCAACATCCAGCTTACCATTGATGTGGTCTACATGCCATATTTTTTTGGGGCATGGCACTGGAAAAGTTGGGCGTGGATATTATCAATGGAAAGTAAAGAGTCTTGAAGGCATTTTGTTAACTCCGATTTCGAGAATAGTCAGATGGGCTTTGAACTCACAATTGTTCTTTTCTTTTCGTGTTAGTACCTTGGTGATTCAGGCCTCAAAACCAACAAGATGAATTTGCAACAAACCGTGAAGTTTGAAAGGGAAAGGACACGTATTACCCCATTGCGTGTGACTGTGCAAGGAGCGTAAAAAAGAATGGTATGACGACGTGAAGGATTGTTTGGTAACTCGAGCGAAGAATTTGAGTACGTCTCTCATGAGCGATATTCAAGTCACTCATCGTTCTGAAGTACGCTTCGTTGTGAAGTAGGTTTGAGTCTCAAAGTGTGCTCAACAAGAACGACATCAAAGTACAACACATGCCACACGAATTGGCAATTCTCCTCAAATGACTTTGCAAAGCCCGATATGTAAATCTACACCAAGAAGCTACAACACTTTTGAATAAATGCATGTATCTGTGGATCGCTCACACTATTTAGTTGTAGTTGGATGGGTATTTGTAATCGTTCAACTCCAAGAAGTTTTCTTTGACGTTTCTGATGGAGACGAATCTTGTCAAGATGTTGCCTGAGCCAGCCTTATCGTTGGTGCCGGACATTCTTGCTCCACCAAACCATTGCTGTGCGACAACGGCACCCGTTGATTTGTCGTTGATGTAAAAGTTACCAGCACAGTACCTCAACTTTTCCTCGGCTAATCTGATGGCGTCGCGGTCCTTGGCGAAGATCGAGCCGGTCAAGCCGTATGTGGTCACGGAGTCAATCTTGTCCATGATTGCCTCAAACTCTCCGTCTGGGTATGCGTAAGCAGTCAAGACCGGGCCGAAAAACTCTTTGGACAAGTATTCGTGCTCTGGGTTCGACGTCTCGATTAAGGTTGGCTGCACAAAGAAACCAGTGCTCTTATCGGCAATGCCGCCCTTCACAATGGTTAATTCAGGGTCAGACTTGGCGTGCTCAATAGCGCCAGCCAACTTGTCAAAAGATTGCTCATGGATCACGGGGCCCATGAAGTGCTGGAGCGTCGCGGTTTCTGTGGTATTGCCAATAGTGATGGTGTCCATGGCCGCCGAGAGCTTCTCCTTAAACTCGGGCCACATGCTTTGTGGGACGTAAACTCTGGACGTGGCAGAGCACTTCTGGCCCTGGTACTCGAACGCACCGCGCAAGGTGGACAACACCGCGTGGTCAACAGGCGACGACTCATGGATCAAGTGGAAGTTCTTGCCTCCCGTCTCACCCACAACACGTGGGTAGTCTCTGTAGACGTCCTTGGCCAAGTTCGATGCGATCGTGCCGTATAAGGTCTTAAACACCTGTGTAGAGCCCGTGAAATGTAAAGATGCAAAGTCGCGGTCGTTGATAACCAAGTCAGTGATCTCCACAGGGTTTCCGGGAATGAAGTTCACCACGCCTGCGGGCAAGCCGGCCTCCTCTAAGATGGTCAAGAGTAAGTAGTTCAGGAGCGCTGCAGTCGCAGAGGGCTTCCACACCACAGTGTTACCCATCAACGCGGGCGCACCCACCAAGTTACCGGCAATAGCGGTGAAGTTGAAAGGCGTCACGGCATATACAAAACCCTCCAATGGCCTATACTCGGCGCGGTTCCATACGCCTGGGGCAGACTCGAGCGGCTGCTGCTGATACAATTCCTCGGCGTACTTGACGTTGAAGCGCAAAAAATCAGCCAATTCGGTGACACAGTCGATCTCGGCCTGATACACGTTCTTGCCCTGGCCAAGCATGGTCGCGGCCAACATGTCATACCGGTACTTAGTCAGAATCAAGTCAGCGGCCTTCAAGAACACCGCAGCACGATCTGTCCAGGGCATCTGAGCCCACTTCTTTTTGGCGTCCTTGCTGGCCTGAATTGCGGCCCGCACGTCGTCCTTGTTTGCCTGCGCGAAGTTTGCCAACACTTGCGCGTGTTTCGCCGGGTTCACCTGCGGCGCCGTGGGACGGTCGTAAATCCGTTCCCCATTGATCACGAGCGGAATGTCCAATGGAGTGTCCGTGAATTTAGTGATAGATGCGCGCAAAAGGTCCCAATCCTTTTGGTGTGCGAATGAAAACTCCTTGATGGGTTCGTTGGTAAGGGTTGGGGGAACTTTCACGTGTGCGAGCTGGCTCGCCGAGCGCACTGTGAGTCTGGGCACCGTAATGGCGCCCGCACGGAAGAGGGTACGTGTGGCACGGGCGGCGGACACGCGAGGGATTTTCAACATGGTGTGTGAAGTATAAATATGGTGGTTGGAAAACAAAACAGATCCTCCGCAGGTAAGGAGCCGGGACGGTTGGTCTATTTATATGGGGCAGGCAAAAATTGCCCCGCGTCGATCGACTGCTAGATGCATGTCCTCTAGGGTAATACTGAGCGAGATGAGGCGTGCGAGGTTGGGGGCAAGTCATGGCGAGGTAGCGGGCAGACGGCGCGGAATCGGCGCGTCTCAGAGGCAGGTTTACCTGCGATTGGGCAAACTAAGCGAGATAAGCGGCTGGCGCGACAGTTTACGAATCGAGGCACTCAATCGATAGTTTTGAGTCCAGGGTCCCGTTCCACTTCTGATTGGAATGAGGTGCTTTTACCGCTGCTTTGTTGTCAAAGATGTACATTTCCGTGATGCGAGCAGGCGTAGCGATTTTCATTAATCCTGTTTTTCTCTAGATCGCTCATCTAATCTGAGCCTCCACACCAGTGTGGTGATTTTTACAAAATAGCTCATGTGCCCTTTATTAGCGCCTCCACTCGAGTTTCCATAAGTTGTAGCTTTTCTTCGATATCATGGTGCTTGTTTTCGAATCCTTTCGCATGCTCTTCGATTGCTAGCTTTGTCAAGTCTAGATTCTCGTTCCAGGTTAGAAGATCACGCTTTAGCGTACCCAACGTATCGTCAAGCTCACTCACTGCATCCACTGCGCCGGCCAAACCACGGTGTGTTTCGTGAAGAGTTTTGAGACGCATAATGACGGCAGGAAGCTGAGATTTTGCTTTCTCCATCTCATCAAGCTTCAGGTAAATAGCCTCGACTTTTTTCTCGAAGTCATTGGATGAAGACTCAGTTGACGTTATTTCGTTGACTCTCGTATGTGACACACGATCATGTTCTGGTAGCGCCAATTGTGCCATTCTCCTACTCTTGGCCAAGGCTTCGAGCTCCTTGTTCAACTCTAGAACCTTCTGTTTTATGTTACCCAATTCGTATTCTGGGTTGTATAGCACGTTGACCTTGCGTTCAAGATCACGTAAGTGGTTTCTGAGATTTGGTGTCAGCGAAAGCTCGTTGAGGCCGATCGCCTGTTCTAAACCCGCAAGTCGCAGCTCCAACTCAAGAACTGCGCTTTGAGATGTATGATTTGTAGGTGAACTTTCCAACTCTGTCTCAGTTCCGCTCTCGTTTGAGCTTTCCAAAATTGCCTTGTGCTTGATACCCGATAGTTGTGCCTCAACTTGATCAAAGGCCGTGCTCAACCGTTCAAAGTAGTATCCCGCCCTTCCCTTGTTCTCTACCAGTGCTTCCAAAAGGTTTCGAAGCTTCTCAACCTGCATCTTTTGCTCGTCATCTTCTTCCTTTATCTCGGATAGCTCTTGGGCTATCCGCGCAAGCCTTTGGTCTTTTGTCTCTTTCCATTTTCTTGTGTGGTAAGTATTTCTGCCCAGGCTCTCCGCTGCCAAAGAGCCCAGAAAATCCACTAGCTCGAGCATGCCCTCTAAAGTAATTTCTTCAAATGCGGTGTGCGCTGATACCGCATCAAAGTGATCAGTCACAACTTCTGGCCCACTAGATTCCTGGGTCCTCACACCCAAGTCATCCACGGACTCCACATCGGAAGTCTCATAAACCTCTGGACCTTGATCCAAATCAGACAAAGTTTCCATGATTTGGCAAAGGCGAATCGTTTTTGAAAGCAAGTTTAGGCAATAGGAGGAAGCTTTTTGTTTCTTGTTCAGAATTGGGCGTATCTTGGTGGTGGCACTGATTGACGCGGCAACGCGTGGAGTGCGTCAGATCAGTGACATGCGCGATGGTCTTCTCAGATTCGATATATTCATATCCAGTGGATTCAATAAATTCTCTGTATTGTATCAGTACACATCATGAGAACCTTTCGAATGATCTTTTATAGTGATCCTTCTGCTTGTCACTATTGGTTTTGGCCTCATCAGATCACTAGGTGCCTACGGAACGAGGATTATACATCTTACATCCTAAACGTTTACTTACTTCGTCACAATCTGCACCACATCCTCGTCATTGACTGGATGCTGTAAGCCGCACTTCTGCGGCGAATGCTTTGCGCTAGATCCCCACACGAGTGCGTACTTGAACTGGTTCTTCATCTCACGATGGATTGCGTCACACACCTGTAGAATCGTTGAGTCACGGCGCACGACCATCGGGTCGTCGAACTTTGGCATAATGCCGCGGCGTTTCGTGTAGAGGCGAATCAAGCCGAGCTGCCTCCAGATTTCTTCTTTCAATTCGTCGATCCCCAAGTCTAACTCGCACGAAATCACCATTGTGTTAGGCTCTCGCGCTAAGCGATCGCACTCCTCGAGTGACACCACATCTGCCTTGTTGTAGACGTAAAGACACTTGATGTATGACATATGCTGCTCGTTTATCACGTCGATAAAGTCTTCAATGGTACAATTCTCGTCACGCACAAGCACATCTGCGTTGTGGATCTTGTAATCTTTCAAGAGCGCGCTCACAATCTTCTCATCCAAGTACTTGGGCGGCGTCGTCGCGTTGAGCTTCACACCGCCGGTCTTCTTGATCTTCAACAGAATGTTGGGCTTCTCCTTGTTGAGCCGAATTCCCATGCTCTCCAACTCGTTCTCCAAAATCGTGCGTTGCTCCCCGCTCTTTGTTGCATCTAGCACCATGAGAATCAAATCAGACGTACGCGACACGGCAATCACCTGCCGTCCACGACCTTTTCCCTGAGAAGCAGCTTTGATAATCCCGGGCAAATCCACGATCTGCACCTCAGCCCCGTTGTACTCGAGAATACCTCCCACAGATGTCAATGTGGTAAACTCGTAGTTGGCAGCCTCGGACTTTGTGTTGGTGACTTTCGAGAGAAAAGACGATTTTCCTACCGATGGAAAGCCAATAAGCGACACCCGGGCGTCACCGGCCTTAGCTATCTCGAAACCTTGCCCTCCTCCAGAGGACCCTTGGCCCGGTTGAGGCTCTAAAAGCTCTCTTCTGTACCGAGCTAGTTTTCCTTTTAACAAGCCAATGTGGTATTCTGTGGCCTTGTTTTTCTGAGTACGCGAGAGCTCCTCTTGGATTTGCGCGATCTTTTCTAGAATTCCCATCTTGACTTTTGTTTGCACAAGCTCCGTTATAGTCTATCTGATGATGCGTTTGGCGATGTCAAAGATGCACCCGTACATCTCACATATAAGAGGCGGATATTGACTTCAATTCAGTTTTCATCAAAAAGCAGTAAACTACGAAATCATAGTTCTAAAACTTTTTGTTTCAAAGCTGCTATTTTCTTGTTTTAATCTACAAAATGCAACAATACGTAGCCACTTGTAGGCTTTCGAAGTTAACTTTCGCAGTCGCTTTTTTCGTACACTTCACGGACACCAGCCTGCACTCCGCCATCGCCTCATCTCCATACACCTTTTCAAGTCACAGCAAAATGCCCAAGACCGGCCACAGATATGATAGATCTGGCACGGACCTCACAGACGTATTCGGGTCATCCGTGCGTGCCAAGAAGAAGATAAAATCTATCGAGAACTTGCTTGCAAGAGATGACCTCCCCGCAGATATCCGCATTGAGAAGGAAAGAGCACTAAAGGCCTTACAAGTCGATTTGAAGACGAGGCTTTTCAATTTGAGAACGCAAAAAAGAGCCAAAAAATATCACATGGTCCGATTCTTTGAGAGAAAAAAGGCTATCAGAAAATTGAAGCAGGCCCAAAAGGCTTTCGATCAGGTCACAGAAGAGGGCGTTAAAAAGGAGATCAAAAAGGCAAGAAAGGTGTTGAAACATTCTCAAATCGATGTTGCCTACAACATCATGTACCCCAAATCACAGAAATATATCTCTTTATACCCTTCAGGCCCATCCGCGGCGGAGGTTGAGGATGAGAATGTGAAGAAAGGTATGCTACTCACGGACGCTAGACGGCTCGAATTCAAGAAAAAAGTCGAAGATCTCATAGACTCTGATAAATTGCCTTTTACGTTTGACGAAGTTTTACAGGGAAAGAGTATCAACGTTGATAATGTGAGATGGCCGCAAGACTCAAAAGAGATTGACGCGGCCACAAACGAAAACAACGAAGACGAGGAAGATGACTTTTTTGAATAGTCACTGCATTTGTATTATAATCAGCCATATAAGCTTTATAGCTATAATCTCAAAATTTACGAAAGGCTAGCGTCACATCAACGTGAGTTTCTTCTCGTAGGAAATCTTCATAGCATCATTGATGCACATAAGCACGACGTCCTTGCCTCTCATATCGTCAAATAGCTCGAGGGAAGATACCACTTTACCCTTCTTTCCGAACATCTTTGGCGACGCTCTCTTGATGAGCAATAATTCTTGTTTGCCCGCATCAGCCAAAATCAAAAACCAAGACTCTCTTTGTGCTTTTGGGAAGTGTGGAGCATACGCTTTGAATTCATGGGTCAACGGATAGTTGTGATGCTCCAATGTTACCAAAAGACTTTCAGGGTCGTCCTGCTTAACGGTGAATGCACCTGACGGTAAGTGAGTCACAATGCGAATGAAAGATTTCACAGTCTGTTCGCCGGCTTCAGTGACCCCTAGATGTTTTGCGAACTTGTGAAGTTTACCGGGAGAATATGCACTCATCGAATCGAGATCAATTGTATCTCTTATCCTGCTAGCATCGACGCCTGGGAAGGCTAAAAGCGGGTTGTCGTCATTCCAAATCCTCTGCTTGAGGCATTGCATAATCTCAATAAGAGTGAGCACGACTTTCAAGTGCCCAAGCTCCGACGCGACATCAATGAAAGCCTGTAAAATACGCAAGGCCTGGTCCAAAACAGACACTGTGTCTTGTGCATAATCAGCTATTGGAAGATCGACCCTGCTCATGAAGGCTTGAAGCAACAAGTAAGCCTTCACGTGAGGGTCCCAAATAAACTCGTACTCTAAATCTTCAGCTGGATATCTCATTGCTTGCGACATTTCCATGTTTATGAGCTCCTCGCCGTGTCTAGTGGCCAACTCGTCATACTCTGTTGCAAGGCACAACATGCGCAAGCAATCTCTGAAGGTTGACTCAGGGCTTATGTGCTTGAGCACCGAGCGAATGGACTTGTGAGAGAGGTAGTAAAAGGACGAGATTTGCAAGAACGGCGTGGGCAAGAGTTCATCCTTCGCGCCAAACTTGACGCACAGAGACTCTTTCAAGCTTTCAATTGTACTGTCAATAAGGCCGCCCAAATAAGTAGATATTCCAGTGGCAGAAATGTCCTCGATCCCATAGTACGTCGGATTGTTGTGTGCTCTTCTGTACAAGAAGGTCCATGTGAGGAAGTCCATGGCTTCTTGACGGGACTTAATAGTTCCGCTAGCGATTTCAGCACCAATGTGATTGTCCAACACTTTGTGAAGAGAGGACTCAACTGGAAAACCGATATTCAAGAAATGTTTGTAGAACACCTTCTTCGACTCTTTGGTGTATACAATTGCAGTACCACTCGTGTCGAAGGCTGGGCGGCCTGCTCTTCCCATCATTTGTAATATATCTGTCAAATCCATGTCCCTGTAATCCTCAATCTTCGAATCAAAAAATTGAGTTCCCTTGATAATGACAAGGTGAGCAGGCAAGTTAACACCCCACGCCAAGGTCGAGGTAGCTATCAAAATTTGAATTTTATTGGCTTCAAATAACTTGTGAGAAATTTGACGATCAGACTCCACCAAACCAGCATGATGCAAGCCCATACCAAATTGCAAAGAAAGTCGCAAAGTCTCGTCCTTCACCTTTTCTAGAACGCTTTGCAATTCATCGTCATCCATCTTCAAAAACCTTCTAGGATTCAGCTCCATTCCACACAAGTGAATCAAGTCGAGGGCAGTGAGTCGTGTTTGCCTTCTAGAAGCCACAAATATCAAGACTGGTTTTTGTGGGGAGTGTTGTTTGATAGCCATGAAAGCTGGTTTATTCATGGTCTTCATCAAAGGGCAAAATGCCAAATTATCGGGGAATCCATCAATGTACATTTGTAAAGGAACTGGGCGCACCGACAGTGAAAAATTAAAAAGACCTTCGTTCACCCTCAACCAACCGGCCATGTCTATGGCGTTTGATACAGCAGTCGACATTCCCAAGAGCCGGATGGGCTTTTTTGTCTGAGCCGAGATGTAGTTCATTCTGCTGACAATCATCTCCAAAATAGGTCCCCTATCACTAGCCAACAAATGAATTTCATCCATTATGACCAACGACACTTCCTGAACAAACTTTCTAGTTTGCCAATTACGAGATATACCATCGAATTTTTCTGGCGTGGTGATGATAATGCTGGCTTCACGAACATCCTTTGCTTCGGGCAACGAGTCACCGGTCAATTCAACAAGCTTGTGGTTTGTGTTTTTCGTAATTCGCTCCCTCCAGTCATCGACTCTCTCGCGAACCAAGGCTTTCATAGGAGCAATGTAGACAACTTTAGAACGCGGAAATTCTTTGAAAGCGTGCCAAATGGCCAACTCAGCGACAACAGTCTTACCGGATCCAGTTGGGGACCCGACGAAAACATTGGAGTTCGAATTGTAGAGCGAGTGAAAAGTCATTGTTTGCATGGGATTGAAATAACGGAACTTCTGATCGTAAATCTTTTCAATTTCCCTGTTGTGCAAAGCCGTCACAGGAAGAGGCTGCAACCGCAAGAGGTTAGTTCTAATGGTGTCATTTGTTGGCCTTATAAGATGCTGAAAAGATACTGAGTGTACAGTTTCTGCGCCAATCCATGTATCCGAAAGGGCTCTCACGACAATTTGTGCCGGTGGCGGGTCGGACAACGGGATCATGAAGTCAAGCTCATGTGGAGTTTTCATCTGGTTTCTGCGAAGAATAAACTTTTCCACATGCAAAATGCTGGAGTCACCAGAGTCCTCAACTGTTATCCAAAAGAATTGGGCATTACCGTGATACCTGTCATCCCATACAAAATCAGGATCCAAGTACACATGCATTCGTACCACGTTATTTGTGATTGGAAATATCTCGGCATCGATCTCAATGTACGGAAACCGACCGATCAATTTGTATAGCTTGTCTCCCGCCCCAGAGTTATGCACCAAGTCACCAAGTTCGGCCGAAGAGTATTCACGCAAAGTTTCCATGGATGGATTCTTTGAGCGAATGTTTCTCATTATGGGTTCCGAGAGGTCAAATTGGGTCAAAGGGTGGTCAAAAGCCCACGATCTGCGATCAATAGACTTGCACAAAGAAAGCATGATTTTCAGAAAGTGGCCCCAGCGTCGATTAATACTTATCAAAAATAGCGCACGACAGATTCTGGCGGCATTCTGAGCCACATAGTTGCAGTCCGAAACAAGTGATGACTCTTTGAGATGGATTTGCGAAATAAAAGCCTGCAAAAGAATGTTAGTTTTCCATTGATTCGATTCCGCTTCTCCTGCGATTTGACAAGGAGTTTGATTATCCGCAACTTTCTTCAACTCCTCTTTCTCATCCTCTCTGAACTTGATGTTATCAAACTCACTACTCATACTAATCATAGCCAAGACATCGGCTTCTGTAGCTTTCGCGTTGAGAGTATGATTGAAAATTTCAATCGAGTTGTGGAGCAAATAAAAGTCTGACGCAACCCTTCCTAGATCTTTGGCAATGAATGCTCCCGAATTTTCGTCAAACACAATCATCTGGAGCAGGTGTAATCTTTTTGCTGCATCCATTATCATGTTGCGTCTACGCATCAATAGCATGGGATCCTCCTCGAGCTCTTTCCAATTAATGGCGTAGACTTGAGGATTTTGCCTCATTCTCACCATCATGTAGGTGTATCCGAGCCACTGAACACCTTCATCGATAGTTGTGACAGTTCCTAGAGATATTTCTGCATTCAAGTTATCTATGAGCTTAGCCAGAAGCTTCGACTCAATTGGATGTTGCTGGCAAATCAATGACACATAATGATCGAGTCTATCACTTGTTGTGCATAAAATGCCGGTACCGAACTTTTCGAACTGGGGTCTCCCTGCGCGTCCGAAAATTTGAATGACGTCCGAGATCCCCAAGTCTGTAAACCCACCTTGCTTAGCGTCGTACACTTGAGTGCCTTTGACAATGACAACGGCCGCAGGCAAATTGACACCCCACGCCAATGTCGCTGTACAGCACAAAACCTTGATGGCGCCGCTAAGAAACATTTTCTCAGTGAGGTTTCTATCTGAGCGAAGCATGCCTGCGTGATGTATGCCAAAACCATGCTGGAATAGCTCACGCAAATCTTTAGATCTGTTTCTTCCACTTGCTTCTCTCTTGAACCAATCATACGAGTCACAAGTCTCAGAAGTATCAAAGAGATCGAGCTCGCCGTTTTTCTGGGCCATTGAGATGTAAGTTTGAGCGGTCTTTACTGTATCTTTCCTGGAGTGCACAAATACCATCACCTGAACGCCGTCTCTAATGTTTTCTAAGAGTCGATCATAAGACACGCGGTCTAAGTTTTCACGGGCTGTTTTTGATCCTGCTTTACCTCTGACACCAACAAGCTCCTGCTTGAGTGGGCATGGGCGGAACAGCTGGTCGAAATAAAACATTCCTATGTTTCGATTCACGCCTAAAAAGTCGGCGACGTCCATGTAGTTCGGGAGAGTGGCAGATAGACCGACTACCCTAATCATCAGTTGTGTGCTTTCGACCTGGCGCAATGTCCGGGCTACCAACGTTTCAATGACCGAACCTCTATCCTCGTGTAACAAATGCACCTCATCGATGATTAAGAGCTTGACCTTAGCAACGAGGTCAGTGTCGCCATTCGATTTTCTCGTTATCACATCCCATTTCTCTGGAGTGGTGACAATTACCTGCGTAGTCATGATTTCCGCTCTAGATAGTTGCATGTCGCCCGTAAGCTCTCTGACCTTGATTCCAAGCCACTTCAACTTCTGGGAGTACTTCTCGACGATTTCCGCAGCGAGAGCCTTAAGTGGGGCAACGTACACTATCTTGAACTCGTCGTAGTCAATATCGATGACCCCCTCTTCCGCCTCCGTGACAAACTGGCCAATTGTGTGTAGTATCGTCAAGAGCGCCACGTCGGTTTTACCCGCACCCGTGGGCGCGCACACGAGCATGTTTTCGTTGGTGTTATAAGCAACCGGATACACCAAGCTTTGCATCTTGTTGAGCGTCGTGTAGTTGAAAGTTCCCTGGCACAAAAAGTCTAGCTCACTGATATTCACCAACTGCGACTCCTTTATGTAATTGTTTGAGATGTTTTCAGGGTATGGGATGACTATCTCCTCGTGGGTGTGGTAACTTTCCCTTGTGGTGCCTGCGGGCAACAGATACAGTTTACCTGTGATCGCTATGACGTTACCCACATCCTGCTTCTTGAAGACATGCGGGTACTGTCCCTTTTTCAACACCGCAGGTGCTAGTCTTTCGTTTTTGCGCTTTTCCCGGTTGGCCAAGAGCTGTTCAACGCGCTCTTCTGGCGTGAGCAAGCTGGGGTCCTTTTTTTCAGCAGAGCCACCCAGCAGCGCTAAAGCGGCGCTTTCTTGCAAGTTCTGACGATTCTGCACGATTTTCGAGATCAAATCAAACTCCTCAAACCCCAAAATGTCGAATAATGCCGATTGCAACTCTTCGTCGCTCTGGTTTTCTTGAACGATACTCTGTACCAAGCCACTGATCTCATGCTCCGCTTGCCCGCGCGAGGCACTGACACGGGCACATTCTGCCCTGATGTCCTTGATTACAGATGAAGTTTTGACAGAGCAATCGCTCACCAAGCTCAATTTTTCCGTTGTAACGTCCGCAAAGAGGTTTATGGTCGACTCCACGCTCACTTGCGGCAGCAGCTCGGTGTCCACCTTTGGCGGCTTCGGGAGCTCCGAGACACGCAAGGCATTCAATGCCTCCACCATGGGCGCCATCGCCTGCATGTACGACTTTGTCGAAGTCACCGAGTACTGAGCCATAATTGTTTTTCAAAAACTACTGGAGGCAAATCGGTGGTGGCTTTTGGCTGCTTGCTCGTGGCTGCGAAAGTCACGTGACTGGATTCAGTCTGGCGCGGTGCCTCCACGCTGCTGTGCGCATCGCATCTCACAAAAATTTCCAGCCCTCCATCTCATCACTGCCACAGCACAAAACACAATATGGGCAAGAAATCCAAAGCCGCTGGTAAACCTTCCGAAACGGCCTCAAAGGCTGCGAAGTCGGCTAGAAACAATGCGAAGAGAGCGCATGAGTCCGAGAGCGAGGACACATCAGACGTGGAGAACTTGGTCGATGAGCTTGATGGGGAATTCGATGAAGTGGCACAACTTTTGGGTGAGAACGTCGAGGACCCAGAAAAGAAGCAGACCGAGAAACAGCGTAGGAAAGAGGAGTCCCGCTTAGCCCAGCAGCAGCAGCAGGATGACGCTATCAAACCGACCCGCGCCGAAGTAGCGGCCGATGAAGAGGACTCTGATAACTACAGCTTCGACGAAGCCGGCTTCTCGCAGCCCACGCTCCAGGCAATCCACGACATGGGTTTCTCCAAAATGACTAAAGTGCAGGCCAAGACGATTCCGCCCTTGTTGGCCGGCCGCGACGTATTGGGCGCAGCCAAGACCGGCTCCGGTAAGACGTTGGCGTTCTTGCTTCCTGCCATCGAGCTCTTGTACCTGCTCAAGTTCAAGCCGCGGAATGGCACCGGTGTGATAGTCATCTCGCCCACGCGTGAGTTGGCCCTCCAGATCTTTGGCGTGGCCCGTGAGTTGATGCTGTACCACTCGCAGACGTTTGGCATTGTCATTGGCGGCGCGAACAGACGCCTGGAGGCCGACAAGTTGGCCAAAGGTGTCAACTTGTTGATTGCCACGCCCGGCCGTTTGTTGGATCATTTGCAAAACACCCAGGGCTTCGTGTACAAGAACTTGAAGGCGTTGGTTATCGACGAGGCAGACCGTATCTTGGAGATCGGTTTCGAGGAAGAAATGAAGCAGATCATCAAGATCTTACCCAATGAGGACAGACAATCAATGTTGTTCTCGGCCACGCAGACCACCAAGGTTGAAGACTTGGCGCGCATGTCGTTAAGACCTGGTCCGTTATACATTAACGTCGTGCCTGAGGCTGCGGCCTCGACCGCCGACGGCTTGGAACAAGGCTACGTCGTGTGCGAGAGTGATAAACGGTTTTTGCTTCTCTTCTCTTTCTTGAAGAGAAATGCAAAGAAAAAGATTATCGTGTTTCTTTCCTCGTGTAACTGTGTCAAGTACTTCGGCGAGTTATTGAACTACATCGATTTGCCCGTATTGGACTTGCATGGTAAGCAGAAACAGGCAAAGCGTACAAGCACTTTTTTCGAATTCTGTAACGCGAAGCAGGGCATTTTGATCTGTACGGATGTGGCTGCAAGAGGTCTTGATATTCCCGCCGTTGACTGGATTGTCCAGTTCGACCCTCCTGATGACCCAAGAGACTACATCCACAGAGTTGGAAGAACTGCCAGAGGCACTTCTGGAAAGGGTAAGTCTTTGATGTTTTTGACGCCGTCTGAGCTTGGGTTCTTGCGTTACTTGAAGGCTGCCAACGTGCCCCTCAACGAGTACGAATTCCCTTCCAATAAGATCGCTAATGTGCAAAGCCAGTTGAACAAATTGATCAAGTCTAATTTCTGGTTGCACCAGAGCGCAAAGGATGGCTACCGCTCGTACCTACAAGCCTATGCATCGCACCACTTGAAGACCGTGTACCAAATTGACAAATTGGATCTTGTTAAAGTGGCCAAGTCATTTGGGTTTGACGTACCACCAAAGGTCAACATCACTATCGGTGCCAGTGGCAAGTCCATTGAGAAGAAGCACAAGAAACAGAGAAGAGCCTAGGTGGCTTGGTTGCGCCAGTAGATAGGCGGCTGGGGCATGTATCATAGCATAGAAAAGAATTTGTTTCAAATAAAACGGTTACATATAAGTGTCGGTTTATGAGTCCGACAGCTCTAATAAGAAATTGTGATATTTTGTGTTATTATTATCACTTAATGCAATTGCAAATATGACCTTCAGCGTTTCGCGACCCTCTTTTAAAAACTGCCAATGCTCTTCGCGCGGCATCTCAACTAAGCCAGTATCTCTGGTCAACTACTGAAAGTAAACAAATGAAGAGATGAAGGTTTTGAACGAGAGGGAGGCATTTCTACTGGATTATGAGGTCCTACAGCATTTGACCGGTATCAAGGAAAAGTTTAACTGGTCGTTCACGCCAGAGGACGACGCTAAATTGAAACATAAAAAGAAAAGATTCACCGACGCCGGTCTAGGTCTTGAAGTGATCACCAGAGATATCTTGCTGTACCTTTCAAAAAACGCCGCAGGTAGCATTACATCTGAGACTTCTTTCGGGGAGCTCATGGCGTTTCTCAATAATTTTGATTTAATGAAGGCGGAAAAGCTCCAGATCGTCAACTCATTGCCACGATCTATGGTGCATCTATATGGCTTGGTCGAGGAATGTGACCAGAGACTAGATGAGGACACTTGCCAGTCCATTATTGATAAGATTGACGAGCTTTTTCCTCTCCCTGAGGAGGATGCCGAAGAGGAAGAGCAGGAGGAAGAGCAGGCAGGAGGAATATATGAAGATGATGCGATGGAAGCTGATGAAAATTAAAAGAGTGGCCAAGGCATACTGAGGTAAATACTATTGTACTACATCTGTGACCCACATGAGTTCTATGCTTGCGAATATCAGTGTAAACCTCGAAGCTATTCATTCATTTCTATAAGAATCCTTCCATCACCCTGTACTTAGTGTTCAGAGGCTCCTCCACACTCTCCTCTGTGTTTCCTCCGAATGCCTTGAGCCCGTTAGCTTGCCAATCTTGCCTGAACTTATACATTCTCTCGCTGATTCCCTGAAAGATGCCTGCTGGTCCATCAAAAATCTCGCTATGCTCCTTTATTTGGACCCAGGAATGTTCGCCGTCCAAGATAGGTTGTCTGTCCAATTCTGCATTCTCCTTTTTGATGACCTCCATCGAAAGTATCCTAGTAAGTTCCGCACCATCGGCGCTTACATCAAGACTGTCCTCCTTTGTGAGGCTCACATCACTTTCATCCTCTATTCCGAAATGATTAGACACCAAATGCTCGATTATGGGCCAGCCAAATGCATTAGCAAACCTCCGCCGTACCACAATGTTGTTGTGGGCATCCGGCATAAGATTGACGAGAACTTTTCTCCACAGCATCTGCTTGTGATACTCTCTAGCGATTTCCTCTTCATAGTGCTCGGTCATCGTGCCTAACAACAATTGCTTGATCTCCTCGCTTTTCGTGGAGATTTTTTGCAACATTCCTACCTTCTCCCCTTCGCTTGCCCTTCTTTGAGCTGCATGCCGCGATGTTCTTCCTCCTCCGCTCACCCTGCGCTTTAAGTTTGATGGGGTGAGTTCCCCAATCGTAGGTATGTCCTTTTCTGTGTAGACTTTGTCATGCAAAATAACATTATCTCGCGCGTCAGGATCGGTGATGTATTTCATCGGCGGAAGTGGAGGCAAAAAAATCGAGGTCGCACTTTCCAAAACGGAGGGCTTGTGTAATTTACCTATAGGCTCGCCAAGCTCGGGCTCGTCTGTGCCTGCACGAGCTTCATCATGGTCTGTGGCGGGTCTTTGTTTTTGTGGCATGAAATAAGAAAGCACCGCCAGAAAAGGCAGGGTGGAGGAGTCATGACGGCTGTCCGGTAGGTCTCGTGGAATCTTAGCTAGTTGAGGTGCGGAGTCAGATGTGCTAGAAGAAACTTCAGTAAGACCCGGGAACTTTGACCCCAATATTGATGACAATCCTTTATAGTCAAGATATAGTAAGGCAGAAGTTCGCAAGGGCACAATGCCATCGTTGAAGGCATTTGCGTATGCCGTACGACGAACAAATCTTTTCAAGATTTTGTGCGTAGGGCCTGAGGGTAGAAGGAGTAAAAGAGGCTTGTTATCTTTCTCGGTGAATTGAAGACCCAAGTCATGACCAGTTCTTCCAGCGATTCCGGCCAGAAGCGCCATTTTGACGTACGCCGGGTTCTCATGCACCACGCCTAGCATAGGAGATGCCAAGGTAATGAAATTGATAGGCTGAAGGCGCTGAAATAGCCAGGGGTAATTGATTTCAAGGTAAGCGATTGCAAATGTTTGCACGAGGCCACCCAAAGAGTGGCCAACAAAAGAGATCTTTGTGGTATTTTGTAGATTTTCATTTTTGAGAAGTTCAATCACATACTCTGCCACGCGGCTTCCCAAATACTTGATTCCCCGCTCCGTTTTGCAAGCATTGCCGAAGAATCCTTTGACGACAACATTCTCCGGAGATGCGTCTATCATTTCCTTGAGAAAAAGCATGTCAGCTGACACGTTCGAGTGTAAGCCATGTGTTAATATGACCAAATGAATGGGCCTTGACTGGTCTGGTAGAGGCAAATTCCATATATCAAGTGTATCGTGCACATCCACAGTTAGGTTAGAATTGATGGATGGGGTATTGTTTTCTTGCATTTGACGCTCAGTCGAAACACTCACCTCGAAATTAATTTCCTGAGAGAGGCTGAAAAGCATCTGCGAGCTTACGTCAACCGTCCATTTGTACGTCGGTTTGAAGGTATGACACGAGAGTTCTGCGTAGAATGTTTGACCTGGATGTAGCTGAGGCTCGAACACAGGCTGATCGGCCGTGACGAAACACTTTTTAGTAACATCGTAGTCCCCGGGCCGGCAGTCCACATATAGAGAGTATGGACCAGCCACATATGCGGCCCTTAACGCAAGGGGTTCAGCGTTCCTCACTCGAATCCACAAATTACTGGGTGGCAGAGAAAAATAGTCATCTGAAGACGCACATGGCGAATACTCGATTTCAAGACGAATGGTCTGACCAATGGCGACCTTGTGGTGCGATTTGTGTAGTAGTGGGGCCACCATCCGGCTTTTCCAGAATCTGAGTTTGTTTGGAATTTTGAAGGGCTAGTAGCTGTCGTGTAGTATTTGATGAATTTTCAGATGGCAAATCGATGATTTTAGTGCATTGGGGCTCAGAAACCGGTATCACTTTGAACTAGTACGATTCACTTATCAAGCTTATACTGGTGAGCGATTGCTGCGAACACACGCAGTAGCATGCACCATGAGGTCAAAAAAAAGACATATCGAATGCAATTCTCATGATTTTCCTAATCTGATTTGATTTATTAATAAAATTAATCTTTGAGGGTACAAGAGGCTCAAAATCAATGGCTGCCTTACGATTTTGCGCAAAATGAAATTTTTGGCGTTCTTTTCATTATTCAATTTAGAGTTCCAAAGCAGAAGAAATTTACGAATTAAGATTTCCCACTCAATTCATTGTGTTTGTACAAAGTTCTTTCGGACTCGGGAATGATGAGATTTGTCAATGTTTTCACCCGTTTTTCTTCGATATGACCCATAAAAATTACTACTCATACTGTTTCCAGGGTCGCAACACTATTCAAGGCGAAACACCGCCATGGGGGCAATGACAAACAACTCAGTTTCGTACGCTGTCACGCCAAGGAGCCAACTTTGGTGCATAGCATCGAAGCTGGCTAGAGCTTCATATTGATGTGTAAATAAGTGAATAGCTCGGTTAGTAATTTTAGCTCCCCTCCCCATAACCAGACTTACTGAGCAAAAATAAGAGAGTTAAAGAACTGTCTCAGCTCGTTTCTCAGCTATTATACGCGCGATCGAACGGATGTCTAGGCTCGCGTGCTCCACTCATTACCAGTATAAACTCCGTATATTCGATCCCGCCAATATACCAACATCTTCCCCTGAGATTTTCTGTGCTCTCTACAATTGAGTTTTGGAGCATTGTTATTTCAGGACATACATACACGATGACTGGGGACAATGTTGACTTTCATCCCGTGGAGTTGACAGCACATTTCCTCTTATCGGGTCCTTTGGATAACCTTCACGATAACTTTCTGCTGTTACACGAGTCCCAAAAGATCCTCTTAACACGCTTGCATCTTATTGAGACTCGCCTTTCTAAAATCCTGGAAGAGTTGGATTCTTCAAATTTCGACACGACAGACATTCAAACCCGTGTCAAAGCACTACGGAATAAGCTTCTGGACTGCGCCTCTTCAACGAGTAAACTTGACAAAAGAGTTGAGATTCTCGAAAAGCGGGGTGAATCTTGATTTTTTATTGTGATAGCTACGATGCTCGTGCAGATTTTCGGACGCATTTTAGTAGCTTCTCTTGGGTAGTACCTATAGCCCTATACCAGTTTATTGTTTATCGTTCTACTATGATGCATCACTCTTTGAGCTTTGACCGAACCTTCATTCAAAACCCGAGAAAATTGAAGAACTTATAGGGGTAACCCGCGTACTTGAAACTGAACACGTTCAAAAAGATACCGTACAACAAGTACAAGGTTGCGCCCACGATGACAGTTGCAATGAACTGTGCTTTTGGATTGGAAATTTTCGACACTCTTGCGACTAGAATGACAAAAGTCAAGCCCATGAGGCCATACAACGTCGACACAACTTGAGTTTCCAAACCATATTGCATCTGCGGTGAAGGAGCAATGTACTCAACGTTTGGTCCGTTTTCTCTGACAAATGGAGTAGCTCTGATCTGGTTGAACATGTGACCGGCAAGGAACATTAGGATGAAGACAATTGACAGTACGCCCCACACGAAAGGGGACTTGATCACAGCAAGCACCTGCGAGGAAAACCTTTTCAATACAAACACAACGGTAAATACAATGAAAGCGTTCAAAGCAATCTTGCCGTAGTCCAAAGGAATGTATATATCAATGGGCTGACCTGTAAGTGAACTCACCCATTTGGAGAATAACTCCACGTGGTCCCCCTGATAGAATTCGTACAACTTGAAATCAGTGAGGAAAGACGCAGCTCTGGCTCCCTCTGCACTTGGTGGATAGTGATAGACTTTAGGGATAGAGTCTAATTTCATTATCTGGAAAAACTTCTTTGAGTCACTGATCTCAGAGATCAAGAAGTAAACGTTCTTTCCATCCTCGGCCACGCCGTTGGGATATGTGCGCTGGAAGGAATTGGCCACAATTTCATAGTTCGGAGTAAACTCACGGCACAACAAACAATTAACCTGTGGAGTCTGGGAAGTCAAAAAGAGAAAAAGATGGTAGTCTCTTTTGCCGTAGAGCACCTTCTCGTAGTTCTCATCAGAGAGGTGAATTGTACCGCCGCGTCCCTTAGATTTGAGTACTTGCCGCAATTCTGCGTTTGAGTATGCTGCTAGAACAGATGCCCATAAGAGGGAAAAGACAAAAAAGGGCGTCCAACACTTCATCGACGCGTGTAAGACTCGATTCTGTGAATGTGCTTAAGCTTGGACACGTAGCGCTCCGACATTTGTATGCCGAGTCACGTGCGCAGCTCACGCCAACAGCATGACCTTTGGACAGGCTTGAGCCAAATATTGAGTACGATAGTCCAACACATGGAATATTACAAAGCATCGATTAGGTTGTAGTCCCCTTTTAATGTGCCCAAAAAAAAAAAAAAAGAAACGCAAAAACTGTCCAGAATTTAGGTATATTGTCTCGGGATCGCATTCAACTGTCTGCGTATTCTCGTAAGCTAATTTGGTGGCTGCTGCCGGCTGCGACTCGACAAAAGCCCTCGCCGGTCTCAAACCTCTCTATCAATAATATGTACGAGCGATCCGAAAAGGGCAAACAACAGTCTAAGAAGACCCCGTAGATGCTATCGCTCCATTTACTATTGATGATGATAGGTTCTCGCGTCAAAGCATCAAATACAGAAGCTCTCATTGCTGGCCGATAATTGCTTGTTTGTTGCGCGTCTGTCTTTCCCAGACACATATGAAATGTTACATCTGTCATGTCATGCAGTGTTGCGATCGTTAACTTTTTTCTATTGGATGTATTCCATTCCAAGACCGTGTTTTGGACGAATGTTCCCAATGATTGAAAAGTTTGTGTGACTTCCAATGCCCCCTTTTCACTATATGCCAATAGTAGCTTGAATTTGCTGAAGTCTCCACGGTTGTAAGTCGATACAATGACTTTATAGTGCCCTGAATCAAGACTTTCGATCGATCGATGAGATAACTGCCGTGTGTATTTCTCCGTGAATATTAGCCTAGAGCGGTCAAATGAGCGTAGTCGCATGCCTCGATCTTCCGGGCTGCAGTGTAGTAGGTGGACGTTGACATCTAGGCCCTCCTGTTCACACGCAAATACAATCATGAACTTCGTCGTTGCATTCACCGTTAAGTCATACTGCGGGTTGCAAATAAAGGTTTCGTTTGTCCAATTTCCGCCTGAAGTGGCGGGACCCCACATGCCTCTTATAACCGGATGCATGAAGGTGTACACACTTTTGGCTTTCACAACGCAAAAATCCTCCACATCATGGTGGATCGAGAGCGCAAACTTGACAGTATTTTTATGTTTAGCAACTACACTCACAAGGTAGTCTTTCTTTGGATCCAAAGTGACCCGAATCAAACAGTGGGAAGCATTCACAAACTTACCACCTGAAACACAATGAAATTCGTCTGGTGTGTATATCGTAGTTCTGGCGCCCAGCCACAAGGAAACACAAAATTCATTTTGGCTGTCTTGAAACTGTTCGACTAGGATAATCACGTTCTGTATTCTGTCTGACGTGTTGCGAAAAGTGAATTGTGGCTTATCACCTAGATAATTGACAGGCCATTGGGAAGGCGGATGAACAAAGAATGTTTTTGTTTCATGTTTATGCCGAGGCTTCCAATTGATGTAAACATATTTGAATTGACGGAAAAGGGTGCGATCAATAATGCGAGACCTTTTAAATTTTCCATCTTGACTATGTCGGTGTAACCACGGATTTGTCAACTCGTACATCAGATTCCCGTTAGACCGACTCAAGACGTAGTCGTGATTGCTAATCAAACCGAGGGCTTCCTCAGCGCTTGGAGTAATTGGGCCTGTTCCGAGACCTACCATAGCATTGCCCAGAGACTTTTCTTCCAATAGTTTCGCAAGAGACCTCTCGTCTACCTGTGACATCAAAAGAATTTCCGGTAACCATCCCGTCAACATATATGTATCATTGGCCATATTTGACCCACCAAACGAATAGTGTTCTTTGAACGTGGTCACATACGCTTTTTCGATGAGAGCTGGCCAGAGCAAAGCGGAGTCTGAAAAAGACTGCACAAACAAACTTCTCTGAGTGTTATCTTTGAACATTGGAAGCTTTGTAGTGATCCCGACTTCACGCCAAGCGCCGTTTATAAAGAGGCGCACTTTAGCTGTTTCATTATCGAAAATAGTGACTAACAGTCTGAGTTGAAGTGCCAGGCCCAACTCAGAAATCGATATGAGTGACAGCACAAGCGAGCAGTCCGGAAGGACATCTTGATATAGATCTAGTAGACAACTGTCTTTCTCACTCTTCTCGGGAGGATCCTCTATGGTCAATTTTCTGAAAGAGTCGACTATCATCGTGTCTGAGCTACGAAACTCCACTGCACTATCGAGGCCAAAATTAGGAAGTGTGATGTTACTGTCTGTCACCTCGAGCGGAGCTATATCGGTGGAAGCGAAGTCACCGAATTTTAATGTCGGATACCAGAAACCGCCCGAAGCGGAAACAGTAGAGGTGAGCCAGCAAAATTTCTCTTGAGCCAGTATAGCAAGAGCTCCTTTTGCTATTAGTTCTGTGTAATAATTCAAAGCATACTGAGCAAAAGCTGGAAGAAGATTTTGTGATAATTCATCGGGGTCTGCAAGGAGTTTGTTGATGATATTGCATGCCAAGAGGGCATCTGTTTTGGCGAGGTCTAGCTTGTTTTGCGCCAAGGCGTGATGACTGGCCTGTAACAAAGAGCAACTTCGACTCAAAAGTTCAGAGTTTGACGCGATCCTTGTGTGACTCATACTCTCTGGACACGGAGGTGTGGATTTTGCAGTGTGAAGGCTACATCATGGGCGATAAGACCCAATGCATCACGGGCCTCGCGCGTCATTATGCGATACCGCCAGTTCTCTATGTTGCCACAAGTAACTCGGATCGTTACGCTGGGCGCACAAACGGAGGCACTAATTATTGTTCTTTACATCATCATGCAGTCGTTGCAGTGAGTTGGATATTTTTTCGACATTTTGCAGATGAGAATGAAGTACTGAGTACACTGCCACGAGTTATGCTTTGATCGAGTGATGCAGGAAAAAACTCGAAATGAGTTCAAACAATTACGTGTCAATCGCTTCACGAATATTTATGCTTAGCAGCAATGTCGAATAGGATTTTCATTCCTATAAATGCATTAGAGTGTGAGGTGTTTTTTTGCCAAATGCAACCAATAGGGCTGACCCCGCGGACATCGTTGGCTGCCGCGAACAGCACTCCGCATTTCGCTAGACTTAAATATGGCCAAGTCAGTTTCCTTCGCCAAGTTCCAGCAAATGCACTGGTTTTGACCCAAAATTATCGGAATCAGACAGTGTC
>ERZ794936.373-NODE-373-length-22900-cov-33.014795_pt1 | contig 22900 bp, 15 predicted proteins | sample MGYA00511083_ERZ794936 | MGnify/ENA primary metagenome ERZ794936 (study PRJEB30137, sample SAMN04331409) | food metagenome | isolation source: Y2 must sample point D1 replicate A | place: Australia: South Australia | collected 2014 ... | reverse complement strand
AGAGAGAGAGAAAGAGAGAGAGAGAAAAAAAATAACTATATAATTATTATCTATTTGAATGTATATATTTGAACTTTTATCAAAAGCAGAAAACTTTGTCTTCCATTTTGCTGACTGGTTTAGCTCTTGGGTATTTCAAAGCTTGTGCGTATCTCTTGGTTGCAGAAACCATACCAGGAGGCCCACAGATCAATAGTTGAACGTTTGGTTCGTCTCCGGATGGAATTTTTTCTCTCAAAAGATCTTCGGTGATGTACCCGATGTGGGAGACCCAAGAATCATCAACTTCTGGTTTCTTATCCAAGATGTAATAGATTTTGAATTGATCAGGTCTGCTTTGAATAATTTGATCCAATTCGGTTCTCAACAAAATGTCTGCTTCGTTGGCGTTACCAAAGATCAAAGTCACTTTGGTTTTGTCTTTTGGATTGTTGTAAATGGCTTTCAGAATTTGAAACATTGGAGTGATACCAGTACCACCAGCAACCATGGCAATGTGTTTCAACATGTTTGGCTCGTACTTGTAAAAACCTTTTGGTCCTCTGACTTTGATGGTGTCCCCAATTGACAATCCTGCAAACATAGAACTGACTTTACCTTGAGGATATGTTTTGATCAAAAGATCAAAATAACCCGAGGTGTCTTCGTCAAGAGAAACAGGCGTGTAGTGTCTTAGTATTTCTTTGTTATCGTTTTCTGCATCAAAGTGCTTGATAGTGATGTGTTGCCCAATGGGCAAACCTAGTTTGTCGTTTTCATGAGGCAATTTGAATTTGTAGATTGCTGTTGAAGGAGACAAAACGGTTTTTTCAATCAATGGGAATTCTTGAAATTGGTCTTTGATCAACACAGTATTGAATTTTGGTGCACTGTTTTTGTTTTGCAAAAACAATAGTGCAACGGTAGCAACCAATACGATGGCGGTAATGGCGATGGTGTTTGATTCCATTTGAAAAGAAATAAAATAAGCAGTTGCTGTCGGATACGGAAACCTGGTGGTTGATTATTTCGTTATTTCTCTTGATAAAAATCAGTCAATAGGCGATTGTGTGAAATCAATTTACTATGAATTTTATTTTTCAGGTATGGAATCTTGAGAAAAATCACGATTGACATGATGAGTTGCAAAAAAAAAAAAAACAGGCGAAATGTTGAGATTTTAGTACGAGGAGGAGAGCGCTTCGCTCTTGCTTTTGCAGTTTTTTTTTTCTCTCTCTCTCTCTCTCTCTCTCTCTCTCTATTTCTATTTCTGCTTTGTTTCGTGAACAAAACGAAAAAAAAACAAACAAACCAACCGATCACGTTGAAAATATGCCGATCAAACAAAACTATTGGTGACTGCAATTCACGTGGTTTCTGCATCATCTTTAATGAATTCTGCATCATCTTTAATCAATTCTGCCAATTTTGAAATCAATTCTTTGACCTTCTTTTTAGGTATACTTTTCAAAGAAATAGAGGTCAAGACATTTTTTACTAGAAACAGCTTTATACGGGAAACAAGCTCTTGTTTTCCAAGTTGTGGGTTGTCTAGTATGTACTCCGCGATGTACACCATAATTCTGTCGAATTCTGGGAATCTGAACTTTCGTGGTACATTCAATTGAACTTCAAGTTCATGGACGTTGATATGTTTTTCCAAATTATCCAAAGTTAGATAGTTACCTCCAATCACATACGTATTTTCTGGGGTGTACACCGCATGGATATAACCTGTTGGAATCAAAAAAAGTTCTCCGGAATGGATTTTGAAGCTTTTCCCGTCTGTCAAGTAGGTTCCAAGGAAAATGTCGTTTTGCAGATCTGAATTGCACCATTTCGTATACTCTTTTAAATTGTGCTCATTCATTGGGTACAAAAGAAACCATTTTTCACCTTTGATCACGTTATAGTACACGTTTGTTCCAGCAAAATCAACATGAAAGTCCGTGTAACAGCCTTTTACCCCTGTTAGACAATATTTCTGTATACGTGGTTTTGTGATTCTTTCGTCGTTATTATATTTCCAAACTTTGTCCAACAAATCATTATCACATACTATTTTCGGTCTTTGAATGTTCAAAGCCAAAGAATGATGTAAGGCTTTTCCAATTTTTAAGTTAGCATTGGTATCTTTTCCAGCGTTTCCATAAAATTCATCAATTGACACCTCTTTAGTTCCAATTTCAAGAGATATAACGTTTTTCAATCGCTGAGCAGTTGAATTGGAAGCAAAACTCATGTAATATTCATACCATTGCCCGATAGTCCAAGTTTCGTTTTCTTGTGTCAACACATCCATAACAGGCACCACAGAGTCCAATCCTAAAACTTGACACAATTGCTTAAAATTGATATCACCGTTTTCAATAACGCTTCCCTCTTCAGTCTTGATTTTAACATTCATCCCACTTTGGTCAAAATGTTCATTAGCCAGCTTGCAAGGTTTCAAAATGGAGATGTTGTTGGTGTATTCTTGCAATTGCGCTTCACCAATGTACTCATCTACTGATGCCACTAGATGACTTTCAAACTCATCAATAAAGGCTTTTTTGTGGAAATGCTCGTCCAAGATCCTTTTCCCTTCGCCCTCATTCAACGCTATATAATCAATCTTTGTTTTTTTTCTTGATGATTTTCTTATCTGTGGTTGCAATGCATGCTTGCTTGAGGTTTCCGCTTGGTTTTTTTTGAACATATGTGTGAGAGTAGCTTTGTAAGTCAGTTGTTAGTTCTACGTTTTTTGCCTTTTCTTTTTCTTTTTCTTTTTGGTGTGACAAGTGTTTGAACCTTTCATTCATAAAGCATCACTTTTCACCTAAATACCGTTAGACTTTCTCATTAAAAATATTTAAACCCCCCTTTAGAAAAAGTCTTGATTTATTCTAGCGTTTTTGGTCACATGCAATGAACTCAAATCAAAAAAAAAACAAACAAATGGTAATACCCGCACCGTGTTTTTTTTTTTAGTTGGTTTTTTTTTTTAGTTGGTTTTTTTTTTTTTTTTTTTTTTTTTTTTTTTTTTTTTTTTTCATATTCATCTCGAAGAATCAGAGCTACCCATGAAAGCTTTGTTAGCTGAAAGACATTGAAGCGAACAAGAGATATACGTTAGCAGTCGAATTAGTTTCAAGACAGGAAAGAGGTTGAAAACCAAGACACAAACAAACAAGAAGCAGCTTATACATTGAAGACAAATATCATGATGAGAACCAATCCAGCTAACAGACCTGCGCTACTGTACGTGAAAAGACAATTTTCCGTTAAGAACAATAAACTGATGATTGATATCAAAGGTATTTCTAAGAGTGGGGTTGACCTCACTTCCAACATCAAACAACAGGAGGCTCGGGCAATTAGCAAAAATGACATCAAGATTGCCAACCAACTAGTCAGAACTTTTGAGTCCGGCACTTCTATTGATCCTTTTGATTTTTCCTTTGCAAGAAAGAACTTGGACAAAAAATATCACGTTTATGATAATCCAAATTCCCTTTTCGATAAAGTGAATCCATTGAGTTTCTACACAAATCCTGCATTTTTGTCTGGTTTCATCAACAGTTGTGGGCAGATCAAACCAAGAGCTGTGACAAAACTAAGTCCAATCAACCATAACAGACTAGCAAAAGCTATCAAAAGAGCTCAATCAATAGGCTTGTTGAGTAGAGTCCATCAAAACATTGATTCTTTGCCTAAACTTTATGAAAAGAGAGACAACTTTGTGATTTAATTGTAGAAAGAAAAGAAAAAGAAAATAAGAAAAAAGAGGTAAGATCATTTTTTTTTTTTTTTGCCTGTAAATAATGTAAATATATATATATATATAAATTGATGAACACATTCCAAGAGAGTCAACTAAATGTCATCAACTGAGTGTTGATTTGAACTTGATGTACACATCCGTTCCATACCCATAAAGAGATTGCACGTCCAATACCCCATCGTATATGTCCAAGTACGCCTTGCATAGGGGCAACCCAAATCCCATCCCACTAACGGTGTTCACTTGTTCTCCAGGCAACTGGTTGTCCAACATCCCGCCATCTTTTGTTTCTTTGGCCACTGTGGAAAAGGAATAATCCAATATTTTGTCTTCAATCAAAGGTGGAATCCCTCCACCGAAATCTCTTATTCTTATTTCCAATTCTTCAAACATTTTCCGATCGTTTTCTTTACAAGTTTGTCCCCTCGTCTTGACAATGGTGATTTCAATCGGTACATCTGCTTTCCCACTCTCTATATGTGCTCTGCTCGAGTTCTTCAACAATTCGGTCATAATGTACTCCAAATCTGTTGGAATGCAAGGAAACGTGATTTCGTGACCATACTTGATGTCTATCGGAACTTGCTGATCGTATTTGACAAAACAAAGATCAGATACAAATTCTTGAACTTGTTGGATCAAAGACGATATTTTCAGTTCTGGAGAAATGATTCCTATGGAATTATCTCTGGTGGCCTTTGTTGCAGAGTTATCATTACCAGCAGTAACATTTTGTTTAAGAATTTCCAAATGATGAGATGCCAATGTTTTCATCACGATCCTATCTCTCAAATGTATGTTCAAGAAATCCGACATGCATTCTTTCATCAACCAATTGTCTTGAACAACTTCTTGTAATCCAACGGACAATGGGATCAAAGTATCGTTGTGATTATCAATAAACTTGTTCAACGCATCAATCATCCTTTTGTGATCTCCCATGTCAATGAATTTGGTAGCGTCATCAATCATCAACAACAAATCTTGCAAAGTTTGATAATACAACTTGTTGACTTCTTCTATTTTCGGATTAATAACAGCTATGTATGGCAACTCCCCAAAGGCTTTAATTCTCTTGCAACTGTATATCATCAACAAATTGATTGTTTGTAAATTCAACCCATACAACTGCTGACTTGATAAATGTTTTCTTGAGAGTGTGGATTTCCCAATGTTTTTTTTGTTTTTTCCAAGATCAGCGTCTACAGAATCATCGTTATCAATCAAATACTGAGAGCTGTAACTTTTCCAAATTTCACTAATCGGCAACAAGGGCTCATTAGCATAGCCCTTGATCAATTTCTCAATGTTAAACCTGGTATTATAAGTGAACTTGTTACTCAAATGGTCGTTCAAAGTTGCTTGACTCTCTGTTCTAGCATCTTGCGGTTTCCAGTGATATTTGGTAGGTCTCCGATGTCTGTGGTGTTGGTGGTGGTGCACCTCAGAAGAGTTTCCGTTTGTTCCAGGGACATTGTTATTTGTCTGAGTGCTATAGTTTCTCGACATAGTGTTTTTGTTATAGCGCAAGCATCTCTCGAGTATGTTTTTTTTTGCAAAACTTTTTGGAATTAGTGATGTTGTCCTAAGTACTCGATTATGAAACGACATTTATGGTATTGTTTGATGCCCTTTTCAATCGACTGCTATTTTTTTTATTTTTTATTTTTGTTTTTTTTTTTTTTTTGGCACAACCACCTTTGTTTGTTTATTGCCAAGATGAAAATTCAATCTTTGACCAAGTTCTTTTATATAAGAAGTGGTGATTGCATATGTATTTGTTCAAAGTATCTTATCAAACAAATCAATTTTTAGTTCGAAATATTTCTAATAGTTCCCAAATTTTTTTATTGAATGTACTGAAATGTATGACTAAGAATGATATTTTAAATTCGGTTAAACGGAAATCAGTGAAACGGAACAGAAAGACTCGAAACTTTTATTACCATGTGGAGATGACTCTTTTCAAATTTTGGAGACATATTCAACAACAACATCATCATCATCATTACTTAGCATGCTACCCAGACACAACCAAGTAAGTACTTTCTGATTGTTTTTTTTTTTCTTTGTTTTTTTTTTTTTGTTTATTACCAAAAATGAAATAAAATAGTGATGTGGTGCCCCTTCGAAAACAGGTACAAGAAGAAAAAACCTTTTTTTTTTTTTAAACTCGTCGAAACAAAATGATGAAAGCAAAGCGGGAAGAGAGTTTTCAAAAGTTGAACGGTTTTTGCAAGATCAGTTAACTACTTATTACATTGTTCAAACCCACCTTCAAAGGGGAGTTTTTTTTTCTTACATTTCTACTCTTTTTGCTGATAGTAATAAACATAATGTAATCAACCAAAGCAAAAAAACAGCACACCTAATAAGAACACCTTCTTGTTCCAAAAAACAAAAAAATGTCCTTTAATTTTGCTGGATGGAAAAAAAACTTACAAGACTTATCAAACAATGCGATGCAGGCAGCCACAGACGCTCAACTAGATCTGAAATTCCACAAATTCAGTGAAAGTGTTGGAAACACAGTTTCAAGCACAACCTCCAACTTGCCTGGATTGGCTGCCAAGACTCAGAGATATGTGGAAGAGAAAATGGGCAGAGTCACTGACATTTCTCAATTGCCAAGCGAATTCACAGAACTGGAAAACAGGGTTTTGAGATACAAAATGGTTTACGAAAGCTTGTTGAAAGTCACTTCCACTTTTGACAACGAGAGTTATGATTATCCTCAACATATCAAAGAGTCTTTCAACAGCTGGCAATCAACTATCACGCAAAAGGCCCTGGACTTGAGTAAAGCTTCAAATGCTAGCGAAGCACAAAAAATCTTGATCAACGATAACAAACTAACGGGTTCCACCGATTCTTCAGATTCAAATGCTGATAGCAACAATCAAAAATTATCACATAATTTGGAATTCCCAAAAACTTTGAATTATGCATTGAGTAAAGCTTCATTACAAAGTTGTGAAATTTTGAATAAATCTGCAGAAGATGAAAACTTGGCTGCCGATTTTTTAAAATTCTCTAATATTCAACAAAGCATCGGGGATTTCAGATTAGAGCAAGATACTCAAATTCAATTGAAATTTAACAAACCAGTTAAAATTTATTTGCACAAAAACTTTCAAGATGCTACTAATGCAAGAAAACTTGTTAACGATAGTAGATTGGAATACGATATTGCAAGATCCAATCTGGCCAACAATAGATCTCCTGAAAAAGAGGCAGAATTGAGACAAGACATGGAAAAAAAGGAAGATAAATTTGCTCAAGATACTGAAGACGCAATCATGGTTTTCACCAAAGTTTTGCACGAATCCGAAGTTTTGGACCATTTGAAAGCTTTCGTCAATGCCCAAATTGATTACCACAAAAAATGTTTGGAGTCTTTGAATGATTTGCAATTTTGAATGTGAATAACTGCAAAGCGAGATCCCAATTAGAAAACCAAATGTGAATGTTCTTCTTTCACAACTTTATTTTTCAGCTTTTTTTGGCAGATAATTTGCATTAACATTTCAATTGTGTAATTACATATCTTAAGTATACCTTTATTTTACATAATACCAGTTTTCATTAAAGTTGGACCTTTTTTTTTTGTGTTTTTTTTCAAAAAAAGATCAGTCATTATTATCTCTTAATTTTCTTCATCGTTGTCCTCGTCGTCTTCTCCAGCCACATCCCAACTCATGGAAACATCCCATCTGGAACCCTTTGCATTGTAACTCACATACTTGATAAATTCCAAAACGTTTTCGTCCCTCAAGACCAAAGTCAAAGTGTTCCAGCTTGGGGTTTTGTTGATCAAAACAGAATCGCCAGTGTCGTCGTTTTTGTACACTGCAGCATCTTCGATATCCTGCTGGCCTTCAATGTCGTCATCTGTTTGATTCAACATATACAATTGGTAGCCACCTACTTCACCGTTGTTCCAGGATTTCTCATCACTTGGTGTCAAACACAACGTACCTTCTAGCAAACAGTTTTCCAAGTAATTCGGTGTTTCCAAAACTTGAGGATCCTCACTGCTCGGGGTCGTGGTTGCTAAAGTGTAATCTTTACCTGGTCTGAACCTTCTGATGAGAACCTTTTCACTAATAGGTTTCAAGCTGGTTAACTTGTTAATGAATTTCTTGAACAAAGAGCTTTTCAAGAAGTTAGCAATTTTAACCAAATCGTTGATGACTTGTTCATCTGCTTGAACGTTATTAGCGGCTGCAGTTTGGGCATTCTCTTGCTCGTTCAAGGACAAGTTATCTAAATCTTTTAAAACCTTGTTGAAATCAATTGGCAAGGCGCGCTCAATTTTCTTCAATGTTTTCCCGTCATCGCCTTTGGCAATTCTAAAATCTGGCTTACCATCAATGTACAGGTATCTCCATTTGTGGGTTGGGAAGGCTGATTTCCACGGATGCTGAACGTCATTATAATAATACGGACATTCTGTGTTTAACTCATACAATCTCAAACGTTTTTTCAAAGTATCAACAACCGAATCATTCAAAAAATCACCGATTTCCAATTTAGATGTTTCCAAAAACTGTTGGTTCAATTGTTTGAATTTCACAGGATTCAAGTAATCATCAGAAATGAACTCTTTCAAACTGGCCACTTCTTCACTTGTGAAAAAATCGTCATCAACTTGAGCTTGAGTCTGAAGAGCATTGTTTTTCAAAAACTCGCGGTCAATCAATTTAGGAAACTCGTAATCTTTCAACGTGTTGTTTTCCAGCTGTGCCAGTGTCGATGTGTTGGTCTTGACCCATTCCTCTTCTTCTCCAGGAGTAAATCCCTTCTCGCCTCTTTGTGGGATGTGGTACCAACCTTGGATGGATAATCTGTGTTTGTCCACTTTGACTTCCTCGACTTCGTGGAAAGAAAACCCAGGTTGCACTTTGAAAAATGCAATTGAGTTGAATTGAGGAATAAATTTGTTGTACTCATCACTGCAAGGAATGTTTGGAATAATGGAGTCAAACAATTTCAATGATCCACCATAATGTTCTTTCCAGGTTTTAGTAGGGTCCGGTAGGTACAAAATGAAGGACACTCTTCTGGAACCGATGACATCGTCATGGATAAGCAAGTGACAACTTTTGTCATAGGTGTTGACACTCATATCGGTTTTGGTTCCACTTAATGGTCCACACTGTGCGACTTCAGAAATGAAGTCTCTGTAAATCTCACTGTACAAAACTTCCCTCAATTTGAACAAATTTGGCAATCTGCCCAAGTCGTTCCAATCCAACCCTGATAGATTGGCAAGATCCCCACTCTGGTTGACTTTGTAAATATCAGTTTCTTTGTTGGTGAAATGGATTTCGTGCTCGATTTCCTTTCTAACGTTCATCAGTAGTTCAGGGGTAACCAAGTTTTCAATGCACCCCCAGTTGTAAGGTTTGGCTGTAGCAATTTGTTCTTTCAAAGCTCCTCTGAATTCAGGTTGCCAGATCTTGTCATTGAAAGATTTCTTGATGTTGTCTTCTTCCAAATTCAATCTCTTGGTAACAACAGGTTCTTCTCTAGCTTGTCTTTTGGCCATGGTTGTGGAGTAGGGTTTTCGTCTGATCCTTGGGGTCTGCGAATCGCTTTAGATAGTACATTACAATATTTGGGGAAATATGTTGCTGAATATGGAGTCCAATCAAACAAACACCGTGTATGCTTATATATATATATATATATATATTAGTTCGATGTACTGGTATGTAACAGATAAACGCCCTCGTTTAGCAGTTTTTAAAATACCACACGATAAAAAACGATTACATAAAAAAGAAAAGAACAATAGTGCAGAACGTGCGTTAATTATGCTATTGTCTCACAGCAACTTCGTTTACCTATATATTTTTTCAAAGCTCATCTCGTTTTTATCGAACCATTTTTGTGTCTACTGGAAAGTTTCATAAAAATGATCGTCCTACTTTTCCGGCCTGGAGAAAGGAAAAGAAAAAAAAGAGATTTTATTTGGCCAGAGTTTCGAAACATTTATGAGCAGAAACTAAAGAAATAAAACAAAAAAAAAAAAATAGAAATTATTAAAGGGGCGAGCAGGGAATTGAACCCTGGGCCTCTCGCACCCAAAGCGAGAATCATACCACTAGACCACACGCCCTTTGATAATTTGATGTTTTATTGAACGTTAAGAAACACCTCATAAAAACCATAATCCATGCTTGTAACTACTCATTGTAACGGGTTGTCAATTGAAATAAGTCTATATTTGATGAAATAATCTGGAAAATAACATCTATAGTCTCAAAAATATCCTGCGGGAGCTTGCCCTAAATATCGGATACGTAACAGCTGGAATAACGCTACAAAAGATTATTCAACAGATATGCAATTCTTACAAGTTTAAAATTAGCTCCTGAGGATGAACATCAAAACTATATATTTCCAAGCAAAGTCCACTTGATATGCCACTTAAGTTTATCTTTTTTTTTTAACTTGTTCTAGTTTCACTGGATATGAAAAACAATTAATTACTAGTATTGTCTAGTCTTTGAAGAAAAAAAAACTATTGAAAGACAGATCTACAGAATCACGACTCAACAAGTCAAGCCAGTTATCTTAATTTCTGCAATACAGAAAAGGGTTCACCAACACGATCATGATTTGTTTTACATATCCAAGACGTTTTTTTTTTTTTTTTTTTTTTTTTTTTTTTTTTTTCACCTTATATAACCATTTTTTATATCATTAAGTTTAGATAACATACTATTTACATTTCTTTTTCCTTGTAATCATGCTTTTCTCCCAGTATCTAGTTCCGAAAAATGATGGAAGCTGCACAAAGACCTTAGGCAATAACACATTTATTATTCCACCTTGAATGCCAAAAATCATTTATGGTGTGGATTTATTGGTTCGACAACTAACTTGTCAAAAGTGTATAATTGCGAAACTACGCTTTGTCTTTTTAAAACGGCCAGCTCAGTTCTAAGCTTGTTAAAAGTGTCTAGCTGACTCAAACCAGACTCCTTAGTTGAACCCGAAACGGCTTGTTGTCTATAGTTTCTGAAATCCCTCTTTGCTTTTCTCAAAAAATAGTTTTTGAAATTATAGTTTGTAAAGCTTCCAGCCGTTCTTAAATAATCTCTGTATAAGGCGATAAACTGTTTTCCGGTGATTTGTGGAGTTGACATTTTGAATCCAGATAATTTGGGTGTTTTGTGGAGTTGTTGCTTGATCTTTAGCCGTTTTTGTTGTGACATGCTGCTACTTGCCAAAGACAAGTAAAGAATGCTCTCATTTTCAAATGATGTTTCGCCTTTGTAAGAAAATGACTTTTCTCACGAAAAAAAAAACAACACCACAACGGTGCAGGCAGCAGCTCGGATTTTGTAACAGTTTTTTTTTTTTTGTTTTCCCGGAGTTTAATTACGGAAATCGCACTTAACTCTACAATCAAATAGTCACGTGTTGGAAGTTACCAGTCAAGATGTTCCAATTATGATTACATAAGCACAAATGATGAATGCACATTCCAATCATACAAGAGTGGAAGAGATACAAAAAAAGCAAAGGTAAATTATCAAACATCAATGTTTTCTAATGATAAAAGTTGGTCAATCCAACACTGCTTTTGGGGTAACTTTTTCCAAACTTAATCTGGGCAATTCTCCAATACTCAGCATCACAAGCATCTCCAAAAACAGCAAAAAAAAAAATAACAAAGGGGCGAGCAGGGAATTGAACCCTGGGCCTCTCGCACCCAAAGCGAGAATCATACCACTAGACCACACGCCCTTTGATAATTTGATGTCAGATTTAACATTTTAGCTCACTAGACAGAAACAAACATATGCTTTTATGAAAAAAAAAAAGCCTCTCATTGCGTGCATCTATAAGGCAATTTTGTTTTTCTTCCCTTGTTTTCTCGGGCAAAATAAATAAAAGCACGGGAATTTTTTTTTGTTGATTCTCCGTTTTCCATTGTTTTGTTTTAACCTTAAAAAGGGTAACTAATGTGCTGTCTTGTAACATCACCGTTTTGCCATCGAAGCTATAAAACATATTTAGTCTTGAGTGCTAGTAAGCGAGTTTCATTTCTTCATAACTTGTTTCAGCGAACACCCAAATTTTGAAAAAGTTTTAGCAAAAAAAAACACACTATCAAAAGATAACCCGTGAACACATTTGAAAACTCAGGTCAACCATGGATCCAAAGGACTTTTTATCTATTTTATCACAAACGATGACCCACATCACCACCGCTTTGGCATTTATTTTGCCAAAGTTGTCGCTATTCTATATGCAATTTCCAACAATAACCACTGTTTTGATGGCATGCACAACGGTTTGGGGTATCTACAAGGTATTTATCAGACATTTCACTTATGTAGTGAGATGGTCAACAAGATTTTTGGTTGCTTTAACCGCAATCTATGTGTACAACAGAGGAGTGCACGATTTTTACTATACAGATTTGCCATTTTTAAAAGAGCTATTTACTGAACATCATAACGAGTTTTTTGATCTATTCCGTTCGTGCCTTAGATTTGCTTGGTCTACAGTTCCAGTTAGTCAAAGAATCATTATTGACAAGAGCATGAAAAGCATGGGAATTACTGTTGATTCTGTTTACGATGAAATTAAGAATGCTTTAAAGACTGCAGTACATGCCACTAAATAGTAGATGGGATAGAGATATCATAATTGCTGCCACTCGTCAACCAATGGTTAACCAACGATAGGCGGAGTATAATCATATGAACGGTATATAGATTTATGTAATAATATAAATAGTAATAATAATCATGAGAACAGACTTAGAAAACACTATTCATCAACTCGATCTGTCCCACGGTTTTGTCCATTTGCTTACTATTCTGGATTCTTTTTTTTGTAATGCCGATATACATCCTGCTTGCTCTTTTATTTATTCACGTGATGTTATAACTTCCAAAAAGCCTGTTTATCTTCATTCTTTTGCGGTATTTTTTTTTTTCGGCCTCCCCGGTCATTGCAAAATGTTCCTTAGCCTTGGTTAAATGGAGAATGTTCAACAACAGTTCGGGCGGGAAAACAACGTCAAATTGATGATCTTGCTTGACGTATGAAGATGAGGCTTGTATCTCATTAAACAAACAAAAGTCCCGCAAGAAAATCAACTGTTTTAAAGTTACTCGGACCTAAAGAAAACAAAAACACAAATGGTGAAAGACACAGAGTATTATGACCTTTTAGGGATAGAACCAACGGCCACTCCAGTGGAGATCAAAAAAGCTTATCGTAAGATGGCTTTGAAATTCCATCCAGACAAAAACCCAGACGACCCAACGGCTCAAGCCAAATTTCAAAGCATTGGTGAAGCGTACCAGGTGTTGAGTGATCCTGGATTGAAAAGCAGATACGACGAGTTTGGTAAAGAAGATGCGGTGCCATCTCAAGGGTTTGAGGATGCTGCTGAGTTTTTCAGCAACATTTTTGGTGGAGAAGGGTTTCATGACTGGATTGGTGAGATGAGTTTGTTGAAAGGGATGTCAGAAGACATGGAAGCAGAGTCCCCAACTGGCACAGCAGCAAGTGGCGAAAAGTCAGGTGAAGAAGGATCAAAAACCACCACCAATGATGGAAGTGTTGTTCAGCACGACGAAAATTTCAGTAAACAACAAGAAAAACAACAAGAAAGAAAGAAGTTACTTGAAATGGAGAAGAAAAGAAGGGAAGAACTTGAAAAACAAGTTGCTGAGTTGACCACAGCATTGGAAAAGAAAATTGCAGATTATTTGACTAGCGTCGACATCGGGAACGTTGAGCAATTTGACAATAAATTAAAAAAAGAAGTGGAAGAATTGAAGCTAGAGAGTTTTGGCTTGGAGCTATTGCATTTGATCGCCAAAGTTTACAAAACTAAAGCTTCTAACTTCATAAAGGCTAGCAAAACATTTGGTTTCAGCAAAGTGTACACTGGAATGAAGGATAAAAAAGATACCGCTAAAAGCATGTTCACTATTTTGTCAACCGCTCTAGATGCACAGCAAATGATGAAGGACATGGAACAGCTACAACTAGAAGAAGAAGACATGGACGAATACGAAAAAGCAGACTTGGAAAAATTTATTACTGGGAAAATGCTAAACACCGCATGGGTCATGTCCAAATTTGAAAGTCAAAGCAAATTGAAAGAAGTTTGTAACAATGTTTTGAAAAACAAAGAAGTCTCAAAAAAGGAAAGACTACTAAAGGCAAAAGCCTTGCTGCACTTTGCTGACATTTTTGGCAGTGCCAAAAGATCACCTGAAGAAGCTGAAGATGCCAGAGTTTTTGAAGAATTGATCAACGATGTGAAAAATCAAAAGAAATTCAAAAAGAGAGAGCATAGTGCAACAGCTGCCAAACCTGCCCAAGAAAAATTACACACCGAGTCAGCTTCTCAGGCTTCTGCTTCTGCCGTTTGAATGTTTGCACAAAACTTAAAAGGAAACGGTGGGCAACTTTTGTGTATTCATTATATGTATCAAAATAACAATTTATGAAATATTCAATCATATTGTTAGGTCTTTTCTTTCTAGAAGCTATCAACATTGTGCGTGTCATTTTTAGTTCTCCACTTGTGTTTATCATTGTGTCAGATAATATATACCATAAGAAAAAACATGCACGTGATATTAAGCTTTTTTACGGAAAGAAAGTTGCCTTAGCGAAGCGAGATGTAGATTTTTTTTTCAAATCACTTTTGGCTAAAACAAGATTCGTCCTACAAGAGACATTTTTTTCATATTAATACAGAAATTAAAAAAACAAACTTTTTTAAAAAAAACCAAAACACAAGTGAAATTATAGACCAGAAGAAAACAAGCAATGTCACTGAGAACTATCATTAAGTTCATGGCCATACTGACCACGGTTTTGGCTGTTTTCTCCAATATCTACATCTTTACTTATCCCTCCCTGAATACGCAAGGGTGTTCGTGGCATGTTTCTGGTAAAAACACAGCGCCATCATGCTCGGAGACTAGCTCGTTATGGACTAGAGTTGGTGCTGGTGCCAAAGACTATTTTACAGATGTTTACAGAACTCAATTTCCAAAAACAACTTCTGATATAGAAAAAGGGGAATACTTTGACGAGCAGGTTCCTGACTTGCATCTTTTGGCGTTTGGAGACCCGCAAATCAAAGGCAATTGGCCAAATACCCCGTATATCAGCAGATTGGACACATTTGGGAACGATTATTATCTGGGTCACATTTACCGATCGATGGTCAAAAGACTTGATCCTTCTCACGTTGTGGTGATGGGTGATTTGTTTTCGAGCCAATGGCTTTCAGATGGGGAGTTTTATAACAGAACAAAAAGATACGTTCGCAGATTGTTTCCTGGCGCAATTCCTTCTAGTGAGCAAAGAATTGCCGATCTTAGAGATCAACAGGGAAACCATGACGAAAAAGGTATATACAAAGCGAATTGGGAATCTTTCATCGAAAAGAACCAAGCAAAAATGCAAAATGCAAAAGCCAATGCTGACTTTGGCTACTCAGATACATGGAAATGGAATGATGATGATCCATTCATGTTCATCAACATGACTGGTAACCATGATATTGGGTATGCGGGCGACATGACGTGGCAACATTTGACCAGGTGGAACGATTTTTTTGGGAAGGAGAATTTCTACATTGAGTATGATTTGCATACGGATCACCCATGGAGAATTGTGAATTTGAATGCAATGATGCTTGACGGCCCTGAACTGCAAAACGAATTTAGAAATTCGACATGGGAGTTTTTGTATCAAGTTTTCGAAAGAAATTTTAACGGTTCCACTATTTTGCTAACGCATATTCCATTTGCCAAAAAAGAAGGGCTTTGTGTAGACGGTCCCTTTTTCAAGTATTATCCACAAGATTACCCCAATGAGCCATATAAATCAGGGTTATTGAGGTCTCAAAACCATATGACCGAGGAAACTTCAAATAAAGTTTTGAACTTGGTGTTCCATAATGGAAAGAGCGGAATAATCTTGACCGGTCATGACCACGAAGGGTGTGAAACAGTGTACAACAGATACAAAACCAAGAAAAAAGCCACTGGTTACAGCGACTCCTTTTGGACATGTGCCAAAGACGCTGACCCGAAAGCGGAGCAACACATCCAAGAGATCACTGTGAGATCCATGATGGGCAACTTTCAAGGAGCTACTGGTTTAGTTACCGGTCATTTCAACGGGGATGATTGGGATTGGACCTACACGCTGTGCAAATTTTCCATCCAGCACGTTTGGTGGGCCACCAAAGTTGTCACTATTCTAGCGGGGTTTTTCGTGTCGCTGTGGATTATATACTAGAGATTTGCTTGAGTAAATTTGCAAAAAGTAAATCAACTTTCATGATTATGCTTTTCAGCATTCTTCTGGTATTCAAACCGGACATTAAATGACGTGACCGTCTATGAAACAATGGGCGGGTGGGAGGCTTATTTTCTAGCGCAATGTCTATGGTAGTCCTACATTACTCGTGATCGAAAAATGGGACAAGAACAGAAGCAAAAGAACAAAGAAAGCGAAAAAGAAACGAAAACAAAAGCAAAAAAAAAAAATAAAAAAAAATAAAAAAAAATAAAAAACAAAAAATATTGACAATCATGGAAATGACGGAATGATTTGATTTAAGATAATTTTATAAAGTTTTTATAAAAGTTTCATAATGGTGTATTTACATATGTTTATTTGTTCAAATATAGTTTGCTTTTGGGCATCCACTCAAACGGCTTTCATACAAGTCAGTTGCTCCAGTGAAAACGATAAGCGAGCTCCAAGAGCGCTTTGAGCAGACGGACGTAGAAACAAAGCAGAGCTAATCAGCCCCAGTATTATTGCAACTCCAAATATAATGGATTTGGATCATAATTTATCGGTCTTGACTAAATTCACAAAATTTCGGAAGAAGCCACAACAGCCGTTAACAGATTTAACAGAACTATACAACCGCGTTTCTCATGAATCAATATACTACAAGCGTTTGAGTGAAAAGGGTGAATTAGAAAAAGCCATACAAGGCTGGAAAATTATATCGACACACGTATTATATGATCTCCAGCAACTAGAGAAAAAATATCCAAACAAGCACAACTACAATGAAGATGAAAACAGCTTGATCGCAGGAATACGGAAGTTTTATATGACGACTGTTGAAAATTTGGAAAAGTACAACACAGATTCACGGCAGAGATCTAATAAATCCAAACCTGCACAGCCTCCCATGGTGAAGACTTCGGGGTTTACCAAAACGATCAAAAGTAGCAACTCGAATCCAGCGAATTCCCGTTTACTCAACAACCGGATGTTGAGAACCTTGAGACCAAACACGTCGCGTGCCAGCGTCTCCCCCTCGTCTTCAAACCCATCGTCCAGATCAGGTAGTTTTGCGCTTGGAGTGCCAACAGCTTCCACTTTATCAGAATCGACAGAAACAAGTAAACCTACGCAGCTAAGATCAACCCCTACTGGTGCACCACCTATTCCATCGGTGCCGCGCAAGTTACGCATCGAAAAGTCGCAAAGCCTGACATCTGCAGGTAGCGAGTACGAAACGGCAACAGAAGCGGAAAAACCAAGAAAATCAACAAGCGATATAGCTGATAGACCACACTCGCCGTTGTTAAACACAAACAAACTCTTGTCCAATTATTCACCAAGAACGACATTTATAGATGACCATAGAAACACTAGTAGAGGTGGGAGTAATAGAAGTCACTCAATTGAAGTCATAGATTTGACTGAAGATAATGATGACACTTCAGACTCAAGAGAGCAGCATGAACTTTCTAGTTTCGATGACGAAAAACCAGAAAATCCATTTTTAGTTGCGGAACCTGGCTCTCCTATTGATTTTAATATTGATGACTATTTATACAGTGGAGAAAGCGAAAAGGAAGAGCTGGATTCGGAAGAAGAAACTTATAAAAAAGCGAATGGTGGAATTAATGTAGATGTATCTGAAAAAGACATTGAGCAATTGCTTGCTAAGAGTAACTTTGCTCCTCCCGACTTTTCACGCTCTTCCATAATTGTGCAGGAATCGAAATTGCCTCGTGCTGAAAATCACAAGTCTGCATCTATACCCAATCCTCCACTAACATCAAAAATTAATACTACATTGCGGCTACCAAAAAAGAACCCCAAGTCACAAACTGAACTTGAGGGCAGATCAAATAGTAACGAACCTGGTGCTTCACATACCAAACCTGAGCCTTCAAATGTGTTTCCGAGACTCAAACATCCTAGCTCCACTCGTAGCACGCCTTCATTACCAACGCAATCTACAGTGCTGAGAAAGAAAGCCGCATCTCAAGCAGGCAAGACGTTTTCCTCGACAGTGACCAAAACTCCAGCTACGAGTGCATCTAGAAAGGCCCGTAGTAAATTACCCAGTAGGCCTTCAGGAAACTCTTCAACTTCCAGCACCATGAGTATCGGTACTCAAAAAGCAATTGCCGCTTCTGCAAAAGTAAGCCTTGAGGCCGTAAGACATGCGAAACCATCAACCAAAAAATCACATTCGCATAGAAATAACCAACAACCTGTGTTGAAAACACGCAAATCAGCAAACGTCTTGAATCAATTTTCATCACCGGCATCAACAACATTAACAAGTCGGAGCAATTCCACTGCTCTTGACAAAAAATCCAAAAGTGAGGTTGATCTATCCAAAACCAATGCTATTGCAAGTTCCATTTCAACGAATAAAAAACCTGTTTCCCGAAATAACTCTCCAAGAATACCCGCAATCACGGTTTTCCAAGGGGACACTTCAGCAGCAGGGAACTCAACCGTTGATGTTACCACCGAACCTGATTTGAAAACTCAACTTGAAGAAGAGATTTTGGATTCCATACCTGGAATCGACAAATTAGCAGGACGGCAAATTTTTCAAGAAATCGTTGTGCAAGGAGATGAAGTGCACTGGGAGGACATTGTTGGGTTAGAAACGTGCAAAAACTCTTTGAAAGAAGCTGTTGTTTACCCGTTTTTGAGACCAGATCTTTTCAAAGGTTTGAGAGAACCTATCAGAGGGATGCTTTTGTTTGGTCCACCAGGGACAGGGAAAACGATGCTTGCCCGTGCTGTTGCAACCGAATCGAAATCTACATTTTTCAGCATAAGCGCTTCGTCTTTGACGTCAAAGTATATGGGTGAAAGTGAAAAATTGGTGCGTGCCTTGTTTCAAATTGCAAAAAAATTGTCTCCAAGTATTATATTTGTTGATGAAATTGATAGCATATTGGGGTCCAGAAACGGAGATGGAGAACATGAGAGTAGCAGAAGAATTAAAAACGAGTTTTTGATACAGTGGTCAGGGTTGTCGAGTTCTACCGCTGGATCCAGTGACGCTGATAACAAAAATAAAGAGGCCGTTCATAATCAAGGTGTTTCAAAAACACAAAGTAACACGCCAAATGAAGAAGTGGACGATAGAGTTTTGGTTCTAGCAGCTACCAATCTTCCATGGAGCATTGATGAAGCAGCAAGAAGAAGATTTGTCAGAAGGCAATACATTCCGTTGCCTGAGTCGGAAACGCGTGTTTTACAAATCAAAAAATTAATGAAATTTACGAAAAACGTCATGTTTGCACCAATGGCAGATGAGGACTCGGAAATCCATACAGTGACTCTGCTAGCCGAATGGACTCAGGGATATTCCGGGAGTGATATCACGTCTTTATGTAAAGACGCTGCCATGGGCCCATTAAGAGAATTGGGTGATAAATTGTTGTTCACTCCAAAAAACGATATCAGGCCTGTGAGTTTAGTCGATTTTGAGAATTCTTTGAAGTACATCAAACCCTCAGTGTCAGTGGATGGGTTAAAGGAGTATGACGATTGGGCAAGACAGTTTGGATCTTCAGGTGTGTAGAAAGTTTGCTTCATTCAGAGGTTTTTTTTTTTTTTATCTTTCTTTGCAGAAAAGTACGAATCGCAAATAAAAAGTGACTCCTAAGATTATCACAAAAATTAATTCAAAAAGGATATACAGCTGGATACTGCTCGATTCTACATTTTAACGTTTACTTCATGGGTTTGCGATAGATTTATCGCTTCGCAGTTTTTTATTTTTTATAGAAATATTCAGATATAAATTCATCAATAGTACATAGAAACCTGTAAACTCGGAGTTAAGTCTTGATAGTAGCGTGATTCATTACAATCGTTATTTCCTTCTTTTGCTCTTGAACAAAAATAAGAAAAACAAAGAGTAAAATATTTGATCACAAAAAACACTTACAAAACCTGAACTCGAAAAACACAATAAATAATTTGAAGATCATTTTTAATAATTGACCACGGAAACAACCGGCCGTTTTTAAATACTTTTCTTTTCAATGGGGTACAAGGATGTTTCATTTTAGCTTGCCCTTTGTTGGGTCCTTTTCTTGAAAACCTCATTGGAATTTTCTTTTCCGGAACTACCGGAAACCGTTATTTGCCGAATTCATTAAAAATTGGTTTCCACAAAAATTAAAAATCAATGATTGTAATATCCGGAACAACCGGGCATGGACAGCATTTTTTTCCCGAAATGGGTTGTTTGTGCACAGAACATGAACAAGGACATGCGCGCGCGGACATTTGCGTGCCTTGATTTGTTGCGATAAGAACCTTGAAAAGATGAATAAAATCGATAAGCGTCAGATAAAAAAAAATTGAATCGATACGATAAACATGATCTTAATATTTGATCTATTGGGTACAAAAATTAGCAACAAGGTGTGTTATTAGTGTTAATGAACCACGTTTAGGAACCGGAACAAAGCGCTACATTCAAATAATAAACTTGTTTTGAGCTTTTTAATCTGGTATATAAGAAGCAGGATAAGAATGATATTCAACAATGATTAAAACTCATAATTTTCTTTTTTATAGCAACATAAGTAAAAAGCAAAATCAACCAGAAATATAAATAAACCAAATACACATACAGAACTGAATACTAAAAAATGCCAATCAAAGTCACCCCAATTGAAGGAGCTCCATTGGGAGCCAAGATCGAACTACCGGAAGGTTGCACAGATCCAAGCAAACTATCAACCAAAGATTTTGAAGATTTGTACAAGGCGGTTTTGACCCACTTGGTTGTGGTCATTCCTGGAATGGCCGATCTATCGCCCGAATCACAATGGAAGTTGACCACTCTGTTTGACAAAACGTGTGATCAAACCGGAAAGTCGTATGGTCACGGCAAAGAGTTTAGACACGCACAGTCTGTGTTGAGAAAAGACGGGACCTCTATTCCAAACCAACCTCAAGTGCAAGTTTTGGGGCAGGGGAAGTTCCCAGAAGGCCACTATGGGATGGGCGAATTGGATTTGACGCATCCAACACATTTTACTTTTCACAAAGATCCTTTGGCAAAAGAAAAGAGTTTCAATGTTGAGGACGATGAAATTCCTCTAACCAGATTTTATAGATGGCATTTGGACTCTGCTTTATACAAATTGTCCCCTCCAGTCGCAACAACTTTGTTGGGTATCCACGTACCTCCTCACGGTAGAATGCAAAAGATTGTTTACGAACCAGAATACGGGTATGACGAACCAGACTCTTTGGAATTGACCCAAGGTGCCACTTGCTTTGTCTCAAGTGCAAACGCTTTTGACCAATTGAGCGAAGAAGAACAAAAAATTGCATTGGGCACTACTATTGTTTATGCGCCTCACCCATACATTTTCATTTCTCCTGCAGGTGCCACCAGTGACGGGTTGACCATGGCGAATGAGGGCAAAGAAATGCCACTTGACGAGTTGCCTGAATGGGAAGAAGCCCATGTTAAAAAATTCCCTGTTGTTTGGACCAATCCAGTCACCAAAAAACAACATTTGCAAATTCATGGTTGTTGTGTTCATAAGTTGATTTTGCCAGATGGAACTGAATTGCAATTGGAAGATGCTCGTAAAAAATTGCATTCGTGGATGAGACCTGCTATTGCTTCAAAAAACGTGTATGCTCACTCTTGGGACGCTGGTGATTTGTGCATTTTTTTCAACAGAGGGGTTTGGCACTCCGTTACTGGCCAATTTGACGAAGGAGAAAGAAGATTGATGCACCAATGCAATATTGCGTCTGGCGAAGACCCAGTATTGGTGCTGCCTGAAGAAACTGAGGTAACCGCTTAAACATTTGATTCGAATCCCTTTTCATACATATTAAATCGAGTACAGTCAAATTTTTTTTTTTTTGGCGGTACAGATCTAGATTATTTATATAATGGCCAATTAAAAAATAAATACGTAGATGCCACACTCAAGCGTCTTACTATAATCAATATCACGACAAGCTCATCACCGCATACTCAAACTTAAAATTTGCCTTGTCGACACAACTCCAGTCTTCGCTTTTGAAAACCCTGTAACTTGCAATTTCACAGTTTTGATCTTCATATTTCGTTTCCCCTATTTTTAAGCACCATTGATCTCTAGTCCACTTTGGAATCCAGCCCTTTTGCTTCAATACAGCTTCACTAATACTTTGCTCTTGAGGCGTCAACCCAAAATAAAACCCGTAAAACAGAGTGAAATCATCCAAGTTCTGGAATCTGCTTATAATTTCATCTTTGAAAGAATCAGCTGAGTGAATTCCACCATCTAACGATCCAAGATTGTAACGAGCGTGATCCCACTGCTGCATGTTTCTGACAATGTCGTTCGGTTGTTGTGGAGGAACGACATTTCTTGGAATGCCCAAGGGTAACCTTGTAGGTTTGCACATCTGAGTTCCCGTTCTAATTTGAAGCTTAGACGATGGAATCAAAGAGTTGTCTACAGAAATGCAGCTCATCACAAAATCTTGCAACCCACTTGGCAATGCCACCAAACTATAGTCCGTCTTGTCATCAAAGACATCGGCCACAACTTGCTGAGTCTTCTGCAGAAAAGCAATATCTTTTTGAGAATTGTTGCTTTGAATTGATCCAGACTTGGTCAATGCGTCGTGCTCAGAAAAAATTTCCTCATCTACAGATAGTTCGTCCTCACTACATTCACTCACGTAGTCATCAAAAACCATCTCTTCGTTATTTTGACCGTGCAATATACTATTTTCGGAAAGCTGTGGTTCAAAAAGTTGCGCAGGAACACCATTGATGGAAGGAGTTTTTTGAATCAAAGTTGGTTGTTGTTGTTGTTGTTGTTGTTGTTGTTGTTGTTG
>ERZ794936.372-NODE-372-length-22924-cov-33.238620_pt1 | contig 22924 bp, 8 predicted proteins | sample MGYA00511083_ERZ794936 | MGnify/ENA primary metagenome ERZ794936 (study PRJEB30137, sample SAMN04331409) | food metagenome | isolation source: Y2 must sample point D1 replicate A | place: Australia: South Australia | collected 2014 ... | reverse complement strand
GTTCTTGTAGAAGTAGTAAGGAAGTAAAGTTTACAGTTCATTTCTATTGTTTGGTTGATTATTTTCCACTGCAGGAGAAGTATTATTGAGAGTGAAAACGTTTTTTTCTTTATTGCTCATCTTATTTTAAGTTTTTGTGTCAAACGTGGGTATTTGGCAATTGAAATTATGAACGTTATTAGTGTTATGCTATTAGCTCAATAGTACATGAGAGTGATTCAATAACCACGCCCTTGCACTCTCACACAGTAGTTTATGAATATATATCTAAAAAAAAACAAAAAAAAACAAAAAAAATGTGATCGTCCAAATAGTAAAGGACAATAGGAATGATTAATTAATTCTTTCAATTTAAAACCGATGAAACTAAAGAGTAAAAAATGAAAATTAAAGCAGAAAATGAAAGATCTTCTATTACTCCCATGCTTGCAAACATTGGCATCTCTATTGTTCTTAATGGTTATCTTAATATCTGTTTAAAGAGTATTTTGATATTTTGTTAAAGTGCTATGATTATTCAGTTTAAAGTGCTATGATTGTTCAATCTAAAGTGCTGTGATTGTTTAGTTTAAAGTGCTGTGATTATTTATCAAGCCAAACAAAAGGTATCAATTTGAGTAATTACAGTTATTGTACAGATCAACATTTTCTATCCGTTTTCCATTCACTCCTATTATTATTGAAATACTAAACACGTTTTCGTTTATGCATTTGAACCGATGCAATTTAATTACCGTTGGCATGTGAAAAAAAAAAAAGAACACAAAAACAAAAGCAAAAGCAAAAGCAAAAACAAAAACAAAAACAAAAACAAAAAAAAATGATGATAAAAAATTGTTCAATATAAGGGACAAATGGAAATACAAAAGACTCCGTGGAATTATCTTATAACGTACTCTTATAAGCAAGATAATTGAGTAATTAAATTAAGGTAATGTCACACCTCTTGACCAAAAACTTTAAAACAACAAACTTACAAAAGAAAAGTGACATTTACAAAAAAGTAAAAGTTACAAACAGGATGACATCATATCCATTGTATAACCAGACAGAATTAAGGTGTTGACGCACATTTCACATTGATGATTAACGTAAAGATTTGACAGTCTACGATAATCTTTTACTGTATTATGTGTGTATTCTAGCAGCACGTTTGCACCACTGATTCATTGTTAAACTTTTCATGTTTCTTAGGTAACCGAACATAAGGCTTAGTATTCTTAGCGTTAAAATATCATATGGATTAATAGGTAATCACTATTGCTCCTAAGAAAAGATTGATCAATGAGATAATCAGACTTGAACCCATCATTAAGACCACTCTTCTTTGGTAATGTGCACGTAGTAAAGAAAATGTTTGTAACAGACATTATTTTTTTTTGTTTACTTTTAATTCTTGAATAACTTTTTTTGAGATTCACTAAGCTTCCTTACCCTAAACACTAATTTTAGAGCTAAAAAAATAAACAACTTAGTTGCGTTTCGGATGTTTTCTTACTACGAATAGCGAATCTAAAAAAATATTATCCGAGTGTTGCCTCCTTTTTTGTGTTCGGGATATGTTTAATAAGAAAACCGCGAAAGAGATTCTATATAGTACACATGCAATGGCAACGTTTAATGATAGCTCAAATTTTCAACCATGAGAGGCAATAAACAAAATGTACCGCTCTCACCCAATATATGGTTCGCAAACATGTTCTGTGAATGTGTCCTTCGAGTGTAAAATAAGAGTGCATAATATAATTCGTCATTCTATATGAATAATCAGCACACACTAGCTCAAATCCTCTAATCTATTTTGATCCATCTTTCTTCAACCTAAAGCCAAGTCGTCGTAAAGAAAGCTTTCTACTTTGTTTTTTTCATTTCGTATATACCGAGCAATGTATTTTCATAAAACAAGCATGGAATCCTAGTGGAAATTAAAGGTTGTTGGAAACACCAAAGAAATGAGTCATCAACTCTCTTTTGTAATGAAAAGGGGCAAAGAAAGCATGTATATGTAATTCATGAGCTGTATATGGAATAATCGAATACAATCTTCTTCCACGGAAAGTATCTATAATGGATCAGAAAGATACAAACAGCAAGAAAGACAAAAAGAAGGTTGGTTTCAATGAAATCATCTATCACTCCAATTGCTACATGAAACATACGAAATACACGTAGACAAGCACTGATTAAACCTCTTGCACCTTTCCACAGGTTTTTCCAAAGACTGTGTCAAAAAGCCTAGAACTATAGCTCACAACGCGTAATGATACAAGTGAGTTCAATAAAAAGAACAAAATACAAGCCATTCTCTTTCTCTCTCTTGTATTGTTCGAATCGAAGCAAAAAAATCAGAGCCTTAAAAAAAAAGGAGTAACTTACAAAGCGCAAATGTACCTGGAAAGAGCGTGTTCGCGTGAGCGAGTTTATCAGTTTGGACTTATAGAATTGCTTTTTTTTTATGTCTTTTTATATCTTTTTATATCTTTTTATATCTTTTTTGTCTTTTTATATCATTTCTTTTATCTTTGAGATCACTCGTCTCCAAGATTTGCTTGCAAATCAAAACAATCAGTTGTATTCACGGGTAGATGAGCTTTCAACATCTCGAGTCGTACTTAACAATCAGGAGCAAGTAAGAAACACAAAGACAAAAAAAAATAAAAAATAAAAAAAAGAAATTCCAAGTAACCTCTAGATTGTCTCTTACAGATGTGCGTAGTTTTATGAGTAAAAAACAATAATATTTACTCTACACCATTATACGGGAAATTTACAAACATCCAAATTGTTCCAGAAGCCTTTCTGCGTTTTCAAGGAGCAAATAATTTTAAAAATTCATGTCTTTTATCGTCGTCATCGTCGTTTGTCGTAGAAATCTTGCTGGGTTTTGAACGAAAGTGTTACTAATTGTTACTAAGTTTAGTGTTTATAATGATTTTTCGTGATCACTGTGCTGCAGGTCTTTTTGACTCGGCATTTGTTTAAAGGTGTTTCACATTAGATCATCATTATTGTAATCATCATCAGCATCAACAATGAAGACGGTCCTAAAGTAACTTTCTAACTTTTGTTTTTCAAAAATATTTTTTTGATGTGTATACATTCTGGTATATATGTATACATATATATATATATATAAATATACACACATATATGCAAAGGCTTTTGCTCATATATTTCAACTCCGGATCCATAAATACCTCCCCTAGAAGAAAAGAAAAACCAAACTAAAATGGCCAAGTCAAAGTCAGAGGGCTCTTCTGCTGGTACTTCCACCCAACAAGTTTTAACTGCCATTATCACCAATGGTGTGATTTTTGCAGTGTTTGTGTCTATTTTCCTATTACTACGTTTGAACAAGAAATTCAAAAGAATCTATGCACCTAAATCCTCTTTCAATTTGATCAACGACGAAAAAAAACCAGACCCATTACCAACAGGTTTATGGCAATGGTTTCTCCCATTATTGAAAAAATCAGACAATTTTGTTTTGCAACAAGCAGGGATCGATGGGTATTTTTTCCTTAGATACTTGTTTATCATCTCGATGTACTGTTTGTTTTCAATGTGTTACATGTTCCCGATTTTGTTTCCAGTGAACGCTGCAAACGGTCACAGATTAAAGGGTTTGGATCAACTGGCCTATTCAGATGTCAAACACAGTTCAAGATACTATGCTCACACGTTTCTGTCTTGGATTTTCTTTTGGGGGTTCTTGTTTGTTGTTTACAGAGAATTGTATTTTTACACTTCAATGAGACAAGCAATTTTGTCTTCCCCAAGATATGCTAAAAAATTAAGTAGTAGAACCGTGTTGTTTCAAACGGTTCCTCAAGATTACTTGATGGAAAACGATTTCAACAAGTTGATTGTTGGTGCGAAAAAAATCTGGATTGCAAGAGCTGATCCAGAATTGGTTAACAAAGTTAATGAGAGACAAAAAATGGCTATGAAATTAGAAGGAACATTGACCTCTTTCATCACTTCTACTGTGAAAAAAATTAACAAGAAAAAATTGAACGAAAACGGAACTCATTCGATTTCAAACAATATCATGGCTTACAACAAAAAGGCTCCTCAACACAGACTGAAATTTTTGATTGGGGAAAAAGTCGATACCATTGAATACTTGAAAGCAGAATTGCCTAAAATTGACGAAGAAGTCAAAGTTCTGCAATCCAAACACGACGAAGCCAAACCTTGGAACTCCGTTTACGTGGAATTCGAAAGTCAGTATCAAGCACAAATGGCATACCAGAGCATTCCTCACTCGCATGCTTTAAGACTAAACCCAATCTACATTGGTATTGAACCAAACGACATTGTGTGGTTTAACATGAGAATGTTTTGGTGGGAAAGATTGGGAAGAAAAACAGGGGCCGCCGCTGCCATCGTTGCCCTAGTCATCTTGTGGGCATTCCCGGTTGCTTTTGTCGGGATGGTTTCCAACGTTACATACTTGACTGAAAAGTTGAAATGGTTGAGATGGATCGATAATATGCCTAAACCGTTGTTAGGTATCATCACTTCTTTGGCTCCAACAGTTGCATTGGCCATTTTGATGAGTTTGTTGCCTATTTTCATTAGAAAGATGGCCGTTACAGCTGGTTCTCCATCTGCTCCGTACATCGAATACTTTACTCAACAATCGTACTTTGCTTTCCAAGTGATTCAAGTTTTCCTTATCACAACTTTGGCTTCTTCAGCAACATCAACAGTTACGGAAATTGTCAAAGAACCTACAAAGGCTATGTCGCTTTTGGCTTCCAACTTGCCAAAATCAAGTAATTTCTTTATTTCTTACACCATTTTGCAAGGTTTCTCCATTGCCGGGGGTGCTTTGGCCCAATTGGTTCCATTGATTTTGTTTTACGTGTTGGGTTACTTTTTGGACAAAACAGCAAGAAAAAAATACACAAGATTCAGCAATTTGAGCTCCATGAGCTGGGGGACCACTTTCCCAGTGTACACCAATTTGGCAGTCATCATTTTTTCTTATGCTGTGATTTCGCCAATCATCTTGCTTTTCGGATTTGTTGGGTTTTTGCTATTGTACATTGCCTACTTGTACAGTTTGACTTATGTTTGCCAAGAATCTCCAGACGGAAGAGGGATGTATTACCCAAGAGCTTTGTTTCAAACTTTGGTTGGGGTCTACATCGGCCAAGTTTGTTTGCTTGGGTTGTTTGTTGTTGGTAAAGGTTGGGGTCCAATTGTTTTGGAAGTTGTTTGTATATGCGTTACCGTTTTCATCCACACGAACTTGTCTGCTGCTTTTGACAAATTAAACACCGTGCTTCCTGTTGATTGCATGAAACCATTGGACGGGAAATCAAACACACCGTCCTTTGTCAACATCTACAACAACCACAAGAGCCATAGAAATGGTGTTGTTTCTACCGGTGACGACAACTCGCTTTCAATGGAGCGCGACGATATCAAAGAGCTGCCAAAATTCCAAGTGAAAAAATACCAACCAAGACTCAACTCATACGGTGGCAAAGACCAGCAAACCTCTGTTTTGACCGACTACACATTTGAAGTCCAACAACAAAGCACCCACGGTCTTCCATTCAATGACAACGAAAACAACATTGTTTCTGTGCCATTGTTGGCTGACGGCGACACTGATCCTATGCCTCCTGCTCCAGCTTGGAAAAGATTTTTTTACCCACACGTCTATGCCGGTTACAAAGCCGTCAAATCCAAGCTACCAAACATTTATCAACTGAAAGAACCAAACGAAATCGCTGATACAAAACATGCTTACGACTTGCCAGCTGTTGCTGAACAGTGTCCTATCATTTGGATTCCAAAAGATCCGTACGGGTTCAGTACCGTGTTTATCGAAGAGTTGGCCAAATGCAAAATCCAAGCTTCCGATGACGGTGCCTTTGTCAATGAACAAGGTAAATTGGTTTGGGAGACTGACAGTGTTCCTCCGGATTCAGACGATTACATCGAACCTGAAGCCCAAGACTCAGATATGAAACACGACAGTTTGGATATTGATAGCACTGGAGAAAACACCAGCGCCGACAAAGCCAATCCTTTTGTTTAGGTTTTCCTTTTTTTTTCTGAAAAAAATAAATAAATAACGGAAAAGAGCTGAGTAGCCTAATTCAATTACTACTTTATTTCCCCTTTTCCCTTTGCTCTTCCCCCTTTCTAATTTCTAATTTCTAATCCCATGTATATCCATATATATGCCTTGTACTATATAATATGATTTAAACCATTGCTCTTTGCTTTTTGCGCTTGTAGTTTTGATGCATTACTTAAAATATCATACTTCTAGCTTGATCGTCACAAAGATTAACGCGTAAAATAATAGCACTGTACACGAAATTTATGAGCGAAACAAAACAAAAATGAAAACAAAACAAAACAGGTTTCAAAAAAAAATTTTTTTTTTTTTTTTTTTTTTTGTGTTGTAACACAGATCGAGAGTAAACAAACAAATTTTAAACAAAACAAGTGTGAACCTCATTTCTTGTTTAACTAATCAGAACGGTTAGCTTGCATTTTTTTTAGCAAATCTGTATCTCTTCTTGAATTTCCCAGCGTTGGTCTTTCTTGAATGCAAGTGCTACATTCAATATATGGCCAAAACTGTTAGAAAAAACTCAAACAACAATCAAATACATACGCACACATAATGAGGGAAGTTGTTAGTATTAATGTAGGGCAAGCAGGTTGCCAAATTGGTAATGCCTGCTGGGAGTTGTACTCTTTGGAGCACGGAATTGGCCCAGATGGGTACTTGCAGGAAGGCCTGAAAAAACCAAAAGGCGGAGAAGAAGGGTTCAGCACTTTTTTCCACGAAACCGGGAGTGGCAAATACGTTCCAAGAGCTCTTTATGTTGATTTGGAGCCACAAGTCATCAACGAGGTGAGAACCGGGAAATACAAGGACTTGTTTCATCCCGAACAACTGATCAACGGGAACGAAGATGCAGCAAATAATTATGCTAGAGGGCACTACACCGTTGGGAGGGAAATTTTGGACGATGTTATGGATAGAGTTAGAAAAATCACTGATCAGTGTGACGGTTTGCAAGGTTTTCTTTTCACGCATTCGCTAGGGGGTGGTACTGGTTCCGGTTTGGGGGCTTTGTTGTTGGAGCATTTGTCCAACGAATATGGTTCCAAAAAGGCCAAACTGGAATTTGCCGTTTATCCTGCACCTCAGGTTTCCACTTCTGTTGTTGAACCTTATAACACAGTTTTATCTACACATAGCACATTGACGCATTCTGATTGTACTTTTATGGTTGATAACGAAGCCATTTATGACATGTGCAAAAGAAATTTGAACATTCCAAGACCAAATTTCAACAATTTGAACAATTTGATTGCCCAAGTTGTTTCTTCGGTCACTGCATCTTTGAGATTTGATGGTTCCTTAAACGTTGATTTGAACGAATTCCAAACTAATTTGGTTCCATACCCAAGAATCCATTTCCCATTGGCTTCATATGCACCAATATTATCTAAAGAAAGAGCATTCCACGAATCCAACAGCGTGCAAGAAATCACCAATGCATGTTTTGAACCAGGCAACCAAATGGTTAAATGTGATCCAAGAAACGGGAAATATATGGCAACGTGTCTTTTGTACAGAGGGGACGTTGTGACAAGAGATGTTCAAAATGCCGTTTCTTTAGTGAAAAATAAGCCAACAGTGCAATTGGTTGACTGGTGTCCAACAGGTTTTAAAATTGGGATTTGTTATCAACCACCAACTGCTCCACCTGAATCGCAATTGGCTCCTGTGAAAAGAGCTGTTTGCATGTTGAGTAATACCACTGCTATTGCTGAAGCATGGAAAAGAATTGATAAAAAATTTGATTTGATGTATAACAAGAGAGCCTTTGTGCATTGGTACGTGGGAGAAGGTATGGAAGAAGGTGAGTTTGGAGAAGCAAGAGAAGATTTGGCCGCATTGGAAAGAGATTATTACGAAGTTGGGAAAGATGTTTATGGAGACGAAGACGAAGAACCAGAGCTTGCTGATTTTTGATTAATGTAGGAGAGAAAATAAGCTTAATTATGCCCAAATGTTTAATATCTCAATAAGCTTTTTTTTTTTTTTTCCCCCCTTTCCTCCCCTTTCCCCGAAATTGTAAAGTTTTGCATTTTCAAACCATTGTGTAAATTATTTAATTTTTGTAACCAGTCATCCCGTACATGTATTTGTGTGTGTAGGCTTACCTGGTTCATCCGTATATCGATGTTAGTGTAGTTTTTAATGATTTTTATCGTTGTAGTGGTGAATTTATGCTTCACGTTTCCTTCACGCCGTTCATTTTTTTTTCGAACGTTTACTTTGATGTTTTCCAAGAGTTAAGAATCAAAAGAGGGACAAAAGCGGCACAAAAATATGCTTGGAGTATTTAGTCCGACAGACCTAGCAATAAAGTTACAAAGGAAAATTAAATTTAAATTTTGCCGAGCCAAAGGTGCAAAAGGTTAAAAAACAAACAAACAAAAAAACAGGGAATCATATCTTAAGCACAACGAAAACGCTGCCTCTTGATTTTTAAAGATTTTCGTATTAGTAAGCACGTCTGCCATGATTTGAAGAACTAATGATCATAATATTTGACACTCAACACCACCGCATGTGTGTTACTCAAACTCTTCACTGCTGGTTCTCGCCCCACCTGTTGATAGCTTTATCATTTTTGCCCGTGTTTGTTCAGTGTTGCTATCAGTTCTCCAATCCTGGGAGCAAACTTATATCCGTGAATATACAACAAACTCATTCTAGAATCATTTGTATCTTATTTCTCCGAGCAGACTCTTACGCTTACACCTTATTCTCATTTGTTTGAAACCCTCAAGGCATGGCGTATTTCGATGCACGACACACAGAGATAAATATCTTCATAGTGCCCTTTTCACTTTTGTTTTTTTTTTGTCTTTGCTCACCAGAAAAAAAGCATTGTTTAAACTTTCTTGTCACTTCTTATCTCCACTGCGTTTCTTCTGTTTGATTCTTCATTTTCTTCTTCTTTTTTACCCTCTCTCTGTTCCTCCAAATTCCTTCTTTAACGCGGGTGTCATTAAATATTTTCGCCAAAAAACGGTCTGGTGGATTTACGAAAAGGTCAAATGCAACCTAGATGAGCAGATAAATGAATTGAAGTAAGGAACAACAAACCTGATATTTAAATCAGGAAATTATATCTTGAAATCAAACTATGTCGAGTAGCATTATTTGAATAAATTATATATACTCTTATTTTTTTTTTCACGCTGTATTTAAACTCCAGTTTCATCTTTTAAAGTTTGGATATGCCCCTTTCAACTCTGAGTGTTATTTTAGCAGAAAGGTTTTTCACTTTGACAGAAAGGGTTTTCACTTTGACAGAAAAAAAAAACAAACGCAGACCTAATCATCACCAAAAAAGAAAGAAACACTTTTGAGTAATGTCAAACAGTCAGAACAACAACCCATTAGGGAGCATTGTTGGATTGGGAAAATCCAACCACGTCTTCTCCAACTGGGCCAAAATTTACTCAAACAAACCACAGCTATACTTCCAGCCTACCTCTATTGACGAAGTTGTTTCGATCGTCAAAGAGTGCAACAAACAGGGCAAAACATTGACGGTTGTTGGAAGCGGACATTCTCCAAGCGACATGTGTGTTTCTGAAAACTGGTTGTTGAATTTGGACCACTTGGACAAGATTTTGTCTTTTAAAGATCACGGAACATATGCCGATGTTGAAGTCGAGGCAGGGATCAGAGTGTACAAGTTGAATGAAATCTTGGATCAAAGGGGGTATTCTATTCAAAATTTGGGTTCTATTTCCGAGCAAAGTGTTGCAGGGATCATTTCTACAGGGACTCATGGGTCTTCACCCTTTCATGGTCTTGTTTCCTCTCAGTATGTCAATTTGACCATTATCAATGGGTCTGGAGAATTGCAATTTTTAGATAGTGATCATGAACCTGAAATTTTCAAAAGTGCATTGTTGTCTTTGGGGAAAATAGGGATTATTGTAAAAGCCACCATTAGAACCATTCCACAATACAGAATCAAATCTCAACAAGAAGTTATCAATTTTGAAACTTTGCTTGACAAATGGGATGAAATCTGGACAAGTTGCGAATTCATCAGATGTTGGTGGTATCCGTACACAAGAAAATGTATTCTTTGGAGAGGTTGGAAAACTGAGGAGCCTTTGGAACCTGCTAAAACACAGTCTTGGTGGGGCACAACTATTGGAAGGTTTACATATGAAGCTTTGTTATGGATCTCTACCAAAATATATCCTGCATTGACTCCTAGAGTTGAAAAATTTGTTTTTTCTAGACAATACGGTGAGGTGGAAACATATGGACACGATGATGTAGTTGTTCAAACATCTATTGATGGGTTGAACATGGATTGTTTGTTTTCACAATTTGTTGATGAATGGGGATGCCCATTGAAAAATGGACTTGAAGTTTTGAAAAAACTTGATAAGTCTATCACAGAAGCTGCCAAAAATAACGAATTTTTTGTTCACGTTCCGGTCGAAGTTAGATGTTCCAACACGACTTTGCCTTCTAAACATTTAGACTACTCCAAAAGAACACCACTAAGTGCAGGTCCGGTATATGGGAATTTGTTGAGACCTTATTTGGATCCAACTCCAAAGGACTTGAAATACACCGCATCAAATGTTTCAAACGATCAGTTGACACTTTATATCAATGCCACAATTTACAGACCATTTGGGTTTAACACTCCAATCTACAATTGGTTTACTTGCTTTGAAAAGATTTTGACTCCAGCAGGAGGAAAACCTCATTGGGCAAAAAATTTCATCGGTGATGTCTCTATGTTACCATCAAATGTTGAACCAAAGAAGTCGTACAAAGATTACGAAATGAGAGGGATGGCGTCATTGATGCATGAATGGTATGGCGAAGACTTGTTAAAATGGAAAAAAATTAGAGAACAACAAGATCCAAACGGTGTTTTCTTAGCAAACAAAGATTGGTGTTTGAGAAATGGGTTGATTTGATTACTGCTTATCGTTTTTAACATATTTCCGCATATAAAAGTAGAAAAATAACACACATACACTTGGTGATTTACATTTGATATAAATTGTTTAGAAAAATTTGGACAAAAAAAAAAAACCAAACTTTGTAATATTGCATTAATAAAAATTAAAAAAAAAAGAATGGTTCCTAGCAGGATCGAACTGCTGATCCCCGCGTTATTAGCACGATGCCTTAACCAACTGGGCCAAGGAACCAATTTCTGAAGAAACTAAATTCTAAGTGTGTGATGAGCAACAAAACTAACGTTTCCTAACTTTTCTTAATAAAAAGTAAGCGTTTTGGCACTAAAGTTGATATATTGGAATTTGCAAGTAATTGGACCATAGAATCTGTTCATAATAGTATACACTTGAGAGCGCCAACTTTAGTCTTTTCTTTTCTTTGTTTCCATTTTTCAAGAGAGGGCGAGGTTTTACTATATTTCCTTATATTATACGCCATATACCAGACCTTCATCCACAAAAATTCCTCGAATGTTCGGTAATTCTTTTTGAGTGGATATTCTCTTTCAGTCTATTTTTAGAGCTTGCAATGAAAATAACGGCTTTACAGTTGAAAACTGATACCGGGCATCAACCCGCCCGCCCACTATTTTACTCCATCAAGTATATTCTGTTTATTGCACCGATACATGAAGACTTGAAACATTGAAGTCTTGGTTTCTTTATTATAGCCCGATATACTTTAGAAGTTTTTTTTTATTCGTTAACTTTGTTAATTTCTTTCAAGAGGTTTTAACGGTTTTGAACTTACGAAATTCATCCATCTTCGGTTTTTTCGTTTTTATTATAATTTTAGGTCACGTCTCGTTTAACTCACTCACCATACGTAACACTTGGTCGTTTAGCCAAACTAAACAAAACAACACGAAATTGAAATCGTGTAAACGAGAAAGAAAAAAAAAAAACGAAAAATCCGTAAAAATATTTTTTCTTCTTTTTTTTTGCTACACGTTTTTCTCAGTATTAAACCGTCAAGAATGGTTGTGTTGCTTGACCTTTGAAAATAACAAAAAACAAAACAATACATTCACTTTTGTAGGCTCTTTTGTTTTTGATCTTCTTTGATGACGATGATGATGATGATGATGACGATTATAGTGGTCGTATGTATCATGTGTTCATGTATTTTTATCTCAGTTCGAACAGGAAGCTCGATACTCGACATTATTTGTGGAAAAGAAATACGACCTGATTTAATCAAATTTCTTTAGTGCTGCATTAATTATGTACTTGTTGTCGAGAGTTTTTCTTATTTAGTATTTGGTATTGAAAATATTCATATACTCATATACTCATATATATGTGTGTATATATATATATATATATATACATATATAAGGCTGAATGGTTTGTCAATTGAATCTTTAGCCAGATTTGCAACTCATAAAGTTGTTTTTTCTTGACGTTGTAATTTACTAAAAAAATAAAGAAAACAAACACCAAGTCATCAACACACATACACACACAGAGCTATGACTGAACACAAAAAAGCCAAAACCGAAACTTATTCGTCGACCTTGCCTAGACCAAGTAATGTTGGGATCAAGGGGATCCAAATCTATGTTCCTTCCCAATGTGTTTCTCAAGAAGAATTGGAAAAATATGATGGGGTTTCTCAGGGGAAATACACAATTGGATTGGGTCAAACCAAAATGGGGTTTGTCAACGATACCGAGGACATTTACAGTATGAGTTTGACTGTGTTGAGTCAGTTGATTGCCAATTACAACATTGACCCTAACCAGATCGGAAGATTGGATGTCGGGACTGAAACGTTGATTGACAAATCGAAATCTGTGAAATCTGTTTTGACCCAATTGTTTCCAGACAACAAAGACACCGAGGGGATTGATTCTGTTAATGCTTGTTACGGGGGTACCAACTCTTTGTTCAATGCTTTGAACTGGATTGAATCACCAAATTGGGATGGTAGAGATGCAATTGTTGTTTGTGGGGACATTGCTATTTATGAAAAGGGGGCTGCCAGACCTACTGGTGGTGCCGGGACCGTTGCCATGTGGATTGGTCCAGATGCTCCAATTGTTTTTGATCATGTTAGAGGTAATTACATGGATAACGTGTATGATTTTTACAAACCAGATTTCACCAGTGAATATCCTGTTGTTGATGGTCATTTCAGTTTGAGTTGTTATGTTAAAGCATTGGATTATTCTTACAAGTCTTATTCCAAAAAAGCCATCAAAGCCGGATTGGTTTCAAATGGTGCTGCTGTTGGAGATGAAGCTTGTGGTGTTTTACAAGCTTTTGATTACAACTGTTTCCATGTTCCTACATGCAAATTGGTTGCTAAATCTTATGGGAGATTATTATACAACGATTTCAGATACAATCCATCTATTTTCCCAGAAGTTGATTCCAAATTGGCTGAAGAAGATTACGAACAAAGTTTGTTTAATAAAGCAATTGAAAAACAATTTGTGACTTTATCTAAAAAATGGTTTAAAGAAAGAGTTGAACCATCATTAAAAGGTCCAACAAACATTGGGAACATGTACACAGGGTCTGTTTTTTCCAGTTTATGTTCTTTATTGACATATGTTGGAAATGAAGATTTGCAAAATAAAAGAATTGGGATGTTTTCTTATGGGTCTGGTTTGGCTGCTTCTTTATATTCTTGTAAAATTAGAGGTGATTTAACCAAAATCATTGATATTTTGCAATTGGATGATAAATTGTTTGGTCCTCAAAGACAAATTGCAACTCCAAAAGAATACGAAGATGCAATCAAATTGAGAGAATCTTTGCATCATCACCCTCAAAACTATAAACCTTCAGGATCCATTGACCATTTGAGATCTGGTACCTACTATTTGACCGGAATTGATGACAAATTCAGAAGATCTTATGCCATCAAGGAATGATTGAGAAAATTGAATTATACGTTATTATCATTTTTTTTTTTTGAAAAAATTATCTAATAATAATGTTTTTCTCTTCAATAAATTATTCAGTAAATTATTCAATAAATTATTCAAAAATCATCCAAGTATATATTTTTAGAGTCTCTATCTCAATTATATTCTTTATTCTTTCTACTTGCGTAAAATGGTTCTCTATTGATAATGGCTCTGGTCGAACTTTACTTTCGGACTAACTTTATCCCTTGAAACAACCAAATAGTTCGGCATATTGTACTGTCGGTCTTCGGTATAGTGGTTGGGTTTGAGCAAGCAACTTCTTCTGGTGGTCACTTAAAATGGCCAATTAAAATAACAACCAAGCACCTGAGCAGGGTAAAACACCTCTTGGGTTCCCCCCCACTTATTTTTGCCCCACTGATTTGTTTTAATTATTGCTTGGGTTTTTAATACCAATTTCTTTTGCCAACTCCAAAGACCTAGAGAGGAGAGAAAAGGATAACAAATAAAACAAAATAATATAACATAAAATAAAATAAACAGGGAAGGTTATAGCAAAGTATGTACCTAGAAACCGGCGTAGTTGATATGGTAGAATTCTGCAAAAAATTTACATTATCAAAAAAAAAAAAAGGAAAATAATACACGAGCCAGTACCAAAATCTAGTGAAACAATGCAGAGACAATATCCACTTGAATAACAGTTTTTTGTAAGTGAACATACCGAGACCCGTAACCCAAAGAAAAAAAAAAAAAAGAAACGTTTGAATGAAACAAGCGAAACAATAATGGAGTTAAAAAAAAACAATAATCAATACGCAATGATCTGCATGATATAGCAAGGTACAGTGTATGGGTGTTAACGTGCTTTGACCTACCCCTTCCATAACCAGCCCACACACCACATACAACATTTATATAGGTGTACTATTTTTTCGCACTATTGATCATTCAAATAAACAATTTTATTCATTTCAGTTTTTTATACCGCAACGTATTTTCTTGATTGGTAAATCCCTCACTTTGCAGATGCTCTACAAAGGCTCTACAGAGGTTCTACACAGTGACTATCAGAACTTAATCTCCATAAGTTAATAATACGCGGACGACAGTTAATATGCGGGAAGACTATCTAAAGACAATTGGTACTTTACTGCCTTTTTTCTGTCACGGAGTGAGAGGGAGTTACTGAATGAGTAATCGCTTATTCTTTACTTTTTTTTTGTATTTCAAAGTTTAACAGAATTTATTGGCCAATCAATGAGCGAGAATACTGCTCCTTGTTTCGTTGATAGTTATATAGGTCAATATATATGATTGATGCGTTCAACTGTATATACTCCAGATGTGTTAAGTGATTTACTTTTTTGATTTAATTGGAGACTTTGATTTCAGTTGTATATAATAACTATACATCAACAGAGTGGAAAGATACTGATAAGAATAGGAGTATACAGGAAACGACACGTTAAAAGAAGAAAAGATATAGACCAACAAGATATATTTGTATTTTATTTTTGTTACTCACCAAGAAAAGGTAAAATACAAAAAAGAACACTTACTCAAAAAACCATAACGCATTTTAAACTAAAAGTTTAAAGTTCTTTTTTAGGTGATCTATATACAGACTGCAATAATACACAAGATGCAGTTTAGAAATTTCAAGTTTTGCTCAAAAAGCTATACAACAACTTCCACATCCACAGCAACTGCACATGTAAATGTGGCTACAGGAAGTAAATCCACTAATACCACCACAGGATGTAATACAGGGAGTAGTACCACAAGTACAGCCTCAAGACATTTGATTGATAATAAAAGCGATTTTTTTGAAAGTAACACAACCACAAAAAAAACAAATAACTCTTTTAATAATACCAGACAAAATAAAAATCCATATGGTAGAAGAAACAATTCAAATAACAAGAAAAATAATAATTTGATAAGTTTCACATCAAATTTGCATCCTAGTGCTCATCAAGTCTTGAACCCAAGTATAAGATCAAATTCATATCAATCAGTTAAAAGATGTCCTGCATTTCATAGAAGTTTTAGATTCGGTAGAGGAAGACATAGAAATTTTAGAAATAATTTTTATAGCAATTACAACTACAAATACTGCTATGAAGATACTCAAGATAATGGAAATAATAATAAAAACACAAATAATAAAACTAGCAATGCTTATAATAATAACAGATCCACTTATAGTGCCAATTCATCAAGCAGTTTCCGAGGTTTAAATGCAGTAGGGGCTAATATCAACTATAAAAATATAGATCAACAATTGGATATCAACAATTACAATTGCAAAATAATACACAGAAGAAATTCTATAGATATCATGAATGATATTGCACAGAATACGTGTGGACTAAATACCAAGCTTGATTCAAGCATAGGAAATAGAATGAACAATGCAAGTGAGTTGATTAGTGGAAATAATACTGATACCACCACCACGGCCACCACCACCACTACCCCTGGAAACAGTCTTAAGTCAACACGAATGGGTGTGTCAAATTCTCAATTAACAAGCACTAGCTCTCTATTTCCAATGACTTTGTCTGAGTCCAGTACAGCAAATTCTGTTGATGTAAATCAACAAAGGATCCCTAACACAGATAATAAACCAAAATTTAGACCAAGAAGTCAATCTATTAATACCGGAAGCATTGCATATAACATCAACACCAAACAAAAACACTTGCCCATTCTATCACAACATAATCATGAATTGTTAAATGTTGATCCAAACGTTTATTTAGGACATTTTTTGAACAACAATTTTTCATTAAATGCCAGCAAAAGATATTTGAGTACAATGGGTCGGAAAGATGGAATTGTCAAATCTTATGATAATGAATTTTTGCTGAAAAACAAAACTGCAGATGAACCTCATATCATCAACATTATAGACTCTGGTGATTTGGTTTCTCAACAAAAAAAACAACCATCAAACCCTGTGCTAGATCACCAAGTTCCAAATACATCAAAAACGTCTCCATGGCCATTGGATACGGACGATACTTTGAACAAGGAAAAATTTCTTGATCAAAACATCAAAGAGATCGATTTGTGTTTTACCGAGGGCAAATTCAATAAAATCAATTCCTTATATATGGCTTTGAAAAGAAACGATATTGTGCCACCGTTGCCGGTTTTCGAAAAAATTATTGCTTCCCTTTGCCTTCGTGATTTGGATTCACAGAACCTAGACGAAAGAATGTTCAACTTGTTGAACTGTTACCAAGATTTGATCAACTCAAAAAAATACCATCCTTCATCTATGATTTATGATCACGTCATTGCCACTTTGCTGGAAGGCTCCATTGCAGCCAAGAAATTGAACAATTACAACGGAATGGATTTTTTCAAAATCGCTATCGAATTGTTCAAAACGGTCCAAAAACAGTCTTTGAGCAACCCATCACAAACTTTGCTAACCAACCTTTTGGTTTCCGTCAACTTGTACCCGGGATACATTTCTTTCAACGAGTTGTACGCTAAAGTCGCCCCACTGGTTTCTTCAAAAGATCATCTTTATTACATCACTTTGTTGAAATACTGCAGAGATCCAGCCATCATTGATTCTTTAATTGATGAGTACAACAATTTCAATCTCAACTCATCTGCAACATCTTCAGATGATTCGAACAAATACAAAGTTTTGAGCATTGCCATTGAAAGTTTGATGAAAACAAACAATTTGACAAAAGCTTCCAAAATTTTGGACGAAACAATCATGGAAATCAAAAATTTGAACGGACAATCAGCCAACATTCAACTTTTACTTTCGAAATACTTGATTTCGTTGAGTGCTTCAAAAGATAATTACAAAAAAGCCTACAAAATGTGGTACAAGTTTTCCAAATTGTCCTGGATCCCACCGTTCACCTATGATTTTTACCTACAATTCTTATCAAACGTTTTGAATAACAACGATTGGGATTTGGCTTGCAGATTGTATTACTACATGTACACAACAACAAATGAGGCTTCTGAATATCAATCTGATTCGACTTTGAAAAACGCAGAATCTAAAACAGGAAACACTTTTGCTGGCTCTTTTGCTTTGACTTCCAACTCTTTTAAGAAAACTTCACAAATGATGGAAGACGAAATGGTTGATGTTTTGTTGCATCCTTCCAACGTTGACTCGCTGCACTCTCATTTTTTGAATATGGCATTGAAAAAGAAATCATCCAAATTGATCTTGACCATTTTAGAAGAATCAATGTTGAAAAATTACAAATTCGATTTACCACTATACAACAAAATTTTTGAGCATTTGAAAAATTACTCGAAAACACATCAAGATTATCTAATGAGATTTGTTGAGTGCCATGGGAGTTTGTTGGAATCAACGTCAAACTATGAGAAATTTGAATTTTTAAACTCAATTGTTAAAAACTATCAAAATCAAACGCTATTGAATGACATTTCAAAAATGAAATTTTTTATGAAATATTGTCAAAACTTTAAAGTCATTAACAACTTCAACTATACTGGATTGATTGCGATCTTTGAAAATAGTTGGAAATCTCCTCAAAGCATTATGTTATCGAGTTACAATTTGGAATTGCACGCCTACATTGTGTCAGAGTTTTACAATTTGGACTATCATTTTGAGAATCCAGCAATGATGGCCCAGATTAACAGTAGCAACAAGGTTTTGGCCCAATTCAAAGAAGACGCTACCAACAAATTCAAAAGATTGATTATCAATTACAAAAGACTTAACTTGGACCCTTCTGCTTTGAGCGAAAGGGTTGTTCATTTGGCAACGAGAATTTTGGATATTCCTGAGGTTGATGCCTCAGATTTTGTTCTTCGCGGTGATTGGGACAAGACATACCCTGTTCATTTGGGTTCCAAAATAAGAAATGCCACTAAGCAAGGTTTGAAAGATTACCAAGTGTTGCAAAGAAAAGGGTATTGTTTCGATTGGGACACTTATTATACCTTGATGACGAAAAATGTTATTGATGCCAACATTGTTACAAAATTGATCACAGAAGCACCAACGTTTCAGCAATTGCACGACTCGATGAATATCATGATTTCTTTGATCAACCCAGTCAACTTGAACAATTACGTTTTCCAGCATGAACTGTTCACTACAAAAATTCTGCCAAACTTGAATGACAAATCTTTGAGCAAGATTGTCAAAGTTGTTCCTGACTTGAACAAGTTTTTGGAAAATATTGATTTTGCTACGCATTTCAAACCGATCAAGCAACAAATTGATTTTGAAAACTTTATCTCTATGATTTACACAAGGTTGTTTCAAGAAAAACGTTATAACAAAATTTTGATTATGAACAAAAAAGTCCCTGTTTTGAATTTGTCGATTTTGCTTAAATGCTACTTGAGATTAGGGGACATTGCCCTTTTTGAAAAATACCTTGCCAAATGGGGCCAAAAGTTATCAACAAACGAGTTAAACGACATTAAAGCCGAGCACTTGGTCAACCAGGGGAAATCCGACGAAGCGTTGGAAATTTTGCAAAATTCCTCATCTTCTACTCCACACAAAACAAATGATTTAAAGACTTTTATTTATTTTGTGAAAGATTGTGTTTTGGGCAAAACTGAGTCACAGATGGTGTGCAAAATTGATTTTGCCATGGAAAACACTTTGCAACTAGCCAACGTGTTGAGCACCTGCAATTCTTTCCAGGAAATGAAAATCATTTATAATGAATTTTTGGGTAACAGCGAAGCTCGTGAATTTAAGGGGGCTCAAAATTTTGTCATTGTTTCCTTGGAAGCAAAACTTGAGATCTTAGACCAAATGTTGAACAATTTTGAGTCCGTGTTGCAGCTGCAGCCAGAATCGCCTGTTGTGCGGGAATCTGTATCGCACAAATTATCCAAATATTTTGCATTCAAAAATTTTCTTCAATTGCCACAAATTGGCGCTACGGAAATGATGAAAATCATGGACATTTGGAGCCATGTTTCGCCAAAAAATTTGGATTTTGTCTTTAATAATATCGCTGAGACATTGTACTATGACAAGTACTGTGATGAGATTATCATCAAAGGGGATTGTTTGTTATCTGCTGACACAGAAACATTACAGTCTGTTTTCGGAAAGCTTATTGAATTTTTCCAAGCAAGCAACCAGTCGGAGAAGGTTGGTAAAGTTGAAACCTTGCAAAAACTGCTTGAACATTGATTTAATATGTTGAACTTTATAGTTGCTATTTATAAACACAAACTTTTAATGACTTTTTATGCCTAATCTTTAAATTATTGTAGCCACAAAAATTAAAAAATTTCTATTCTTGTCTTTCAGAAAAAGTTCCTGGCAAATAATCCGATAAGTTTAACAATTACTATATTAATTTTTTATATATTTTCAGGTTTCCTGTAGCTTCCTTTTATTTGTTGATTGGAAATTTATTACTCACTCTATATGGACTTGTAGGTCAGTTGAATTCAGTTCACAAGGTCTAGAGACTCACGAGTAATAGCCAATTTCAACTGAGCAAGCATTTCTTTCTTGAGCGGATATCCTTCATCCTCAATTGCTTGCAACTGGTCCTTCTGTGCCATTGGTGCACAATTTCAAGTAATCTTTCAAAGCTGGTGCCAAAGGTGGGATATCCACGATTTTCCGCATTATCATTGGTTTCAACTCGAGACAGAATTGCTGGCATTTTTTGTTGTTACTTTTCGACAACAAGTTCAACAAGACCGTTGTTGTATTTGAGACATCAGACAATTTTGTTGGAAATTTTATGTCATGTAATTTTGTTTGTTGTGGCAGTTCTATAGTTTTAGTATTTGACTTTTTATCTTTGTTTTCTTGTTTATCGTTTGAAGTACTCAATTTTGTAAAATTTTTACTCATTTTTTGTAAAGTTTCTGAGTCAATCATTGCAAGTTTTGTACCAGTGGCAATACCAACTGCAAACGGTCTTGGTTTGATTCCCTTTACCACAAATCTTTTCTTTGTTGGGTCTACTGGATCTGGAAAAACGACTGCAGATGCAGTGGAAATGCTGTTTGAAACGTTTTTAATAAAGTCCACTGCTGCAATCATTTTTCTGTTGTTTTCTTTCACTTTTTTCCCAAATAGCGAGTCGTAACATCTCCACAATTTGATTTGTGTGAATTCTGCTTCAAGATCAGGTTCAAAACAACACCTCAAATATGCTGTGGATCTTTCTGGTTCGTTTAATTGCAATATCTCGTTAAAAAGTGCATCTGGCAAGATAGGTGGTTGTTCTGGTATTTTCGGTTGAACTCTTTGAATCAATTTCACTTGTTGCATGTTGTAATTTAGGTATTGCGGAGTGTTTTTGATTTTGAACGCCAATAGTTGTGGGAACACCGTTGTCAAAAGGGTGTATCTTTGTTCATTGGAAAACAAATTTTCAACAGGAGAGGCAAAATTTTGATGAACATATTGCTGCAAAAAATCCAAAACAGCAAGAAGAAGCTCGTCGTCGTTGGTGGATCTATCCAATAGAAAAGAAACAATTTTAGTTAAAAGCGGAGAGTCAATGACGGCGTAAGATGAACCTTTTTCTTTAATAGAAGGAATGATGTTTTTTGAAGTGGTGTTTGGATCATGGCCACTCAGTGTATTGACATTTAATTCATGAACAGTCTTGGAAGTAATTTTTTCAGTTACTCCATTAGTATTTATTCCCTTAGCGTTAACATTTAGTCCAGTCGTTTCATTTTCTTCACTCATGTTTATGGAGGTTGTTTTTGTTAGTGCATTCAATCTCGACAATGATCTTAATATAGAAATGATCAAATATTTGTCTTTAACCATTTTCAAGATTTCCACCAAACATCCATAAACCACTTGATCTTCTTCATTGTCTACTTCTGAATCTTGGAAATTTGTTGGTTGTAAGAATGAGGCAATTGCTTCGATCAAATCGATAGTATAATACTGAAACTCTTTAACAAATGTTCCGTTTGTATGAAAAAGTTGAGTATTGGCATTAGAGTCGTACAAATATTTTTTGGTAAAACTCAAATATTTGAAAATCATTTTTTTGAAAACGTTGCCGTTTAATTTGATCAAGTTGGTGATATGGTCCAAATCCTGGGCTAAATTTCTTAAAATAAGCAAACTTGTTAAAGAGCATTCCACAATAAATACATCTTTTGTGTTTAATGGTGTGGTGAAGTTGACATTGGTGATACTTTGCAAACTCATTTTGATAAGAATAGGATAAACTTGGGTGAAAACGGAGTTGGTGTTACCGCTGTTGCTTTCTGTATTATTACTATTACTACTATTGATAGTATTTTTACTCTTGTCAATTGCACTTATTGCACTTGTTGCACTTATTGCACTATTTGCACTATTTGCACTATTTGCACTCGATGTATTAATATTTGTTGCATTACTCAGTTGCAACAATTTCCGCAAACTCCACATCACATCCTCTTTTCCTACACTTTTCAAACCCATTACTATTCTATTCAATTCTCTTTCCAAAGGTCTTTTTCTTTTGTAACTTTTAACTTTTTTATTCAATATCTGTTGTTGTTGTTGGTTGTAGATCCCGTTGTTCTTATATCTTCCTTGAGCATTTTGTAACTCTGTATTAATACTTTGATAATCACTATTCAAAACAGTTTCAACATCCAATTTGTCGAAATTTGCCTTGTTGTACAATGGAATGTTGTTCAAGTTAATAATCGTATTTCTATTAATTACAATTGGCGATGACATCCCATTTTGTCCTACACTCTTGGTGATCTTCTTTGTGGCCACTGGTAACACAGACTTGAAATGGTTTTCCACTGGCTTAGTAGAAGATTCTGCTCCACCCACTTCTCCTGCCGTTTCTCCTGCTGCTCTACCTGCTGCTCCACCTACTTCTCCTGCTCCTGCTGCTTTTGTTGTTGGTTCTTCAATTTCTACTGGAATCTGTTGGTTTGATTCTGTCATTTTGACAATGATGATAAGCTACTTTATACTTGTGGTTTTTTCTCTCTTTTCT
>ERZ794936.371-NODE-371-length-22939-cov-33.205296_pt1 | contig 22939 bp, 16 predicted proteins | sample MGYA00511083_ERZ794936 | MGnify/ENA primary metagenome ERZ794936 (study PRJEB30137, sample SAMN04331409) | food metagenome | isolation source: Y2 must sample point D1 replicate A | place: Australia: South Australia | collected 2014 ... | reverse complement strand
AATGGTGCATTAAACAAATTGGATCATAATTTGTCACAGATAAAAAATAGGCTACTTGTTTATACAAGCAATGCCAGATTGTTTTATTCGAGAATGTCTATTATGAACAAAACAGTTTTCAATTCTTCCATTGTTTTTTCCTTGGTGTTAATATTGGTTTCAATTGTAAAATATAGAAGAAACAAAAAAATCAGGTCTCCATCACGAGTTTTGTCTTTGAGTCCAAGGTCTAAATACAACTTTTTTGAAGTGCTTAAAATGTTAGCTAGATTACTTTGACAATTGTTTTTTGTGCTGTTTAGATGGCACAGATATTGTTTTCAGCAATTGAATTATATAGGAATGATGATACTAAACGTGTACAGTAAATAATTTCAAGTTGCTCAATGATCAAAAACAAAAAAACAAAAAGACATAAAACCTTGTTATCTATGCTCTTTCATCATTAATACGGAATATTCTTTGTTTATTTTTTTTCTTAAAGTTTGAAAAGGTTGTATAAGAAGGTGGCTGCTACTGACATGTTACTTTAGTACTCAAAAAATAAACAAAAATATACAAGATGTTCAAAAAAGTAAAAGACTTTGTCAACAAGGTTATACGTTGGTAAATATGATGTTAAAGACGTACAACAAAATTGCTTCAACTTTTAATTGAATTAATTTTGTTGAGCTATTAGCTCTAACGATATGTTTCCAAGAATTCCTATTCAAAAGGTTATGCGTTTCTGAAACTTTTGTGCACTGCTCACCAGCGTCAAGTCTTGCTTTTTTAAAGAAAATTCTTAATGGAGCTTTAGGCATCACACAATAGTTATATGTAAACATTTTGGTTTTAAATATCTATTAATTAAAATTTCAATGCATTCTGTTCAAAGATTTTAGACCTTCTCTTTAAAAAGATATACTAAATTAAAACCTTACCCTTACTCCAATCTCAAACAACATTCGTTCATGCAAGAACCGTCAGACGTTTTGAACGTCAATTAAAACGTCAATGAAAACGTCAGTAAAAAATCACAGAGAAAACGAGAGAAGAAGCACGACGACAACGACAACAAAAAATAAAGAAAGCAAAAAATAAAGAAAGCAAAAAAGAAGGTTTTACAGAGCAAAAAAAAAAAAAAAAAAAAAAAAAAAAAAAAAAAAAAAAAAAGGTTTTAAAAAAAAAAAAAAAAAAAAAAAAAAAAAAAAAAAGTAAACCCACAACAAAGATGTAATAATGTTCAATTTCGTTGTTGTTGTGTTAGGGAAAGGTGATTGACACAGAAAGTCTACTATTGCAGTGTACCTTTGTACTTTTATCTATCAATATGTGTATATATATATAAATATATATATGGATATATTAATATCTCGTTGTTTTTGATATTTAAGTTTCCAGATCTTACGATGCAGGTGCTCGTGTATTTACAATTGGTATGCAGTCGGCTCAAAACACTTGAAACAAATAAGGAAGTTCGCATAACTTAGGTACAAGAAGACTAATTTTTTTTTTTTTTTTTTTCATTTATCAAAAAATAGTCGACACCAAAACAGAATAACAAAAAAAAAAACCCCCCAAAAAAAAAACTGAAAACCACAATAATAACCATAATTGAACCATGGATCTTTCACATATAGATGAATCAGATGATTTGTACCCGTTAGCCTTGTTGATGGATGAGTTGAAACATGACGATATTGCCAATAGAGTGGATGCCATGAAAAAATTAGACACCATTGCTATTGCATTGGGTCCGGAAAGAACAAGGGAAGAGTTGATCCCATTTTTGACAGAGGTTGCTCAAGACGACGAAGATGAAGTGTTTGCCGTTTTGGCAGAGATGTTGGGGTCGTTTGTTCCGCTTGTTGGAGGATATCAATATGCAACATGTCTTTTACCCCCATTGGAAATATTGAGTTCGACAGAAGAAACCATTGTTAGAGACAAAGCTGTTGCTTCTTTGAACATGATTGCCAAGGAACTTTCTCAAGACCAGATTTTACACGATTTCATTCCCTTGATTGAACATTTGGCTTCTACAGAATGGTTTTCTTCAAAAGTTAGTGCATGTGGACTATTTCAATCTGTTATTATCAGAATACAAGATGATAAATTAAGAGTCAAAATGTTTACACTTTTTTACAATCTTTGCATTGACGAAACTCCAATGGTTAGAAGAGCTGCTGCTAAAAACTTACCACCAATCATAGACTTGTTGACCGATAATATGAAAATTTCAACCGATCAAGATTGGGAATTTATTTCCAATATGTTTCAAAAAATCATTACTGACAATCAAGATTCTGTTAAATTTTTGGCTGTTGATATTTTAATTTCCATTTTGAAATTCTTCAATAAAAAGAAAAATTCGAGTCATTTGCCAGATTTGCTAAATTCAACAATACAATTGATAAATGACGAAGCATGGAGAGTTAGATACATGGCTGCAGATAGATTCACTGCATTGGCTGAAAATTTTCAATCTAAAAACGAATATTTACAACAATTGACTCCACCTTTTTTGCATTTGTGTGAAGATAACGAAAGTGATGTTAGAAAAGCCATTTCAAAACAAATTCCAGGTTTTGCCAAATTGATTGTCAAATTGGATCCAAACATTGTATTGGATAAAATCATACCATGTGTTCAAAGTCTAAGTATGGACGATAACGAAACTGTTAGAACGGCATTGGCTTCTGAAATTACACAAATGGCTAGTTTGATGAATAAAACAGAATGTACAGAACACTTGATTCCAATTTTACTAAACATGCTTAGAGACGAATGTCCAGATGTTACTTTGAACATCATTTCAAATTTAGAAGTGGTGAACAAAGTCGTTGGTATAGATATTTTGTCAGAAAATTTGTTACCAGCAATCACAGATTTGTCAATTGATGTCAACTGGAGAGTCAGACTGGCCATCATAGAAAACATTCCTTTATTAGCAAAACAATTAAGTGTGGATTTTTTCGAAGAAAGATTGAGTGCTTTGTGTCTTTCGTGGCTTTGGGATTCCGTTTATTCTATAAGACATGCTGCTGTGGAGAATTTACATAAATTGACCGAAATTTTTGGAAGCGATTGGGCAAAAAATGAAATCATCAACAAATTGTTGAAATCCAAATCTCAACTACTAGAGAATTTTGTTTATAGAATCACGCTATTACATGCATTGACCGCATTGATTCCTGTTGTCAATGACGATGTTGTTTTGGAAAAAATCTTACCCTTTATTGATCATTTGAGCGAAGATAAAGTTCCAAATATTAGGTTTAATGTAGCAAAATCATATTCTATTGTGGTGGAAAAATTGGATAAGCAGAAGTATTCAAACTTGATTGGAAACACAATCATTCCAAAACTACAAACTTTATCAAAAGACTCAGACCCTGATGTTACGTTTTATGCCAGCGAAAGTCTAGGCAAAGTAGAAAATTTAGTGAATTAACAATGCTGCAAAATTAAAAGAATATTGAAACTAAAAGAGGGAGAGGAAAAAAAAAAAAAAAAAAAAGATATAACACATATAAAGTATAAATTTTGAAAAAAAAAATAAAATAAAATAAAATAAAATAAAATTAAACTGATTGTATCGTAAATTGTAATTTGAGCAAAATAATTTGATACAAGCAAATGTTTTGAACTTCACGGTTCAAGTTTTTTTTTTCTTGTTGAAATATTTGCTAGTGGTTAGCTTTTTTTCCACCACCGGATGCTTATCGCTGCTAAAGTTGAAAGGTACAGGCTCCGGCTTGACACCAGGATTTGTCTCGTCTTCTTCCATCTTGATATCTTTTTTGACAAAATCAACCATATCCTCAATCTCCCCCTCAACGGTACGTATTGGAAGCATGTTTTTGGTTTCGCTAAACCACTCCTCATAACTGGAGTAAGTTTTTTCTATTTTTGACCGGATCCTGCCGGGACAAATATCATTTGCAAAACACTCATTGCATTTTTGCCTACGTGGAATGCATATACTCTGGCCAAACCCAACAAGCACAGAGTTTATTTCTGTCCATAACGACACGGGCAACAGTTTTTGCAAAGCCACTCGAGTTTCCTCTGGGTTCTTTCTTTCCTTTGGACCTGGAACCCATCCAAACATACGGCTCAGCCTGTCAACATGCACATCAACACCTATTCCGTGTTCACCATAAGCCCACGCACATTGGATCAAGAGATTTGCCATTTTTGGGCCAACCCCTTGCAAGGCAACAATGTCATCGTATAGGTACGGAACGTCGAGTGGACTGTCCTGGTTTAATGACGATGTTGCGTGTTGACTAATGATTGCTTCAATTGCATTTTTCACAAACTTGGCCTTTCGGGTATGAAAGCCGACCGGCTGGATCAGTGTATCCAGAGTATGCTCATCAATGGCGGACAAACTTTTAAACGATATTCCGTGCGCACTATCCAGGTTGTCCAAACAATAAACCATCAACTGCGACATGGCTTTGCAGTTCATCTCATCCTTTGTTTGTGACGAAAGCATGAGCGATACCAACACTTGTAACCGAAAGTTTTCGGGTGTTGGCCAAATCGGCTCATGTGGCAACTTGAAGTTTAGATAAAAGGGCATTGATGCACAGCCCTGTACATCCACGGCAGCAGACACAGTCTTTCTCATTTCCCTGATTTTAGAGTATATAGGAATAAAATTTTTCGGGAGTTTGGCCGCTTTTGCCGGATCTTGTTCCAAAAGTGTTTCCAAGGGCTCCATCAAAGTTAGTTCGCGTGTCATCAATTTCAAGTATTCAGTGATTTGCAACGACTTGATCTTCTGCACATGGGCTTGGTACTTGAGCATAACTTCATTCTCGCTTCCTGCGGGTTCCTCTATCTCCACTTCAATTCTTTTCCGCTTCATTCTATCTAGATAGGTGCGGTACTTGTGGGTTGTCAAGGAGATATTGCTTTAGTTTTTGCAAAATAGTTAATTTATTTGCAAATCTAAATAATGCTCCTTTATTTCACCAGACGTCGCGCGACGGGAGCTTTTCTCAAATTTCATACATTATTGGACTTGCCTTTCGCAAGACAGTGTTCGAGAAGGGAAAGACGAGAGAGAGAGAGAGAGAGAGAGAGAGAGAGAAAAAAAAACAAAAAAAAAAAAAAAAACATAAAAAAAAAAAAAAAAAAAAAAAAAAAAAAAAAAAAAAACATTAAAAAAAAAAAAAGAGAAAACACTTCAGAGAGCCTGACGCTTGCTAACAAGGGAACACACAACATACATTTATCGATAAGATTTTAAACATCTTTTTTATTGGGTTGAGATTGGCCACCTTTTCAACTGCTTTACACATACTCAGAAGCCGTTGCTTAGAAGAAGAATAAAAATCATAGAAAGAACCATAGAGAAACATTGAAAAAAAAACAAGGAAATACCGAACGCTTACAAAAATGAATTACTCTGGACCTAGTGGTGATACGTTTCATCAGGGACTAGAACCACCGCCTCAGCAGTCAAAAACACATCAACACCATTCACAGACGCCACCCCCACAACCAACTGAGACTTTGCAACAGGCTGGTCCCTCTTACGTGCATCCACAAGCCATGGCAAATGGCATGCATAACAGTGTCAACAACACGTCCAGTGTCAATGGGCCAACTGAAGTTTCAGCAGAAGTTGTGCAACAGCTAAACATCAAAATGAACGAGCTGAACAACTACAGATCTTTTATGGCTCAAAGCAAGCTTTTTTTGGACGCTGATCTTTTCTACGCACCGGAAATGAGCATTAACCACGTTACTCCGTACCAGCAAATCCAGGACCAAACTTTAACACCTCATCAAAAGCAACAACACGAGATTGAACACCAGCAATTGAAAAACAACGAGCTTTTGGAAGAGCTCCAAATGTTCAAAAGCTTGAGGCAGGTGGAAAAGAGTGCTGGAAGGTTGCCACCACACTATGTTCCAAGCGCCACCCAATCTTTGAGAAGGGTTTTGTCCAAAAAAGACGCGCAAGCTCAGGCTCAAATGCAAGCACAAACACAAGCACAGATTCAACTGCAAGCCCATGCGCAAGCACAGATCCAGGCTCAGGCGCAGGCTCAGGCGCAGGCCCAAGCGCAGGCACAAGCCCAAGCACAGGCACATGCGCATTCACAGGCACAACCACATCAACAGATAAACACTGTGTCTCGTATGGGTGCCACTGGTCTAAACGGGGTACCTAATATTGATCACCACTCAGGAAACTCACATTTCCCCTTTTTGCAACAACATCAAAAGCAAACGCCTCAACAGGAAACATATGGAACCTTTGCTCAACAACAGCAACAACATCAAAAAGTTGCTTATAGATTATGAAACAGGGGAAGGGAATATTGTAAAGTAAAATTTACTATTGGGTTATAGAGTTGGGAAGCCGGTGGAAGATTTTTAGCACAAATCAGCTACAGCTTTTCCAAAGAAAATATATGTAAAATTTAGGGTTTCGGTTATCCCATATGTGTGGTGCTAATCATTGTGATGCCTTTTACGAAAGAAAGCATTTACATACTGTATACTAAACTATTATAATGTCATGAATTATTAGCCTCTTTCTAATGTAAAAAAATGTCACACTACAAGACAAACAACACTACTAAAAGTATCATAAGAACAAATATCAACGCTCCTCTACAGTAAGATCCTCCGGAATCTCTGTTCATTTTATTGAACCTGTTTAACTTTGTGTGTGCTTTGTTAAGCGTGTTTGCAGTTGCATCAACCATCCCTTCCAAGTCAACGAGGAGTCCGTCATTTTGGTATTCCACCTCGTCGTGGATCCCGAGCGACATATCATGCGTTCTATGTACGGTGGAAGACAAGGACTCAAGCAGCGTGTCTTGATCGTGAATTGTATCATGTTGCATGGCCAGCAACTCATCGTTGCTCATCATTGAGTACGCACTCTGATCATCGTTCACGGGTTGAGAATCTTTATACGGCGCAAAATTGATAATACCTGAAATCTGGGAGCCTTGGTCTGAGAATGGAAGCTTCGTCAATTGCTGACTGTTATCGTAGTTCTCTTTCACATCGTTGTGGTCACTAAACCTTACTTTTTTCACAAAATCCTTGGGCTCCTGTAGTGCTTTTTTCGTTGCCAACTCGCTTTCTTGTTTCAGCTTTTCTGTATTGTAATGATACAAGTTTTTCTGTTCTTGTGTGAAATGTGTGTCTTCTCCGGATATACTTGCCAAAATATCGTTGTATTTTTCCGCTTGCTGCAAATCCGGAACTTCGTCTATGAGTTGCAAGATAGAGTTCAGCTGCTTTTTAAAAATAATTGTATCTTTATTAGAAGGTTCTATACGCAAAACATCAATAAGCCTGTTTCTTTCCTCCACATAGTTCTTCAACTTATCGATCTCGTAAGACAGTTTGGCATACTCCATATTTTTTTTTTTTTTGATTCAAAAAACTTGTTCTCTTGAGCGTACTTTTTGTTTGTTTGTTTGTTTGTTTTTTTGAATAGTTTCTTGCTTGGTGTCTTTGTTCTCTGAAAGCCCAAGATTGCAAGACTTCTTAAATGTAAATGATTTGAAAGCAACTCATTTTGAGGGGTTTTCATTCCTTGTAATGCCTTATCAGACAAAGAAAAGTTTGACCACCGTACGTTCACGTGACCACATATGTGTAAATGTTTAATTAATCTTATCAAATGCCAAACGCGCAGCAGAAAGTTTCTCTAGAGTCCGTCAAATTGATCTGAATCACAGATTCACTATATAAAATAATATACACAGCCATTTCTCAACACACGGTTTCCAAAAATGCGCTTGATGATGGGAACTAATCTAGTAATAAAACAGAATTGTGAGCACGTATCATTACTATTTTTTGGTCTCTGTAGCAGCCAATTTTTCTTTGTGGGCTGCTGATCTCTTGGCAGCTCTTCCATCTTTTGATCTTGGCTTTCTTTTTCTTTTACCCAATACTGAGTTGACATTTTTGTCAACTTTGGTTGCTCTTTCCCCCTCAATGGTTAATTGTTTACCCAACGTTTTCTTGTCCATTTTACCCAAGACTTTGTTTGCTCTTCCAATTTTGGTTTTTTGCGTGTTGTTCAAATTAGCTTTGACAGACAAAGTTCCGTTTCTCGATTCAGTAAGAGTGCTGTCGTTTGAGCTTCCTGGTTTGCTCAAGTTTTTGCATCTTGAAACTCTTAATTTTCTGGCTTTTTTCGCGACTGTAGAAGAAATTGGTTTATCGTTTAGCAATAGCGCTTTGTTCACATCACTGGAGTCCATAAACTGCACGTATGCAAAACCTTTACCCATGTTGGTTTTCGAGTCTCTAATGATTCTGACATACTCGATTTTCCCAATTTGGCTGAAATGTTTCCACAAACTTTCTTCGTTTTCCTCAAAATCCAAGTTCCCAACAAAAATAGATCTTTTTTTGTCGTGTTCTGCAGGATGAGTAATGGAGTCCACTCTCAAATGGTGGTTTTCGAAAACAGTTCCGTTCAAAACTTTGATCAATTGATTTAGTTTTTTCACGTTTTTGTTCTTGTAAACAATATAACTGTTTAAAGAATCTCTTTTCTCATCAAATTTAAGCTGAGAAAAGGCAACTTTTCTAGGCAAAGCTTCAGAAAAGGCAATAGATCTAAATCTTATACTTTCAATAGTGTATGGATTAGCTGATTCTTCCGAACTGGATGCTTCTTCTTTGGTGTCTTCCACAACGATATCGTCTGGTTTATGAGGGTTGGTGCTAAACAATTTCTTGAATCTTTTGTACGCTTTTTTGTCTTTTAAAACAGAAACAGGTAGATTTCCAACAAAAATAGTCTTTTCTGCTTTATCCAATTCCTTTTCTTTCAAGTCAATCGATGTGGCTGGTTTAGCCTGGTTTTTGGCAGACACAGTTTCTTCATCTTCTTCATCACTATCACTGTCACTATCACCATTGCTTTCAGCTTTGTTTTCCAATTCCTGAGTTCTTGAGGCTGCTAGCTCAGATTTTTTCTCCTTTTCTTGCTTTTCAGTCTCTTTCATCAATTTGGCCATATATTCCCCTTCGATGTCGTCATCATTATCGTTTCTTCTTTTCTTTACTTTTTTTGGTGCAGGCTCTTTTGTTTCATTGTCGTTATCCTCGTTCTGTTCAGAGTCGGAGTTTTCTTCAGAATCAGACAAGTCATCGTCACCTTCCTTTTTTTCCTCTTCTTGAGACGCAATTTTGGCCAAATCCTTTTCAATTGTGGACTTGTTGTCAGACTTTTGTCTATCCGCAGCCAATTTTTGCATAATGCTTTGTGTACTTGACACATTGGTTGAGTTACCAAACAGGGATTTCAAACTTGATGGGGCCATAGATTGTCGTGTTTGTTGGTGGTGGGGATAGAGGTGTGGATGTTTGTTTGTCAAAGGAGCACCTTAATTTTGTTTAAAAGTTAAAAGCTCTAGTATGTGTATGTAATGACGAACTCATCATCATCATCATCATTATCAGCATCATCATCAGTTACAACAAAATCAAAGTTGGTTTAAATTTCCAGAAAAGCGCACCAAAAAGAAAAAAAAGAAAAGACCAAAGAGCGCCTACAAGATATCACGTGCAGTAATGTGCTTACATGAAATAAAAAGTTGTTTACACAGAAAAATAGTTGATTTTGGTTGAAATTAAGAGGGTCAGAAAGATAAATAATGAATAGAATTGACAATATATGTCAATGTTTGAGTGTATTTGTGTCACACTCTTGCTAGATCAAGGATTGCCAGCATTCTTTTTGACTCGATTATTAGATATTCCATATGTTAGGACTGATTCTAAGTGCTTGCTTGAATTATCTTTTTCTTTTTAGAGTACACTTTGCAATTTACGAAAAGGAGGGCTAAAGCACAAGGCAATATCCAACATAGAAAAAGTTCTTTACACCTCATTGTTTTAGTTGGAGGAGACATATATCATAGATTTTCATTTTTCTATTGCAAAAGCGTGTTACAAAAAAGAAAGACGATTTATCAAACACATCTGAGAAATACTGAACCACGCATAAAACATGTCTCAGGGTCCTGGTGAGCTCGCGGCAGTAGCTTCTTCTAATGAAACATCGGAGAACAAGAATATCAACCTTAACAACGATGAAAACAAAGCTGACAATAATTCGAACAACGAACTCCAGAACAACAACAACAACAACAACAACACGCAAACTAGCCTAAACACCAATCCCGACGGTAGCACATTGGCTGCATTGGGCAACACAACACGAAGTAATAGCTTGATATGGAAGACTGGGTTGAGTAATCGCTCAGGAAGCAGTAAGGATTATTTGAGTGACAATGAGAGTGAATTGAGTTATGTTGGCTTGTCGCCCGAAAAAGACAAATACTCTTTGCCATTTGAAGAAGAAGAAGAAGAAGAAGACGATGATGACGCTGATGATAGTAATGGGGAAGGACAACAACCGGAGAAGGAGTTTTTATTGAAAAAATCAGTAACAAATGCTGGCAAACACAATGGGGTAGGTGTAGGTGTTGAAGGCGTTGGGGAGGATCAAAAACAAACGAAAGGTGAGATTGAAGGAAATGGTTTAGCCAGAAATGCAATCGCCAAAGAGGTTTTAGATGCAGCCATTGATGAAATTGGGTCTGATTGTGAAACAGAAAAGGGAGCAATTGTTGAAGAGTACGAAAGAAAAGAAAAAGAAGAAGTGATCAGAGAGTCCAGTGTGGTTGATGACGCACAAGTTGTTCAGCGTGAAGATTTTAAAGAACCAAATCCAAACAACCAACTGTTTGAGAATGATAAATCAAACACGCATCAGCAACAGATACAAGATAACAAACACATTCAAAACGAAGATTTGAAGGGATTGCCAGCCACCACAGAAAATAACACAAATAATTTGAAAAGAAAATTTGAGCAAGTGGGAGACACCAATGAAGGCACCGAGTCAAATAACAAACAAGGTAAGAGGGTGCAGACGCCGGTCATGCAGATCAATGAAAAATTAAGCAGTGAAACAAAAGATGAAGTGCTTGATGAAGTGCGCTCAATTGAGCCTCCCATGGACTCTATATTAACGTCAGCGACGGATGTTGCTGTTGTTTCTCCAGCACCAACAAATGAACAGGAGACTAATGCGGTTCCTTTGCCAATTCCTTCAGAAGAGACTGTTACAATTGAAGACCCAATTGCTGCTGATGCTGTTTTAAAACGGGTAGAAGAGCAAACAGCTAATGATATCACGCAAGAAATCCTAGCAAACAAACAGGAAGAGCTATCAACTTTGAATGAACCACCCGTGAATGACGAATCAAAACTGGAAACAAAAAGCTTAGCCACTGTCGATAATGAATCTAAATTGGAGACAAGGAGTTTATCCACTGTTTCCAATGCATCTATGTCTATCACTAATGATGACAAAACACAGGATGCCACGGTCGAACTTGAGGTTCCTTTACCAGACATGTCAGCAGCGGATGCTGAAAAAACTTTTGAAAATGCTGAGTTGACCATGGGTAATGAAGTTAATGGTGAGTTTGCGAACGAGGTACAGCCCGCAATCAAGGAAGGTTTTGGAATTAGTGTGGACCAAGAATCTCAAAGATTGAAAGGATATGAAGCTATTTGTGAGATTGAGACTGATTTTGCTAATTTGAGACAAGAAATATACGAAAACAAGATTCAAAAGCTGAAAATGGAGTTGCAAATGTGTTTGGATGGATCCCATTCTGCTTTGCAAAAATATCTAGCACAAGTTCAAGAAATTAGAGATGAAAAATTGAAAAAAATATATTTGAAACAACAGTACAGATTGGACAGCATTGATAGAGAAACACGCGCGACAAGGTACATTTTGCACCAGGATTTTTATAAAAAAACAAGTGATTTGAAGGAAGCCTTGTTGAATGAGACTACAAAACAGTGGTACGACATCAATAACGAAAGAAGGGATATTGATCTGATGTCGAACGTCAGTGCAGCAGCTGCTGCAGCTGCTCACAAAGATGCCCATGGTGCCAACGACCTTGATGACGTTGAAGAAGAGAGAATCAATCTGATGAACATGTTGTACAGTGGGAACACAAGCATCTTACACCAAGAAAACAAGTATCACGTTCCTATCAAGATTTTGAACAAGTCTTTGAGTATGATCACAGGGTACTCGACGCAACCTGCACTTGAGATTGATCAAAGAACTCCACATACTTATGACACCACCCATCTTTCTTCGGTGCATGCACTTGAATCCGGCGCAGCATTTTCAAATGGTGTTACCACAGGTGGTATTACCAAACAGAATTTCAGTATTAACGGTGATATCAATGAGAGCAGTAATTGTGATGAAGACAGAGTGTGTGAGAACATCAATTGGAAATTTGTTAACAATCCTGTTGACAAGTTGGAAGTGATTGTGGATAGAATGCGGTTCAATAACATGATCAGTGATTTCCAAGGATTGAAGAAATATTACGGAGGGTTCCCTAGTGCTCCGGAGCTTCCCGCCATCAAAGAGTTGGAACTGGTACAGGACTTTACCAAGATTCATAATCAATTAATCAAAAAGCAACAGAGGCTTAATGCCAACTTGGTGCCTGACAACGACAGCGGCAATGGGACCGATCCGCACACTGATACAGGTGGTGTACCAGGAGGTGCAGCGGGCGGTACAGCCAAGCTCAACAAGCAAAAAAGAAAACAATGAGCTTTAGCATCCATAAAGGCCCCAACACAATGTAAAACTACATTATGTAATCGGTAACTTTCAATAATTTTTAATAATTTTTAGTAATTTTTCATGGTTTCATTCAAGATCGATAAGAAAGGCGGGAAATATGTATGTCTAGTGGTTTTTACAAAGTTTATTTCAAAAAACAAGATAATTCTTAATTCAAGAAAAAAGATTGGAAAAAGAGCAGAGGAGCATGGTAAGAAAATCATTTGGGGCAGTTCCGAAACAAAGGGAATGAAGGATTCAAAAAATCAGCAAGCTTTGATGTGTGTTGCGAGCATCCATTAAATGATCCACGGTTCAGCACAAGAAAAACCTAAATAAAACTAACTCAATAGTTTTAGTGAGTTTTGTTCATTTTGCTGTACCGTGTATTTTAATGACATTGATGTTTCTTAGTTATTTCATTTAACATAAAGGTAACTCTCAAACTTTTGAAAATGAAAGCAGTGCTCACTTTCAGCCATTCCATTGTGCTCGCATGCATCAAAATATCGCTCTTTCTGCAAAACAAATGAATGCACATATTTGAAACACTTCATCGTGCCTCGTTTAATCTCTTTTCTCAATGTATTCTTTAAAGATTATCGTGATTAACTTTCTTTTTCTTCATTCACAATTTCTGTACCCATTTTTGTATTCATTCCCGCATTTATGATATAGTGAAATATATCAAACATTATGATTTCCATTTATTCCTACTCCTTTTCCTTCTTTTTTTTTTTTTTTTTTTTTTTATTTCCACTTGTTCTTCAAATATCAATTGAAGATAGTAATGGTAATAGTAATAATATTAATAGTGATGATTGGTAATTGAAAAATATATATATAAAATAATCAAATAGTAAGATGTTCTTTCTCTTCCTATTTTATTTATTAAACTTATTTCAATGGAATGAATCTAGAGGTGGTGGCACCAGCTCTACCGTGTCTAACTGGAGTGTAAGTGATGGAGAATTCACCCAAGTAGTGACCCAACATTTCTGGTCTGATTTCAACGTTGTTGAAGTTTTTACCGTTGTAAACACCAACAACAGAACCAATCATTTCTGGAATAACAATCATGTTTCTCAAATGGGTTCTAACTGGAGTTGGTTTTTCATTTTCTTCAGCACTCAATTTGGCAGCTCTCAATTTTTTCAACAAGTTGACTTGTTTGTGAGAAACACCTTTGGAGTGTCTTCTTCTAACTCTAGCTGGAGTTAATTTAACGAATTCTTCAGTTGGCATGGTCAACAATTCAGCCAAATCAACACCTTTGTAAGAGTAAGTTTTGAAAACTCTTTTTTTTCTTTGTTCAACTTCAGCCATTTTTGTGGATGTATGTGTGTATACTGGTTGTTATTGGTTTCTACAGGGTTTTGGTTTGGCAAGATAGGGAAAGGGCAGAAAATAGACTATATGAGAGTATCTAAATTTTTATATATATATAGAGAGCAGAGTTCGTACAAAGCATACAACTATATGATTATAGCTATCCAAATCGTCAGACAGAATACTGCACACGACACACATACACCCAAAGTGATAACTATTAGACCTCAAGCTGATTACAGGTTCAACAAAGAGTAACAACACCAAATGTCTTAACAAATAGTAGTATACACATCATCAACTAATGAATTTCCAAATAAAAATTCAATATTGACCGAACCCAAGTTTTACACTACAACAAAAATTCCCATTATTCTGTGTAGTTTCTCCAAATTATTGGAAATTTATTCGAACTTGAAATTTCAAAATTTCGAAAAAATTTCAAAATTATTCAATCATCAAATCAAGAGCCCAAAAAACTAAAAAAGAAACGATTATTAATTTGTTTTGTTTAGTCGTATGGTGTGATAAAAAAGCGTACACAAATCGGGTCACAGTCACGGGAAGGGTCAAGAAGCCATTGTTTGTGCAGTATGGTTTGATCAGTGTATATTTTTAAGAAAAAGAGAATACCCACACCGATCCCGTGACCTTCAGTTTATCTCTATACAACATAAACCTTTTCAATATAGTTACTAATAACAATTGAGTAGTTACCCTCTTCTCTCTTTTCTTTCTTTCTCTATCTTTGGTGTAAAACTGTTTGGCCTATCGTTTCTCAAGCAAATGTATGCCTAGAGTGCCAGCTCAAATATGACTAGGCTCAAGTACTAAAAAAAACTGTCTAGGCCTAAGTACCTTTTTTTTTTTTTTTTTCTACCTAAAATAACACACCTGTAATAAAGAAGAAGTAAATGAAAAAAAAAAAAAAAAAAAAAATTACTTTCTTGTATTGAAACAAATTGTGTGACAAAATATTTTTTTTAATCCTGTAAAATTAATGCAATATAATACAGTAGAGTAACTTACAAACACCCATACATTATTCAATCTGTTTTTTTTTACAATTCTTTTTACAATTTTTTATGCAATTTTTTGTGCAATTTTTTATGCAATTTGTTTTTTCAATATCTAAACTATTAATTTATTCATAAAAAACGTTCTTAATTACGATTGTATAACCATAATTATTCAGTATTTTCAATGATTCAATCAGTTACAGTATTTACAATATTTATAACTATTATCAAGAGTTTTTACAAAAATATATATTAAAATTGATTTTTGGATTGAATATCTTTTAATTTATCAATTTCAATTGGTTTGATTTATTATGTATTCATGAGTGTTAATATTTGCTCATCTACATTTATATTAGCTAGATATATATATATATTTGCATATGCTCATGCATTTTTATATCCATTTATCTATATCAATCATTATAATATCTTCAAGATTATTTTATCTGGAGGATATAGGTTTTCAATGTCACATGTGATACAACTTTCATGAATAACACTGTATCAATTGAATGCGAATCTTCTGTATCTGTAATGCACATTCCGCTCTGGGTTTAAATAATTTTGATTGTTGATATATTGTTATATTGAGTGCCTGCTTTTACATTAGTTTATAATGTTTAAGCTGTTATTCAAACAAATTTTCAGTACCCGGATTTTGGAAAGCTGTATCTCATTCATCTCTTTTTCTCTTCCTATCTTTGTGCCTAAGTTTCCTGGTATGTAACAGTTTATTAAATCTAATGTTGGCACACAAGGTCATGTGATTGGTTTTTAGGATTTTTTCTTTTACAATTTTTTTTTTTTGGTTTTTACTCTGGTAAATTTTCACTTGCGAATTATATTCGACATTTGTAGATCGTCCTTACTACTTCTCACTATCTATCCTATATACATATATATATCAATACAAAACATAACCAACCCTACAAACCCAAAAATAACAAAAAAATGAAATATTTGGCTGCTTACTTGTTGTTGAACGCTGCTGGTACCACTCCATCTGCTGACTCTATCAAATCCGTTTTGGAAAGTGTTGGTATTGAAGTTGAAGATGAAAAAGTCTCTACTTTGTTGAGTTCTTTGGAAGGTAAATCTGTTGAAGAATTGATTGCCGAAGGTAACGAAAAATTGGCCTCTGTTCCAACTTCTGCTCCAGCTGGTGCTGCTGGTTCTTCTGGTGCTGCTGCTGGTGGTGCCGATGCTGCTGAAGAAGAAGCTCAAGAAGAAGAAGCTGAAGAATCCGATGAAGACATGGGTTTCGGTTTGTTCGATTAAGGAGAAAGAGTAATTTGAAGAATGATACATTATTATCGTAGATATGATATATGTATATATGTACTTATTTTTACCCTATTCATTAATTAACTGATATAATTGATATAATTGATTTTAAAAAACAAAAAAATAAAGTCTATTGCACATCACTTACCACTGTAGCGAGTGAAACGATGCAATTCATTTCCAAACAGTACTGCCACGTGACAGTCATATGACTTTCTGTTAGTTGTTATTCACGTGAAATGACTAATAATGATAGAGGATATAATCCCTAATTAAAAAAAACGGTGTAATTTTTTTATTTTTTTTTTTCTTTTGAAAAGAAATGTCACCATCATCATCATCATCATCATTTCACGTGAGATGATTTGTATTATAAAGGAGAAATAAAATAACTGTGGACTTGGTTTTCTGCAAATCTTTCTGCTTGAATAGATATTTTAGATCTGTCAAAAAAATAATTCTTGTATAGATGAGGTACGAATAGTGTGGAAATTTTCAAAGTTTCTGAATATATCACCACAGTAAATTTATTTTCACCAATCTGAATAAAAGCAAATGCATGGTATCTTCGGTATTTATCTAGTAAAACAAGCCGATTCAACTGTACATCCATATATAATAACCAGTGGAACTTCCATAGAAGCTCATCTGAAAAATTGAGACGGGATATTAGTTTGTGCGTTTGGTAACGATCATTAGTAATCAATTGCGTGACATGGTCTCTTTATTTTGCCAGAGTATTTTTTTTTTATATATATAAGCACCCTTCTCTTACTGAAATTCAAGAAGCTTTGAAATAAAATCAAACCTTCTTTCAAATTCTTCAAATTTTTTTCTTCTTCCCATATAACCGAAACATAAACAAAATAAAAAAAAACACCACCCACAACAACAACAACAACAACAACAACAACTTTTCTCAAAGACAAATAACAATAACACAATGGCCATCAACAACAACGACCAATTTGCCACTCTAGCCGTTCATGCCGGTTCTCACGTCGACAGTCATGGTTCTGTTATCGAACCTATTTCTTTGTCCACCACTTTTGCCCAATCTGCTCCAGCAAAACCATTGGGGGAATATGAATACTCGAGATCTTCCAATCCAAACAGAAAAAACTTTGAAGATGCCATTGCTGCTTTGGAAAAGGGTAAATACGGTTTAGCCTTTGCTTCTGGATCTGCCACAACCGCCATCATCTTGCAATCTTTGCCTCAAGGTTCCCATGCCATTTCCATTGGAGACGTTTACGGGGGTACCCACAGATATTTCACTAAAGTTGCCAACACCCACGGTGTTGAAACTGATTTCACAAACAATTTGTTGGAAGATTTGCCAAAATTGGTCAAACCACAAACAAAATTGGTATGGATTGAAACTCCAACAAACCCAACTTTGCAAGTCACCGACATCAAATTGGTTTCTGAAACCATCAAATCCATCAACAAAGACATCTTGTTGGTTGTCGACAACACTTTCTTGTCCCCATACTTGTCCAACCCATTGACTTTGGGTGCCGACATTGTTGTGCATTCCGCTACAAAATACATCAACGGACATTCAGATGTCGTTATGGGGGTTTTGGCTTTAAACGATAAAGTTTTGTTTGAAAAACTACAATTTTTGCAAAACGCCGTTGGTGCCATTCCATCTCCATTTGATTCGTGGTTAGCTCACAGAGGTTTGAAAACTCTGCATTTAAGAGTCAAACAAGCTTCAGAATCCGCTTTGAAAATCGCAACTTTCTTGGAAAACACAACTGACAAAGTCATTGCAGTCAATTACCCAGGTTTGAAATCTCACCCACAAAACGCTGTTGTCCAAAAACAACACAGAAACGGTCTAGGCGGTGGTATGATCTCTTTCAGAATCAAAGGCGGTGCTGAAGCTGCTGCCAAATTCTCCTCTTCTACAAGACTGTTCACTTTGGCTGAATCTCTAGGTGGGATCGAATCTCTTTTGGAAGTCCCAGCCGTCATGACCCATGGAGGTATTCCAAAAGAATCAAGAGAAGCCTCAGGGGTTTACGACGATTTGGTCAGATTGTCCGTTGGTATTGAAGACGTTGAAGACTTGTTGGAAGACATCAAACAAGCTTTGAACGCTGCTTCGGCCTGAACTGGTTGAATAAAAGAATTCATCAAAATTAAACAACACTAAAGTAAAACAAAGTACGTACATAGTCTGCAATTCAATATAAGGGTATAATGTAATCTAGTAGAATCTAAATTGAGAACTTGTGTGACTTTTTAGCCTATTAATTTGTATCCATAAATTGAAAAACTTGGATCACGTGCAAATGTTTACACATCCACGAAAAAAGGAAACGTCATCAGAAACGCAGTCCACATATATATCAAGACACCTCGCTGAGCGACTATATAAGGTCAAACCAATTTGTGTGTGTGTGTGTGTGTGTGTGTAAAATCAACATAATCATACTGCGAGTGTTGATTAAATATATTATCCCAGGACTTGATACTTGAAAAAAATAATAGATTACAAACTACAAAAAAGTCATAACAGACACACAGTGATGAGAGTTACATTGCAACACTGCTTATCTCTACTCATATCCTTTGCATGGCTACAAAAAACATTTTGTAATCCAATAACACTGGTACCCGCAATAGTAGAATCATCAACAGAAGAATCAACACCCACGACTCTGGAAAAGCAAGATCAGCTTGAGGACGACTTAACAATCAACGTTGACCTGAATTTGGTGTGCAACACCCAGCTCTGTTATCCTCTAGAATTTGAGCCTTTGAGCGAGTGGCAAGAGATCAAGCCAAAACAAATCATTCCAAAAGGTTTAGACATCAGAATCAACATGGATACGGGGAAAAAAGAAGCCAAACTAGCTGCTCCTGCTCCTGCTGCTCCTGCTCCTGCCAGTGATCCAGATGTTTCTTCTTCTCTAGCAGATAAACAAAACTTTGCATCTCACAAGGAACAGGGATTAGAACAATTAAATAACGAAGAAGATTTGCACGAGTTTGTGTCTTACTTTGAAGCAATGCAGCAAGACATTGATGAAAATAACTTGCAAAAAATCATTGGCAATTTGGACAGTTTGATGGAATTTTCACATGACTACAAACACGGCTACAAACTTATCAAGTACGAGCAGCCAATTTTGATGGAACTGATTTTCCACGACAACAGTAATTTGCAAATTGTAGAAATGACCACTAGATTGATTGCCGCATGCTTGAGAAATAACCCACCAGCCATTGAAGCATTCTACCCAACAAACGTGGATAAAATTTTAGACGCATTGATGGTGTTCAAAAATCAAACAATCATCAAGAGATTCATCAACATTCTACAAAACGTTGCACCAAAGGCCTCGAATCTGGATCAAGTCTATGGGACCTTGATGCATGTTTATTTTAGCACCACAGATCAAGATATCAAAATCAAAATCTTGGACATTTTGTCAACTTTAGAACTAAACACAGCTCATACAAGGGGCAAAAGCATAATGAAAAGATCAACCGATTCAGATGCTGTTAAAGTATGGTTCAACGAGTATTGCAAGCAGATTCAACAAGAAGACCTGGATGAATTCCACATCAGAAAATTTTACAAGACATTGGCTCAATTGAAAAAGGAAACCGGATTTAAAATTGAAGATAAAAATTTTATGAAATGGATCAGCGATCAAGCAGTTCAAAGAAAAAAGCATCTGGATTCAAGTGTGAACATTGAACAAAGAGATTTGGAACAAGACGATTTCAATAAAGAGTTCATTGAAGCAAGACATGCAGTTTTCGGCAATCCAATGGCCAAACGGATTAAAGACTTTCAAGACGAATTGTGAATGGTAGGAAACAACTTTTTTTTTTGTAAAATAATTTCATAGTACATAATTACACAAAATTGATCTGAACTTTATTTACTCTAGTCCGAAGTGACTTCATCAATAAAATGAGCATCGTTTGCTAACCTCACTTTGAACTTGTCCCACCAGGTGTCAAATCTCTTTATACTCACGTTCCCTGCAGGATCTAAAAATCCGGTCAAGTAATTGTATGCATGCTGCACAATGTTGGCCGCAAGTTGCTGAGTGACAACCGGAAAACGCTGTGCCAGTTCACCAGGAGTTTCAGGAGGGATGGCTGGATTTGTGTTTTTCAAATTTTTTGAAAGCACCATGGCATTTCCCGAAGCCCTGGCCATGTTCATCTCTTTCAATTGCTGTACTTTTGCCAACCCTTGGACACGCGGCTCCACTGATATACCAATAAGCACCTGCGAAATGTTGTTAACGTCTCCGGAATCAGCTCCCGTATCGACACCATCAACATCCATATCTATTTCCCCGAGGTTGCCGCTGTCATCGCCCTTGGCTCCAGGTAAAGTGACTTTGAAAATGGCACTTGGTTTTTCAGCTGCTAAGTACCCAAACAACTGGAAATCTTGGTCAACACTGAGTTTGAAATAAACTGTTGCTACTAAGTCTGCAGGAAGTGCAACATTCGGTAACTGGAAAAGAGTAATATGAGAATATTGTTTTGGTTTGGTAGAAGATAGGACAATGGTGTGTTGTAAACCATTGGAGTTTGGCACTTCCTCGGACAATTGAATAGGGTTTCCTGCGGCTACTGCTCCAAACATAATGATGATAATGGATTGATGTTTATTTTGGTTTGCTTTTACTTTATTTTCAAATCTACTTGTAAACCTTGATCGGTCATAAAAGGTAAGTCCTGTGTTTAAATTGTCCCTAGCAGTATTTTGATACAAGATATCCGCGCTCCCTTTAAAGTAAAAAAAAAAAAACAAAAAAAAATTAGCCTTTCGGGAAGAAACGTCTAGAAACATCAAGAAAGCATGATCTGCAAGAGCGATTTAGGCATGTTTCTTGCTCACGTGCATTAATGGGGGTGGGAAAGGTCCTTTAATTGATATGGTGCCAAAGTTTGAACAGTTGAAAAATTAGTTCAAACAACGGTTAGTTTATGTACAAGATATATTCAAAGGCAAAATCAGTGCTACAACCTGAATGCCGGCACTCTATAAAATCACAAATCCAGCGACATCAAGCCTTCAGATATTCTTACTTGTGTTTCTTCTGGCCCCAGGAGGTCCAACAGAACAGGGAGCTTGACTCCGGAGTGTGACCCAGCTAAGGCGTATCTCAAGCTTTCAAATATAAGCTTCTTAGGCACACCGAGAGATTTAGCTAAATCGTCGGTCATCTGAGTGGCATTTTGAGGGGAGATCCCATCTAAGCTTGATAAAACCTTCTTTATTTCACTAACTTCATGGTTCTCTTTGAAATTTAGTACACCGCTGGTCTTGTAATCAGGTTTCTCAAAAAAATAGCTGTATGAAACGGGAAACTCCTTCAGTGTTGTTAAAGAGGGTCCAACTTTCTCCAAAACCTTAGCTATCTTATCCTTTGCGTACTTTTGGCCCATTAAAGCATGTATTTCATCAACACACTCGTTGAAAGTTGAAGGGTCTTCTAGCCTCTTGTGTAAATGATGTTTGTTCAAAAACCACAATTTTTGTTCGTCAACCTTTGCATTGCCCTTTGTCAAATTGTTCAAGTCAAAAATTTTTATCAAATCTTTCAAAGAGTAGCAGTCATGAGTTTTGGCAGAAATGTTTCTAGGTGGCGACCATCCGAACAACGCACTAAAGTTTAGTAATGCTTCAGGCAAAACTCCTTTCTCTTTCATGGCCAAAACGCTCGCATCATTTTTCCGTTTGCTCAACTTCTTGTCGTTTGCCGAAGTCAACAAGGGAATGTGAATGAATTTCGGAGATTCCCATCCAAAAGCATTGTACAGTGCGCGATGTTTAGGCGTAGACGGAAGCCATTCTTCTCCTCTAATCACATGCGTAATCTTCATTATGTGGTCATCCACCACATTGGCCAAATGGTACGTTGGCAGCCCATCGGATTTCATCAAAATTGGATCGTCATACCGAACGTCATTGTAGTTTATTTGCGGCTGGATGTTTAGTTTCCCATGGAGAATATCTTCAAATTCAGGGTATTGATCAGGCGACTTCAATCTAATAGTGAAACTTTCCGAGTCTTCCAACTTTTGTGCAATTTCCGATTTGCTCAACTTCAAACAATGTCTATCGTAGCTCACAGTTGTTGGAGGCTGCAATTTTTGAGCAGAGTCTCTCAGTCCGTCAAGTCGCTCTTTACTGCAAAAACAACGGTATGCATGTCCGTTCTTCAGTAAAGTTTCCACATGCTCGGAATATATCTTACTTCTGTCGCTCTGCCTGTAAGGACCCATATCCGTGTTGTCATTTTTCCCTGGGCCCTCGTCGTATTCAATGCTTAACCATTTCAAAGAATCGTATATGTTCTGTTCTGCACCTGACACCAACCTTTTCTGATCAGTGTCCTCCAACCTTAGTAAAAACTGCCCGCCGGTATTTTTTGCTAAAAGATAGTTGTACAACGCTGTTCTAAGCGATCCCATGTGTAGAAATCCAGTTGGGGAAGGAGCAAACCTGGTTCTCGCTGGTTTTTGTGGATGCAGATTTTGAACAGGTTTTTTTTTCAAAAGTTCCTTTGATTTTGAGCCCAAAAGAGAGGAGCGGAGTTTCCCCGTTGAGTAAGCTCTTCTTATAATAAGCATTTGAATGTGTAGACTCCCTGGT
>ERZ794936.370-NODE-370-length-23028-cov-5.999913_pt1 | contig 23028 bp, 15 predicted proteins | sample MGYA00511083_ERZ794936 | MGnify/ENA primary metagenome ERZ794936 (study PRJEB30137, sample SAMN04331409) | food metagenome | isolation source: Y2 must sample point D1 replicate A | place: Australia: South Australia | collected 2014 ... | reverse complement strand
AATATGGTAGCGTTAAGAATATGGTATACTATATTTTTCTTTATATAATGCTAATAACGTCTAATTAAATTTAAAGAGTTCAGTTTTTTTTAAAAAACGCGTCACAACTAAGGCACCAGTAACCAAACAGAACTTTGATCTACTCAACATTAATAATGGATTTTGATTCAAGTGAGGAAGAAGATGAGTATTTGGCAACGTACATAGACAGGCACAGGGAAAAGTTAAAGGAAACACAGCCTGTTGTAGATACAGCAAACATTCAGGATAATTTATTCATAGCTAAGGGAGAAATAGCAGTTTTAAAAGAGAAATATGAAAAATCGGAAAAGCTCAATGTATCTAATACCACTAGTTATTTAAAAGAAAAAGAACAGCTAATAAGCAAGTATGAAGACGAGTTAAATCAATTGAAATCGGAAATTTCAGCATTGAATCATGAGAAGACATTTTTAAACCATAAATTAAAAGTATCAAGCAGAAAATTTGAGTACGAAAATGATAGCAATTCTATGATTATTGATAGCGAAAATAATGTAATGTCAAAGTCATCTCCTGCAGTTTTAAATAAAATTAAAGATTTAAGCAATAGCTCCATACTTGAAAAAAGAAAAAAAAGAGACGAAGACATACATAACGAAATTTTAAACGATGAGGTTTTACCAAAACGTACGCTACTCAAAACGTCTATATTTGATAAAGTACCGGAAGACAACGACTTTATAGAAGATGAACCAGTAAATGTAAAACAAAAACTAGAATCATCAACTATATCAGTGCAAAACAATACAACTAAAAATTTAAGTCAAGAAATAAAACCAAAAAAGCACTTTTTGAATTTCAAAACAACTGTTAAATTTAATGACAATTATAACTTGTTAACATTATTAATTGGTTATAAATTACCTAGTTTTGAAAAGACAAATATTGAACTTTTAGACATTAACAGCAAGGATGATCAAATTGGAACAAAGTTTATCAATATGGCTAGAGAATTTGTGATGAAACTAAGTCTGTCTGAGTTTATCATAAAGTTGATAGAAAATTTAGAGGGTTATGTTAAAAACTTTGCAGATAGAAAAATTGACATACACTATAACAATTCGATTCCATTGATCATTTCTTTGATGTATCAAATTGTCAATTTCAGGCCTAGTGTTTTCACAAATGTGTACTTATATTACAGGATAATCAAGGTTTATGAATTGATAAAGGAATATGAGTTTGTATTTAAAAGCAAATCAATATTAGATGCAAAGCTTCAAAAGATCATACCTAAGACGGATGTGGTATATTTTGATTTCAATGATAGTACTGTTAAAGCAAAAAGATTTAATATAGGCATTCAATCACTGGAAAAAAACAACGAAAACTTGTTTTTAAAAAATCATACAAGTTTACTATCTACGAGTTATAACGACGTTCAAGATTCTAAGTCGAGACAGAACAACCAGCAAGCAGATGAAGATGATTTGTTGATCGATGATGGTATTGGATACATAGCTAAAAGAAATAAGTGGATTGATAGGCAACTTTCACAAAAGACAGACCCGGAGCTGATAAAATATAGAGACATAAATGAGATCAAAGATCCTGTAGATTATTTATATGAAATGCCAAGTGATCATGTAGAAATGGTAGATTATTTGATAGTAATCTTTTCATTTGATCTATTTGAAAGTCTGATTAGCAATTTAGATTTTATCTTTGGTAAAAAAGAGCTATTTGATAATGAAGATATTGATATTGTTAGTGAAATCTATGACTGCATAAAAGCTTTATTTGATATCACATTTACTACTTCATATCAGCCGTTGATTTTACCAATTCTAACAAGTTTAAATGTGTTTAATGATTTTTTAAATATCAATTTGAAGTTAAACTACAAAAACTATGTCATAAAGTTTATTGATATGATCAATGTACAAAGTGAATGGCTTTTAAAAATCAACTTAAAAAATTATTTGCACAAATTACCAAAAAAACAATCTATATGTTCATTGAAAAGATTTATTGGGGGAAAGGCTATCAGCCAACGGAATACTTTAGATAACTATTACAGCTTATTGTTAAATGAAACTTGTCAATTGAAAACATTTGAGAATGATGACTACATAATAGTTCACGAGGTTTGTGAAGATATCAGTTGTGTAATATTAGACAACATATTTGATTTTATTAATGACTGGTTTAAGTGTTTTATTTACAGTAAAGGTGACAAGAAGATGATTGATAATGTCGATCAAAATGGTACACTCACGACATTATTAAAAAATGTCACGGTTATTTTGACAACTAACTTTATGGCTTGCCAAGGTGAGAAAACAAAGTCTGATTTGGTATTGAAAAAAAGAAATACGATTAAATGTATTAGAATACTGCAAATGTTTCATGATAGATTAAACACACTGAAATTGCTACTTGAAAAGAAACCAATCAGAAAGAATAGTGAAGTGGAAGAAAATGAAGTTAGCAAGAATTCCATAGACAGTTCAAATATAAATTCATTGAACTTGGAACACCTTGATAAAACCAATTTTGAAAACATAAAAGTGGTTACGGATAAAATGGAGCATTTGATCATCAACGATGAGAATTGGAAAAAAGATTTGATTGTTTATGTTTCCAGGATCATTTATCAAGATCAAAAGAATGTATTAATTAAACATGAGTTGCTCAAAGATTTTTTAACAGATCTATTAGATGGTTTACTGACTTTTGAGGAATCAGAATCAATATACGATGCATTAATTCTATAATCTACAAAGATTTAATGCTATTAAAGAAAACTAATATAAAGTAAATTAATTGTTGTTTTTTTTTTATATTTTTTTTTTTGAAGTCTTATTTTGTTGCTTGTTTTTAAATTCTGAATTATATAAATCATTGTGATGCTTTCATCACAACTGTATTAATTATACACTTGTTTTTTAAAAAGTTTAAGCAGTTTGTGGCTTAGCGACACCAGATTGGAAACCGTTCTTGAATCTTCTAGAAACGTTCTTTAAGTATCTCATTCTACCAGTACCAGTAGTTCTTCTTCTTTGAGCCTTAGCACCCCAGTTGTAAGATCTCATCTTAGCAGCTGGGTAACCACAAGAAGCACAGGTCTTCTTTTGAATATGGAAAGCTCTAGTACCACATCTGTTACATAAGGTGTGGGTCTTGTTGTGTTTTTTACCAAAGGAAGGGGTACCTTCTGTTTAAGAATGTTAATGGGTAATAATTTTTTATTAATGAATAAAAAAATAGGAAATTAATTGTTAGTAAAGGTAAAGCCTTATTTGCGTTTGTGTCAAGCTTGGGAGGTGATCCGTATAGCGGAAGTTAAGTACTTAAATCTTTCTGTAAATCTTTTGAATGTCTTTTTTTCATAATTATCGGTTATGTGAGTGTTACATTGAATAATACACCATTTGCTATTTTGTATACTTTTTCTGAATAACTTGGTATAATTGAGAAAAACAAACAAATATCATATCCCTTATTTTGTATTATTTGAAAACTTCAATAAGACTTGGGTCTTTGCCTAAGATTGTGTCGCTTAACATAATATTTTTATAAGTATCTTTCAATCTTAAATTCTTTACACTTATCACTAATTTTGAATCTGAACTTTCTTGATTCCGTTATCATTCTAAACCGGTGTAATCCAATTATTCATTAAACTACATGTGGTAGTTATCACAAAGATTCATGTTTGCTCTGTTACTTTATGCTATTATTATCATTATTTTTACTGGCAGTTTTGCATTGGGTAAACCCTATCTCGTTAACCTAAATCGTAACTCCATATCTTTGCCAATCAATCAAAGCAACTACCACTATTTGTCAAATCTTCTTGATTTACTCTTCAATAATATAAACTGTCTTCTCTCCATTTATTGCAGTATCATTCGTCATTTCTTTACTTCAAGTTAAGTGTTCTTTCCGCCATGGTCATAATCCCTTATTTTCATCGTTATTAGGTATACATACTACTCATATTGTTGGTTTATTATAACTAGTTGTTTGGTCTTTATTCCAATATCTATTTTAAAAAAAATATATTTAATCCTTTTTTTCCAAAGAGTAAAATGAACAAATTCACTAAGAAATTCTCTTTTTTTTCTTCCCACCAAAAAAAGCCTAATAAAAATATCTGCTCAACTGTATTTTTACCGTATTAAGACATTCTTAGCACTAAAAAAGAAAAATATTCACTAAACTACCTAAGTAGAAATATAACCACCATATAATTTTTTACACTACAGTAGATTCTTGAACACTAGTAAATAATAAAAAAGTACTAGATACACTTGAATGAGAAAATACGTATAAGTTTCTTTTTGACTTTGTATTTCTTTTTTAGGAAATCTTTGAATCCGTATGAATTTAATTTCAACTTTTTGATTGCAAGTGTATGTATGTTTGTTTTTGTTAATATGTCCCAATTAGGCAACTTGGCTGTACTTTTTTTTTATTATTTTTTTTTCTTCAAAAGTTTTTTACACATTACCCAAAGTAGTAATTTGTAACACTTTTATTTCAAACCCATTTTTTTTTTTGAGAATATCTCTTTTGGGAATATTGTGTTATTTTTTTGTTACAAAAAAATATATTCTAAAAATTCTGGTCACGTGTTGATATTTTGAGTGAATGCTTACATTTTTGGTCACATGACCCGATGTGACGCCAAACTTGTTTCCCTGTGCGACACGTAAAACCCCCATGTATGCGTTGCTGTAGTGCACCAAAAAAAAAATATATACTGCTTATGAAAATTTTTAGCCTATAGAGGATACTGAGAAGCCTACTATATATTTAAATTTTAAAAAATAACAAATACGCGATATTTTCACTACACTACTGTTTAACAGAACAGCTATTAAGGATTCAGGTATATAGTTAATCAATACAAAAATAGTATATAACAAACCATCAGTTAAGCTATATTAAATCAAATAAACAAAAAAAGATTATCACAATTGCAAAATATGTCTGAGATAGCAGCCAAACAAAGAAAAATTAAAATGTCAACCGTGGATTCTTATAACCCATCTGAATCAACATTTATTGGAGCCCCTTCATCATCATTGGCTAATGATCTTAAAAATACTAATATTAATTTGTCATCGTCCATTGGATCCAATACCAATACACATAACTCTTCTACTATCTTAGAATCAGAAAATGCTAACTACTCTATTGAATCTAACCCAGAAGACGAATTTGGTATGCCAACAAATGATGTACAAGAACCAAGCATCAAGAAAATTTTACAAATTTTGACTTTTGATATCAAAGAAAATGAGCAATCTAAGACCATTACCATTGGTCGTTCCTCAAGTAAAAACGACTACCAGTTATCTCCTAAATCTACCTTAGTTTCTAGACAACACTTGGCTGTTACTTATTTCCCAAATAGCAATACTTTAAGAATTAAGTGTTATGGTAAAAATGGTTTAGTCGTAAACTTCCCTAAAATGTTGAATTACAAGTTGATAAGACAATTGAAGGACAAAATATATGAATTAGTTCCTATTGAAGAATCTTCTAGTAGTGACGATACAGACAAAGAAGTTTTCAAGAACAAAGGAATCACCTCATTTGTTTTAAATGAGAAGGAAATCTGCTTTATTCCATACATGACTGGTTTGCAATTAGGATTTGGTACTATAAGTTTAGAATTGAAAATCAAGCATTCTGTTGATGAACAAGAAATTAGCAATGTTGAATCAACTGCTGATAACATCAAGGCTTCAAAAAATGAAGACCAATCCGTTTTATTATCTTCTCCACTATCTTCAGTAGTTGAGTATCATGAAGAAGAAGAAATCAGTAACAACGAAGTTATTCAAAATTTGAATGACAGATTAGCATTAAATGATACCAATGAAGATAAAAATAATGCAGGTAAAAAGACAAGTCATAAAAGAACCCATACTGAAACAGAAAGTGTCCACACTAATGTTGTCAAAAAACAAAAAACAAGCAAGTCAACTTCTTCTTTACTACAGGACTTGATGGAAAAGATTGAAGTTGAAAAAATAATGGTCAAAGAAGTAGTCCACCAATTAACAAACCAAATTGCATTTGCTAATATTCAACAAATTCCATTGAAACAACTATATGAATCCAATAGCATCTGTTCAACCAAGCTATCGCTCCCCGAATTTAAAATATTTTTGGAAAAGTTTTTATTGAAATTAGAACCTTCTATCCAAATAATTCTAAGAAAAGGAAAAGATGCTGCTGGAAAACTATTGGATCCAGAATTTTTTTATGATGTTGAAAAGGATCATAATAAAGAAAGAGTTTTGATTGTCAACAATTTGAAGGGTGGTAGATCAGGTTTGAGATCTTGTAGAAAGGTTCATAAACAATACTTTTGGAAAAAGCCAACAAAATAATGCTCTTCAAAGTTTTTACATAAGTTTAATATATGAAGTTTTATAATGAATTAAATTTTTTTTTTTTTGTTCCATCAAGAACTGTCAATTGATGCTGACATATTTTTTATTAATCGATCTATTTCATCAGGGTCATCTAATGACATATCTAAAGATTTAGCAATCAACTCTCTGTATTTATTAAGCTCTAGTGATCGTTGGTTATGCATGTTTGTTAACAAATTAGCCAACGAATTATTTTGAGACTTATAAGTTTCAATCATTGTGTCAAGCTGTTCTACAGATAATTCATCTAATTCATTGACCAATTTTTGGTTCAAATTATCACCAATTCCATCGTCTACATATCTTAGTAAATCTTGTGATATCAGTGGAATCATAAAATCTTTATTATCTTTTTGACTCATAAAGTTTTTGATAAAAGTTTCGAATTCTGGGAAGCTGTCAAACTGTGACTTCAAAATTTCTTTTTGCTTCATTAATCCATCATTCAAAAAATTATATGTCTTCAAATTATCCAAATTCTTTACCAAGTCATTTTGATAAATGATTTCTTCAAGCTTGTTGTTTTCAAGTCTTTTTGCCTCCAAATTGCTCTCTAAATTCACTATATCTTCTTTGTAGTTTTTATTATCTTGTTCATAGATTTGATTGATGTTAAACAACTCATCCTCCAATAGTTTCAAACTTGGATTTTTGTTATTAAAAGAAAGCTCACCAATGCCATAATCCAAAGATCTCGTATATTCATTGTTTGTGACATATGGGTCCGCACCATACTTTAACAATATCTTTATTAAATCAAAGTTGCTGTTGATTGAGGAAGTATGTAGAATAGTATTTCCTGTCTTGTAGTCTTTTGTATTAATCCATTGGTTGTAATATTCAGTATCAAATTTGCTCTTACTAAACGCAAGTATAGTTTCTAAGTAATACTCACTTGCTTCTTGTAGGTAATTTTCACTTAAAATATGCAATATAGTTTGATTTTGCTCATTCTTGAAATCTATAAGGTCTTGATATATGTCCAACATCTTATTGAAACTCTTTGTGATGTATGAATTTCTAGACTTTATACATTGGCAGAGACAGGTTTCTTGATAATTGTTCAATACTTTAAAATCAATAATGATTTTCAAGTTTTGGCTGTATTTCATAAACAAATTTTCATCATTAAAATTATCAGATTTGTGAATTCTCAAAATGTCTAATATTACATCAATAAGACACAAATTAGATAACCAATGGAGGGTTGAGTTTCCATCATCATCTATGCTAATGCTAAAATCTAATGTGAGCTTATTGCTTGAATTATGAGCTATTAAGTCATCTAAAATGTTGAACAAGTTTGGTGTGTCCCTGTCATCTATGAAGTTTTGCAGAAACATTATCATAGTTTCCTTATTGTCGTTATGGTCGTCCATTTTTGCCGAATATCTCGATTTGGTTACTGAGTCTTTGGTTTGCTACATGAAAACAAACAACACGTTTTTTCGTAAGGTTGACGAAAGGAAGGGAGAAATTACCCCCAAAACAGTAATGAAAAGTCTGGCGTAAGTCACGTGTACTCTACATAATTATAGTAAAAGCTGTTCAAATTGCAGTCAATAATGGGACTAAAACGGTGAATAAAATAAATCTGGTGTCTAAATTGAATCAAGCAACAGAATAATATACTAATACTATTGTTCTAATTTTTCTTTGTTTCGTTAGAAAAGAATTCGTCAAATGTATTTTCTGCAGTTACAATGTTCACTACGTGACGACTTCATCACTCTACAGAAAAACACCAAATTGAAGTGAACAGAACAAGTCGCTTTATTATTTGAGAAAAAAAAAACCTTAGTCTTCACGATTACAATTTCAGTGATACGATAACAGCTATTATAGCATACTAACAAGTTTTATTTAATATTGAAAATTTGAGTAAAAAATTGGTAGCGCGTTGTATGTGCAAGCCTTTATCTGAGCTTTTTCATTACACCCTTATAATTCTATAAAAAAGAACGAAAACACCAAAATAAACAACATACAACTGTTATCATGTCTAACATCAAAAGATTAATCAGAGAAAGTTCGGATTTGAACGCAAATGAATCCTTATCTTTACTTTCATACTATCACAATTTGAGCCTTGTGGAAACATTAATAACTACTAATTATGAAGATAAAAGTTTAATAAGCGATTTGATGGATACTATAGAAAAAATCAAGCCAGAAGTTTCGGAGATTGAAGATGAAAACAAGGTAAAGATATTCATAAAGTATTTAATAGTCATGTATAAAAATAACATCGATCTAACCAAACAATACTTATCTGGTAAAGCTTCTTCAAATGTGGATGAAGATAAGAATAACGCCGTACAATCTATATGGTTGAACATAGACTTAATAGAAACATTTGAAAAGTCATTCACCAGCGAATATATTGAATCAAATGAAGAGTTATTAGAATTAGTAAAAAAGTTGGATGGCCAAAATAAGGTCAAAACTCTTAAAATGCTTTTGAAAAAAGTATTAACTTTTGTTCCTGATTTTGATAAACAAGATGACGAACTTTTGCAGCAACAATTAGATACATACGAAGACAAGGAGGCTGCAGATAGTGAAGAAGAAGCACCAGAGTTTGAATCCGATAAAGAAATTTCTGCAATTAATCATAACGCAAGTGATTTAAATCTTCCTGTCTTGCCAGATACACACGCAACTGAACCAGAAACAGCATTGGATCTTGAAGATATTGCTTTAACAAGAAAAACAAATATTGAGCAGCAAGAATCTTCTGATGAGAGTGATTACAACACATCAGATATTTCAGAAATCGTCACATCACAAGAAACTATTGACAAAATGGTTAAGCTAGCAAAAATTGGTATTCAATGTTTGCAATATGAAGATTTTAATGTAGCCAAAGACAATTTTGCCAACCTTATTGAAATTTTAAATCAAGAATTGGATAAAATTGAAAAAAACTAATTCTTAGAATAACTGTATAATTGATGTTATCTACCCTAGGTTAATATTTATATAATTATTTACATTAATTACTTTTTAATTTTTTTTTTAAATCTTTCTTATTATCTTTTTTTTCATTTCTTTTTATATTTGATTACATAATCAGTAAAAGACCAAAAAAACAAACAAAAAAAAGCTATCTCTATAAACATTTTAATTTAGAACTTCAATTCCTTGACAATTTCCCATGGATAAGATTGGTTGGTGAAGTGACCATTGGAAGCAGTTGGTAAGTAAATTGGTCTGGCTAAGTCTAATTCTCTGACTAAAACACCAGGTCTTAAATCGAAGTTATTCTTGATGATTTGTAAAATTTCTTCATCAGACTTAGTAGCAGTACCGTAAGTGTTGACGTGAACAGATAATGGTTCAGCAATACCAATAGCGTAGGAGAATTGAACTTCAACTCTCTTACATAGACCAGCCTTGATCAAAGACTTGGCAACCCATCTGGCAGCGTAAGCAGCAGATCTATCAACCTTGGAGTAATCCTTACCAGAGAAGGCACCACCACCGACAGCAGAAGCACCACCGTAAGCATCAACGATGATCTTTCTACCAGTTAAACCGGCATCACCTTGAGGACCACCAATAACGAATCTACCGGAAGGTTGGATGTAGTATTTAGTATCTTCATTGATTAATTCAGGAGGACAAACCTTCTTGACAATCTTTTCCTTGATTTCAGATCTTAAATCTTCAGTAGAGATTTCTTCAGCGTGTTGAGCAGAAACAACAACGGTATCGATTCTTAATGGAACCCATCTACCTTCAACTTCTTCGTATTCAATAGTAACTTGAGTCTTGGTATCTGGTCTTAACCATGGTAAAGAACCATCTCTTCTAGCATCGGACATAGCCATGTTTAACTTGTGAGCTAATAAGATAGTTAATGGTAATAATTCTGGAGTTTCATCAGTAGCATAACCGAACATGATACCTTGATCACCAGCACCTAATTCTTCTAAAGAGTCTTTAGTTTCATGGACACCTTGAGCAATATCTGGAGATTGTTGTTCAATAGCAACTAAAACGTTACAGGTCTTGTAATCGAAACCCTTGGAGGAGTCATCGTAACCGATTTGCTTGACGGTATCTCTAACAATCTTTTGGTAGTCTAAGACAGCCTTGGTAGTGATTTCACCGAAAACCATGATCATACCGGTCTTGGCAGCGGTTTCACAAGCAACCTTAGATAAAGGATCTTGAGCTAAACAAGCATCTAAGACAGCATCAGAGACTTGATCACAGATTTTATCTGGGTGACCTTCACCGACAGATTCAGAAGTAAACAAAAATTTCTTACCCATTATGTTATATTTGTATTATGTTTTTTTTTTAACGGTTTTGTGTATGAGATCCTTCTTTTAGAGAGAAAGAACAGTTAATTCTAAAATTTGAAAGAGTTAATGGAAATACAATATTTAACTAAAAGGTTTATATATGCATCAATCAAGTATGTTGTAAATGAAAAAATTTTCATTATTCAATTTAACACCTTCATGTTGAGATACCATTTGAAAAAAAAAGAAACTAATTTCAGCTTACAACCAAAACAGTAAATAACACTATAGATAACCGACTTTTGTGTGTAAAAATGGACTCGTTTATGAAAAACTGTGTGTGTTTTTATTTAAAAAGTGTGTATTTTAAAGCATACACACTTTTTTAATTGTTTGTTTTGCTCGTTTTAAACCCCGACACATTCTTTTATAAAAAAGTTACCCGACCAGAAATATGTTACGAATTAAGACACCAAAGGTAAATTACTAAAACAAGCATAAATCAACAAACTAATCTCCATTAGAGGGGGAAAAAAGCGAGACCTATTAAAGAGCGCGGCTGAGTGCCCGCGTTTAGATCGTAATAAAATAAAACAAATAATTATGAATTTATTGCCAATGATGATGCTGAGAAAATAGCTCTTTGATTATGAATATATTGCCAATGATGATGCTGAGAAATTAGCACTTAAATCTTTTTCTCATATGCTATAGCAAAAAACGTATTTAGCGTAAATTTCTTTTTATATTCATCATTTTAGCAATGATTAGCACTTAACGTTGGTGTCTGCACCTATTAAGAGCGTATGTACCTTTTTTTTTTTTGATTTTTACGTCCTAAAGATTCATCATAAATGGGAGGCTCAAGCTTATCAAAGAAAAACACACACATACATCATTTTTTTTAAGGGGAAGCTAATTACTGATTTTGTATATAAGTAGCATGTTTCTATATCAGTAAATATGGCAAAAAAAGTATAGAGTTGAAACCAAAAACAAATACATATAACTCTACATTCACCTACAACAATGATTAACACTTTAAACTTACCAAAATCCATCGGAGCTGCTTTAGACCAACACAGCATTTTATCTGATATTTTCCCTAAATCAGACATTTCCTTGCCTGTTTTATCACAATCCTTGTTAAGCGTCCAATATGGACAACATCAAGCTTCCTTAGGAAACACTCTGCCTGTGAACGACACACAAGAGTTACCTCAAATACAAGCTATTTTAACGGAAAACTTCTTCAATAACTCCAGCGAAGATTTACAAATAAACGACATTGATACTGAATTCACCCTGATCTTGACTGATCCGGATGCTCCATCTAGAGCTGACAAGAAATGGTCTGAGTATCTTCATTACATTGGAACTGGCTTAAAGATTAACGCCACTCACCCTGGTAACACTGATAAGTTTAAGATTATTGATGCTTCTCATTTGAAGACCTTAGTCGACTACCAAGGCCCAGCCCCACCAAAAGGTACTGGTGTGCACAGATACGTATGGTTATTATTCAAGGGTTCTTTGACTAGAGAAGATGTTGCTGGTTTGAGTGACAATAGAGTAAACTGGAACTACGGTGAACCAGCCACTGGTGTTGAAAGATTTGTCAAAGAAAAGAAGCTAGGTCCTTTGGTTGGTATCAACTTTTTCTTTGCCGAAAACAAAGATTAAAATATATATATATATAATTATTTTTTGTTTAATGACTTGAAAAAAAAAAAATTAATGTTAACATATCAACTTTTTTCATCTTTATAGTTATAGTTGTTAAATATAAAAGAATTAATCTTTAAGTCACAAACTATACTACTTTATTTCTTTCACATGTAAACAAACTATGCGGAAAACAGTTGGAAAAAAAAAGTGGTTAAATCCGTTTATTTTACCAAAATATAACGTGGTAATAATGGTCCATATAGCATATATAATAAAGGGGGTGTTTGCTTTTACTCCAAGCTTAATTCATTTAAAAAACTAACCATTCAAAACCAATAATAAAACAATATGGACAAAGTATTCAATCAAACATTTGCAAACACACACTCAAAAATAGAATTTCCAAAAGGCAACTTAAATGTTGTGTATCCTTCATCAAGCGAGCCTATCAGTCCAGGCACTCAATTAAAAGCTAAGGATGTTCAAGATATACCATTAGTCACAGTTTCTTCTGATAAAATAACTTCTCAAGAATCACTATACACTCTAATAATGAGTGATATAGATGCCTCTGCTGAAGGGTGTCATTACTTAGTAACAAATCTTCAACCAACCGTAAAAAACGATAAACTAGTTGTTACAAACAAGAGCAAAAACAAAAACATTGTACTTGAGTATGTGCCACCAGGTCCAAGAATTGAACAAAATCACGCTTACGTATGGTTATTATTCCAAGGCGTTCCTGATCCTTCAAAGGCAAAAGCCGTTGGTGAATGCAGAAGAGGCTATGGAACAGATGAAAAATACCACGGTGCAGAGTGGTTTCAAGATATCTCCGGGTTAGGTGAATTGATAGCATTCAATTACCATTACGTGAAAAATGATTTGGCTTAATAGTATTGTATATATCTTCATTTTAACTAATTAATTTCCCTAATTGGGAAAGATAATTGAATTATATTTCCTAAAAAGGTAATTTAGAGTCGTGTTTTTTTTTCACTTGTTTAAAGTAAGGAAAATTTTTTTTTTTGCTGGTAAGAATTTTAAAAAAAAAACTTAAATTTTTTTTATTCAAATATTTGGGATAAACATTGTTACGTGATGAAAAGTTTCAATTAGAGTGAAAGTTTTAAAATATAGCTATTAATTAAAAGTGGTAAAATTGGAAAATTAGCAGAATACAAGACATACAAATTGAAAGTATACCAAAAATAGTTTTAGTTGTAAACACCTGTAACTATATTATATTTTGATCACTATTAATAACTTAATTTAACTAATAAAAACTTACTATAAACATTGCTTTTTTATTTTATTTTTAAATTATAACCTAAACTTTTCGATATTTAAAATTTAAAAAAAAAAAAAGAAAACAACCAAGAAGTCATAGTTGCAGCTAAACAAAATAATATCACACATTCTTAAATAAATATAATAATTCAACATGTCTACTATTCAAGAACAAGAACAATTCCATCATAGTAGAGAAGCAACAGATACTTCGAAAATCGGGCCTTGGAAAATGGCCGAAACCATTGGGTTTGGGTCATCAGGTAAAGTCAGATTAGCTATTCATGAAAAAACCGGACAACAAGCAGCTGTTAAGATTGTATCCAAGTCTTTGTTTATGGCTCATCAAAATACCACTTCCACAGTTGCTGGGGGAAATGAAGATAAAGATTTTCTACCATATGGTATAGAAAGAGAAATCATCATCATGAAACTTCTAAACCATCCTAATGTTTTGAGACTATATGATGTTTGGGAAACTGAAACTGATTTGTTTATGGTTTTGGAATATGTTGAAAAGGGTGAACTTTTCAAGTTATTAGTTGAAAGAGGTCCTTTAACAGAAAGAGAAGCTGTAAGATTCTTTAGGCAAATCATCATTGGTATTTCTTATTGCCATGCATTGGGTATTGCTCATAGAGATTTGAAACCTGAAAACTTATTATTGGACCATAAATCCAATATTAAGATTGCAGACTTTGGTATGGCTGCTTTAGAAACCAAAGACAAGTTGCTTGAGACTTCATGCGGTTCTCCTCATTATGCATCTCCGGAAATTGTATCTGGATTACCATATCAAGGTTTTGAAAGTGATGTATGGTCATGTGGTGTAATTTTATATGCTTTATTAACCGGTGTTTTGCCCTTTGATGAAGAAAACGGTGATATTAGACAAATTCTATTGAAGGTCCAAGCTGGTCGTTTCTACATGCCTGAAAATATTTCTAGAGAAGCTCAAGACTTATTGGCCAAGATCTTGACTGTTGATCCAAAAAAGAGAATTGGTACAAGGGATATCTTGAAGCATCCATTGTTGAAGAAATATCCAAGTATCAAGGATTCTATGTCCATTAGAAACTTGCCAAGAGAAGATACATATTTAAATCCATTAGCTGACGGTGCTGATATAGATCCATCTATTTTAAATAACCTGGTAGTTCTTTGGAACGGTAAAGACAGACAAGAAATTATAAAATCATTGAAAGAGCCTAAAGCTAATTTAGAAAAGACATTCTACGGTTTACTGTATAACTTCAAGGTGGGTATTCAGCAACAACACAAGATGTTGATGGCTGAGGAAGAAGATGAGGAAATAGTACCTAATAAAAGAAGTAAAAAGAGAACAAGTCCTCAAAAGCAAAAAAGATACTCTTCTTCAACTTCATCATTTAACGCATTACCGAAATCCCAATCCAAAAGATTATCTCAAATAAGTGTTTCATCTGCAAGTAGAAAATCCAGTGGTAGTGTTAGTAGACCAACATCTCAGTACTTGACAAATCAAAAACACTTGAATACATCTTCATCTGTTTCATCAAGCAATTCTAATGACGTTACATCAAGCAGCTTAGGCTCTACTCCTCTAAAGAGAAATGGAACCTTAAATGGTGGATATGTTGTAGATGATGGATTTTCTCCATCTAGAGACCCGCCACCACCACCAACATACACTGAAACACCAAAGGATTTAGAACCTCAACAAATTGAAGAGGCCGTCGCAAACAAAAGAATATCCAAATCCATCAGTAAGAGATTGAGTAGAAACATATCTAGAAACTCATTGATTTCATTCACTCAAGATAACAATTTGATTAACCATTCTCCTGAAAAATCAAATGTTGAGTATACTTCATTAGGTCAAACTTCTAGACAAGGTAAAAGGTCATCTTTGACAACAAAATTAATCTCCACTTATGCTAAGTTGACCACTCTTCAAGAATCTGATTGGGGATATATAGAAACAGAAACTAGAAGAACTTCTCAATCCTTTGCTACTTTGATAGATGAAGTATTTGAGTATGAAATGTTAGAAAAAGAAAGAAAAAAGATTATCAAGGAAAAGTTGATCAAGGAAAGAGAATTAAAAAAGAGAGAAGAAGAACTAAGAAGGGAAATTGAAGAAAAAGAAAAAGCTTTGAGAGAAGAACAACACAAGAAGGAATTAGCTGAAAAGAGAGAAAGAGAAAAATTAGAATCCGAAAATTTAAAGAGGGAAAGATGTTTGAAAATCATGGTTTATGAAAAGAAGTTAGAACAAAGATTGAGCAATACTAAAGAAAGACTTGTTTACTTAAAAAGTCTTTTGAATGAAGAATCTTTGAAGATCTTAGAAGAGATCAACTTGGAAGAATACATGAACGATGATGTTGCTAATTCTGATTTTGTTGATCAAACAGAAGACATTGAAGATGAATTAAATGATGATGACAACTCGTCTGCCTTCACTATTGATGATTACGAAAAGGATGAGCCTGATACCAAAGAACAAGAAGAAGAAGAAACTGAAAAGGAAGATGACTCTGAAAAAACCATTGAAACAAACGAAGTTGAAATCAATCAAAGATCAGTTAGCGAACCAACTACTAAAAAGGCGAACCTACCTGAGGATGTAGCCAACTTGCAAAAAAGAGCGTTTTCCTTATCAACCAGACCTGTTTCAAGATTGGATCCAGGAATTTATGGATACGATTCAAGTGTTAACAACTCCAAAACCATGTTACCTGAAGAAAGCGATGATTCCAACAGTGAATATGAATCTGAATCTGAAGAGGAAAATACAGTTATTGATGAAGTAGAAGTTGAAAGAAGAATGATGGAAAGTTTAAGAAGAAGTAAGTTTTTAGGTTCCCAATTTGACTTGGCTATGAAATTAGCATCAACTGGATTAAGTTCATCTACTACCAAGGCCGCTAAAAGAAGATCCCTTTTGGCCATACAAAGTCAATATGGTGGAAGTGTTATAAAAAAGAACAAAAAACACAGTGCTAAAAGAAAGTCTGCCAGAAAGTCTTTAATCAAAAAGAAGGATTTGCTAGAAGAAAGTGATGACGACAATAAAGCAATTTTAGATGATTCTAAAGCTGTAAACAAAAGTACTGACAATGTGGATGAAAATACTGTATTAGTTTATGAACTTGAAGATGAAAATGATGAAGTTAATAAACTAAGCGATGTTGTGATTCCAAGAGTTTTGAAAAATGGTGAAAATGAAAAGAGATTAAGTTTATTATCGACATTTTCATCAACTAATCTATCCAAACATTTGAAGGAAGAAAACAACAATAAAGAACAGTTTTTATTTGAAGATAAAAACTATGAAGAGGATGGCGAAGTTGAAATTGTTGAAAATAAGGATGGGGAAATAGTAAAGTCCAGAAGTTCTCAAATGAGATTGAACTTTGCTGACAGATTCACAGGCAGCGATGAGGAAGATGAAGAAGAGCCTAAAGAGGTCAAGCTACCAGACTTACCTCCTGTTGATCAATCCAAATCCGCTAGAAATTCATTACTTTTAGAGCAAAAATTGAAGGAAAATGAAAGAAAGATAAGCGAAAAACAAGAAAAAGAAGTTGAAGCCAAAAAACAAGATGATAAGATCGTTATTCCAAAGAAAAACACCCTGACAGAAGAACAAACAATCCAAAGAAAAAAATCAGGTATCTTTAGAATCTTCACTCCAAACACCGAAATCACTGATGATGTTAAAATAATCAAATATGGAGATAAGCACGATAAGGAATTACTGAAAAAGATTTATTATCAATTCAAGGATTGGGAAAAATCTAAGTTGGGTTTGAAACATATAGAAACTGATGGAAGTTCTTACATCAAAGGTGGCATTTCAAGCGATAACGTATTAAGCCTAAGATCAACTGCCTTTGAATTAACCATAGAAGGTTTGAACATCAAATTAAGAAAATTGAGTGGAAGCAAGAAATCATTCAATAGATTTTCTAAGGAACTGGAGAAATGGTTGAAGTAATATATACAAGAAAAAAAAAATAATCATAAATTTCCCTTTTGGGAAGTATTAATCTATCAAAGTTTCATATGTACATTCTATCTTAAGTGCGCTGTGGCAGTATCTACTAATATTTGCCCTTAGAGTCAAAAAAAAAAAATGTATAGATAACAGAAGAATTAAAGGGTAAATCCATTTTATTGGTGTAAAAAAACCCACTTTAACTAAGTTACACAAAAAAAAAATGTGGCTAAGTTTGCTGCACGTTGGTCTTCACCTGTTTTAATTATAGGTTCTTTTTTTTTTTTTTGCAGTTGTTTTTTCCTTACAGAAGGGTAAAAATGATGTTATTAGTTAAAAAAACAAATATAGGGTTTTTCTGTTTTTTCTTTATCAATTATTGTATGAATGACGCTGTTAATCATCTAGAGGGTTATCTTTATTAATAAAACATTATTTCAATAGGGGTAATCTTATCATAATATAAAAAAGTATATAAAGGGAAAAAACCATTCTTATCTACAAAGTTGTTTTATATAAAAATGCAACAGAATAACTTTAATAATCAACAGTACTCACCCCATAATAATCCTTATCAAAACATGTTATATGGGCAAGAATTTATTAACAACAACCAAACAGCGAATATCAACCAGTTCTACTCCAACAGACAAAACAGTATTCCCAATGGCAATAATATGTTATCCAACTTCTACAACAATAATCAACATCTGAATGGTACTGCTATCATTGATGAAGATGACTTCAATTATCAAAACAATAATCAATTTAATCAATTCAGAAACAACAGCATTGGCTACAATCAAACAAGACTTTCTCAAGGTTCTGTTGGTTACAATAACAACTTTGATAACAGTAATATGCTGGATAACTACAACTATACTAACAATTTTTCTCAACAAAACAATCAATTCATAAGACCTGCTTCTTTTAGTCAACACTCCACAAACTCTTCAAACAGCAACAACAATCATAATTTTAATTATTCCAGAATGTCTAGCTTTAGCAACCCAGATGCAGCAAATCCTTATAATGACCAACCCCCAATGTACAATAGAGCATCCTTTGGTAGTAATTTTTCTAATCACCCGGCCAATGTCGGTAACATGAGAAACAACAGTGCTAGTTTTATTTCTGAATACAACAACAATGCTTTATCTTCTGCAAGTACCATTACTGAACCTCTTATACAAAGCAGCATGCTTAACTTCAATATGAATAAGAATTCTCAAATACAAAATACAGCTGTGCTTACCCAAGGAAATAATATTTTGAATTCTAGAAAAACTTCTACTAGCAGCACCAGCAATCATTCTGTCACCACACCATCTGGAAATAATGCTTTACTTAATACTCCCAGAAGACAATCTAAAAGCAGTACAAGTGAAAAGAAAAATAGCATTAGTAAGGACTCTAGTGTGAAGAGTGAGGATGGGTTGTTGAACAGCAATATCGTTGTCAAGCCGCAGCAATTGATTAAAACTACAAGCAAAGAGAAATCGTCTACAGATTCAAAAAAACCTGTTGTTGGTGTTTCCAAAACAATTGAAAGTACAGAAACCACTTCTGGCAGTTCCAACTTCACAAATACTTCTTTTCAAATTCCTATAATCTCTACAAAAAAACAAGAGCAGTTATTGGCCAAAATTAAAGGCAATGGTCTTTATATTAACGAAACAACAAATAAACAAGAGGTTTCAAAGGACTTACAGACTTTATATGATCAAGCTGGTCAAAACTATTTTGCTCAAGAGGCTGTATTTCAATTTGTGAACAGTTTGAAGGCAAAGCTGAAAAAAGATTATTTAAACAACATCAACGGTAATAATAAGTTTAATAAGTTCATGAAATATCTATTCTCATGCAATGAACAATTTGTATCTGAGCAATTTAACTCAAGCTCTAATATTTTAAAAGATACAACTCCTTTTACTTCATCTCAAGGCAAAAATCTTTGTTTAGTAGCTTTGAAAAATGGAAAGTTAGAACTTTTATCTGTTAGCAAACACTTCACAAATTCACAAACTTTAAAACCAAAAAACTTAGTAATCATTGATGGTGATAGAGGTATAGATTTAGCAATGGTTGTAGAACCCCACATGAGTTTCGTATTAAGTTTGCTAATAAACTTTTTGAAGAAGAAAATACATTTTGATTCTTTAATTACTGATCCTAAAAAACATCATCCAAATAAAGATTTCATTGATGCTCTTTTGGAAAGACACACTCATGTTCTGGGAACAAAACCATTGAATAAAATCATTGATACTAAGCTCTATGATTTGCAAGAACTAACACAATTGATTATTCCTTCAAAACAGGTTGTGAGATTTGCGTCACCAAAGGACTGCACAGGCTCTTTGCTACAAAAGCTTCAAGAAGAGTTAAAAGCCTTGAACTTTGCATTGAGCAAATTGGATTCATACAATAATGATGCTTTAGAAGGACAAGAAAACAAGAATAACAAGTTGAACATCAAGATCTTAAATTCAGAGTATCAATTTGATAAAAAAAAGTTGACCTTTTATTATATCTGCAAAGAAAGAAATGATTATAGAGAATTGATCAAAGAGTTGTTCAGATTTTATAAAACAAGAATCTGGTTGTGTGCTATACCAAACAATCTGGGAATTATAGAAAAAGGTGAATGGTTCAGTGGATCTGAAAAAAACTTGATCAAAGGCACTTTTGAAGTAAGTAAGAAGAAAAATATTGTTAACTTTGAAGAAATTGTTTTGGATCAATTCCAAATAGCTGTGTACATTGAGTTACTAGCCCAATTATTTTGAATAAATAAAGAGTAGTAATTACCGGAAGTTTACAGGCATTATTCATGTATGATAAAAGATATATATCCATTACATAAATTATTATATTAATAAAATTCTATAGTTAATCATCAAGATCTATGTTATCAAGTTTAGAAAAAAAAAACAAAAAAAGGTTGAAGCAAAGTTTAAAGAACTCAAATTTAAATAAAAATATTGAGCAAATCTTTGCCAATTCAAAATAATAATAAAAAATTGATAATTTCTTATTAGACTAAATTCATTACGCAATTCCTAGTATATATAAAGTCTTTATACACATTTAACAAACATAACCACCACTTTGGTGTCTGTAAACTTCAATGATATCGTTGTTTTCCATGGCTAAGTCTTCTGGTGTATGTTCTGGGGTCAATGTGATACCTTCAAATGTAAAAACCAAAGCAGAAACATCCTTACCTTGTCTTTTAGCCCAAGCATCCATCAATTTCTTCAAGGTGGCACCTTTTTTAATTTTGAAATGAATATCGGAATCACCATCAGTTACTTTAATAGAGACGTGGTCAGCATCGGTGGTTGCTGGCTTGACTTCTGGTTTTTGTTCTTCAGACATTTTATTTATATTATATAGAGCTTGTTTTTGGTTATGTTTCCCAACAATCTGTTTAAAATTGTATAATTAATGAGGGAAATAAAAACAACACCTTGTGATGAAGGTGTTATGTTTTCCATTTTTTTTTTTTTTTTTTCGTAGATGGCAAAATGGGAAACTCACGATTTTCTTTAGAGTAAACGCTACACAAAGTTAATGACATAAACAAATTGAATAATTTCATTAATGAATAACCCTTTGAAGCAGGCTTAAATATCATAATAAAATATTATTGAGTTGTCATTAAAATATATACACATAACTAACAAAAGAAATTGAAAAGTTTTTTCCAAAATCTTCCATTTTGTGTCATTTTCAAATGTTCCTTTTCTTGCTGCATTAGTTCTTCATGGTTGTATATTATTCTATCCTTGTCAATATTCAGCTTATCTAAAGGAATTAAAAACTGGCAATTTCTATTATACAACTTGTGGCCAATGTAACACAGAATCCATAAAATTGCACATAAGTAATTTTGGAAGAATGATTGGGCATTAGGAGTATGAGTTCCGATAGGTGTTAAAGCTACCCAGAATTGGGCAATGAATATTATCACAACCATGAAAATACCCCAATATGAACCCCAAACACCTGTTGGTGAGATAAAGGCTAACTCATTCAAAGATCTGTTTTGCACCTTCATGGCTGCTCTAAATCTTATATGAGCTAAGTTGAACCCAAAATATAGGAAAAGCACAGCCAATCCAGACAATGCTAGTAACCAGTTAAAGAAATCTACTCTGAATGGGGCAGCAGCAAAGAAACTCAGTAATCCAAAGATAGAGGTGATGAACATACATGTCACAGCTCTTCCCTTTCTGTCAACTTTAATCAAAGTTGGATGAGGGTAGAATTGCACAAAGAATGAGTGTAATATTCTTGCTGCTGAATAATAAGCACAATTAGCTACTGATAAAACAGATAACAAAATTACTGCGTTTAAAATATGCGGATAAACCTTGATATTTGCAACAGCTATGATCAAAGGAGATGCATCTGATGCGGACGAACCACCACCTAATAGTTTTTCGTTAGTGTATGGGACTAATAACCCAATAAAAATAATAATACCAAAGTAAATTAGGAAGATTCTATACAAAAGCATCTTTCTGGCTTTCTTCAAAGCATAAACTGGATTCTGAACCACCGATGATAGCATTACAGATACTTCAAGCCCACCATAGGAAAAGCATGCAAAGACAAAGCATGCACAAAGTCCTTTGAATCTTTCAATCTTTGAATGGCTAGAAAAGGCGCCAGGACTTCTCCAATATTTACCTCCAATATATTCTTGACCAGGAACACCACCTACATCCTTGATAATACCAAAGATCATAAAAGATATGACAGCAATAAGTTTAAGAGCTGAAACAAAAAATTCGAATTCAGCAAATCCAATAGATCCGATAAAATTAACTGCATTGATCAATACATAGAAGCACACAACAAAAATATCAGAATTCACCTTTGTTGTCCAATATCTAATCAGTAAGGAGGAAGTAACCAGTTCTAAAGGCATAATACACAAGTAATTCAGAGCATATACAAACACAGTGGCAAATGCAAAGCCTGGATCAATCAAAAATTTGAACATATCGTTGTAAGATCCGGACAGATCTTTGTATACTACAGCTAGCTCGGAAATGGAGTTGTATGTGGTGAATATGAATGAAGACACTAGAATGTATGCAATGATTAAATTAGCTGGACCAGCTTGTCTCAATGCTGACCCAGTGGAAACTAACATACCTGTTCCTACACCTGTACCAATCGAAACCAAAAATAAATGTCTAGGCCTGATAGGTCTTTGGTTTGATGTGTTTGATGTTGTTGATTCCAAATCGTAATCTTCGAGGTAAGTTTCCTTGGATGAAACTGTGACTTTATTAGTCGTGTCGGTTGAAACGAAGTTCAAGTCATCATTAGATAATGCTTCGTTCATGTTTGTTTTTTTTTATATTTCTATAAGTATTATTTT
>ERZ794936.369-NODE-369-length-23149-cov-5.334806_pt1 | contig 23149 bp, 11 predicted proteins | sample MGYA00511083_ERZ794936 | MGnify/ENA primary metagenome ERZ794936 (study PRJEB30137, sample SAMN04331409) | food metagenome | isolation source: Y2 must sample point D1 replicate A | place: Australia: South Australia | collected 2014 ... | reverse complement strand
ATGCTTTAAAAAATCAAATAACCTTTCAAAGTCGTAAATGTTCAAACTGTTTTGAATATGGCCTTCATTGAATTCTCTTGGAAATCTACAATCTATAATAAACAACTGATTTCCTACAAGTTTCTTTTTAGCTTCATTTTCAGTAATCATTTCTATCATTTTTTTGGTGCTTAACAAAGCAATTCCGTCTTGGTTGTATTCCAGTTTGGTATTAATAACTGGTAAATGTATAATTTTTTTTAATCCTAGATCAACTTGTGTATCAACTTCAGGTTGAGAATGATCTCTACTTTCACTTAATGTCAAATTAGATGGTCCATGCTCACTCAATTTCAACAAATCATACTTGTTAAATATCATTGACTTGCTAGGATTGATATTACCTGATCCAAAAGAGTTTTGAGATATTGCTGACATTACCTCTATAGACTCAGCTTCAAAATTAAAATCTGTATTTAGTTTATAAAGCAAATCATTTGTTCTATCAGGTGTCTTAGGTGGTAATTTCTTACTTCTACCATATGGTTCGCTCATATTCATTGTGTCATTATTTTGCATTGATACAATAGGTGTTTTGTTCAAATCTTCTCTATCAAAAGCAAAGTCGTCATCTTCTAAAGTATCCACTTTATTATCATTGCTTTTAATAGAAAATAATCCCAATTGGTTAGATCCAGAGCTGTACAAACTTGATCCTGTGTTTGAGGATGACAATGGTATTATGTTATTAAACCCACTGTTGCTGTTATTTCTATGAGGCATGGATAAAGGTGGCGGTGGCTGTCTGTTTATAAAATCAAGCGTATCCAACTCAGACTCTCTGGAAAAAGATCCTCTTTGCCTATGGTAATCCGTTCCTGTTGACAGATTTTTATCTAATTTTACTTCCTCTTCTATTTTGGATTGTAAATTGACAATTGGTTGGTTTTTACTAGTTATTTGTTGATTGCTAGTATTATTTATTCCGATGTTGTTATTTGTTAGGTATAAATTCAAATTGTTTGTATATTTCTTCACTGAAGTGCTTCTTTTGATTGAGTTGCTCCTTTTGAATGAGTTTTGAGATATTAAAGGTGCTTTTTTAGTATTATTGAACTCATTATTTTCCGTGTTGTGATGCTTGTTGAATGGGGATGTGCTATTAGCAAAGAATGTAGATCCTCCAAACTGAGAATTTTGATTTATAAAAGGTGAGGAAGCACTGCTGCTGCTTGTTCCTGCATATGCAGAGTCTAAGTAACCATGGCTTCCTGTATTTTTGGGTTTTGCATTAGATTTACTGATGCTCGGCATGTACTTGAAAGATGATAAGCTATTCTCATTACTTGATGAAAAAAGACCTGAATTAGTTCCATTATTGCTTTTGAAATCTTTTTTGCCATACAAAGACATGTTATTTTCATCATCCTTGCCAAAGCTGGTGACATGTTTCGATGAAAAATTTGCCTTTGATCTGTGTGTATTTCTGGGCAATGTGGTATCATTTTTGACATCTCTTTGTTCAAAGGGTTTCATAAAAATAGAACTTTTCATCTGTTTTTCAAAGCTCATGCTTAAAATAACATCATCTTCATCCTCAAAATCATCATCCTCCCGCTCACTTATGTCGAACGTTTTATTTCCCACTGCTTCAGTATGTAAAATGTATGTGTCTCTTTTACTTTGCTCATTCACTTTCTTTTCAAACTTTGATATTTGTGAATTAAGCAAACTCAAAGCATTATCAATGTTTATGTCTTGATAATTATCCATGTTTCGCCTGGCATATACACAATTTAATAACTTGTTAGATCAACCCTTTCTTGGTTTTTTTTTAAATGTTCAATATAAGGGTACGTAGTATATATATTTTTTTTTTCTGTGTGTTTGCTCAGCTAAGAAAAAAAAGGAGAGAGCCAGAATCACTATTTAACTGTCCTTTAATAAGCAAGAATGCTAAAAAAAAAAAATAAGCAAATTATATAACAAGAAAAATATTTTTGGTATGAAAATAGGATCTGTAATATACGATTGGCATAATATGCTTTGAAGTGCCGTTATTAACACCGATAAGAAAGTAGAGATAAATTGAATGTAGCTGATGTGATCATGCATAGGGCAATAGCATACCAAAGCATAGATTCTACCTTGTGGTGTTAAAAATAATCCCAAAGGATGTAATGAACAAAAACCGTTTGAAAAAAAAAAAAATCTGATACTTTTTTTTGCACTGTATATATGATATTTTTGCCCTAAACAATGTCCTAGATCAATTTTGATATATAAAGGGCTTTTTATTGAATAAATTGCCCTTTAAGCCGCCATATTGGTTATTTATAAAGATGCATATTTGGATAATAGATTAGATACTGTAAACACAACTAGATCATGCATGTTACTGCATATTTTTTTTTTAATTTCAAATCATAAATACATTTTTACGCGATAAAATTTCTTATCCTATAAATAAGAATTTATTAGTAATGAAATGAACAATAGCATTTTGACCTAAGAGCTATTTTTGGTGACACTTAATTCACGGAGAAAATTGCCTTTTCTCCGTGAATTACCCAAAGAGGAAACATAAAAAAAACGTGCGCTTAACTCCGAAATGCCCCCACATGGATATTAGTTGTTGTACTCACCATTCTCAGCAAAGTTCAAGTATTTTTTTAAGGCATCAATGTTTTCAAAGTTCAATATGGAGTCTCTTATGTTCAATACAGTTAATCTGTTTTTTACCCGGCTATTTTCATCTTTTAATGGCTCTTTAGAGTTCAAAAACTTCTTGAAGTCCACTGGCTTTGCACTCGGCTTTAAGCTGACAACAGCAGTGTCTTTTTTGGAGGGTTCTTGCTCAGTGCTTTTCAATCTCATTGAAGATCTTTTAGGCGCTACAATGTTTTTATGCTCTTCTTCCTCAAGGTTCAATTTGTTGTAGCCATATTGTGTTGCTGCACTTGATGGCTTTGAACTGCCGCCAGATTGGGGAAATTCTTTTTTACTATCAACCTTAAACTCAACATAATCACCATTGCCGCTATAATAATCATCAACGTTATCAGATTCATCGTCGTCACTTTCAGTTGATGTAATTGATATCAAACCGTCGTCAGCAACGTTTTCTTCGGATCCAAATGGTGATGAGGATCCACTATTGTTCAAGTTCATCTTAGCAAATCCTTCTTTCAAATGGAAGGTACTTGGGTTTTCCGAGGACTCAAAATTCTTCAGATTTATGTACTTTCCGTTTGCTGGTGAATTCATATTTCCCATATTTGAGCTTATTGACAATGTATTGTTAATGCTTAATGGTGAATTTGGTGAATCCATCGGCAAATATTGCTGTGATAGTGGCAAGGATATCTCCAGCTTTTTCTCAGGTGTTTTCAGAATATCACTAGATGAAGAATCCCTTGGTTTTATGTGGAATATTTTCTTAAACTTGCCACTAGTGCTTCTTATTGATGATACCCTTGTATTTTCTTTCCCAGAAACTTTGTTTATCGAAGCAGTTTTAGGTAATGTTTGTATAGGAGAAGCTATAATATTCAAAGACTCACCAGAATTAGAGTACGAACTGTTGGACAAAAGACTTGAATTACTCTTAAAGTTAAAAGGTGATTTTCTCACTAAGTTTAAAATGTCTTTGTTCATATCGCTATTTTGTTTAATACTGGACTCAACCAATGTGTTTAAATTATTCTCAATAAAGTTGAAGTACAAGGAATAGGATGATAATAACTCAGAAGCTGACTTTCTCAAAGAGTTATCTTTGATTAGCAATTGATCACAAACTTCCATCAACAAGAACATAGAAATCTCACACATCTTTTGAGCATCATCATCTATTTTTTCTTCCATCAAAAGCTCTTGTCTAACTGCTGTAACATCATATATTTTCCCATAAGTATCTTTATTCTTGAAAACTTGTGTTAGGTCTTCTTGATTTATTTTTCTATAAAGTTCAAATTCTGTTCCTCCCAATTCCATATCAAAAGGCTTTTTACCCTGTAATATACAATGCATAGATACTCCTAATGCCCAGCAATCCAATTTCATTGGATCTAAAAGCTTGATTTTGTTTGAATAATTCAACTTCAAATCTTGAGCATTCTCACTAGATTCATCAAACTCGCATGCAAACCCACATATCTCAGGAGCTATGAACATTGGAGAACCTATTAGTTTATTGACTTCGTTTTGATATTTTTTGTAAATTTCCGATGAGGATACTCCGTCTATATGAGGATAGTTTTTATCAACAGTCACTATAGCTGTTTCAAAATCCGATATTTTGAAAATAATATTGTTATTGGAATCTTTTTGTAGTAATATATTGCTAGGTTTGATGTCTCTGTGGGCAAGTCCTTTTGAGTTTATAAAAGATAAACCTTTAAGTGTATCTAATAAGAATCTTAAATTTACAAAGTTTTTAAAAACAAGAGGAGGCACAGCAATGTTATTCCAACAAGTTCTCCAAATCTCACCTATAAATTTCTCATACAGTTCTCCTTCCCATTGGGTTTCTCCCAATTGACAATATTCAAACGTGAACCAAACCTTATTAGAGTATGTTGAATCAATAACCTCATAGAAATTAACTATATTTTTTACCCCTACTTGATTTGAATCATCAAGCTTTGTATCTAGCAATTTATATACGTAGAACTCCCAAGCCAATTTGTCAAACTGTACTCGATTATAAGCTTGGTCAGAAGTTGTGTTGCTATTTCTCATGTATGCTTGTATAACCTTCAAAGAAACCTTGTTGTGACCTCCTGAAACAACCTGGTTATGACTTCCTTTTATTTTTTTAAATTGTTTTATTGCTATTAGTTTGTTGGATGGGTCGATGGCTGATTTTATTTTTACTCCTGGATTAGTACACTTTGCCAATGTTGTTGAAGATTTATTAGCAAACGGTACTAGCTTGTACTGGTTTATGTAAGGGTTGCTTCTATTAGGCTTTTTAATTAACTTGTTGATGTATTTTTTCGTATGAACTTCATCTCTGAAGAAAAAAATTTTGTTTTCTTGAAACAATCTGTTATATGAGATATCTTCAGACTGCTCGCTTCTTCCAACAAAAGATGTCTGTAGATCTTTCAATTTATTTGTGTCTTTTTCATTATAAAAGCTGGTATATTCCATGTTAGTTTAAGTTGTTGTTTTTTTTTTTTCACTGTCGATTTTCAATCTTCTTATTCTAAATTAAATTATCGATGTTCGGTTATTTTATAGGTAAAAGCCAAAATCTCTCCGTGACTTTTATAAAACAGCTGTTCCTAACTTAATTTCAATACAATCCCTTCCCTTTAAAAAAACTATAAAGAGCAAGTGATAGTTGTTTTCTTGGTGTTATAACTGTATGATTCATATCACTATTTAAAATTTGTGCTTTTTTGAATTATAATTATCGTGAATAAAGGTGAAAGTAAAAAAATTTGGCTGTTTTTAACCAAAAGAGAAAAAAAATGGTAAAAAGCATAATGCGTAGGTATAAACCATGAGCTAAAGTGAAAAATTTTTATAAAAAGGAGAGAAATGTAAGGAAATACTGTAAGGCCAATGTAGGGAGGGAATGGTACCAGACTTGGAGATATTCACAACAACAAATTGAAGTATTCTATATAGATGATTATGTATCGTACTTGTTACAAGTGAAAATACCTTCGTGAATTGAGTAACCATAGTTTGTATTAGGTTGTTCTGTAGATACAGGATATGATATTAGTTGAGTAAACCCATATCTGGATGCAATCAATGCACCCTTTATATCACTATCGAAGGTATTCTTATTATAGTGTTTTTTGAACACATCAATTTCTTGAGAAGCATCTTCTTTCCAGTTTGGAAAGTAAACAGCTGGACTGACGGCTTTAAGTTTATTGAATGTTGGATTGACATCGTTGTCTGATTTCTGTACATCAATGGTTAATTCAAAGGACATTATTTTCAGGAAACTATCTTTGAAACTTTTAGATCTCGTTAATGATCCAGAAAGAACTGTGTTTTCCAGCATTTTTCCCAAAGTCAAAGTATTGTTAAGCTCGCTATTTCCTTGTATGTTGGCTATATCACTTATTCTTATTAATAACTCATGTATGGAATCATTACGTTGAACCTTGTACTCAACGTTCTGGCCTACTATCTTTTCTTCTGATTCTTCCTCGTCATTCTTTTGTTTTTCGCCAACTTCTCCTGAAGCCAAGATTTTGGCAACATCTAGCTCTTCCTCTTGGTCATTTAAATTGGCATCAATAGCATTCAAATCTAATGTGCCTTTCAAAACTGATTTGTGTGTTTCTATGAAGTTTGTTAAGTTTTCGCTTAATTCAAAATTAACCCATCCATGTTCCAATAGGTAGTCAATATCTGAAATTGAAGGATTTTGCTTTATTACATCATCAATGATATCTTTACACCCAATGTCAATTGTGGTTTCCAAATCAATATCATTTTTGAAGTTTTTGATGAAGTAAACTTTTGTTTGCTTGTAACCTATATCAACAATCAAACTGTGACCTTGGAATCCAGTATTTGTATAAAACCCAGATAAAAGTTGTAAATCTTGCATTAATAATTGGTTGGTCATTACATTGGAATTCAATACATTTTTGATTGGATCAGCTGATGGAATTGAAGATGTTGTCAAGTCTGAATTGATAATGTATTCCTCATAAAACTTTCCTAATCCACCAGCTAATTTGTATTGTTCATCATTAACAGAAAGAATGTCTGTACCAGAATTCTGACCGTAATTTCCCATCGGATAGTTGTATAATAAGGATAAGTATACTGGAATAAATTTAACACTTGTTATGAATTCAATGCTAGTGAACAGTTGGCCCAGCTTTTGCAAGTGATAAGGATTCAAGGATGATATTACTGAAATGTTGAAAATAACATTATCTAAGTTGTCTTTAGCAGCGATGGTCTTTTTAATTTGTTCACTGATTAAATTTATAAAGACTTGTGTTTTTTCCCAATCTAAAATTTTGTCTTTTGACACAAATGATTCAACTGTGGTATAATTTTCCAAATCCTTCTCAAACAAAGAAACAGAGGATTCTGTTTTATAATATTTGGTTTCAAAGTTAAAGTTGTTTTCATTTGAATAATATGAATCGATGTTTAAGCCTACACCACTAGTGTAAAGAGCTTGATGAACTGGACATATAGTAGTATTGTAGCTACCAAGTTTAATGAAAATATTGTGTGTGTAAGGAAGATACGACATTTCCAATCAATAAGTCTTACTTTCGTCTTCTTCTTCTTTTTCTTCTTTTGTTTTGTTTGGTTTAGTAAAATTCTGTTTTGTTAATAAGTTCTCTGCAATATTCCTTCATGTTTACCAATTGCTATGTTTTGCTTTTAATGTTTCGTCTTTTTTTTTTTTTTCTTTCATAACAGCAATAGGCTGGATTTGGTGTTTTTGGTGACATTTTCCTAAAAAGGTAAAACAAACTTTAGACAGGGTAAAGTATAAAATCACGTGTTCTATTTCTTGCTTTTTTCTTTTTTGGGTTCTCGCCCTTGACCATATTCTTTATAAAATTTGAAATTTTTAAAACTTTTTTGACAAAAAACATAGGATAGACAACGACCAAAAGACAGTTATCAGATTGGAAAGAAATATTACAATAATTTTGAAAATGATTGATAATGAAACTTTAGAGTCCAGTGAAGTTCCTAGTCAAATAGATCCATTGAACAAGAACATGGACATTGGAAATTTATCGGAACAAACCGGCAACGATATTTCAGCTGTAGAATTGCCGAACATTACAGAAAGTAAAGCTAAAAAAAGTTCAAAGAAATCGAAAAAGACAGCAAGCTCTGAAAAGAAAGGAAACAAAAAAGGCAGTTCAGCTTCTAAATCAAAGAAGTCGTCTAAGTCAAAGAAGAATCAGAAGAAAAATAAAGACAGCAACGACGAAGATAATGACGTATCAAGCAACAACAACTCTGAAAATTCAAATGACGATTCTTTTTCTGAAACGTCTGATACTTCTTCAGAATCATCATCTGATGAGACCTCTTCATCCTCTAGCTCCAGTTCTAGTTCTAATACGAGTTCGAGCTCCTCTAATAGCTCTTCAGACAAGAAAAAGTCTAGTAAAAAGAGTAAATTTTCAATTCAGCAACATCCTTTATACATAAGATCTTTTGATGATGTCAACGGCACTTTTATTGATCACAGACCCTCTATGACTGAACCTGTATTGAAAAACAAGAAAAAGAGCATGTTGAAGAAAAGAAGAGAAAGAAAGAAAAAAGCTAAAGCTGAAAGACAAAAGGAAATAGCTAAACAGACTGAAGAAACAAAACCATCTTCTAATGCTAATAACAAAGGTGAGTCTCCCGGTAAAAGAGCATTAGAAACTGTGCATGAAGAAGTTGAAGCTTATGAAGATAAAGGTAATAGACACAAACTGATTGCTGATTTACATGAGCATTTAAAGGAAGGTTTTAGTAAAAATGATCAATCAGCCAACACTAACTCCACAGGCAATTATGGCAGTATAAATAACAAAGGAAATGATAATAAAGTCAAAGATAAATATAAAGGCAGAAATCATTTTTCAATGGGATATCCACCAGAGATTTCTTCTATAGATCAACAAATGGAAACTTCATTTGACGAATTGAGATTGACTAAGAAAAAGTCAAATGATAGCAACAATAATGACATAGGAAACTTAGGATCTAAGCCACCATCTTCAAATTCTAACTCTTCAGATGCATCTTCATTAGGTGATGTTTGTTTACCTATAACCAGTGATTCTGAGTACTATATTAGTGATATCAATTCAGATGAAGAAAACAATGAATCTATTGGATCTTCCGAAAGCAGACATAGTAAGAAATTGCAAAATGAAAAAGACAGCGACATAGAAAGTGCTACTAATAGCAAAGGTTTTGAAGGATCAAGATACGAGAAGGAAATTATGAATAGTATTTTTGATTTGAATAAATCAAAAAATAAGCTAAATAAGAAAAATAACGAAGACGAAATACATAATTATCAAAGTTCCAAAACAACTACAACATCTTCATCTTTGCGTAATAAAAATAAAAGAAGAAAAAAGGTAAGTGTGAAGAAAGAGTGGCCGGATATCTCTGTTTTAGAAGAATTCTCCAAGGATGAAACTTATAAGCTTAAGAAACAAGCTCTGGATAATAATAGAAACATCAGAAAGATGATGTCTCCAGACCTATTTTACGACAATATTCACGGAAGAGATTTTAACAGTGAGTCTCCAATAACAATGAACTCTAGATATGCGGCATCAAATCCAACAAGTCAACCACCAGATGATACAGAATCTAATGCATCTTCTTCAGTAGCAGGATTCCAACAAACCATAGGGTTTAAAAATCCATTAGTATCAAATGTTGATGTGCCTGAGTTAGGCAATGCCAAGATCAATGAAACAGAGCTATTAAAGAGCAAGAACATTAAGAACAATAGATTCCAAGCATGGAAACTTACAAACAAGGCTCAAAAAAAACTATTGAATGCTGGTAGTGGTTTGGCAGATAGAACAGCTTCTGTGTCTAACAACACGCCTGGAACAGATTTTCCTAAATTGGCAAAGACAGCTACCAACTCTACTGCTAACTTAACAAAACAAAATACAAACATCAATGAAAATACTAACTTTTTGATTGGTGACTCATCAGTAATTCAGTATCCACCACAGATTATTTCAAATAATCCCGAGCATTTCAGATTTGCTTATTTCAGAGACGATATGGAATCAACAGTTCACTCTCCTACAATTTCTGGACTATTGCAACCAGGACAGTCTTTTAGAGATTTGTTTATTGGTGAACATTATAAAAAAAATGTGGATTATGACGAATCTGATTTTGATAGTGAAGGAAACTTGAAGTTTGATGAGGATAACAACTACGTTGCACCATTTTGGTTAGATGTTTTAAATCCAACAGAAGAAGAAATGAAAGTCATTTCCAAATCTTTTGGAATTCATCCTTTGACAGCTGAAGATATTTTCTTAGGTGAAGCAAGAGAAAAAGTTGAATTGTTTAAAGATTATTATTTGGTTTGTTTCAGATCTTTTGACATCGTTGCTGAAAGACATAGTAGAGATAACAAATCAGAAAAAAGTGGCAAATCTAGAAGATCTTCTTTCAGTACTGTCTCCAGTAATGAAAGTGCTGGTAAAAGAGGAAGTAAAAATCATGGAGTTGTAGAAAACTTAAAAAACAAAGTATTCAAATTCATAGGTAAAAACGGTTCTACTAAAAATAATCAGGCAAGTGCAGCAATGAGCATCAAATCCTCATCTAAAACCAACCAAAACAATGATTCTAAAAGCAGTTACATGGCTAGGCAACAAAGAGAAAAGGAATTGGATGAATATAAGAAGAAATCTGGTTCAAGACATAAGCCTAGATCTGGTGAGTTAGAACCATTGAATGTTTATATTTTGGTATTTAGAACTGGGGTATTGACTTTTCACTTTGCACCAACCCCACATCCTATTAATGTCAGAAGAAGAGCTAGATTAATCAGAGATTACATGGATGTTTCTTCTGATTGGGTAGCATATGCTTTGATTGATGATATTACTGATTCTTTTGCCCCTATCATTGAAATTATTGAAGATGAAGTTTACGATATAGAAGAAGCGATATTAAAGATGCATAATCCTGATGTACACAACTCAGATGATGATTCCGATGATGAAAGTGACTATTCGGACTTTGAAAGCAGCTATGAAGAAAAGATGATGTTGAAGTCACAAAACAATATTAACAAGAGAACTAGATCTATGTCAACTGTGGCTGACGAAGATTTCAATAAAAAATCAAACGCGGCCAATGTCACCTTTGGAAATGGCTTTGCCAATAACCATTCAGATCTTTCTTCCATGACTGATACTTCTTCGATGTCAGGATACTCGCCTAGTTCCAATTCTAGTAGTTCATCGGACTCTACATCTATAGATTCAAATATTATTCTTTGGAAGAGAAAGGGTGATATGTTAAGAAGAATTGCAGAATGCAGAAAGAGAGTTATGAGTGTTTCCAGATTATTGGGTTCCAAAGCAGATGTTATTAAATCTTTTGCTAAGAGATGTAATGAAGACTGGGAAGTAGCTCCGAGAAGTGATATCGGTATGTACTTGGGTGATATTCAAGATCACATAGTTACAATGGTATCGTCATTGAATCACTTTGAAAAATTATTGAGCAGATCTCACTCCAATTACTTGGCTCAAATCAATATTGATATGACAAAGGTTAACAACGACATGAATGATGTTTTAGGTAAAATCACCATTTTGGGTACCGCTGTGTTGCCATTAAATGTCATTACTGGTCTGTGGGGTATGAATTGTATTGTTCCTGGTCAATACTACGATAATTTAGGCTGGTTCTTTGGTATTGTTGGATTTATGATCATATTCACAGCTTGGAGTGTTTGGTTCACTAAGAAAAAATTAAGCTTTTGATTGATTTCTTTTTCGCTTAAACTTTATATATGAAAAGAAGTGTCTTTTTCGGCACATTTAGAAGACCCAAATTAATTAATATTTTAGTATAATCTGAAATTAGTGCTGAAATTTTTTACTCCCTTTTATATATGTTCTTACTGTAAGTTGTTTGTATCTTCAGCCAAGCATCTAATATGCTGCCACTACATGTCGATTATGTAATTTATTAGTACGCACTTACACAGTTAATATTTTTTTTTCTTTCACATCGTATAAAATTTCAGGATTTCCCTTTGAAATTATAGTAGTCTGTATTGAAAAAAGAAGGATTCTCAACAACCAAAGATACTGCTTGTGAACATCATGGCCGGTGAAGAGTTAACATTTGAAGCAACTTATTTAGTCAATAACATACATTGTGAATCATGTGAAGATTCGTGTAAAAAGGTGATTCATGAAATATCAGATGTTACTATTAAAAATTACGAGATGAAAAAAAATGATTCTGGTGAAGATGTGTTAATTATTGATTCTAATATATCACCATACAACTTAATAACTAATTTACAATCTATAGGAAAAGATGCTGTTTTGAGAGGAACTTCATCTTCTTTGAATCAAACACAAGATTTAGGAGCATGTGTATCAATCTTGGAATCATTACCTACATCAGAAAAAATATCTCAGCTGAAGGAAAATTTGACAGCAACTTCGTTAATAAACTCCGAAACAGTTTTAGGTGTAAGATCGCTAGAAAGCATCAGAGGTATCATAAGAGCTATTGAAATGAAAGGAAGTAAGAACGGCAATGATGCAAAAGGACCAGTATGGATCGATGCTGCATTGACCAGACTGCCTAATTTGAATGGGATCTACAATGTGAACATACATAAATTTGGTAATTTACAAAATTTTGGTACTTTAGGACCTATTATTAAGTCAAACAAAGTAAACTTATTAAACGGTGGTGCTTTTCTTCCATTAAATAATGAAGAAGATTATGAACAAAATAAAACTGTATCCTTGATGGACCTTGTCGGTAGAGGTGTTTCCATTTGTGATGAAAAGAACGAAACCTGTTATGCTATAGGTTTATGGGCAAGATCCTCAGGTTTGTGGGGTAATAGCAAAAAGATATGTGCTTGTAGTGGAAAGACTATATGGGAAGAAAGAAAAGATGCTTTAGAAGCTGGTATTGTTTAAAGCTGTAAGGCTTACTCTTTTCTTTCTTTCTTTTTTAAAAAAATAGAAATATATATAAGCCATTGGTATATAATAATCTTTTGTAATGAATTACGATAATAAAAGCATTGCAGAAGTGTGGCTGTTTATGATAGTTATATTAGTTTCTCTTTTTTTTTTCTCAGTTGAAAAACAACAACAAACAAAACTAAAAAAAAAGAAAACATCTCTCTCCGGTATAATTCATATTGGTCCTAGGTTATAAAGTTCATGCACTATATTTTTCCATTTGAAATCTGTTTATCCAATTCATCTTGACTCTTTCTGAAAGGGGGATCGTCAGAAATCTGGTCACTGCTTTGTTTTTTCAATTCCTTGTTCTTCTTGTCATCGTCACTTTGTTTTAAAGCCTTTATGTCACTACCTTTATATAAAAATTCCTTTTTAGCACTGTTAGAGTCAGTAGTTTCTTTAGAATGTGACTGGTAAAGCATGTCCTTGGCCTTCTCCATGTTGATTCTACTATCTTTGATTTCATCATTCATCATTACATTTTCTTGAGTCACCAGAAAATGATCAGGTTTGTAATCTATATTCTGTGGAACAAATAGTTGATCTTCAGAGTTATTAACCATTGCATATTGAGGCAAAACAAATACTCTTACAAAAAGCACCATCAAAACCAAACTCAAAGTAACTATAACATATAATATGTGTACTTTTCTTTTCACCTTCTTCAGAGTTTTGCTTTTATTGACAATCTCATTGTTGTCAACGATGTCGTTTATGTTAGAAAGCCATTGGATAGAAGCATGTGTGTTTGATACTTCATTGTCGTGTTCTTTATTGTATCTTGGTAATAAATCTTCTTTGTTTGATTCTTTAGAGGTCATTTTTGCAGTAAAAAAAATATTGGTGGCTATGGAATATTTGTCTTGGTTTACGGCTTTACTTTCTTATTTCTTGATTGAAATGTTCTATGGAAGCTTTCTAAAGAAATGGAATTAAAAAAGGGGTAAGCTGTAGCAACAACGAAAAAAAAAAGAAAAAATTCTGTATAAGGAAAGTTGTGTGACTTTATATAGAACTTAAAACGGTTTCTAGGTGTTTATATCTACCTATTTATTTCAATACGAGTTGTTTATATAATGAAAAGAATTTAACTGTTCAACTTAATGGATAAATTTGATAAACAAGAAATTTACTCATATATCCAGTAATATATTCTAGAGCTTTAAATAGCTAATAGAAGCATAGTCCGAGAATTTATTCTTCCTTTTTTTTTTTTTTCGCGGAACACGTAACAGCTATGTTTTCAGTGGGTCTAAGGAATGTTTGATCCCCCAAATAGGTTAGGCTTATCTCAATGAAAAAAAAAAGAGTCAATTTGCACCACAGAAAATTTCAATATATAGATCAAAAATGATCATAAATGTAGTTGCTATTAGAGTTTTATTACCAGAGTATTGTGTCGGATATAAAACAAAACAAAACTAAAAAAAGGTTTACACACATATAAGAATTAACTTTGTATTTAAATATATGTGCTCAATACTAGGTGTATTAACCTCAACAAGGTTATGCAATGGTGATCCACCCGCTGCTCTTTTAAAAGATTATTTTGGTGTAGCTATGTGAACCCTTTCGATAAATATAATTTTATCTCCGTAAACCAACAAAAAAAAAAATTATAAGTGTGTAACCTCATATAAGGATGATGATTCTACAGCCCTGGAATTCTAAATATAGTAAATTAAGTAATAATCGTTTTGAGATGTATATAAACAATCAATTAGTTAAGGCGTTTTCTAGATCATTTGCGAAATCGTCATCGCTATCTATGTCTTTCTTAACTTGCTTTGTAGGAATAACCAAATTAGCATTGTTTTCTTGAGCTTCAACTTTCTTGTGTTGTTCCTGTTGTGGAGGAGCTGGAGTTAGTGATCCGTTTTCCTTCAACTTCTTGTTATTTTCCTTCTCAATTTGATCTTCATTTGATCTCTTGGTTCCAATACTGGCGTCTTCTTCGGACTTAACAGTTCCACTATTATCTATTAATAAAGTACCAGCAGCAGAGTTTTGTGACAACTTTGAGTCGTTATTGTTTTTCAAGTTTTCAAAAGCATTGAAGTCCACGCTATTATTTCTATTTGACCCCAATCTTCTCAAAGCTTCATCTATGTTCTTATAGTTAGACAAAAAGGAATCAAACATATCTTCAGTTAATGATATACCCTTCTTACCTGGCTTTAAATCACCATTAGAATCTTTGTAGTATTCTCTAATATCAATCAGATTTACATTTCTGAATTGTCTAACTGTTACTCTTTTATTCTTACCTAAATCAAAACTACTTTCTGGTAAATTGGAAGCATTATTGTTGCTATAGTTATTGGAAGGCTTTTGGTTAGATTCAGCTGAATTTTCAGTGCCTTCTTTACTTTGGTTATTAGAATCTTTATTTTTGTTCCAATTGCTCCACTTGTTATATTTCTTGTAAGCAGATTTGTATTGACCTGGTGCTGATGTTGATTCCATTTTATTGTGTTAGTAGATAATAAAAAAGAAGTAAAGTAATCTGGTTTTTTTTTATAAGTTTTACTATCTAATAAAAGAGTATATTATCTTTACTTTCTTCCAATTAAGTAAACTGAATTAATCTAAACAGTTTAGTATTAATCTTGATATCTTATAAAACAACTTCTGATAACATTTTCACCTTGTAATCGTGCTTTTTACAAGACAATTCCACGTTAAAATAAATTAATCAAGTTTTTTTTTTTTACAAGTGAAGAGTCGAATTTTATTTCTCATACCAACAAGAACCACCTTGAAATTTATTTTAAGATTTCATTATACCTCCGTCTTTTTATACACACCAGAAATACCTCCACCAGCAACGAAAAATCAAGGAGAAAGCCATAACAACATTAAGCAAAAAAAAAAAAAACGAAAAAAAAAAAAAAAGAAATTTTTCCACCAAAAAATACTCAAGGAAATGAGGTAAATACTGTATGGTAAGCTTTACATGTAAATGTGGCAGCTTTAGAGATTTTAATTGATATATCTAACTACGTAATTCATATTTTGATTTTAATTCAAAAAAAAAAAAGAAGAGTCTAAAGTAAAAGTTGTTGTTTTCAGTTAATTATAAGCTTGTTATGGAAACGACTTTACTGTGGAAAACTTCACCTTATGGTTTTTTGAGAATTTGCACGTGCACATCTTAGGAAAATTACTGCCCTTCAATTTTTACTTAATTCCGTTGTAAAGTTACTAATTCCTTAAAAAAACTGAAAAATTTCAATGGTGATAACATATCTTTACTACCTTACGTAAACAATTTGATGTTTTTTTTTTCTTTTAAATGCTTTTGGTGTTAAAAAGTTGAATTTGTTATAACCAAAGCAATCTTGATTATAATGGAATTTAACGATATCAAGCCTATAACATTAGGAGGAGCTACTTTAAACGTTCAATATAACAGTGATCCAAACTCCATTCCCTTGTTAGGAATGGTTGAAAAGGCATTTGCTTCTGGAATTTGTAATAGTATTGACACTTCTCCTTACTATGGTGAATCAGAAATTCTGTATGGTAAAGTATTACAGCATTTAGGTTACACCAATGCAGCAAGCCCAACAAAAAGAAAGGAAATTTTTGTTATCACCAAGTGTGGAAGAATTAAAGAGAATGAATTTGATTATTCATACGAGGCTATCACTGCTTCAGTCAAAAGATCAATTGTAAGACTTTTTGGATCTCAAGAAAAGGAATTTTTAGATATGGTATACCTTCACGATATTGAATTCCAAACTATGGAGCAAAGAATGGAAGCTTTGAAGGCTTTGAAGGATCTAAAAGACTTGGGATTTGTCAGGTTCATTGGATGCTCTGGATATCCTATTTCTTTTATTTATGAAACTTGTAAAGAATTTAAAAAAAGATTTGGAGAAAGTCTGACTGGTACTTTGAGTTACTCAAATGGATGTTTGCAAAATGATACATTATTTAAAAATAATCTGATAAAAGAAAAGTTGTTCCAGGAATGTGGTCTTGAAGTCGTTTCTAATGGTAGTATACTTTCCATGTCTATGTTGTCGCAGCATCCATTAGGTATCAAAGCTTTTCATCCTTGCCAACAAATAATTAAGGAAATATTCGATTTCAAACAAAATAGTCCATTGAACCAGAAGTTAGTGGGTATCTTGAATAAGTATAAACAAGTCTTGCCTTTGTTAGCAACGAAGTTTGCTATCATTGAGGATCATCGCTTTAATTTGCTGACTGTTGTTGGTATTTCTAATTTAAAAGAGTGGGATGATTGTGAATTAGTATTCAACAATACTAAAGAACATCACTTTAAGTTTTCCGAAGAAGAAGAATCTTGTATAAGAGAAATTGATGAGTTGATGGTTTCTGTTGGTGTAAAAAATCTTACTTGGAGTAGTGGTTATTACACAGAAAAATAATTAAATTTATTATATTAGATAGCCCTAGTATCTTGAATGGTCATTATTATTAAATTTTGAAACAAAACAAAAAAATTTGAATATATATGAATAAAGTTTAAGATCAAGTGATAAGAGATATGATCATTTTCCTATTTTAATTCTATTTTTTTTTTTTTCTTTGAATATTAACGTGTAGTGATAATGTTTTTTGTCATTAAATTATAGATTTTCTTTTTTCTTTTTGTTTTTTTTGTAGTAATATATCTAATCGTATCTGTGATCAAAACCATCTTTTCTTTCCTTTCTGTGTATCTTTAAAATTGTACCGTAATGGAATTGGTAGTAGAAACTATAAAAACCGATTGGTGCTACAAATCCAACAACTAAACCAACGGTTTTTAGCATATTATTATGAGCTGGAGTTGGATGGGATTTGCTTACTGCAGATAAAAGAGTCTTAGTGGCGAACATTGTTGTATATGATTGTAGTGAAGTGTTTATTTAGATATTATTATTTATTTTTTTCTGGTTTTTTATTATATTTATATATTGATAATCTATTAAAATAATTTTGAGTGTAGTAGATACAGCCTTTAAATAGTAGTCAAATAGCTGTTATCTTTTCGAATCATCAAAGATAAAATTTTAAGTACTACAAAAAAAGATCATACGATTATTTTGGACTGAATGTCTAATTAATTGCATCACGATATCACTAAATAATTATACTGCACAGGAAATATCGTACTTTTTCTAGAACCTGTAATCTCCCTTTACATATTCACATTGATTAAGCATCTCATGATTTTTTTTTTTTGTGTAGCAAAAATAAAAAAGGGTTCCCCTATGCAATGGGGTATATATTTTTTTTAGGCAGAAGCATAGAAAATATTATTGGGGGATATGAGAAGAAGGTGAACCGGTAGGGCGGGAAAAAAAATCAGGTGATTCGAAATATTAGTTTTACTTCATAGAAATTATCTGTGGAACATTAAACTAAAATATAACCTGATTCCATATATAATAAACATGTTGATTTGATTGGCAAATAGAATTGCATCAAACAGAAAAATGAATATTCGTTGTTTTATTCACTAATGAAAAGATATTCATATTCTAAACAGTGAAGAAAAAACAAAAAACAAAAAAACAAGACTGAAAACCGTTGGATATTTCAATACGTGTATTAGCAGCATCATGAAATCTACTTTGCTGTTGTAGGGAGTTAAAAAAACTAATTGTTATTTTATCAAACTAATAAGGAATATATAAATAAATAAAGCTAAAGTTTAGCTAAATTGTTAATAGTTCATTCGTATAACCAAGCTTCTTCATCTTTCTTGTAAGAAACAATTTCTTCTGGAGAGAACCAGATCTTTAATTCTCTTTCAGCACTTTCAACACTGTCGGAACCGTGACAAACGTTTCTACCCATGTCAATACCGTAATCACCTCTGATGGTACCTAAATCAGCGTTTAATGGGTTGGTAGCACCTAAGATTTTTCTACCTTGCTTGACAACGTCATTACCTTCCCAACACATGGCTAAGATAGGACCGGAGGTCATGAAGCTGACAATTTTTGGGAAGAATGGCTTGTCCTTGTGTTCAATGTAGTGTTCAGTTAATAATTCCAAACTGGCGTTGACTAACTTAATACCAGTTAACTTGTAACCCTTTTCTTCGAACTTGGCGATGATCTTGTGGGTGATGGATCTTTGGACACCATCTGGCTTAACAGCAATAAAAGTTCTTTCCATTTTGTTTTTTTTTTAAGTGATAGTACTTGAAATTTGTTTCTAATGAAGAATGGTCTTTATTTTACTTATCTTTCTATATTAAACAAATTAAGTTAAAGTTCAGGCTGAAAAAAAAGATAATAAATCACTTAAATGCCACCTTTGACACTTCATTCAATTCTATCTTTTTTTCTTGATGCCTGAATAAGAAAAAAAAAATTTTTTATATTGTTAAACCTGAAAAAAAAAAAAAAAAAAAAATTTTTTTATATTTTTAAACCTGAAAAAAAAAAAAAAAAGATGCCAAAGTAAATCCGAAAAGCAAGAAATTCTTCTGGGCCACAAGGTCAGTGTGCTTAAAAATGTGATCACTTAAAGACTAAAATTGGCCAATTACCAACATGCACAGTGCACGTTAAAGTACATAAGTGAAAAGAGTATTTCAATCTGTTTCTATTTTTCAGCTTTTAACACATGCCTCTTTTACTTACCTTAATTATACGTAACCCTTTGTTACTCTGAAAAAATGGTGTTACTTTTCTTTCCCTATTTGTTTTTTTTTTTTTTTTCAAAGCTTTTGAATGTTCGATTGCGGAAAAAAAGTGGGGTGAAAAAATTTTTATTTAGTTCTCTCATCAAAAGTTGATGTCTATCTTGTCCTATCCCCCTTTCGGTTTGTATCTATATATACTTTCAAAACTGTTGTTCTAGAGGGTTTCATACCACAGTTTCAAACAACTAAAACATAGTATAAGTCTTTCATCATTTTATCCGGTAACCAAGGATAGTGTACTTTATCCGATATCAATGCTCTATTTGTAATATATGCTCCTCTAATCCCCGTTTATTTCTCATTTAACAAATTTCCTTGTTTTAATAACTGATATCTAACACAAAGCATATTTTTTTTCCCTTTGCTTATTTATCTCCTATGTTTTTTTGTTAACGTGATCTTTTAATTTAAAGGGTAAATCATGATACTTTTTGAACGGCACATTTTTTTTTACCAGTATGCTGTTACAAAATTCACACATCCCTATTTTTGAATATTAGCTGTGTAAAGATAAGCCCTCCATAGTATTCGTAATTTAGGCTTAGTAATTGCCTAGATATCTTAAGCAATTATTACATTTTTCCTAAAAAGATCCATTGTTCATATTCCTTTTTTTTTTTTTTTTTTGCCTCTAATTGATCTTATATTTATACAGGGATTAGTACCTTCAAAGATGTGAAGTCTGGATTGAGGTATATTTTCCCGTTAAAAGAATTTGAATTTAAATTTTTGTGAATCAATTATTGTAACAACCAATATTACTAATAATAGTTAGTTACACATCATAATGAACCCAAATATAGATATACCACATATCAAAACGAATCTTTCTAGACCAGATAGTCGCTTAGACAGCAATAATGATATCTTTGAAAGAGATGTTCAAACCGAATATAAATTCAACTCTCCAAAGAGCCCAGGATTTAATAACTTCAAAATAGACAACGAGACAGATCCAAAGACCAAATCCAATAACCCCTTTTTGACCAACTCTCCAAAAGAACTGAATAGCAAATTCATCGACAACAAAGATGATTATCCTATTTTCAACAGAAGCTTTAGTTTCGACAGCAAAACCCATTCAGATAATCAACTTTCAAAAGTTCCAACACATGTGTTGTCTGTGGACGACTACATTAATAGTGATATGGATGAAAAGTGTTATATCTCCACTGTACATAAACACTGCAATAGTCAAGATTGCAAAGATTGCGAAAAATATGATACCGAAAAAGCAGATTCAAATATGAATAAGGAGTATTGTGATGATTTTGCAGAAAGAATGGATTATTTCAACCATAAACAATCCAGTTTTGATCGCTACATCAGTGAAAATGTTACCAATCTAATAAAAGATTCCAAGAGACACGATGAAAAAAATTCAAATAAACTTTTTGCAACCCCTGATTTAGTAATGTCAGCGAAAGATAAAGAGCTTGATTCAGATGATAACGACATAAACTGCCTAACGGCTGAAATTGTCAGAAGTTCAATGTCCAATCCTATAGATGAGGACGAGCAGGATGATTGTTTAAGCAAAGAAGAATTCGATACTAGAAAACTAGACCGTGAAAGAAGTAGAAGTTTGACTTCGATTATTGTCAAGGGTTTATCTAAAAGCTGCGAATGATTACCACATTGCAAAAAAAAAAAAAACAAGAAAAGATCACCAAATAAGAATAATATATTTCTTATAACTGAAAAAAATATATTTAAACAATAATGAAGTGCAACAAAAACACACCAATATAAACGTAATAATAAATAATAGATTTAATCTTAACACTACCAATGTAATCTATAAAGCCTTTTTTTTTTTTTTTTTTTATGTTCTCTTTCTATCTCTGGATGCGTTATCATGTTTTCTTTATTCATAATTGTATTCAATTGATCAAATCAAAGAGTTCCACTTTTGTTAAATCCGATAAGCACGTGCTCGGACTTAAAGCTTTGAAATTGTAAAAAAAAAAAATTTTTTTTTTTTTCTTTTTTTTTTTTTTGTTTGTTACTCTTAGCTTTGCTAACAATACTTTCCAATGTGAATGAATTTTTTTTAAAACAAAGAATGATATAGAACCCTAACCCAAAAAGAACATATATAATAAATTCAAGGTTTATTTCAATCGAAACAAATATCAAAAGTGTTGGTATTTATTAATTATTGAAGAAATATAAAGAAATATCAAACAAATTTTATAGAAGTACTTTTACAATTTAAAAATAAATAAATAAAAAGGTAAAAATAACACCAAAACAATAAAGATCTATTAACTATTTTATCAATTGGATTTTGCCTTAATTAACATTTTTTTATTGGTTTTTAAAGTATTCAATTAGTATTTTTTCTTTTATTTCAGCTATAAACTTTTTTTTTTGGAAAAAAAACAAAATTTTTATTAGAATATGTTTGGCTCTAACTTAGGATCAACTCCTTTCAATACTATGCAAAACAACAATTCAGCACCAATGTTCGGTCAAAGTAATAATAACAGTAATGGTATGTCTTTTAACAATAATCAGATACAACAAACAGGAGCTCCAACTGGATCCGCTGCTCCCACTGGAATCACTGCAACTAATCAAGTTATGCAAATGGCAGGCCAAGGTCCCGGAACCTCTCAAATAGATTTCAAACCAGTTATTGATAAAGATATCAATGCTAAAACAGTTTCCAATTTTGAAAACGTTGGGGTCTTTGATCAATGTAAGAATTACTCTTTGGAAGAGTTGAGATTACAGGATTATTTGAATGGTAGAAAATTTGGTGGTATTAGTGGTTCCAATGGGGTACAAGGTTCAATTGGATCCTCAAATGGCAATAGTGTAGGCTTCGGAACTTCAAATACTAACAATTTAAATTTTTCTTCAAACAATAACGTTACTAATTCAGCCAATGGTTTATTTGGTCAACAGCAAAATACTAGCTCCTCTCCATTTGGTCAACCAGCAAGCAATACTTCAGGTGGTTTATTTGGTCAACAACAAAACACCAGTTCTTCTCCATTTGGCCAGCCAGCTAACAACACTTCAACTACAGGAGGCTTGTTTGGTCAGCAACAAAAACCACAAACTTCAAGCTTGTTTGGTCAACAACAAACCAGCTCATCTCCATTTGGTCAGTCCACAAATAATAATACGTTAGGTGGTGGTTTATTTGGCCAACAGCAAAATAATGCTAGCACTTCTCCATTCGGTCAATCTTCAAATAATAATAATTTGGGTGGTGGTTTATTTGGCCAACAACAAAACAATGCTAACAATACCAATAATTCTCCATTCGGTCAACCTGCCGCCACAAACACCACTTCTGGGTTATTTGGTCAACAGCAAAACACCAGTAACTCTCCGTTTGGTCAAAACAGTACTCAACAAGGTACTGGATTGTTTGGTCAGCAAAACAATCAGCCACAACAAGGTGGGTTGTTCGGTGCCAAGCCAGCTGCTCCAAGTGGTGGTCTATTTGGTCAACAAAGTACTCAACCAAGCGGTGGATTATTTGGTCAAAACAATAACAATCAGCAACAAGGGGGTTTGTTTGGTCAACAACAAAATAACAATCAGCAACAAGGAGGTTTGTTTGGACAAAATAACACTCAACAACAAGGTACTGGATTATTCGGTCAGCAAAACAATCAACCACAACAAGGTGGGTTGTTTGGTGCCAAGCCAGCTGCTCCAAGTGGTGGTCTATTTGGCCAACAGCAAAGCACTCAACCAAGCGGTGGATTATTTGGACACAACAATACCCAACCTCAACAAGGTGGTTTATTCG
>ERZ794936.367-NODE-367-length-23359-cov-34.164435_pt1 | contig 23359 bp, 16 predicted proteins | sample MGYA00511083_ERZ794936 | MGnify/ENA primary metagenome ERZ794936 (study PRJEB30137, sample SAMN04331409) | food metagenome | isolation source: Y2 must sample point D1 replicate A | place: Australia: South Australia | collected 2014 ... | reverse complement strand
CGCTCGTGGTAGTAGTACTTCCGACAGGCATTAAGGAGTAGAATTGAGGCTTTATATTTTGGCACGCTGACTGTCAGAAACAAACACAGGAGTTGATGTCAATAATATTTTGTAAATTTAATAAAATACGCAATTTGTACATCGAGTCATGAAAATATACTCATTCTTTCGTACTTTCTTGAGGCTCGACGATAACTTCGTTTAACCGAGTTTTTTTTTTTTTTTAACGACTGTGATTGATGATTATGATTAGTATTTTTAATGTCGACGTATTATTAATCCGTGATCTTTTGATGCAATCTTGATTTATTTCCCAAGATAACCATTTTGAATCGCACATGAACTTAAAAATTTGTTATTAAAAACAAAAAAAAAGAAAACCCTTTCTTCCCTCCACCTTAATCGAAAAAACAAACACAAACAAACAAACACACACACACACACACGAAAACTACCATGGGTGAATCATCGAAATCGTCATCAACTGCCAACTCGTCCTCATGGACATCTTTTTTGAAAAGTATTGCCAACTTCAACGGAGACTTATCTTCGTTGACTGCGCCTCCGTTTATTTTATCTCCAGTCTCGTTGACCGAGTACTCCCAATATTGGGCCGAGCATCCAGACCTTTTGTTGTCGATCAACAATGCCGTCAACAAAAACACATTTGAGCCTAGTTTCCCGTCTGTTGTCGAATACACTCCAGACTTGGTGAAAATGTTGCATGTTGTTAGATGGTTTATCAGTACATTGAAATCTCAATATTGTTCTAGAAACGAAAGTATGGGAACGGAAAAGAAACCATTGAACCCTTTTTTGGGAGAATTGTTTGTTGGGAAATGGGAGCATGAACAAAACGGATCTGTTACAGCTGATCTGGGCGACACCGTGTGTTTGAGTGAACAAGTTTCTCATCATCCTCCAATCACCGCATACTCTATCTTCAACGAAAAAACCAATGTTTCATTGGAAGGTTACAACCAGATTAAATCGACTTTTTCCAGTGCAAGTCTAAGTGTTAAACAATACGGACATGCATTATTGAGATGTAAAAATAAAGAACAACAAGAACAAAAAGACGACACTTTTTTGATCACTTTGCCATCTTTGCACATTGAAGGATTGCTTTTGGCTGCACCATTTGTGGAATTGGATAGCAAATCTTATATTCAAAGTTCCAGCGGATACTTTGCCATTATTGAATACAGTGGAAGAGGGTATTTCAGCGGGAAGAAAAATTCGTTCAAATGTAAGATTTACAAATCTTATGAAAGTTATATCTACGATAAAGAAGGGAAACCAAGTTCAAGTGCAAGTCAAGAGGCTTCTGGTAGCTCTTCTGAAAAACAGAATAATAAAGAAGACAAAAAACCTTTGTTTGTTATATCCGGCCAATGGTCTGGGATCTCCAACATATACACATCATCCTCTGATGAAAAAAAACGGAAAAACGGTCAAGTCTTTTACGATGCATCCAGAGTCGCAGCAGAACATTTGCACGTGAAACCTATTGAAAAGCAAAATCCATGGGAAAGTAGAAGGGCTTGGGAAAAAGTGGCCAATGCAATCAAATCCGGAGATTACAACCTGATCCATCAAGAAAAATCACAATTGGAAGAAGAACAAAGAATGTTGAGATTGAGTGAACAAGAAAAAAACACCACTTGGAAAACAAGATGGTTTGATAACTCATCTATTAACAGTGTTCAAAACGAAGACTTTGTGTCTTTGGCCAAAATGTGTAACTTGTCAGTGAAAAATGTGCCAAGTGGTACAAGAGTCGGCGACAAGTATGACACCCATGCCTCTGCCTCGACAGATGGGTCCAATGGAGACGAAGTAGTCAAACATTGGAGATTCGTTAAAGAAAATTGGGCCAACGAAACTGAAATCACTCTTTGAATGTTGAGACTGATGTTTCTTGCGCTTTCAAGAATTGAATTAATAGATAAAAATTGCAACAAGTATAATGGATCTGTATAGATTAACCCTCCGTGATGATTTATGTCCTATTCGTGTCATTCCTTTGATTGCGGTTTGTGTAAGAAATGTTGTGGCGCCAAATTCCCTTTGGTAAAACTCACGTGACATATCTTTTTTTTTTATCATTCTTTTTTTTCCGAAACATCGCTCTGCTATCTTTTCTTTTTTCTCTTGTCGCTGTACTGTTCAAGGTCATCAAAATTTCTTTTTAGCTTTGAACGATGGGATATGAAGCAGTAAAGAAATGTCCTTTTAAATCGATTTAATCAACTTCAAATCAAAACAGATCCCCTCACCCAACAAAAAAAACAAACGCCAAAGAAAGACAATATGTCCGCACCATCTCAATTTAAACAGTCTTCCAGAAAGGGGAAAAAAGCTTGGAGAAAGAACATCGATATCTCTGATGTGGAAAAGGGATTGCAAAAAGCAAAAGATTTGGAAATCACCCATGGGACCACTGATATTAATGATTTGGCCGATGCAAACTTGTTTCAAATTGATGACAAGGGGGACGAAAACTTGCAGAACAAACTGGTGAAAAGAAACCAAATCAAGAAAAACCTCAAATCAAAAGAAATTTTGGATAGCATTGCCACCAACTCGAAAGTGCAGCCACTAGGTAGACATCCAAACAATCACAAACACGAGAATGGGAAAACCTCTGACAAGAAAATCCAAGGCGTTTCGTCAAAGAAGTTGAAAAAATTATTGGAATTGTCTGGGAAGTCTTTGTCCACAAAAGATAGAGCTGCTGCTCACTTGGAAAACCACGGGATCGTTCGGAAAAGTAAAAGCAAAGATTTGTGGGGTCAAGAAGATGGCTTAGTGTCTGCCAACCCAACCTATTTGAGTAAAATCACTAAAGAGCAAAAAGCCGAGTTGTCTTTGCCTGAAGAGTTGTTTACGCAATCTTCATCTTCTTGGTCCACTTGTACTGTGCAGCCTAAATCCATGAAAATTGCTCCACTTACAGTCAGAGAATTAGAGTCGTTGCCTAATGCAGGGAAATCGTATAATCCTGATACGGAAAGCTGGCAAAAATTGATCGACACCGAGTACAGTTTGGAACAAAAAAGAGAATTGAGACGGTTGGAGATCGAACAGTATAGAGCCAAAATTCAGCATTTGATGGAAACTTTGGATGACAACGAGGAAGAAGATTCTAGTGACGAAGAAGGTGATGACGATGGAGAAGATAACGAAACCAAAGAAAGTGGAGATGACCAAGTTAAAAGACTTTCAATTAATCCTGTTGTGCAAAACAAAAAAAAAACCAAATACCAAAGAAACAAGCAGAAAAGACACCAAGAAAAAGTTAACTTGCAAAAAGAGATCAAAGCCTTGAAAGAAAGGGTCAAAGCTTTGGAAAATTTGAACGAAGTCGAACAGTCTATTGAATCCAAAGATCCAGCTCACATTACAGCCGTTGGGAAAGACATCAGCAAGAAAGTTCAAAAAAGACAAAAACTGGGTTCAAAACATAACGTCATGGAAGATGCTCTTGAAGTGAAATTTCAAGACGAGTTGACCGGGTCTCTGAGACAGCTAAGGCCGGAGGGCAATCTTTTGTACGACAATGTCAGAAAACTGCAAAGTTCTGGGAAAATCGAAGCAAGAATCCCAACAAGAAAGGGTAGAAAGCACAAACCAAGAGTCACAGAAAAGTGGACATACAAAGATTTCAAATAGCCTAACTACTTTTTATTTGTTTCATAGGGTTTTCATGTTCTCACCTTTATATATAGAGTTATATATGAATAAACGCATTTTGTACATTACGATGAGTTCTCAATTGCACAATAAAGTTGCAAGTTTTTTCAAATTATTTGCTTGCTAAATGACTCCCGAAGCGCCAACGTTGTGATCTTTTTTTTTTTTTTTTTTTTTTCAAGCGAGCATGTTTGAAGTTGTCATCATTACCATTGCATTGAGTATTAGTATCGCAAAGGTTAAAACCATAAGCCATCGACCATCCTTCCAATATTACTGTGATAGCTATGAGTTTGGTAATTATTCCGTGCCATTCTGTTTGGAAGGCCGCAATCAATGATGAAAACCCGCTCAACTTGGGCCAACTACCTGAACACTGGGTGCTTGCACCTTTCCAACTCGAAGGAAGGGACCATTTTGCAATGATAAAACACGGTTTGCAAGGAGTGAAAACACTGGTGGATACTATTGGACAAGATACATCTGCTGATGCCAATAACATGTTATTTTTTAGTGGTTCGAAAACAAAACCACAACTCAATATCAGTGAGGGGGAATCTTACTACAAGCTCATCCAAAAAATCTTGAAATTTGATGAGCAGGTAAAGCCCTTGAGTAAAATTTTTGACGATCCAGAACTGGTGGATTTGGTGCACACAATCAAAAACAGTGTTTCCGACCAGGTACTAGACTCTTTTTTGTCTACTAATGTCACTTACGAAGAATGCTCGCTAGATTCCTTTGATAACCTCTATTACTCACTACTGAAATACCATGAAATGTTTTCTGTGTATCCAAAAAAAATTGTTGTTGTAGGATTTGAGTTCAAAAGAAAGAGATTTGTTTATTTGCATGGCAGAAAAGCTCTAGGAATAGACATTGAATATATCGGAATTGACCCAAAGCCTATTGGCTTAAGCCCAGAACAATCGAAAACTTACTTTGATGACTTGAAGTTTCAGGAATCGAAAAACGCATTGGTTCCCTTTGAAAAAGATTGGTATGCAGTGAGAAAGCCACTATTGGATAAAAAACAGAGCAGAAATCCGTTTGGCGTTGTGCCCTCATATCCCGAGTTAATTTCTTTGCACCATCCTCAGGTTCTTGAAGACAGAGAATTTTTTGAGTCTGTTGTGCTTTCTAAATATAAAAACTTTGAAAATTGAACGAAACTTGTTTTTTTGGGCTACTTTGAAGGACCTTTGTTTGTAATCCAGTCTCTGTGTAAAGCATGTAATTCAAGTTTAGCAATGCGTCAGACGTTTTTCTCTATAATATTTTCTTTTCGAAGAGGTGCGGCAACCAGAAAAAAAAAGGGAAGATTTGCGTTTTTTGCCGATCGTTTTTTAGTTTTTCCATGAGGAAATTTAAAGATAAGAATGTTCCTGATATGAAGAAACTGCTTCCCAAACCTGGAGATCTCCCGACAATATACAACTTTTAAGCAACAAACAAACCAGCAAGATGAAGCTTGAAGGATTTCTTCACCAATACGATGGAAGACATGTTGCTTTCCAATTCGACAATACCGAGAAACCTGGGAAAGCTCTTATTTTCATTGGTGGCCTGACTGACGGGCTACTGACCGTTCCATATATTCCTGCCTTGAGCAAGAGACTCTCTGAAGAATGCGGATACTCTACTTTCCAAATACAGTTTAAAAGCTCGTTTGCCGGATGGGGAACATCTTCACTAGACCAAGACATCAAAGATATAGAAAATCTTGTCAAATACTTGAAAAACGAAATAGGAGTTTCTAAAATAATTATAATGGGTCATTCCACCGGTAGCCAAGATGTCATTCACTATTTGCTAAATGCGGGAACAGATGTCCAAGCAGGAATTATGCAAGCAAGTATTTCAGATAGAGAATCTTTTAATGTGTTGTGGAATGAAAAAGGTCAAAAGTTGAATCAAGTTGCGGAAAACCTTGTTGCACAGGGCAAGGAAGAAACATTGTTGAGTGATGAGCATTGCAAATTTGCTTGGAACACACCAATCACCGCTTACAGGTGGACTTCACTGATGGGGAAACTAGGCGACGATGACTACTTTAGCAGTGATTTGACACAAAAAGAGTTAAAGTTTGATCAAATCAAAGTACCGTTCTTGATTTGCTTCTCGGAAAAGGACGAGTTTGTGCCAAGCAGTGTTGATAAGGTTGCGTTGTTAGAGAAATGGAAACAAGCTTCGAATGAGAAGTATTGGTCTGAGCATTCTGGATTGATTAAAAATGCGAACCACAACGTTAAGGATCCAGCATCGCAAGAAGACCTTTTTCAAAAAATTGTTGGGTTCATTCGTGAGTTTGGATTGTGATTTAAGAAGATTCCCATTGTTAATGTGCCAACATATATATACATATATATATATATATATTTCTTTCATCAAGATCTGTAAAGTCTGATCAAAAATGTAAATTGCACACGGGCAGTCTCGCCTTTTTCATGTGCAATTTACCGAAAAGAAAACTTTGGCAACTGAAAAAAAAAAACAAAAATGCTTATCTATGGTAACCTGACATATTCGTTCCAAATTGTAAACAACTGTTTGAATAAATCATTTATATAAGCATATGTCTTGCTTTTAATAAACAAAATTGATGAAAAAGTTACAAACGAACAAAAAACCAAAACAGCAAAGACAAAGATGTCTGCAAGTTCCTTTTTAAAAAATGGCCCGATGTTTCCAACGAATGCTCAACTTGATCAAAAGATTAAGCCTTTGAGCTTTTTACTGGCTGATGGAGCAACCACTGCCACTGCTTTTCCAGTTTATGATATCAGTGAAGTACCAGAGAGTCTTGTCAGCTACATGTGCACGAACTTCAGCAAGGAAGTGCAAGACGGATTGACCTATCCGGCTTATGATATTACGTGTAAAGAATTTAGAGAGTATTGGTTTTTTTCATTTTGTGCTATTGTCCTGAAAGGAAAACTTGAATCGCTAGACCCACACCAAGACCACGACGCTGATTATTGGAAAGAAAACTTCCTTGGCACATTTTACGTCAAACCAAACTACCCAGGAAGATGCTCTCACAACTGCAATGCGGGTTTTTTCATTCCACACTCGCAAAGGGGCCAGAAGTTGGGCCGGAAGCTGGGGCAACTATACTTGAAGTTTGCTCCAAAACTCGGGTATTCGTACAGTGTGTTCAACTTGGTGTTTGTCAGTAATCCTGCCAGCTGGAGAATCTGGGACAGACTGAAGTTCCAAAGAATAGGCTTTGTTCCTAATGTAGCTGTTTTGGGCAAAGATCAAAAATCTGTCAAAAACGGTGAGGACTCGCGCGAGTACAAAAAAACGGATGCGATAATTTTTGGCAAAGATTTGACCACAGTTGAAGCTGATATATTCGATGACTTTGTTCAGGTTTGATAAAGCTTTTAATTCAAAAAAATAAGCAGTCACAACCCAAGAAAGAACCAACCATTAGCATCAAAAAAGTGAAAGATTTAATCAACAATCAACAATCAACAATTAACAACAACAAGAAAAGAGAATAAGATCATAGTAAAAAAAAACCTGAAGATGATTGCCGGTATAGGAACAGACATAGTATATATTCCTCGATTTTATAAGATTTTCATAACCAAGTATCAAAACAATCCGGAATTCATCAGCAAGTTTTGTGCCAAATTTATGCACAAATTTGAATTAACCAAAATGCACGAGCTGCAACAAAAAGAAGTAGCACAAACGAGTATCGCGGACGTAAACACAATTCCTCTGCACATAAGATATGCCGCTGGGGTATGGTCTGTAAAGGAGTCTGTGTACAAGTCATTGGATCTTGATGAAAAACCAATAGCAGGTACAGGGAAAAGCCAAAAAGTTCCAACGCTTTTTTTGTTCTCTTCAATTTTTTACAAGTCCAACAACACATCCGGGAAACCTCTGATAAACGTTGATCTACACAATCTGAAGGCAAAATATGTGCCAGTGCGTTTGCAATCACAGATTTTGGACTCCAAGTTTCATTTATCTATATCTCATGACAAGGACTATGTCGTTTCACATGTTGTACGAGAAGTAATTTAATGGTTGATTCTTGCAATATTTTAATTTAATGCAATATATTAAAAAAAAAATAAAAAATAAAAAATAAAACACAAACTCACCCCCCGGTGTCCTTTCAGAGCTTCTAAGACCAAAACTTCTTGACCAAATGTGATATTGTTTGGATATTTTATTTCAAAAACTAACGTGGAGCTAAAGTAAGCCTACTGTGATCTTTGATTCAGTCATCTTGTTTCTTTTTGATTGTTTTTCTTGTTCGCCCAAAAGGGTAGATCCTTCAAAACAGAGGAAGCTGGAAAGAAAAAAAGAGCACAAGAAAAAATGACGAAAAAAAAAAAGTTTTCCGTTTAGAGAAGCTGATCGAAGGGTCATCAAGTTTTGGTATTACGAACGACTTGGCTGACCTGACAAGAGAACGAGTTGCGTAAGATTGAAGAACTGTCACCAAACCCAGCTTAAAACAACACGATCATGGCCGTTGCTGATTTGATTAAAAAGTTTGAAACATTTTCGCACAAGTCTGGGACATCTGGAGAAAGTGAAGACGATGCCCACTCAAACTCTGTTCACGCAAGTCCTAAAAAAAGAACCATTGATCCAAAAGTTTTCGTTGATGGAACTGCCAAGAATGACAAAGAGCATACTCAGATTTTGAAAGATCTGTCCACCGGGGATAGTGCTGAAACAGGAAACTCTGAAGATACTGAAACAAACATTACTTTTGATGAAGAGAAGCCAACCGAAATGGAGTTGGAAGAAAACTCAACCGAAGAGCCAGCACAAACGCAGTTTGAGCAATCATTAACCACTGATGCTCCATCCAGTTCAAACGAAAACAATGCAGCCACAGTAAATGAAAAGAAACAGGAAACCCCTACCCCAGATCAAGCACAAGAAAAACTTGACACTTTGGGAAGTGCTGTAGACGAAGAAGCCACAGAAAAACTTTTTGAATCCGTTAAAGTGGAGGAGGCTGAAGCCGAGCTGGAAACATCTCCGATGGAGGTTGAACTTGAAGGCGTTGAGAAACCAAAAGAGTTGGAATCTCATATCGACACAGCTATTGCATCCTCGAGCACAAATGAGGAGCTTCCAGAAGAGAACAAAGATGCTCAACAAGATGACCAAGACAAAGAAGAGGGTGAAGATCCATCGGGTAATGAAACGCATGAAGCTTTTGAAGAAAACAAAACCACCGTTGGTACAGGCGGTAAAAAAAAGAACAAGAAAAAGAATAGAAAAAAGAAGAAGAATAGCGGAAATTCAAATAACAGCTCTACGGAAGAACAGTCAACCGGCGAAGTTGTCGCTGAGCTTAGGCACTAATGGAACCACTATAGTACACAACCCTGAAAATATCTCAGTGTTAAACGTGGATGAGGAAGAGGACTACACCAACGCTCAAAATCACAAAGACATCAAACCACCATTGGACACCCGTTTGGGAAGGGACGACCCTTTCCAATTTGGGACCAGATACTTGAACGATGAAACTAAAATTTGGGATTACAACTCTTGGGATCATTTTGAGTTTGGGGACGAAGATATTCAAAATGCACAAGAAAAGATTAAAAATCAAACTTTTGTTCCTGAAGAAGACAGGGCAAAGTATTATGAAAATCCAGCAAGATATTGGGATATATTTTATAAAAATAACAAAGAAAACTTTTTCAAAGACAGAAAATGGCTTCAAATTGAGTTTCCTACTTTATACAGCGCAACACAGAAAGATAGCGGAGCAATTAACATTTGTGAAATTGGCTGCGGTGCAGGAAACACATTTTTCCCAATTTTAAGAGAAAACGAAAACGAAAAGTTAAGAATCAGCGCTGTTGATTTTTCTCCAAGAGCAGTAGAACTAGTGAAAACTTCTCCAGATTTCGACTCTGAATATGGTCATGCGGCTGTTTGGGACTTGGCTAATGAGGAAGGGGATTTGCCTGAAGGACTGGAACCACATTCTGTTGATATTGCAGTAATGATTTTTGTGTTTAGTGCTTTAGCACCAAAACAGTGGAGCCAGGCCATGGATAACTTGCATAAATTGCTAAAGCCAGGTGGGAAAATTTTGTTCAGAGACTATGGGAGATACGATTTGGCTCAAGTTAGATTCAAAAAAAATAGACTATTGGATGAGAATTTCTACATTAGAGGAGACGGCACCAGAGTTTATTTTTTTACAGAGGAAGAGCTGAGATCCATCTTTACTGAAAAATATTTCACAGAAAACAAAATCGGCACTGACAGAAGGCTATTGATCAACAGAAAGAAACAACTAAAAATGTACAGACAATGGGTTCAGGCTGTTTTTGATGTGCCTGCTTAAGTTTATCATACATAAAATATAGATAATGCACTTTTGTTGCATTATATCAGAATTATATAAAGAAAGCCATCAAAACTTGCAAACCTCGTATACAAGTCACGTACCAAATGTAAAGTGGATATTTCGACCCCTTGAATAATCACAGTTTCACATTCAGCATTCAATTCTTGAAGCAATAATTTTCTCAAAACCGTCTCGCTTGTGCAAACCGGTTGCATAATTTGTGTGGGAGAGCAAATCCTGAGTGGTATCCTTTTTGAGTAGTTGACTATCTTAGTGCTAGTTTTTTCATAATTTTCACTGATTCCATTAAAGCAAGCTTCCCAAAATAAATCCACTTCTTGAACGGTCAAACTCATCACTCTTTTGGCACTTCCGTGCATTATGTAACAAGCTTGTTTCCATTGGTGCATCCAGTACAGTCGTACTTGTTTAAGCCCATCATACAAGGGTAGGAAATTCTTGAAAGTGACAATGTCGTTATGCACTAGCTTTAAATTAAATGTTTGTATCATGTTTGCTTCATATTTCTTAACGTGCTCACTATAGGTATCAAACAAAACACCAAGCGGATAGTTCCAAGGAAGGGGAGAATCTTGATGATCCGTAAGCAAAAACCCCCATTTCTCCGTTTGCTTTGCAAACTCTTTGTTTTTTATCAGATTAGAGAATTTTGCTATGATTCCGTCAAAATAGCACATAATATAGCTGTTTCTGTTGAGTTTGAAAAGCAAAGTTCTTTCCTCAACACTCAACCCTTCAAGCGAGAGTGATTGATCTAGCACAACCTGTACATTTACACTACCATTCCAGCAGAGACGCCTGATCTCTTTAACTTGGGTTGACATTGGTTCTAAATGTTCTTTTCCGTTACTCCATTTGTTTTTCATAATCGTATGAATGCGTGTTGGCCAACTCTGATAAGGGATACAACCTCTATTTGGCATATCGCTTGCCGCGTGACGAGAATGAGAGAGGTACGCACAAACACAAACAAAACATTTCACGTGGCAGCTTTTTCAAGTTTGCGATGCATCGAATGGAAGAACGCGGGGCCACTTGGATACACAAACAATTTCAATTAGCAATATTGTAAGAAAGGATCATCCAAAAGACTGTGAATTTACCAAATGAAACTCTTTAACGGAAACATTGTTGTTCATGACCCTGAATGGTTGGAAAATGCAACAGAAGGAGATACAAGACATGAGCAAAGAGAGTTTAACGTGCTAGAAGTGGTAGAAAAAACCACTGCCGTGTTTGGATTATTTTTTATTGACAAATACAAGGTAAATGTGAGTAAAGAATTGCAATCAGTATATGAACAGCTACAACTGTTTTTGAGTAAATGGAATGAAGTTTTCCCTTGGAACATGTACTATGGGATTAGCACGAAAATGGTGAAAACGCAACAAAGTATGTCTTACATCTTAGGATCTCTGTGTGTAGATGACAACGCAGAGATAGAAGAGTCTTTTTTGGTGGGCATCTTATCACAGTTTACTCGGCAACTCAAAAATGACAAGATTTTTATCAAAATATTGGATACAGAGGGAGATTTTCTAATGGCTGATTGTCATGAGAGTATTCCGGAAGAATACGAGTATCCAATAGCTACAAACAGATTGTGGTTGAACCTTGGTCATTTCATTATGATACCAAAAGATATATATTATCCTTCGAGAGGATTGACTCTTGATGAGTCTATTGATTTTTTGGAGCGAGCCTTTTTTAAATGCGTTAAGATTACTGGAATCACAGACGTGCTGGACACAAAATATGACGAGAACTTTTGCACAAATTTTGTTGAAACCAAGCTATGTCTAGTAAACATGACGTTAAAGAACAAAAAGTATTATGAGTATCTTAAACAAAATTCCAGACTTTTCACACCTATTTTGAAAAACGCATATGCTTCCAGCTCTTCTCCAAGCGGGAATACTGCTAGAGAAGGCACAAGCAGCAAAAATGAGTCATTTGAACTTGCACTTCCCACGTCTTCTTCTTATGGAGACGTTTTAACCATGTTATTAACCTCAGGGAATGTCTCTGAGCCGTCACTTTCACAAAAAATTGGAGATCTTGTAGACAAGTCTTTGAGCGATATCATACGAAACGGTGATGTGGACTTTACAGATGAATGTGGAGAAGAGAGCAATTATAAAATTAATACTTCTTATATTCCGGAATTTGCAAAGCTACCATTGTTTGAACCTAATCTTAAGTTTATTGATAATTTGAAGAGTGAGGAAAACACTGACAACATTTTAAATCAGCTCAATACCTATTTAGAAAAGTCAAAACTACAAACTCAAGAGGATGAAACTAAAAATGGTGGAAGGGAACAGCAAACGGATGAAGAGGTTGATGAAGATGAGCAAGCGAGAAATTATTTTGAAAAAGAAGGAACCGGAATTAATGAGGACGATTTTTTTGAGTTTTTTTTAAAAAATGCTTTAAAATTAAAAAGTGAGGACTTGAACCAATTTAGAAACTTGGAGAACACTAATGCATATGACTCAGAAGTTCCCGAAAACGACACTTTTCAAGAAACTGATAAGGAGCAAGAAGACTTGGAAGAAATGGAAGCACTAATGCAAACTATGATGAACAATGATAAAACCAATTCTTCAAGCGGATTGAATGACCTTTTAGCGTCCTTGCAAATCGATGGATCTATGCCGGGTCCGTTGCAAAGTATTTTAGAAAATTTAAATAGTCAATTTAATGATTAATTTGAGATAACATATTAATTAAATACAGTAGTGTAAAGTGCTTTTTGCTATTTTTGATTTTCTACAGATATCCTATTTATGCTCATAACCGATCAACCACCTTATCATCATCAAGCCGTGGTTGAAAGTGAGCTAACTCTGTTTTTTTTTTTATCCACCATCGTTGAGACATCATGGGTATTAGCCAATGTTTCGTCCCTCGAATCACTATTTTTTTGCCATCCATCATAATGATCGCGAAATGAATTATTTGTTGAAATGCTTTCATTGCTTGAAACCTCTTCAAGTTTTTCAAGTTTTTCAAGTGACAATAACGGAGACTGAATTTTTGGTGTGGGATGAGCCAACTGGCTAAACCGATCCAGTTTGGCAATGTTTTTGCTGTAGCCTTTCGGAGACAGTATTGGTGTTTTTCCTTGGTCAGTCTGGTCGTTTGGCTCAAAGACCTTGTTCATGGAAGATTTTCTTTCTTCATCGCTTGTAAATTCTTCTTCTGCTTCATCGATTGCGCTTGGTTTTTCATAAACCAATCCGGCCCCGTCTTTAGTTGGGTTATATGAAAAGCTCTTATTAGAGAGCAGTTTTTTGCTGTTCATTGTTCTTGATCTTTTTTCTGTTGCCAGTTTTCCTTTTGTCAGGAACCATGGAACTTTCTCTACCCCATTCTTTCCAGAATTCATAAATGCTTTAGGTGGAAATAACGCCGTCGTTTGTCTTTTTTGATTTTGGATAAATGTCATATCTTTCGAATGTAAAGGGGTTGCCATAGGATGGGTTTCAAAAAGAGCGTGAGAGCTCGGAATCGGGGAAGAAGCATTACTCATGTCGTAGTAGGAGTCGTGTCTTGAACTTAAATCCGACGTTGTTGAGGCGGTTGATATATTGCTGTAAGATCTACGAAGACTTCTTCTCGTAGATACTCCGTGATGCGGTGACAGGAAACTTTTGTTTGCAGGCGCTAGCAAATACGCATCAAAAGGTTTGGCCAGAGGATTTAGCACAGGTGACGGTCTTCCGTAGGGAACACTCTGTGGAGAAGCTTGCGCAAGCATTGAGGGTGTTGGATATCTTGAAGACAGTTGCTCTCCATCGGTGGAGTAATCTGTTGAACCAAAAGTTGTGTTTGACATTTCCGATACTGTGGAGCCAGCTCTGGATATGGAAGTGCCATTAAACTGAGCATTACTGTTCAAAGACGCAACAGTGTCTTTATTACTTGTATCACTAACATTTGGTCTCATTGGATAGGAAATTAAACGAGAACTTTTGATTGAAGTGTTGCTTGTAAACGTTATGCGCGGATCGGTTGGAAGATCCGCAGAAAAGTTCTCGCCAATGGTGCTAGAAGTGTTGTTAGATGGTTTAGATTTTTTATTCAAATTGAAATCAGGACCTTCACTATTATAACCTGACTTCTTCTGCGCATTTCCTTGCTCAGTATCATGGTTAGCGTAAAACGTGTTTTTGCTGGCAGTTGAAGGACGAGATGTGACATCCCAAGAATCCCCTCTAACCCTTTTGCGCGAGTCACTTGTGGCCTGATTATTTTTTGTCTTGGGGTGAACAAGCTTTTTTATTAAAGAAAGGTTTGAAAACTTTTGAATGATTGTTGATTTTTTTTTTTGAGTTGCTTTCGTTTGCTTGGAAGGTGACGATTGTGAAAAAGCAATCTGCTCTTTTTTTGACTCAACGCTATTAGCCGATTTTACAGTTTGTATCACTTCCCTGTGTGATTTTGAGTGTTCTGTATTTGTTCTCTTTAGCGAAAGTGCATCCATGCTCTTTTTTGAGGCCATTTTGCACAAAGACAGAGCGTCTTTATGACTACTGGCTTGTCTTCCCTCATGACTTGGAAGCAGTACCGATTTTAAAGAGCGGTTGTCGGCAGTGTCTTGTTGATCTGAGAAAAAATTTCTCACAGACAGCATAGATCGACTTCTCGATGGAGCTTTCCTCTGTTTGCGTTTTTTGATAGCTTTTTCCTGCTCTTTGTATAAAAGTATATGCCAAAGTCCATACAAAGGATCGCATTTCTGTTTACAAACGGAATTTTTAATGCCATTAACGTCAAATCCTGTTTTCCGTAAACGCTTCAACAACTTATTCTGAAACTTGGTTTCAAATGGCCTTGCAGACATTTGGTCTGATAATGCTTTATCGGCTTTCTCAATCAAAGGTACGCCATAACTTCTGATAAATGGATGCTCAAGAATTTCTTTGAGCTTAGGTCTTTTGTAGGGATCTTTATTCAACAATTTCGACAACAAATCTTTGCAGTCTGGAGAAAAAATTTCAGAGTGAGTAGCACTATCGTTTAATGTCTTCTCACTGCTGTTATTTTTATCCAGTGCGGTGATGTCAAACTTTGGGTTGGTGTGCAAAATAAACCATTTAGTTTTCATTTCATCCACTTCATCAAATGGCATAAACCCAGCAAGCATTGTGTATAACATGATACCCAAAGCCCACACATCAATTTTGTATCCATCGTAATGTGGTTTATTCTCTATTAGTTCTGGAGCCATATATGCAGTTGTTCCGCATATTGTTTCTAATAATGTTTTTGTGGAGCAATCTCTTGCAAATCCGAAATCCGTCAATTTGGCATTACCATTGCAATCAAGCAAAATATTCTCTAATTTCAAGTCCCTGTGAACACAACGCATAGAATGTGTATAGTAAACTGCACTACAAACTTGTGCAAATAATCTTATTGTTTCTTTTTGTGAAATGCGACCCATCTGAATCAAATGCTCGTAAAGTTCATTTCCAGAGCAGTATTCTAAAACCATCCAAACAGTGTTTTCAGTAACAATTATTTCAAAAAGTTTTGTTATATGCTCGTAATGAAAGTTTTTGTGAAACATAACCTCTCGAACAACATTTGGGTCGGTTTTCGATCCTGTTTTCAAAACAACTTTTACATGGGTCAGTTTGTGATATGCCAAATAGACTTTCCCAAATGAGCCCTTTCCTATAAGTTTAACAATATGATAGTTCCCGACTTCAGTAAGCTCTGTGTTCGAAAACATTCCGTACAGTTTGGAACATGAGTTTGCAATAGAGTCTGTCAGCTCGTGTTTCTGGCGTGTTTTGTTGCGGTTATTAGTGTTTGCTTCATAGTGTTTTGGAGCAGCTATCATAACGCTTTTTGCACTTGGCTATAAAAGTACGTGAATATGCGAAGAGTGAGCTTGCTACTTATCAGATCTTTCTTTTCAAAACAGATTTTTTTTTTACAACTGCTCAGTAGTTTTTGTAATTTTTCTCAAAAGACACTTTTTTGGGTGTGCAAATGCTGGTTCAAAGTTGCTTTCTTTATCCTTGTACTCAACAAGCAAAACACAGTTGAGGATACATCATATTATTATGATTATTGGTTTTAAAAATGAAACTGTGCAAGTTCAAAACGAACTTTGCGTAAACCGCTTGAAACGTTTGTTCCTCAAATTTTTGTTTCTCGCACAAGCTACGTTGACCTTTATTTTCCTGACATTGTTCATGTGACGTTGTTCTAGAAGGGTTTGGACGGATTAGGTTTTTTTTTCTTTCGCGTGACTATTCGAAACAGCTGCAGAAAAAGCGACAAAAAAGGAACAGCATCTTGAAGGCGCGTGTTTCAAGTGCAAGCTCAAATAATAACACAAATTTAACCGTCAAGTGAGCTGGATCTTAAGATGATATAATGTATCCGGACATTTGGACAAGAGAAAGAAGCATTGGGGGAGTTGCTTTTTCCACAAACTTTCAAACTGAAAGATGTTTTTCGTTTTTACATAGACACAGGCATCTAGTCAGTTGTGGGAAAGCATATATTTTATTTAGACAATATAGTAACACGGTCCTTGGACTAATGAAGAAAAAAACGCACCTCCCAAATCGTTCCGACTTTCGTTCTCAACTTTTCTTTTCCTTTCAAACAAATAGCATTGCAGAAAACTTCGACCACTAAAAAGTTTTGCTCTCAAAGTTGGTCTCTTGTGATGTGCGCTTTGATGTTCATCTATTCAACTTTGTGCTTTCCCATACTTGAACCACTAAACCCAATAAATACCGCCTTCGTGTACACATTACATCACATGACCATATGTCACATGACTGGGCTGTATTTGGTGGAAACTTCCGGCTTAAAAAAAAAAAAAGAAAAAAAATTTCTCGTCTGTGTTTTTTGTTCTTTCCGTCCACTGTGGTTCTCCAAGATACCACCACAGTTTTTTTTTTTTTTTTTTTTTTTTTTGGCTGTGATTTCTTTGCACTCACCCATTTGATCGATGAGCATATGAAATTGAGTACTTACTGTGCAATTCGATACCGGTGATTTTTTTTTTCACACTAACAGGATTTAACTCTCAAGCAATATGTAGCTTGCTAGCCTCGCAACCTTGTTATCAAACTACAAGTGGAAAAGTTTGCTCTCGTTCAGGTGATAATGGCCTATAATTTTCATATGGGATCTGCGTTGCTTTTACAGTACTAAGTTTTGTAAACACAAAGATTAGATTAATAGCATCTACGACTACGTTTGGAGATTCATTAGCGCATAATGCATGTTCTTCAATTGCCAATTGCAAGAAGCTCATATTTTTTTATATTATTTTTATATTATTCTTATTTTTTTTGTTTTTTTTTTTTTTTTGACTCACATATATTTAGACTGATGTATTTGAGCTGATCTTGTTTCAAAAGTGTCAACGAGCAACTAGTTGGCACACCGGTTTTGCAACACAGTTACGCGGTGATTTTACAAGTCAGTTTATCAATATGAAGAAAAGCTTGTGTGTACTTTCTCAATACACACCAAAGACTTATTTCCTTCGATCTTCCACAATCCCGTCAACAGCACCAAACCCAGGTTTCTTAAAACATCAATATCTAACCAAATCCACATACACTAAAACTAGGGAAATGACCGGAAACAGAACATACACTGATGCAATCAACTCTTTGAACTCATTGCAATCCAATTTTGCAGATTTGCAAGCTGTAAGAGACACAGGGAAATCTCAAAAAAACTTGATGAATATTTGGGAAATGCAAGAATGGTCCCGCAGAATTGGATACGATTCCATTCCTAAGTACTACGACGGTCTAAATGTATTGCATATTACAGGAACAAAGGGGAAAGGGTCCACGGGGGCATTTTGTCAATCCATACTCGAACAATATGCCAAGAATGCAACAATGCCTTTGAAAATCGGAATGTACACCTCACCACATTTGAAATCTGTTAGAGAAAGAATCAGAATTAACGGGAATCCAATCAGTGAAGAGCTGTTCACCAAGTATTTTTTCCAAGTGTGGGATAGAATGGATGCTACTTCAAGTGACGAATCAAAATTCCCACACATGACGTTGGGGAAAAAACCCGGATACTTTAAATTTCTAACCGTGCTATCATTTCACGTTTTTGTTCAAGAAAAATGTAACACCTGTATATATGAAGTTGGTATTGGTGGGGAATACGATAGCACCAATGTTATTGAAAACCCAACCACATGCGGTGTCAGTCTGCTAGGGATCGATCATGTGTTTGTGTTGGGTGACACCATTGAAAAAATTGCATGGAATAAAAGTGGTATTTTTAAAAAAAACGCTCCAGCCTTCACAATTTCCGGTCAACCAACTCAAGGGTTGCAAGTCTTGAAGGAAAGAGCTGTGGAAAGAGAAACAACATTAACTGTGGTTCCAAATTTTTCACAATTGAAAAACGTTCAGCTAGGTATTCACGGTGACTTCCAGATTACCAACGCTTCTTTAGCAGCAGGCATGTGTGCAGCCCATTTGAACAAAATCGGCCATCCAGAAGCACCAAAGCTTCCAGCTTCGACTGCTTGGGATAATTTTACACTTCCTGAAAAGTTTGTTCAAGGTTTGGTGCACTGTAAATGGGAAGGTAGATGCCAAACAGTGCAGTCTCCACAGCATGCAAATTTGAGATGGTACTTGGACGGTGCACATACCAAAGACAGCATTGAAGCTTGTTCCTCATGGTTTGCCCAAGTCATAACTGCTAAAGCCAATGCAGAAAAGGATTATAAAGTTTTGTTGTTTAACCAACAAACAAGAGACGCTTCTGCATTGATTAATGTTTTGCACAATGTCATCACTATTCAAAACAAAATCAAGTTTGACAAAATCATTTTTTCAACAAACGTGACTTGGGGTTCTGGTAAGTATGATGCGGACCTGGTGTCAATGAACGTTTCGAAACAATCCGTTGATGCTTTGGAAGTGCAGAAAAACTTGAAAGAATCTTGGGAAAAATTGGAATCAAACGCGGATATTGAAATTTTCCACAGCATTGAAGACGCTTACAAAACGGTGAGTAACATTGCTGCCGGCTTCCAAAACCAGAACCGCGCAGTAGATGTTTTATGCACGGGATCTTTGCACTTGGTGGGAGGTTTAATGGTAGTTTTTGATGGACACTAGCTTACATGGCCATCGCTCAAATGTAATGGTTGCTAAATTTGAACAAATTTTTACGGAATATAATGACAAATATGTTGTAATTAAAGCAATTTTTTTTTTTATACTTCTAAACATGAGGCTTATCTCAAAAACAAAATCTTATAAAAATAATTAAAGCAAAAAGCATTTTCAACAAACACTAAAGGCTGGCTTATCTGCAATATCCTTTCCGTACCAGAGAGCCCAGTCATTATGATACTTTGAATTTAGCAGAGTTCCTTTCGTATCAAATGAAACTTTTGCATCAATAGCGTTTCTGATGTCTGAAAAATTAATTGACACGCACATTTTTCTTGATACCACAGGAGTAACGTTGATAATTTCCCCAAATTTTTGGAAGTCTTTGATCAATTGATTGACATCAAATGGTTCCAACACCGAAGAGTACAGCAAATAAGGGTTTTTGTGATCATAGTTGGAGATGGACGGTTCCTTCATTGCTTGCTTTTTCAAAATCAAACATCTTCTTGCACCTGTTCGTATGCTCGAACTTCCGTGTTGAGAATACACCTGCTCGTTTTTGGGATACACATAGTGCTTGATTTTTTGAAAACTATCGTTTGCTGCTTTGTTAATCGTGGAGTTTGCCCAAATACAATTTGGATGAACACCATTTATTAAGAAAAGGTTTGAAGATGCAAAGCGCATGAATTTTTCTGCATCTTCATGCTCCACAAAAAATAATTCAAGTTCTTTGATTTGTGATGTGTCTTTTTCAAATGTAGTTTTTACAATCTTTTCAATTGGCCCACAGTATACTTGGTTTAAAATACTGTCGACGTCTGTGATCGCTGGTATATTTTCTAAAATCACAACTTTTCTCGTGTTTAAAAATTCGGTTCTTTGTTTTGCGCAGTCAGAACTTGAAAACAATTGCTTTTCGGAAATGGCTTTGGAGCCACTAAACGTGGAAAAGTCTTGGTTAGTGCTTTTCGACAACCATTCTTTCATTGGATAGTCTTCAGATTCATCAATGGACACGGTTGGAGACAAGCAACAGGCGACAACTTGGTCAGCAACTTGATCAACAAGCGCGCTACTTTTTCTTTCTAACAAAAAAATTGAAGTGTCGTAGTTGCTCGAGAACTTTGGTTCAGGCGCCTCATTGGCATAAAATTGTTCGTGAAAAGCGTTTAAATCACGAATTTGTCCCTTCTTGTGACCAAACAAATAAGATTTTGCTATTGTTCTAAATCGTCTTCTTTCGGACCCTCCGTCTAAGGAAGGCATATCAGTACTGATCTTGCTCACTATACTGTTTGTCTTGCTTTCCTCCATTATGGAACTTTTGGCTTTCGGTGAATTACCACCAGAATTTCCAGTTTCCATCCTCTCGTCATCTTTACTAAAATATGTTGGGGTTTGCATGTATGTTTTTATATATTTGCCTTGAGAGAGTGTGTCTTTTCTTCAAACGTCTTTAAAGAAATGTGTCCTTTTTCCTCAATCGAGCAACGCACAAGGGGCTTATTAGTTTTTTATGCTTTATGTTAAAACGGTTGATGATATATATATAAAAAGTTAACCAATTAAAAAAGTTTGAACTTTACTAATCAAAGCCGTCTTTATATATGCTTTTTTTGTTTGGCATATGCTGGCTCAAAGCGTTGATTTTTCATAGTTTACAAACCAATATGAAGCGGATTTTCTGTATTAATTAAAAAGTAATTAAAAGATGACGCATTTTTTCGGTTAAAAAATCAAGAAAAACGCTGTAAATCCTTTAATTTCGCAATGTTTTTGAGCGGTGAATCTGAAAAACACGGAGAAAAAAAAAAAAAAGTGATTTCAATAGCACGAAAATTAAGCCATTGTATACCGTGGCGTCAATAAGCAAAGAATTTTTTGATTAAAGCACCGTTTTGAAATGAAACACATAACTCAAAAAAAAAAAAAAAAAAAAAAAAAGATGCATTGTTTGATACTTACAAATTTAAAGTTATTAATCAACAGGGCTTCACTATAGCACTTTCACTTCGCACATATCACCACGACGCGATGTTTCTACTTTCATCAATTCTCTCAATAGCATGGTGGCATAAGAGGATGTTGTCAATTTAAAGCATAAAATTGCTGCAGTTTTGTCACCAGCTCCCTCCTCAGGTGTTGCAAATCTAGTCAACTTGTTCTGTTCAAAAGGTTGAGAATTTTTTTGAGCAATGGTATTGTTCAAAATTTCCAAATCCGTGTTCAGCAACGTTTCGTCATTGCCCGAATAGCTCAAAATCTTGTACGAAACATCCTTTGGTTTACAAACAATGGGTCTGTAGTTACCTGCTAAGGAAAAGTCTTTTACCTTTCTGACCATGTTAAAAGGATCCATTTTGTCTTCAGCCATCACATCAATGTAGTATTGCTTTAACTTTTCATTTGATGGGTAAACAACATCAAAACCTGGGGTTGGAACTACAATCTCTTCAATAGTGAATTGTTTTGAATCAATCTCGCTTTGTGTAACCGGTCTTGCACGAATGTATTTGTTTGTTGCAACGTCTTCTTCAAAATCTTCCTCTTCTTCTTTTTCTTCCTCTTCTTCGTCATTGCCTGCAATTCCAGTAACATTAGCAGTAATCCCTTGCGATTTGGCATCGTCAATAACTAAATCACCAGCAATAACGTTTAGGCCAAACGTTTTAATACGATAGCTAACAACTTTGTTCCAAACAAAACTTTGGTAGGCATGAACATACATTGTTCTCAAGTTTCTTGGAATCTTCATAATTGCGTTATAGTAATCGCTTTCGCTATAATCGTTCAATGAAGTGTCCTTTGTTCTTTTGCTTAGAAAAAACAAAATAGCGTTTTCTGCAACACACTGTCTAGGCATTTTTTTCAAAGCTTCTTGCGCATTTTTGGTTTCGGCCCATATTCTTCTGGCATCTATAGAAAGTGGAAGCACATTTTCTTGTTCAGACAAAATCAACTGGCAAGCAAGCTTAAAGTCACCGCTCAATAAAATCTTACCTACTTCATGAGTGGAAATACTAAACGTACCAAATCTTTGCATGCCGTAATAGTTAACAAAGCCATTGTTGCTCAAACTCTCACAGCCTTTCTGCAAGATCTCTGACAAACTCGATGAGTTGTCAAGTGTTGAAGCGTTTCTAATAACAATTGTGAACTCGTTCCCGTTTAGGTCACCAAGACCTAGCGGCTCATCTTCAAACACATACGAACCAATGCAAAAACCTTTTAAAGTACGGTTCAATGCGTTTAAACGATCCAACCTGATCTTGGAAATGGATAACCTTTGGCAAGTAACCGCTCTTCTGTCTTTTGTACCGGCAAATTTCACCATTTTGCTTGGAACTCTTAAGAACCTTGTCATGATATTGATGGCATCCATAGTCTCCTTATTTTCTTTGTACAAAGTAAAATGAATAAACTGCTTGCTAGGACCGTACCCCCAGTTCTCTACACCGTTTTCGTCTTTGGTTTGCTCAATCATAACTTCTCTTGAAACCCTTGATCTTTTGTTGTTGTTAGCAATCTTGAAATGGTTGTCTGCTGTGGTAACACTTTCTAATGAATTATCAAACGCTTTTCTAATCAACTGGTGCAATTTCGTTCTAAGAGCTTTATCATCAAAGGATTTCTCAGTTTCCATGGTTTCCAAATCGGTGTACACTTTTACTAATTTCAAAACATCAGACTCGCCCAATAACTCTGTCAATTCTTTTTCGACTACATCATCCAACTTGAAAGACTTTCTGGAAATTTTGATTTCGTCTTTTTTGCTCAACGCAGGGGTCCCGGCTTCTTGTGGTTTTGGGTCTCTTTGTTTCTTTGGCATTTGGAAACCTGTATCTGTCAAATGCACAACGTTGTCAGATTGATCAATTTCGTTGACCAAAAAATCACTGTATCTCTGTTTTATTTGTCCACAAAACCCAGATAGATCACTAGATAAAAACTCGGTAATACCCACATCTCTTTCAGTTATATTAGTTTTCTTTACCAACTCATCGATTTTAACTTTTTTAAAGGCGTCATGTTTTTCCGTGCCGTTTGATTGGGGTTCCAATTCTCTTTTGCCAATTGGAAGTTCTGCAGACATTGGGGCTTGGTTTAATCGATATTGGGTTATTTCTTGTCGCTCAGTGCTTTC
>ERZ794936.366-NODE-366-length-23383-cov-32.207776_pt1 | contig 23383 bp, 12 predicted proteins | sample MGYA00511083_ERZ794936 | MGnify/ENA primary metagenome ERZ794936 (study PRJEB30137, sample SAMN04331409) | food metagenome | isolation source: Y2 must sample point D1 replicate A | place: Australia: South Australia | collected 2014 ... | reverse complement strand
AATAGCACGTTAAGTATTATAACTCAATCAACATAGGTTCTTCGTGGTGCTCCTCCTCTGCAACCTTTGCAGTTTCTTGCGATTCTTGGTTTTTGAGTTCAGCATCCAACGGTTTAGAAGCCGGAACTGTTGGAAAATTGACTTGTGTGATAGGATAGGGAGCAGACTCTGTAATTTTTTCCTCCGAGACTTTGTCTGAAAAATGATCTGTTGGGTAAGGCGTTGATTTAACTTGAGGTTTCTCTTCTGTCATGGCTGGTGGTTCCGATTCTTCCGTCATTGGAGGTTCGGACTCCTGCAGTTCAGATTGTGGAAAAACTAAATTTTCCAACTGGTTAGCGACAGGTGGTTCATTATGCTGTTCTGCGTAGGTTTGTTTTGTTTCGTGCACTTGTTGCTGTGGTACTGGCTGTGCAGGTTGTGCAAACTGTTTATAGTAGGAGTCTGGATCCGATGGTTGCATGATTGCTTGATTTTGTTGCAAGTTGATGCTATTCAATTGAGACTCCAAGATCTGGTCGTACACATTCATGATGTCAGAAATTTGGCTGTTCATTTGGATGAAAGTTCCATACTTGTTGTCAGTTTCTTGCAACTCCAGGTTGATTTTTCTTTTCAAATGAGTGATATTGGCATACAATTGAGAAAGTTTAGAATCTTGCAAAACAATGTGCAAAGGCTGTGTTTTCAACTTTTCAACAAGCGAGGCAAACAAGTAAATGTCATCTTCGTCTTTTGTCGTTATTTCGTTTGGATTTGATGGCATTGGAGGGGCCTGGTCTGAGTTGAGCGCAGTCGTTTGCATGTTGACAAAGCTTTGTGACTGCGCCAGCGATGCTGTTTGGTCCTGTAGTTTGGCACCACTCTTTTCTGCCTCTTTTAGTGAAAGCTCAATAGCCCTTTTCAAATCTTCGTCCTCCTCCTCCTCCTCCTCCTCCTCCTTCTCTTCTTCTTCTTGTTCTTCGTTTGTACCACGGTGATAACTGCCCGATTCGCGTACCTTGGCTACAGGTTCCTGTGGTGCAGGTTCGTTTCCTTCCACAGTTAATGACTGTTCTTGTAAAGATAGTTCTATTGCTCTCCTTAGTTCTTCATCAAAAGAATCCCCTTTTGAAGAGTGCCCTACTTTTTGCCCTTTTACCCTATGTTTTGATGTTTTCGATTTCGGTGAATGATGCTTATCTGCTTTTTTCGAGTATTTGTTTTTCTTCAAGTCATAATCTTCAAAACAGTTGTCGCAGACTCTAACAGCTTCCAAAATTCCCAGATCTAGCAACGGAATAAAATTGGAAGAATGCTTTTGGCAGAATGTGCCACCACAGGAACGGCAATGGTGCTTTCTGTTGAACATGCTGAAATTTGCAGAGCAAATCATGCATGAGTCTGCGTCCACCCAGTCCGCAGGCTGTTTTGAGTCAAAAGTTTTGATATCGTTTTTCACTAATTTGTTATACGAAAAGGTTATGCCTTCGTAGTCTTGTAATCTGTTCCAAACTTTTGCAGGATTATTGTAGGGGTAATTGATTTTGTTCAAGTCCTCGCAATAATTTTTCATGTCGTACAAAACTTGACTCAGCAAGTCAAAAAGTTCAACTGTTTCATAGTTTTTTTCGTATGCCTTGACGATGGATGTTTCCAAAATTTTCATAAATTCATTAGACAAGAGCTCCTTGATAAATGACTCACCACCATTTTTGAAACAGATCTCGATCAGTCTCCAAATGGAGAGTTGTGAATTCAGATCAATAGGGGGTGAATTGGCTGCATTAACTTCTTTGATAAGTACTTTTAGACACTGTTGGGTTGGCAAAGACTTTGACTTTATAATGTCTGACACTTCCAAACTTCTGATCAAGTCTATTTCCCCGTTTGGAATTGTTTCCGAGGTTGCTTGCTCTATTAGATTTTCAAACTTGCTGACTGAAACGCTTGGCAAAGACATGGCGGCTTGTGCTTTTTACGATAATTGTATGGAAGCTATGTTTTTAGGTTGTTGAGTGATTTTTTTTTTCTAGTTCCAAGGTATGGGTAATGAGGCACTACGTTCTTGAAAGGAAAGGGGTGGTTACGATTTTTAGTAGCAATATTTACAACAACTCTGTTCAAAAAACTGTGGGTGATAAGAGGATACAAATACACAGGTAAATTAAGCCACCTTGAGGAAAAAAAAACCGAGCTTAGCTGCTATAAATGAATGAAAAAAAAAAAAAATACATGCGATACCCGACCGAAAAATGCAGACCCTTTGACACTTTGCCGAGATAAGATGATCAAAATGATTATAACTTGTTGGAAAAAATCACTTTATGCTTGCCCCAGGGCATAACTTCAACCTGACATTTACAACTACTACATACATCAAAATTATAAAACCAAAGTTTATCAGTACATAGGCTCAAAAAGAAAAGAAAAAAAACCCCCCGCATAACTGAACTTAGCTTAACAAAAACAAACTGCTACCGACAAATAAAGAAATCATGGATCCCCATACCAGAACAGCATGGTTTTCCAGCCCAAAAATATTATTCTGAATAGGTATTTTTGCGTTTGTTTTGTATTTGTTTTCCAACTGTTTTTTCAATTTTTCTCTTAAACTCAATTTGGAACCATTGAAATCTCTTTTTCTTTTTTGACTGGAACTGTCTGCAGAATCGGTTGGGTTTAGTGTTACAGTTGGCAACATGATTGGTGGGTCATAAGCCAGGTATAATGGCTGAACTGGAGACCCATCGTATTCGTACAAGTCTAGTCTCATACACCCGTGGTATGTGTCGAACTCGACCAAAAACCATTTGAAAACCTCAATGTTGTGGTATCTTGTGTAGGAAGACACCCCGTTGTCATTGCACGGATCGCTTACCAACTGTCTTCCGTCTACTTCAAACGGATATAGCATCAACGAGTTGTTTCCTGATGCAAAGGAATATGTACCGTGCTGGAAAATTATGCTTGCAGATGGACAAGATGGGTCTTGTGGGTTTGGTACGACTTGGTATCTCGCTTCTTCAAAAAACCCATCCGAAGTGAACGAGTATGATATCCCGGGAAGCGAAGGCTCGAAAATTAGCTCATCTACTGGATCAAAAAATCCGGGACCTGTGAAAACTTGATTAGATTTTGAAGACCACGTTCCCTGAAGTTTATCAATCAAATCCTGGTTCGAACTGGTCGTTGCAGTGGTGGTGTCTTTCATCTCTATTTCCTGTATTTCCAACTCTTCGATCTGCGCAGACACGGACAGCGCAAAGGCTATGAATAAAGCACTAAAGCAAGGCAAACTGGACAATCTCATTATTCTGATGTTTGCTTTCACTTTCTTTTGTTCTTTAACTGTGTTAATTTGGTTAAGATGTTTTTTGAAGAAAGTATGATCTAATAAATTCAAAGGAAAGGCATAAAAAAACGGAAACATCAATATTCACTAATCCTCTCTCCTTGTACAATCCCCAACTTTGTTTCAAGTATTATATTGTTTGAAGCTGAAATCAATAATGTTCTCGGTCTTTGTGTTTGTGTGTTTTTTTGTTTTTTGTTTTTTGTTTTTTGTTTTTTTTTTTCTTTTTACGTTTCATTTCAGCTTTTGTTTTCTAAAAATAAAACAGCGTCAGGGTAAACTCTGTAGTTCCGCAATTTGAGAGTTTTGGGGTTTCTTGTGGTTTGGAGTGTTGTTTCAAAATCGGGATGTGTCACGTGGAGCAAGCTAATCTAAAACAAGTTCTTCAAAATCAAGATTCTGAAGTACAACAGCAACTGCACAATCACAAAACATACTTCAATTTCTTATTAAGTCAGTCGTTTTTTGTTTTTTTTCATTAACACATTATCAAATTAATTTTGGCATCTAAACCGTATACAAATATGCTAAAACGAATATAAACTCATCCTAGTTCTATAAAATATCAAAAAAGAATTAACGTTTTTCTTCCTACAAAAAAAAAAAAAACTACCCTCCCCTTTTCGAAAACACACAATTAACCACGCTGATGAATCAATCCTATGCCCATCGTGCTTGTAGTGTTGTTTTTCGCTTGTGTGCTATTTGAATTTTTGCAACTTACGTTCTCGTTCCTATTCGTTTTGGTCCCGCTGTTTGCGGAATCATTGTTGAAACAGAACTTGGTGTTGTTTTGTAATGGGTGCATCATTGGGCCACCGATTCCCGGTGTGATTGGAGACGGCTGCTGTTGATGGAGATTGTGGGTTTGGTTCATTCCCGATATAAAAGCTTTCCCCTGGATCATGTACGGGGTGTTGCCCTGGCTGCTGTTTGTGCTTGTTGTTCCCTGACTTAGGATTGACGAGGAAGAGGTGTTTGCCACTGAAGTCGATGCTGTTCTCGAGCTTGGCGGCGTGGCGTACGCGGTGGAAATCATGTGGTTCATTTCTGCCGTGCTGTTGTTGCTGTGCATCGAGTGTTGTGGAGTTTGTGTTCCATACACGTTTGCTGTTGATGAAGATCCCATGTTCTCATTATTGTTGTTGTTATTGTTGTTTATGACTGCATCGTTGTTGGATGCAAACAGAGATGGCCCTAGTTTTGTGGAGCATAGAGCAACAAATTCCATCACTTTGTAATTTTTCGAGTATTGTTGCATCAGTGGAGATGGCAGTTTCTTGTTTACAATGGCGTCTAGAAAGATGTTTACCACTTTGTTTGTCTGTTGGACACTGGCCTGTGGAGTTAGCAAAATCGATGTGTGTGGGTGGGCCGTTATTTGTGGTGATGGTGGTAGAACCTTGTTGATCAGTTTGAAAATCCCATGAGCGATTTCAAAATATTCAAACTGCAGCAGTTCCAATTGCCAGCATGACAGATCAATTAGGAAATTTTTGGCGTGGATCAATTGGATCTTGTCTTGCAAATCTTCATCTTCTTCGTTTTCTGATTCGGTATCAGTTGAGTTGTTTGAGTTATGTTTATTGTTTTCCATTTGCAATGTTTTCGACGAAGCCAATTGACGCTGGTAAAGTTCGTATTGGATCAAACAATTTTCGTCTACGTTTAAAATGTAATCGCATAGTAAAGGTTCCATGATATCCCATTGCAAAGTGTCCAAAATGTGTTTTTCCATTTGAACAAACATCGATTCGTCATATTTGTCGTATCCTCCACAATAATGAATCAATTCGTTCAATCTTGGAATTCTTGCTCTTGGGTTAGGTCCATAAAATCTCCCCCCTGTTGGAACACTTATGTTGTTGATAATATGGTTGCACCCACCGTATGTTTTCGCGGTCATCCACAAACATGTCGAAATTACCAATTTGGCTTGGTCTTGCAAAACAATTCTTTTCGAGCAATATCTGTCGTACAATCTGCAACTTGCTTGGAAAATGCCCTGACTCACTCTAGTCTTGTGAGACAATTGAAACAAAAAATTCACAATTTGAAATCTAAAGCTATCCAAAGGACACATTTCTGGCTGTTGCAAGATCAGTTTCAAGTCCGGTTTGAATTTGAAATTCTTCATAACAATGTTGTTGGACAATTCTTGGTGATAGTCCTGAATGGTTTCATAATGAGCCAACAATTCCAAATTGCTCAATTCAATTGGATAATGGTGTTGTTTTGCTGTAATCACTAGACCTACGGATTCCATGTTGATGATTTTGTGTGTGTTTGTGTGTTCTTCTGAATTTTTTGTGTTTGATTGTAAAAATTGAAGAGATGTTCACTTGTTGAGTTGTCAAGTGTGGATGTTGGTACCTGGAAGTATTGTGACTATAGTGTGGAAAGATAATGGGAATGCTCAACGTTCTTTTATGTTTTTTCCTGTCTTCTTATAAATGGGAATGACAATGGGAAAAGTGTTCATTGAGAAAGATGCACCAAGACACAATTTATGAAACACAACTAAACAGTTGAATTATGAGAATGAATAATGCATTGCCCCATGTATATATATATATATATCTGTATGAACCGAAGTAGTGACTATGCCAGATATCTACAAAATAACCTTCACGAAAACCACCTTGATTGGAAATTGTAATTATATCGACTTTTACAAAATCTGTGTTAATTGTTAGAGATTACTAGATTTCTTTCTTTTCTTATTCTTTATTTAGGTAGCAACAATCGGTTGGTACCGCTTTTGTGGGCAAAAAGAAGAAGGTGAAAAAAGTACCTTTGAATAGAGGATGCGAAAGTGAGGCAAGTTGGAAAAAAACAAAAAAAAAAAGAGAGAAAAAAAGTATTTTACATACTATTAAAACTTCCTCATTAGAATAACCTCACTAAAAAGGTCGAACAAAAGACGTACAAATCAAAAAAGATATGAAAATATAAGAGATATAGATACAGAAAGAGAGACAACGAGACAGAGAGCCGACTAAATGTAAACACAAAAGACACATACTTACTGAATCACTCTGATTGTTTTAATAACAAGATGATGCGAAAAATTAAAATAGAAATAAAAAAAAAAAAAGGCTCGAACGTTTAAGCTTGCTGAATGGGTTAATTAAGGTAAACATTTGGGATTACTTGAGTAATTGTTTTCATGCCAGAAGGCATGGCAAAGGGCCGATGCGTAAAAAAAAAGAAAAAAAAAAAAATACTCTACGTACAACTATTCTTCATCAGATTCCTGCACCTTGGTTTCTCATGGAACTAAAAAATGAATTTCGAAAAGTTGAGGGGGCAGGAGTCGCACAACAAAGAAAAGTCTAATACCTTACTCTTTCCTCATCTGTGTGAGTGGGAAAAAAAGAAACAAAAGAAACGGGAATAACCTATCTTTTGGGTGGTCGTGTCTGATTTCAATTCTTGCGGTTGTAATTGGCATTTTAAGCATGAAATATGGTACAAAAACCCGAAAAAAAAGATTTAATCAATTGCAAAAAAATAAACGTGACAAATGAGCAATAATTTTGTAACCTTTTAAGTTAATGACCGTGGATGAGAGTAGCGCAAAATGTTACAAAAAAATTGAACATCGACCGTATCATTTCAACCATTGCTTTCTAAATTTTACCTTTTTGCAACAAAAGTTTTATATTGATTAAAAAGGGAGCACACAAAGAACAGTGCAAAGTGCAAAAAACAACCCAAGAAAGTCAAACAATAAACAAAAAAAAAAAAAAAAAAAGAACGGTTGGACGAATTGGGTTTGAAAAATAAATAAACCAGTTTTAGGTGAGAAAAAACTGCAGCAAAAATAAGGTACCTGTGATAAAATAGCAGAGCGGCTTAGTTTGGAGATTTTCTTGCAAAATCTATTGTCTGATTACAAAACAAAAAAACTGTAAACAAAAATGTTGTTTACTCAGATTACATGGTAGACAAGCTTAGATTTATACTCAATTGGATTTAACTAAAACAAAGCCTACACAATAGGTACTTTTTGTGTCAAATAGCTTGTGCGGTTTTATCTAGACAAACATTGAAACCCTTTATTGTTTCGGCTCTTTGTTATTGCTGTTCCTGAAATAATCATAAATATAGGAATACGAAAACTCTTGCGATAAAGAAATATGAATTACAAGGATGAAAACAAACATCTGTTAGGTAAACATTTGAGAACCGATTTTGCCAATATTCTTGTATTTCTTTTGATTTCTTGAGAATTGTGGAACGCTTAACTAATGTTGGAGCCAAGTGTTATTTAGTTATCAAAAGAAAGGGGAATGCAATCGTAGGAGAATGCAATCGTAGGAGAATGTGATCGTAGGAGAATGCAATCGAAGGAGAATGCAACCATAGGAGAATGCAATCATAGGAGAATGCAATCATAGGAGAATGCAATCGAAGAGGATGGCATAAAAAGATAACTAGTCAGTGGAAAAAGAATGTTTTCTGTGCGGAGAGATCTCAGCTTTTCACGGCCAAAAACCTAGACATATCTAAACTAAATCAAGGTGATAAGAACGCGTGCTTAAATGTATTACCGTCCTTTGAACAAATAATCTTTGCACCTTATCGAGTTATGTTTCCAATACAGTGGTGACACCATGCTATCAACAAATATGTTGTGTTCTGATAATTCCATAGAGAATGTAAATAATTAGCACAAAATAACTGTGTATATGCATGGAATGATGGCGATTTAATAATTAAGTAATGAGCTTACATGATCAGGTGCAAATAATACAATAGCATCTGCAAGTCAACTTCAAATAACTCTTCAAATACAGAACCAAAAATTCATTACTCGATTAGGAAATTAAATTCTTGTTTAATTTTTTTTAAAATAACATTTGTTTTTCATTCTCGCCTTGGTTTAACCGATATTAAGGGAGTTCTTCTGGCATTTGCCAATTGAAAAAAACGGAAAAAACACATTCAGACTAAAGGCGAGAAAAAAAGTGTATTTCGGGTTGAACACCACTTTGAAAAGTCCGAGTTACAACTCTGTAAAGTTCCAAAGGAAGATATTCGGACTGCTAAAGAAAATGTAATGTTGTGTTGCTCACGTGACTATCAGTTTTTACAAAAAAATTAACCACTGGACTAATTAACGCAAATCTTGGTTTTTGTGATCACAATTTCTTACGCGTAAGCAATGTGTATCACCAAGATGATATGTATTGAAAGTTAATGTTGTGTTTGGAAGATTTCGTGGAAACATTGAGAAAAAAAAATACACAGGCATCAGTACTCACCACCACCATCTCATCAATTTGCACCAGCACGAAGACAGAAAAAAATTGTATACGAACTGATATGATCATGATCGGAAATGGGAGCTATATGAGTCATAATGACCAGATATATCCCAATGTTGGAGGTGTACGAGGAAACGGGCGGGTTTATAACGGTGGTTATGGAAATAGTGAGTTATTGGACGGCGCGCATAATGATGGTTTCCATCATTACGATAGCGATGAGTATGCAAGTGACGAAAATGAAGATGAAGATGAAGACGAAAACGAGTATACAGGGAAGGAAGACAACATATTCAAATGGACACTCGATGCATTATTGGGAACTCGTTTTCAAAAAGGAAAGAAAGATAAAGTGGATAATTTGAAGAATGAAAACTATGCTGGAACCAAAATTCAAGCCGGAAATAATTTACCTTTTGGAAATATTAACGAAAACGAATCAAAATTATCTAATTTCTCTGAAAACTTATTCCAAACACAAAATGATGATATGCGCGCTAAGTTCGGATTGGATGGCGGACTAAAAGACACAGATGAAATCACAAACACTTTTAACCTGAAAGGTGATTACAACACAAACACTTTGAATTTTAAACCTCTTCGTTCTGCACGCAAAGATGATATGGCACCCGCATATACCAACTTTGGTGTAAAAGCAGGGGAGAACTTGAAAAGCTCAAAAGATCTCTTCAGTGAACACTACTATCCAGATGGTGAAAACTTCAATCAGCACAACAAACCAAACGCCAACGCCATTCCAGGTGGGTTTGGTGATCCTACCAGTTTGAAAAAAACCACTAATCATTCTCGGCAACTTAGAGATGAAACTCCACCAAGAATAAACACTTACAAACAAAAAGACAATTCACAAAAGCCAAGTTTCATAAATAAACCGGGAAAAAATCAAGAAAACATTATGGCTGAGCTTGAAAACAATAACGCGAAATTGTCCAAGATTCTGGAAACAAGGGAGGCTCAAGAACAGCAAGAAATGATGCAAGAACAAAGTTATAAAAAAAAATATACACACTTGAAGAAAAATTACAAAAGTTTGCTCACCAGCTATAGGGACTTGAGCGAAGTAGCCATACAAGAGATCCAGAACTTGAAAATGGAAAATGATATGCTTCGACAACAGCTGAACAGATGAGTTTGAACAAAAGTGAGTAGAGAAACACACGTTTTAATTTGGCTTGTTTGATGATTTCTTGTTGGGTATTTAGGATATAACGTTTTGTACTATAAAAAACTGTAACATTTTGGAAATCAAGTATGCAATCTCGTAAATAAACTTTCACGGCAAACTACTTTCATTGTTTACTTTAAGTGTTATATGTTAAGTAGTTGTCTTACTCATCTCACTTGAAAAAAATATTAAATTAGTTGCTTCTAAAATAAACATATAAAACCTAACACGTGACCCAATTGATGTTGCCCGACGGTTCTTGTTTTTTTTTTTTTTTTTTTTGACCTTTTCATCCAAAAGCTCAACATGCGTCACTCGCGATGTAAGAGTCAGGTTTTTCAGCAATTTCGACGTTTTGCATATTTCAGTCTTTGAAACAACATTGCTCGTGACATGAAAAGAAGTTTAAACACGACAAACAAAGATCAAATCGGCCCACGAGCAGCAAGCGAAAGAAAAGCAAGAAGCAAATATATATATCAATTGGCAAAAGAACCATTGATATTAATTTTCCGACAAAACTAGAAAAATAAACATTTGCAAAAAATAAAAAAAAAAAAAAAAGGTAACCTTGCATCCATTACCGGCGCTTTTACTTCTTGACGAGTCCAAAAAAAGCTTCCACTAGATAAACTAAAGAAGCGCAATGTCCGTTGCTAAAATCATTCCAAAACATACTCTGACCAATCTGAGTGTGTCGCAAGACACTATTGATTGTGCTTCTTTGATCGAAGAGCTACAAGCTTTGCTGGGCAAACAGTTGTGGATACGATACGCCCAGTTGATCACTCTTTTTGTACTAGGTAAAAGGTCGAGAAAAGAATTGATACAAGAATTGAAAAACAGAATAATAAAATCAAAGAACTTTCACACGATGTTGTCTAAACAGAAAAGTTTCATCAAGCTTCATAACAGGTTGCTGCTTTCGATATTGGGTAACTCATTAAGACTTTCTAAGCTGGGCAATGGCACTTCGACATCTAACGGTTTCAAAATGATGAACAGTTCTGGAAGCGGGCTTGACCATTTGAATGATGACGACTTGGATGGCGAACCAGATGCGTCTGGTGGTTTAAAAAGCAGAACAAAAATTGGGGCCCAGCAGCTGAAAGCTCAAAACTCCACAATGGAAAATTACAAGCAGATTGTGATGTCCTTGCCGCAATTTGACAGAATAAGACTTTCTAAGATAGTGAAAGAATCCGGGAAGAGAGGGTTTGTGGTATCCAAAATATTACAGACCAGACTAAACAACATCCCCAAGTTGCCATATGCGTCTAATCCTACTGTAGAGAATTTGTTTCAAAAAATTACTGAAAAACAATTGTTATACAAAAAACATGGAGATTTGGAAATGTTGAAAGACGATTATGATTTGGATGGAACGGCACCGTCGGAGACAGGCGATGCTAAAAAGAAGAAAGATCAAAACGGGAAAAAGGGCACTTCTGCAGGTTCAGGAACAAGAGCCGCCAATAACAAGAAAACCGGGCCGGTAAGTGACACGAAGGAAGACGAAAAAGATGTGCAAAAGAAGGGCATGGTTGAGTGGTCTCAGGAGATCGTTGACTCCTATCAGGGTTTATTGTGCCAAGAGTTGTACTCTTTGCCGGACAACAAATTATTAATGCAGAGGATGTACGGGATTATGAGAGAGAACGGGTTGATCGGGGAGCTGGACAAATCATGTCTAGACTTGGTGATTTTGGCGTTGGAGAAATACATGAGAAATCTTATTGAAAGTGGGATAGATTCTATTCGGTACAGAAGAAAAAAATATTCGGACTTGTACGATCTAGATGCGAACGGTGCTTATCAAGAAATTGGAGCCTTCACAAGTGGCCTACAGGCACCTGCTGAAGAAATTGAGTTTGCCAAAGAAGAAAAAATTCCTGTGCAAGAATATCATTCCCAACAACAACAACAGCTTGACATTGCTCTTACAAATGAAGATATAATGGACACGCTTCAGGTGAATCCTAGCTTAATGGATCCAGGATCCATTTTTTACAACATGAACATAAATTACAACAAGAATGACGACCAGATGGTGGTCTTCAACTCAAGGATAGACGATATGCCGTTGTTTGCAAATCCAGAAGACAAGCCTTCTTTCATCCCAGTTGATGAGAGAAACGAGGGGTCAAGAGAGGAGCTAAATTGGTTGTTAAAAGATATTCTGGAACAACGGAGGTAAAGATAAGCACGATTAAAACACAAAAAAAAAATATACTTTTTTTGATAAAAATGTTAGAATGTTGGAATTAAAGCTTGTCACCACAGAATAAAGTCATCTGAGACTTTTCCGAGATGACTTTAGTTTATTGATGCAATCTTGCAAATTTCCTGTGTGGTTCTGCTCTTTCTGTAAAGTTTTTTTCAAGAAATCTTTTTTTATTTTCAGCTTGCTCAATGAAAGCTCCAAATTCTCAACGTTAGACACCCGAGGTCTGTACTCTTCACTTATCAGTTTTTGTAACTTCAAATTAATGTCTTTGTTCGAGTTGAGCATTTGCAAATTAGCTTTTAGCTGCGAGATTTTGAATTCTAATTCTTGAATTCGAGGTTTTTTCACGTCATTAATGGATTCACGTTTTAGCGCTATCTTAGCTTTGATATCTGCAAGTTTGCTTGAATACTCATTTTGCTGAAGCTCTTTCAAGCCATCAATTTCTGACCCATTTGTTTCACTCAAAGCCTTCAATTGTACCTCAAACTCATGTTGTAATGCTTCAAGCTTATAATTTTCATCTTGTTTTTTGATTTCAATGTCCTTTATCAATGTTTGATTATTTAGTTTCAGAGTTTGTAGCTCTTTACTATCTTGGCACTTCAAATCTTTGATCTCCTTCATTTTTGCGGTTTTGTATTCTTCAAAATCTTGACGCAGCAGTTTTTCATGTGCTTGTTGGTCTTCAAAATGTTCATTGCGCAAATTAGTTATTGAGACTTTTTGCTCCAGTTGAAGATTCTTTAATTTTTCGTCGTTATTGATTTGTGTTTCCGTATTGGCTTTTTTCACTTTAGAAATGGCATCATCTATTTCTTTCAAGTCTCTGGTTAGTTTATCCATTATTGTCATTTTCTTGCTGATTTCATATTTCAAATTGGGAATGACTTCTTCTTTCAAAGCCAAAAGCTCACGGGAAGCCTTTGTATGCGCTCTGTGTACCTGATTTAACTCAGACATAATTTTCTTATCCCTGTCACTAATCCGCTCTAGAACAGCAGGATCATTATAGCGCATTGTGGGTCTACGTTGAAAGCTTCCTTTTTCAAGAAGGACATTGTTTTGGCGGAATGGTGATCTTATGGTGGCGAAAGAGGATGAAGGTGAGGTACGAGTTAAAGAAGAGTATCTTGGCAAACTCGTTTCCAACAAAGCCGATTCACGAAAATTGTTTTCATTTTGCAGCGCAAGCATAGTAGCTCTTCTTCTTCGTAGTGGTCCGTATGTTATTTCATTCATTAAAGGTGCGTCGTCCACAGTTTCTGTTGAGGTTGTGGCGATAGTTCGAGTTGAAGAAGGTGAAGTGATTGTATGTCGCCTTTTGAAAGTGGAAGTTTGAGGCTCAAAAACGTTTTCTGTTTCTCTTTTCAATCTATGTCTGTACCCATTTGTAAGCTTTGGTATTCGGCTATGCTCTTTTTCTTGTAGATCCATCATTTATATAGGTGAAAGGTGAACTGTCGTATTAGAACAGGAAAATGTTTGTATGCAGCCAAAAACCAACAAATCGTAAGCGTGAATCTTGATATTCTTGTGGCAGTTTTTTTTTTTGAGACTACTTTAGATAAGGCCAGCTCATGTTGCTACAAATCAAGATCTTCACTCACCATACGCTGAAGTTTCATTTCTACACCATGTATGTTTTGTTTATGCATCACAAGATTTGTTTACTTTTTTTTTTTTTTTTTTTTTTTTTTTTTTTTTTTTAATGTGCTCTATACGTCTAATTACAAAATGAAAGACAACACAAATGTTTTGTAGTAAAACATGAAAAGAGCTCGCGTGGCGTAATGGCAACGCGTCTGACTTCTAATCAGAAGATTCTGGGTTCGACCCCCAGCGTGAGTGCTTTAATTTTTTTTTGCAATTACTAGATAATATTTTTTTTTCTGCTGACATTATCAACTTTTGTAGAACGATGATTCGTTTTACGATAAAGAAATTGTTTTAGAATAATAAATAGATTTGCTTTAGCACGCGTGTTTTCTACACGGCCGTAACTTTTTATACAGAGTTCTTGGCTAGTTGTAAATGTTCTGATTTATGTACATGAATAGGAAATCCGATGATTGTCTTAGTTTCTGTGCTCGTTTGTCATTTTGACTGATAGCACTCTGAAAGTGTGATCTTTTGTTTTTGTGCGGCCCAAAACGATGCCCCATATGAGGTTCAGATTACTCAAAGTCACTTGATTGGACATTTCTCGTCATTTGAGGCAAAGCAACACGAATTCCATCGATTTCTTTGTTCATTTTGATGCAACACCCTAGCCTACTCGTTTCCGTCAAGCCGTAGGCCAAGTCCAACATGTCGTCTTCGTCGTCTGATGGTTCTGGTAGTTTGTCGATATACTGGGGGTCTACAATGACGTGGCAAGTGGAGCACGCGCAAGATCCCCCACATGCACCTTCCATTTCCAAATTGTGGCCCTGCGCAATGTCTAATAACGAGTCGCCCTCGCAAACGGCAAACTTCTTTTGGGTTCCGTCTTTTAGAACAAATGTACAGTACAACTCTTCTCCCTTCTTTGGTTCGTGCAAATGACCGTGAAACTTTGGTGCAGTGTATGATAAAGACCTTTTTGGTAGTTGAAAACCCAAATATGTACTCAGCGGTTTTGTGTATACAACAGGAAGTCTGTAGACATTATTGATACTCTTAATGGTGGATTGAAGGAAAGATTTGGTAAGCATTTTAAATTTTTTTTAAATTTTTTTTTTTTTTGTTTTTTTTTTTTTTTTTTTCAGTTATTTCACAGTGAATGACTAATGGAATTGAATGCCTGGTGTAAACAGTTCTGGATGCTCTTAGTATGCTGTGATGCGCAAGCAGGTATGGTCAAATAATCGCGGTTCCTATAGGCTAGTTCTCATTTTTGTTGATGGAAAGCTATGATGAGATACCATTTGAAAGCTTTTGATTGGAATCGATTGCTTTTTCATGCTCGCTTTTTGTCTTTGATGGATTTCATGCTCGCTTTTTAACGTTTTTATTATTTTTATTTATATTTTTTTTCACGTTCATTTCTATTTCCGAGCTGTTACCGGAGTTACAATAGACGTGCTTACCCGACCGAATGTTGACTTTGTTTCTTCTTGGGCTCATGCAGATACTCAACTAGGGATACGTCAACAGAGATTTGTAATCTTACAGAGAACAGTGTTCTACTCAAGAAAACCTTTTAATAGGCCTCTCCTCCTACCAGACTTTTCAAGACAAAACAAGTGCACAAAAAAATTGCAAGATGAGCACGCTAATAGAAACATATGAGAGTGAGTTTCAAACAACGTTTGACAGAGCAAAATCGCTGCTTTCCTCCGCCACATCTTCCACTACTGGGAACAGCAACGCCCTATTAAAGCAGATTGAAGGATTTAAAGATGACTTGATGGACTTGATTCAGCAGATAGAGTTAGAAGTGAACTCCCCCAATGCGTCGCCGCAGTGGAAAATCCAAATGAAAACAAAGCTAAGAAATTACAAGCAGCAAGTGATCAACGAGATACAAGCGCCTTTGAACGAGATGGTGTCGAACGACAAGAGACAACAATTGTTTGGGGCTGCTTCAGGAGCTGATGCCGATGGAGACTACACGGGAGATTCTGTTTCAAACGCACAAAGACAACAACTTCTTGGCACACACCAACAGTTGCAGAACTCGTCTAACAAGCTTAGAGATGCCACCAGGGTGGCAAACGATACAGAAAACATTGGGTCCCAGATCATGATGGATTTGAGATCGCAGAGGGAAACCCTTGAAAATGCCAGACAAACTTTGTTCCAGGCCGATTCGTATGTCGACAAGTCCATCAAAACGTTGAAAGTCATGGGTAGAAGGTTGATTGCAAACAAATTTATCAGTTATGCAATTATTGCTATTTTGATCTTATTGATTTTGCTTGTCTTGTACTCCAAATTTTGATCACTAGGAGCGGGAATTTTGGTGAATGTCAAATATCTTTGGACAGATGTTGCTTCAAGTAAGAAAAACTGTACTGAAAAAAAAAGGATGAAAACCATTCCTCTTTTTTATGACATACTTTTTAGTAAAAAATCATCAATCTTATATTTTTTAAATTTAATTCGTATAGCTAGCTATAAATTCAATAGGATATCAAAAAAAATCAAACAAAGAATAAGTAATTATACAATACAAACTCTTAAACTTTTTCTCAATATTGTGTTCTCAAAACACAAGAACCTTTATTTAATTTCAACTTTATGCAGTCAATGACAAAAAAAAAAGAGCGCAAACTAGGTTTTATTTTTTACTCTTGGCATTCATCAACTTGTTCAACTCCACTTCTTCTTTACTCAAGTCCAAGTAAGCCCCGGCCAAATTGACCAAACTTCTTGAAGATCTTCTTCTGAATCTCAGTTTGGCAAACTTCTCTGGACTGATATTGCTTTCGTCGATGCTGTTGCTGCGGCTGTCGTAAAATGTTGCGGAGGAGGATCTTCTTGCAAACTGGGTGTTCATGGAATGCGTGCCGAATGGCAAGAAAGTATGACCGTGATCTTGAATCAATTTGGCCACTAAAGCGGTCCACCCACACTGGTGAGAAGCACCAAGACCTCTCCCGTTGTCCCCATCAAAGTACTCGTAAAAGGGAATATATTCTTTGAAATATGGGTCATTGCTCATGAATTTACCAGGCTCACCTTCATCGTGGTAACAAACTTTTGTATTTGTTTTGACATCAGGTAAAAACAGTTGGATCAATCTGTGTTGCAACATTTCTGCAATCTCTGCCAAATTTAAGAAAATACCACTTTTCTTTGGGAACTCAAATTTTAGTGATGTACCATAGTACAAAAACAATCTTTCCAAACTCTCAATAATTAAAAAATTTGTTGGGAACCAAATTGCACCTCTCCAACTTGAATTACCACCAAACAATCCAGAATTAGATTCTCCACTTAGATAAGACACAGAATAGTCTGCGCCGTTGACGTGCATGGAAAATGGATTTTTCAAGTGGTATTTAGACAAAGATCTGATACCATACGGAGACAAAAACTCTTCTTCGTCCAACAATCTGTCCATGATAGCGCACAACCTGTCCTTGGTCAAAAGACTCAATAGCAACCGGTCACCGGTACCCTTTTTAGTGATTGAAGCAATGTTTCTTTCACAAAGTTTAGGCTTGTTATCTAAAAACCAGTCTATTCTTTTCTTGAAATTTGGGAATTTTTCCAAGATTTGTGGTTCCAAAGTCAACACAGCGTACATCGGAATCAACCCAACCAAAGATCTGATTGGCAACTGTGTTTTGTTGGCGCCACCGTTGTAAGCAATTGCGTCATAATAAAATTTGTCGACTGGATTCCATAGTGATCCTGCAGGTGCCTTCTTTTTCGATTTCTTTTTACCGCCAAACTCCACAGTATCTTTTTGCTTACCGCCTTTGTCCTCTCCAGCACCTTCTTTTTCTTCTTTTTCTTCTTCTTCTTCTTCTTCTTTATAAAAGTCATCAATGTCTTCGTCGTAACTTAAAGCGTCACTGATCAAGATGAAATGTTGAAAGAATTTCGAAGCAATGTCTTCGTAAACGGAGTTTTCTTTGGCCAATTCCAAAGAAATGTTTAGCATTTGCAAACTAAAGAAGGCCATCCACCCTGTGGAATCAGCTTGTTCCAAGATCCCACCCGTTGGCAAAGGTTCTGATCTGTTGAAAATACCAATGTTGTCCAAACCCAAAAATCCACCTTCAAAGATGTTTTTTCCCAATGAATCTTTCCGGTTGACCCACCAAGTGAAATTTAGAAGCAATTTTTGAAACACTTTTTCCAAAAAACTTCTGTCTCCTTGTTTTGTGTGCGTCATGTTTTTCTCAATTTTGTAGACTCTGTATGCAGCCCAGGCGTGCACGGGAGGATTCACGTCGGAAAAGTTCCATTCGTAGGCTGGGATCTGGCCGTTTGGATGCATGTACCATTCTCTTGTCATAAGATCCAATTGGTTTTTCGCAAACTCTGGATCGATCATTGCAATTGGAATGCAATGGAACGCTGTGTCCCAAGAAGCAAAATATGGGTATTCCCACTTATCAGGCAAACTCAAAACATCTGCACAATACAAGTGTTTCCATTCCGCGTTTCTGCCATTAGCTCTGTTTTCCAAAGGTTTAACCTTTGAGTTTGGGTCACCATTGGACCAGTTCTCTTGAACCAAGTGATAAAATTGTTTGGACCATAGGATTCCTGCAAAAGCTTGTCTTTCGATTTTTTGTAATTCCTGATCCAAATCTTGGTTGATGATGGAATTGTAAAAAACTGAACATTCATACTCTCTAAGATCAAAAATCACGTCAAACTCTTCTTCATCAAAATACTCGAAAAATTCGTCATCAATTTGGGCGTTGATCTCCTTGTCCTTTGATTTTTCCTCTGTCGAAGAAGGAGCAGCTGGAGAAGAGTCGGTAAGGGTGCTCACAGTGGTTGAGGAGTCGCCCTTGACAATGTACTCGTCCATTTTCTTTTGCATTGTTTTGTCCACAGATGCTGCAGTTGTGATGGAAACTGGGTTAGTGTTTTCAGTTTTTAGTTGTGGGTTGTTTTTCATCATTGCTTCAATGTCTTCTTGTTTTGGAGTTTGCTCTTCATTACCAGCACCTGATGCCGCAGCATCTTGTTTTTTTGTTGACTTTGCAATAGGCTTTTCTGTTTGCTTGCTGTTTGGAGGATGTGATGTCATTTTGTATCTGATCGTGACGTATTCTTGAGGTGGAATTGAGGGAAAGTAGTACATTGCGCATGCTTTAGTCCCTTGTTCTGTTTCAAAATTGCAACTTTCCTCTTTTTTGTCAATAATGTATTCGTGAAAGGCGTCTTTGGTGTACTTGGACAAGTTCACTTGATCTTCCCCAAACAACTTCACCAAGTTGCTTTCGTTGTCTGTGAAAAGCAATTTTGGCACGATATCGTCTACAGCGTTTTCGTCATCAGCATAATCATTATCATTATCATTATCATTATCAATATCATCATCGGCATAATGAGCATTTTGATGATCAGAATCTTTTTCGTTTCCTTCAAATATCCCTGGAGATGGTGCAAAAACCACGTATTTCACTCCTTCATCTCTATGTGTTATTTTCAAACAATTTTCATTGTATTTTTCAATAATCGGTTTGTATCCACTAATCTCTCCTTCATATCCATCTTCGTAACCTGTACTTTGTAGCTCTTCGTATTCATTCCCCATTTCATCTGTTTTTTTTTTCAATTTTTTTTGTTTTGGATCATAAACACCCCATGACCATGTATTTCTAAAGAAAACTTGTGGAACCAAATACAATTCGTTGCTTTTGACACTGGACCGATTGTATACGGTGATTCTAAAAAATATCTCTTCTGGATCGTCGTTATCGTTCTTGCACATTTCAAAAAAAGTGTCAAAGTATGGAGTGTCAACGTATGGGGTGTTTGGGGTCTGCGATCCAGGAGCTTTTGCTCCGGAAACGGTTTCCGTTGGAGAAAGATCCTTTTCAATGGACTTGGTGGCGGCTAAGGGAATATCATCATTTTCCCCACTGGCATGTTTGTCCTTATTGTCAGAGGATGATGAAGAAGAAGAAGAATTAGTTTCATAAAACAATCCATTGATATCGTAAATTTCAAATTCTTTATCTTGATAACCTCTTTCTTTATTTTTTTGTAACAATTCTTTGTAAGGAAATTTTTTAGCAAAGGGATACTTGTAACATGATTTCATGTAAGAATGGGTAGGCACGTTTTCCAAATAGTAATACAATTCTTTAACATCTTCTCCATGGTTTCCCTGTGGTCCAGACAATCCAAAATACTTTTCTTTCAAAATAGAATCTTTACCATTCCAAAGAGCAAGTGACATACAAATTTTTTGTTCCGAATCACACACCCCAAAGATCCCATCTTCACACCACCTGTAGATCCGTGCATGCGATGTCACAAAATCAAAATCCATCCATGCATTCCCGTCACTACTATAATCTTCTCTTACAGTACCCCAACTTCTTTCACTCAAGTACGGTCCCCATTTCTTCCAATCATGGGTCTTGTCTTTGTCTTGTTGCAATCTTGCCAACTCTGGATTGGCCATTGCTTATGGGGGAAGTTTTTTTTTGTTTTTTTTTTTTTTCTTTTTTTTTTCTGGTTATATTATTTTGTCCTTTTTGTTTCTATGTTTATACAGCCATTATTCCAATGAGTAAATACAAGATTTTAAAAACATAGTGTAGACTTAAATCATTATTGTTTATATACAAATGATTTACAAAAACAATAATTTAATGATTAGGTAGTCTACTAATTTATCATTGATCATATATTTATCTTTTTTTGTTGATTTTATTCTTGATTAATACATCAAAAACTTCTTTTTTTTTGCCAATCAAACTTGGATGGGATGTGTATATGATATATATGATATATATGGTATATTTGGTATGTAAAACTAATTGTTGAAATCATGGAAGGTAGATATAAACGATCTTACTAATTCTAAATCAAATTTTTTTGTATTAATCAAATCAAATATTTAATCTTAATTTTTTAGTTTAATTTTAAATTTATGTTAAAAAAAAAAGGGGTGGGGAGGGGCAAACTACTAGTATTACAAGTACCACAAGTACTACTAATACTACTGCTAGTATTAACAATTAGCAACTCAAAAGACAATCAATATTACAATGCATCAAATTCAAAGGGGGTTAACAAATCAGTATAATAATATTACAATACCATATACCTCGTATATCTTATAGTACCTAAAGTAATATAAACCCAAAAAAAGATAAGACTCCAGGGTTATAAAAACACCCGAGACAAGAAAAAAGTGGGGTAAATTGAATATATATACAAATATATATATATATATATATATATATTTATATATTTATTATCACAAAGGGGTAAAATGTCCATGTTTTATGAGAAAAATACCAATAACCCCATATTTTTTCTCTTTATTGTTTATGTTAATTCCATTGTGGAAATAAACTTATATACACCCATACCCATACACATAAACTTATACACACCCATACACATATACAGACCCATATACATACGCAGACGGGTTATGTGCGTCTGTCACGTGCAATGTTTAATACATATTATAAACATTATTATACATATCAAACACTCTATTATTTTATTTACCATCCTTCAATAGGCACTAGAGCACTACTATACTTGTATTATTTCTTACTTTTAAGTATTAACAAAACCTAATTGTTAGTTTATAACTTTATATTCTATAATCTCTATAATCTCTATTCTCTATAATCTCTGGTATAAATAACATACAGTTACTGGGAAAAACGCAATGATATAAAAAATAAACACTTTTTAATTAACAAATAAAAAGCGTTTATCATTTATAAGCATTAATCAGTAGCTAATATGTCATATACATCTATACAATATACACAAAGAAATCCATTCTCTTAGTAGATGTCCAAACCGCAGCATCAATACATCTTGTTCAACCACAATCTGTAATTATACTCCGAAGTACCAATGTCTTTTGTATTAACATTGGTACTGGCATTGGTATTGGTATTGATATCACTTTCACTATAGTCATACACACTACTAACACTGCTCAATGGAGAAGTACCTATCAGACTATCCATATCAAAAGTATAACTATACGGGTCGTTTTTATTCTGCTGACTGATGGTATTATAGTCAGTTGAAAAAGTACTGGATGCACTAGATTGAACCGAATTGCTATCTTCGTATGGTGTGTACGTATATTCGTTTTTAGGAGTAGGAGTAGTAGTGGTAGTCGTTGTGGAGTTCAATGTATCGTATTCGAAATTGAAATCCAAATCGTCTATTATCGTTTCGTTTTGTGGATATGTAGGTTGTTGTAGGAGACTGGTGTATCCCGAGTAGTTATGTTTGAAGTTCAATTCCATTATTGTTGTGTTTGGTTTTTGTTTTTGTTTATTCTTATTTGTTTTTGCTTATTTTATTTTCTCTTTTATTTTCTGGTAATAATAATTTACACTGCAAGAAACATAAAAGAGATGAGATGAGTTCCTTATATATATACATATATATGTGCGTTAAGAAATACATTTTTAATCAAAATTTAGAAATCAGACAATAATGACAATATGCACCTCTCTCCTTGATGAACTTATTATACCAAGATGTATAATCAATGACACATTTAATGTATACCACACCTTGCCATGTGTTAGTAATACACACCTCATTAACCTTTATATATTGAAAGAAACGTTGTTAGTTTCCAATATATACACCACATTTACGTATGTATATATATATACACTGTGACTATAATATATCATACTTGACTATAATAAAACTCTGGAGTAAAAATAAAAACTCGAAAGGGTGACACCACTACTGCTAATACTTGTACTAATACTTGTACTAATACTTGTACTAATACTTGTAATAATACTTGTACTAATACTCAAATTAATACACAATAAATGCACCCAAAGGGTTACTAACAAACTACACACACAGTTATGTTTCGATTACGCACACAGTCACCCTTTTTGAGGTGTATTATTAGTATTATTAATATCATTAGCATTACTAATAATAACAATACATACACTAAGAATAGCAGTCACAGAAAAAGATGGTTTTTTTTGAGGTACGAATTTGCGCTTTGATGCGGAAAAGGGATTATAGGTGCAGTATGAGTCTTGATTGCGCGGGTATGAGTTTCCTTGTTTTTGTTTGTGCTTGTAATGTGTGCTTGTAATGTGTGCTTGTAATGTGTGCTTGTAATGTGTGCTTGTAATGTGTGTTTGTAATGTGTTGGCATGAAACAACTAATTAAGCTTTTTTTTTATTTATTTAATTATTGTGTGTAATTGTAACTACTACACTCTCTTCTGAGTCAAAATAATCTAATTAAAAATGCTGGAGTCATTCAGCAAACAATTTACATAATTAATAAATGAAGTAAAGACAAAAAAAAAAGAAAAAAAGAAAAAAGAAAAAAGAAATTCATAGAATTCTCTAGAAAAAGGAAGAAGAATGTGACACCACAAAAGAATAAGTAAGGACAGGAAAAAAGTGTGAAAGATTATTAGCTGGGACAAAATTTTTTAGGATCAAAGTGAAAAGTATTTTCACGTGGAGCGGGATTACACATCACCTCATCGGAAAAAAAAAGAGACAAAAAGATGACTTTGATTATTTGATACTCTTTGCCAAAGGATATTGGTAGAGAAGAATGTGGTGTAATCAAAAAGGTAAACAATCAAAAGAGGAATAAAAAATACAATATAAATAATAACATTACGCGTTATTGTTGTTGATTATATTGTTGATTACATTCTTGATTACATTCTTGATTGCATTGTTGACATGAATGACAGAAT
>ERZ794936.364-NODE-364-length-23479-cov-8.335724_pt1 | contig 23479 bp, 11 predicted proteins | sample MGYA00511083_ERZ794936 | MGnify/ENA primary metagenome ERZ794936 (study PRJEB30137, sample SAMN04331409) | food metagenome | isolation source: Y2 must sample point D1 replicate A | place: Australia: South Australia | collected 2014 ... | reverse complement strand
CTTAGGTAATACATGTGCTGTTCGAAAAAAGACAGGTGTAAAAAAAAAAAAAAAGAGCAACAAGAGACGAAGCAAAATTAACTCATCCGCTTATAAGGCTAACAATTCCAATTTGTCTCTGATAAAGCGGTATCGGAAAACGAAGATAAGCAATTGTTTTTTTTTTAAAAAACAAAGATAATAAGAAAATCAACAAAATAATTAGAACTGACAAAATATTCAATATAAGAGTATAGTATTTTGAAGAAAGATTTATACTCGAAATATTATTCTTTGACTTATGTTTCAGATAAATTTCCTTCAGATTGTTTACTAAAAGTAATAAACTTATGCGGAGAGATAGTAAACATACGTTTTTTTTTTTTTTTAAATCCTTCAATTCGGATAACAAACACTACGCTTAGCAGTAGTTTAGTCGGCCATCGCCGTTCAAATATTGACTGCTTTATTAGAAAGCAATAATTCATATATATGTTTTTACTTCAATGAGTTAACAAAAAATTTGGGGTGTTGCTCAGTTTCTGGGGTCATTCTGTTGTTTCCACGTCCTTCGTAAGCATTACTAGGTTGTCTCATGCCGGAAAATGATAATCGTTTATTTCCTCTAGTTTCAAATCCATGGACACTTCTTGAATCTGTTAAAATACTACCAGCTCCATCGTCTCCCTTAGAGTTTGCTGCGTTTTGCAAATACTTCAAAGATCTTAACCATACTTTATGTCTTTGTTGTGTAGGACAAGTTATCTTGACATTCTTCCCATCGCTGGTCAATATGACAATGGACTTGTTGTACAATCCTGGTGGATATGGATTTGGATCATCAACTACCTCAACTCCAACAATGCCAACACCTTTGGTTTTGTGGTTGCTTCCAGAATCAGATGATACATGTTGTCCGTCTTTAGATGGATTTTTCAAAGACCAATACAAAGTCATTGTGTATGGATGAATCCAGAAATATCTCTCATGTCTAGGTTTGTTACCCATGTTTCCAAATCTATTGTAGTATTTGTATAAATACTCACCAATAACAGTTTGTGTCAAGCTGATAATGATTTTATCGTTTTGGAACTTTCCTCTACTTTCAATAGTGTTTACCTCGGTTTCATGAGTCATTGCAGAATTGTTAGCAGGTGCTTCAACCTGTTTTGTTTTCTCATTCATTATCAGGTCTTCTAATTGATTTCTTTCAACCAATAGCAACCCATTGTCCTTGCCAGAAGCATTTAATGGTGGTATTTGGTGTAAGTCTCTCAAATACATGTTTTGAGGAATCAACAACATATTTTGTTTTTTAGCTTCATCTACCAAATTAACTTCTTCTTGTTGATGGACCATCAATGATCTTTTTCTTTGGTGCTGGAACGGTTGGAACAAATATGGACCATTTTCTTTATTTTGATCGGATTCGTACATGCCGTTATTGAAACTTGTATCATTATTGAATGTATTATTTCCACTGTTAGAAACAGATGGTTGTATTTGAATCAAAGATGCATGTCTACTTCCATTACCACTGATTATTCTAGATTTGTCTTGTAAGTTTCTTGTTGCTAATGAGTTGCTTCTTTCAACTAAAACCATATTCCATTTATTGTATGCTAGCGTGGCTACCTCATCTTTACTTGGGTTCATAATATTCTCATAGTCTTGGCTAGGCAATGAAATATATCCTCTATCTTGTAACAATATCATAGCATCTTGAACACTCATGTTTTGTTTCATGTTAGCTTTGGTGATTTCTGCAAAATGTTCTAAATCAATAGCAATCATATCATAGTCTCTTGCTTTTTGAACCAACAATTCTTTAGTCATTTCTGGTCTATCAAGCAATTCCTTGTAAACGTTTTTAGTCAACACGACCTTACTTTCTTGAGTTTCAACTTTACTCAAGCTGCTAGTATCATCTTCAATGTTATTTAAAAATGCCTTTGTTCTTTCAATTGACTTTTCATTCATATGAACATCTGGAACAGCTTCAGAATTATTGAATTCAAAGTCATCATTCTTATGTTCCATATCGTAATCTTCCTTTTGGTAATCAGGTTCCTCTAATAAATCATTCAAATTGGCATGTGTATTGTTGTAATTGCTATCATTTACCACTGATTGATTAGTAGTTAAATTGGTGTAATCTTCAATACTCAATAAAACCATGTTATTTCTTCTAGCCTCTCTGTTCAAATTCAAATTTTGGTAATCATCAAATTTATCTACAGGAATAACAGCTAGCCCGTTTTTAGTTGCTACGTCACCTATTTCTTCCAAACTTAACTCATGATTTACTGTAGTTTGTGCAAATGATGCGTTTTTAAGATTTTCGGCTTCTTCATTTGACATTAAAATCAATCCGAATTCTTCAGCGGTTTCAGTTAACAAGTTCAAATTAATTTCTGGATTTTTCTTTAAGTTTTCTAATGCTTCAACACTCAAAACATGAGCATTAAACTTAATACGGGCAATCTTTTCAAGTTCATTTAACTGAATTTGTTGTTTACCTATTTCAGCAAAATGATTGCTCATATCAGTCATATCAGCTTGAGAAATAACATCTAGACCTATTTTATTAGCAGATAATTTAACAAACTCAGGATTCTTCAAATCATCTTCAGTGATACCATGAGATTGAATGATAGGCTCAGAATTGCTTTCTTTTGATTTTTCAGCTTTTGAAGACACAGCTTCAACTAAATCTTCGTGTTCTTGTTTGGATATCAACATTTTACTTGGATGCTTTTCTTCTATAATTCTTTCTAAGACATTTACATCTTCAACTTTAATCTTTTCCACATCAAGTGCTTCAACAGGGTTATTACCAGCTTCTCTGATAGATTTCAACTTGTCAGATTCAATAACAGATAGTGTCGGATGAAAGTAAGACACATGATCTTTCAAGGCATCTTCTGTTGTAGAAATGATATCATGTCCAGGATGCTTATTATTAACAATTTCTTTTAATGCAGAAAGATCATTCAACTGTTCAACTAAAGCTTCATGTTGTGAAGTTGCTTCTTTCAAATCATTCAATGCTCCTTCATGGTCTTTCATAACAGTACTTAAATCTTCTGTAATAGTAGAATATAGTTCATCAGAAACAATGCTGTTACCAGGATAATTGGTATTTACATAATTTGTCAATTTATCAAGATCATTAACTTGTTCTTCCAAATATTTTATCTTTTCTTTACAAGTCTCCAAATCTTCAACTAAAAATTCATTGTTTTGTATAGATTTAGCCAATTCTTCTAAATTGGCTTTGTAATCATCTTTTTCAACTACAGTCATATGTGGGAATTTTTCAGATAATAAGTGTTCTATATTATCAACAGTTTTGATATTATTATTATTAGCATTATTCAAAGCATCCTTTTCAATTAAAGCCATCTCAGGGAACTTAGATTTAACAATTTCTTGTAAATTTTCCAAAGAATTCAAAGCCAAAATATCAGCCTTTAAATGATCTATCACATCTTCGTAATTGGCTTTAACATTTCCAATTTCTTTCTGATGAGTTTGGGTAATCTCTTCTTCAAGTTCCTTCATATCCTTTTCATAAGTTTGTAAAAAATCCTTTTTAGCCAATACCAAATCAGGATATTGTTCATTAACAACAGTAACTAAATCTTCATATGACATGGTATTATCTTCCAATGCTTTAAACATTTCTTCTCTGTTAACAACCATGTGATCTGGAGAAATTTCATTTAATTCAACTTCAATTTCATCCAAAGTTTTAGGTTTTTTATTCTGATTTTGTTCTAGTTTCTTGGTATTTTCGATCAAATCTTTGATTTCATTTTTCTTTATAAGTTCATACTCTGGAAACTCTTTTTCAACAACTTCATGGATATCTTCTAAACTTTTCTTTTTTTGAGACATTAAAATGGCTTTATCTAACTTAGTATTCAAATCATCATAATCATCATTGTGAATCACGGTATAGTCAGGAAATTTATTGTTAATATCTTCAAAAGTAAAAGCATTCTTATTTTCTAGTTTGAGATTTTCTAACTCCTCATCGGTTAAAACATGGTGTGTCTTCAGTAAAACTAATTTGGCCTCCTCAGAAGAAACTTCTTTTTCTTCTAATTGCTTGACTTGCTTGTTCAAATTTAAAATGGTTTCTTTATCAGTAATGTGAATATTTGCATTCTTTGATTTCAAATGCTCAATAATTTCAGGAGTTTCATAGTCAGCTAAAAACTTTCCATCTTTTTTTGCTTTTAATGCGTCATAATGATTTTGAGGCAGTAATTTCAAATCGTTTTTATGGACATATTCCTTAACTTGCTCTAAAGAAATGACTCCTGGTGTTTTTATTTGTTGATATTCTTCCTCAGTAACTAGCTTCTGATGACTTTCTTTACAGTATTCTTCAACTTTTTGATCAAAATCTTGGCCACTAGTTAATTTATAGTTATTGGACTTACACCAGTCTTTTATTATATCAAAAGTTAAAACATTGGAAGTTTGGCGTGATAGCGTTTTAGAATCAACATCAACATTAGAATTATCATCATTAACAGGTGAAAAAATTCTAGAAGCTCTTTTGCTTGAAGTTGATGAATCAGTATCGCTAATAGGAACAGTTTCGTCTTTAGATATAGAACTCAATTTTAATTTGAATTTCTTAGCATACTCATTTAAATCTTCAAATGACATAGATTGTCTTTTTTTTCTATTTTTCAAAAGTTGCTTGTATTCTTCATTAGGCAATACAGTCAATTGGAAATCCTTAGCACCAGAATAAATGTCAGTTTTGGTTAAGATCTTGTCTCTTTGACCATCTAATAGTTTTTTGTATTGTTCTTGCGATAGTCTAACAAAGCCTAATGACCTACCAGCTTCTAATACAACATCATTACTAGAGTTTTCTTCCTTAATAACTTGCTCAAAAAAATCTCTGCTTGCTAAAACTCTTGAACTGTTGAGGGAATTTCTAGAGGAATTTCTTAGGTTATAAAATCCACTGTTTCTATTAGAGTCACTGTTCAAATTAGCATTAGATATGCTGTTGTTTTTGGAGTGAGGTGGAGTTATGGCATTATTAGAATGTTGTGAAATATCAGAATTACTGTGTCTTATGTTGGCATTTTCATTTATTACTGAAAACCCTAAAGCTTTTAACTTTTTTTCCATCTCTGCTTTAGTTGGATTTTTCAAGTGCTCCACCTCTTTTGTAGACAATATAGATAAACCCAATTTGTCAACTGTTTTTCTTATTGTTTGTTCATCAGGTGTCTCCATTTTACTTTTCATATAATCGTAATCTTGTCTTTCCAATAGCTTGTATCCTAGGTGAGAAGCTTCATTTTTTAAGTAGCTTTCGTCAACTGGTTTACTCAGTACATTATATTCAGCATTTGAAATCACTTTCATTTTGTATTTGTTTCTTACGTAAGAACAGATGTCGTCTTTACCCAATCTTTCGATCGTATTGTTAACTAGATCATTATAATTTTTAGTTGTCAAAACAACGTTATTTGCCTGATCCACGAAAACCTCTTGTTCTTTTTCAATTAGCTGCTGTTTTAATTCTTTATTCATTTGTTCAATCAAAAGCTTATCTTCTTGAAGTTTTTTATTTTCTGTGATCAAATTTTCCAATTGTTCAGTGTTGACGTTATCCTTTTTAGAAAGTATGTTCTTCAAACTCTTTTTCCTTTTTACAGGGTTAACTGAGTCTTCATTGTTAGTCATTATGTTTAAATTTATATAAAGTATTTAATATTACAGATATGCTTCGTTGGTCATTTATCTAGCAAATTATTCCTCTCACAAAAGATCCTTATTGAAAAGCTCTTTTTTTAATTTAAATTTAAATTTATTTATTTTTTTTTTTTGATGTTTTCCGTAAACAATTCTTTTTCTATATGAAACTTTGCCGGCTATATGTTTTCCCCCAAGAAGCAATATGTGTGTGTATAATTTTTTTTCACTCATATAAAATGCTCTAAGTGAAAAATTGCAAGAAAATTTTTCGAACGCGTCCAAGCATTTGTCACTAGATAACCTACAGGTTTAATCAATTACTTCTTTTTTGAATCCATTTCAAAGTTTGCTCCAAGTTTCTTTTCATACAGAGACTTTAAATTTTTCGGCTGGATCAACTTGGATAAAGCTTTGATCTTCAAGGAATCAATATCATCAACTTCACAGAGCTTTTTTATTAATATTGTGGTAAAATATTCAAAATTAAACACTCTGCCTAGGCTTAGTCCTAAAACAATTTGTGTAAACTCATCGTTTTCCGATTGAGACAGAGTTGTTTGGTAGATCATTTTTTTCATAGTCTTAAAAATATTGTCGTAAACAAGCATGGGTTTACCCTTTTCGAAAATTTCAAAGAGCTCATACTTCAATAAACTCATATTCTTTTGTTTGGTTAAATGAGTCAAAATCTGTTCATCTAGTTTATAGGAGCTATTTAGTAAAAATTGCTTCACATCGTCATTATTGCTCACAATGCTTAAAAGATCTTTGTTATTGAAGATGATTCCTTCATCAGTCATCATGCTATTAATCTCATTTAAACTCATTTTTGTTTCAACTGTGTCAGTTACAGTGGAAGGTAAGACTTCTAAGTTGTATTTGGTCGGCGAGTTAAATTGAGATTGCATAATGATTGGTTCACTATCACTATCATCAGATGTGATTATAAGAAGATCCGTTTTTTCTAATGTCCTAACATCCTCGGTTTTACCATTATCGTGGTGCAATACATCATTTTGTTTTAATAATACAAGGTCATTTGTATTGCTGTCATCGGAAACGACAATTTCTTCAGAAACTTCAATAAAAGAGTCTACCAAGTTGATCTCTTCTATTTCTTCTGATGAAGACTCTTCAAAAACTTGAGACAATGTCATAGGGATGACGGAATTGGTTTTTCTCAATTTGTTGCTTTCAATATCATTTTCAGAAGCACTAAAAGGCTTAAAATCGGTGTAATAAAGTTCATTAAAAAGATTTTTTTTTTTTTTGTAAACTACAACTTCTACATCTTGTTGAGAAGGAAGTATTATATCTTCCGACAGTAAAGAGTCATTTCCATCACATATGTCCTCTTGTTTTATGCGTTTTTTATCATCATATATTCTATCTTCATCAGTGCTACTCTCGTATATATCCGGTATTTTACTTGGAGAGTCTAGAGCATCATAGTACTTTTGTGATAATTTATCATACGAAAGCTGAAATTGAGATCTATAGTCATCCAAATTCACTTTGGAGTAAACCTTCTCTGCATCTGTCTGACTATCTTGATCTGTATTTCCGTTTCTTCTTAGCTTAAATAATTTCTTTGATTTTGTATTATTTTTCTTCTTGCTCAAAGTTTGGGGCTTTTTTTCTGGAGATAAACTAGAATTGAATTCTAAGTCCACAATATTTGGTTCTAATTTGGTATTCTGGCCATCATATTCTTCTTTGTGTAAATCTTCGTTGTATAGAAACTTTGAGGAGTCAACTTTTGATTTCAGTTTGAGTTTTTTCTTCATAGTAGAATATGCAGTTGAAGATATGATTAGTAGCTTGAGAATAATATAGAGGCTTGTTGCTATTTATTTTTTTGTTAGATGGTTTATATCATAATGGCTTTGCAGTAACTTTAAAATTCAATAATTTTCTTTATAAGAAAAATGAAGAAAAAAGAAATCTTGTGTTACGCGTTTGGATCACGTGAAAGCATACATATAAGTGAATAATTTTTTAAAACTTGAAATAATCAATCATCTAGAGGAAAACATGCTTCAGCCGCACAGTTGTACGAAAATGGAATGCTAATACATGCGGTCACAATCAATAGCAAGGCATAGCATGTTAATGGATAGCTGTTGTTTTTTGACAATATCCTCAGCTTTTTTGTTAATTAAAAAGATTTGAAATTAACACCTCATGAGCAGTATTTTTCACAACTTTTGACACTGTTAACAACCTACAATTAAACTTGTTTAAGAATCTGGAGTCATGAATAAAAAGTTATCATATTTAGTCACAAACTTTAAAATAATATAGTTTTTGTGTTATAATAAATAAATAAAAAAACAAATCTATAACCAACATTCCACATGAGTCATAACTCAATTCTCATACACTCTCAATGATGATTATCTTTCCCCAAAAAACTAGTTCTTAATCATATTCCAGAATATATATTTCACGCTCCCGATATTAGGATTTATAACTTCAGAAAAAAATAGAAAAAAGAAACGGGTACAACTAGTTTTTTTTTTTTCCCCTCCAAGGCCCTGTGGGTTCTCCCAATTAGCTTGCCAAGGTAAAAACACATATTCCATTTACTCCCTTAACATTTCTTTTTCATACTGTCAACGATATTTATAGGCTTAAAGCACTTAGTATAATTATAACATTTAGCAGTATCTTGAAATTTTTCTTTTCTTAACCAGATATAACAATTCATTTATCATAAATAAGAAAATTCTACCTTTTGGTTATCATAAACTTTACTATTTTAAAAAAAAAAATTTTTCAAAGTCAACCATAGATATAATATTGTTGAAATACCCAAAGTAGAAATATTTCATATCTAAATCAATAACACCAAAACAAAAACAAAAAGACTAATAATGTTCTCTAGATCTACTCTTGTTTCAGTTATAAAACAACAAAGTGCTGCTCAATTAAGAAAAACTTTGATACAATCCAATGTCACCTTGAAATCTTTCAAGGCTGTTTCCGTCAAGGTTCCTCAAATGGCTGAATCTTTAACCGAAGGTTCCTTAAAGGCTTACACCAAATCTGTTGGTGATTTCATTGAACAAGATGAAATTTTAGCCACCATCGAAACTGATAAAATCGATATCGAAGTCAACTCTCCAGCCGCTGGTAAGATCACCAAGCTTTCTTTCAACCCAGAAGATACAGTTACTGTTGGTGAAGAATTAGCCATATTAGATGATGAAGCCTCTGGCAGCTCTGCTCCAGTTGCTGAAAAGTCTGCTTCTTCTGAATCTAAGCCTGCTCCAAAGACTGAATCCAAACCTGCTGCTTCTGGTAAGAACGTCACTGTTAAGGTTCCTCAAATGGCTGAATCCATCACAGAAGGTACATTAAAAGATTTCTCCAAGAAGGTTGGTGATTTCATCCAACAAGATGAAATTTTAGCCACCATTGAAACTGATAAGATTGATGTTGAAGTCAATGCCCCTGTTTCTGGTACCATCAAGGAATTATTATTCAAGCCTGAAGATACCGTTACTGTTGATGCTGAATTAGCTATCATTAGTGAAGGTGGTGAATCTTCCGGTTCTTCCGAAGCCGCTCCAGCTCCAGCTCCAGCCCCAACTCCAAAAGCTGAAGAAAAGCCTGTAGAAGCTGCTCCAAAGAAAGCTGAACCAGTCAAGAAAGCCGAACCAGTTAAGAAAGCTCCAGAAACTGCTGCCCCAAGTGCCGCTTTCAGCAGAAACGAAACATATGTCAAGATGAACAGAATGAGATTAAGAATTGCTGAAAGATTAAAAGAATCCCAAAACACAGCTGCTTCTTTAACCACTTTCAATGAAGTTGATATGTCTGCTGTCATGGAAATGAGAAAATTATACAAGGATGAAATTCTAAAAAACAAAGACATGAAGTTTGGTTTCATGGGTCTGTTTACTAAAGCTTGTACTTTAGCTGCCAAAGATATTCCAGCCGTCAATGCTTACATCAGTGGTGACCAAATCGTATACAGAGAATACACTGACTGTTCTATTGCTGTTGCCACTCCAAAGGGTTTAGTTACTCCAGTTGTTAGAAACGCCGAATCTCTATCTGTCTTAGAAGTTGAAGCTGAAATTGCTAGATTGGGTAAGAAAGCCAGAGATGGTAAATTAACCTTAGAAGATATGTCCGGTGGTACCTTCACTATCTCCAATGGTGGTGTCTTCGGTTCTCTATACGGTACTCCAATCATCAACATGCCTCAAACTGCTGTTTTAGGTTTACACGGTATCAAGGAAAGACCAGTAACTGTTAATGGTCAAATTGTTTCTAGACCTATGATGTACTTAGCTTTGACTTATGACCATAGATTATTGGATGGTAGAGAAGCCGTTACTTTCTTAAGAACCGTCAAGGAATTGATTGAAGATCCAAGAAAGATGTTGTTAATGTAAGATAAAAACATCGTGTCCAAAATTATGACCAATATATTATGATATATACAAATTCACGAGCATATCACTCGATATAAAAGCTGAAATATTTATTTTTTGTCAAAAATCTATAGTTCATAGGTATATAGTATAGTTTTTAGATGTCTTGTCATTTGACTTTTAGTTTGTTAAAAATGGTGATTTAGTTTCTTCAGTTTTTCATATCTGATTAAATCCGAATTTTCCTTTTTTTTTTTTTGAAAAATGAAGAAAAAACCAATTAAGAAGCTTCTAGGACAGCAAGGTCATCGAATCATCTGATCAGCAAAAACCTTTTGAGCAACCACTGATCAGTGCTTTGCAAGATGGTATATGTTAGCAAATTTAGAAATTACTTTTGTGCTTTGTCTAAAAGGCAGTACAAAGTTTTAGCTATGGAGTCATCATGTGATGATTCATGTGTCTCTATTATATCAGACAAAGGAGAAGTACTATACAACAAAAAAGAAACATTAGCGGACGTGATAAAATCAGGTGGAGTCCAGCCAAACTTAGCTACAGTTCATCATTTGGCAACAATTCCAATATTAGTACAAGATGCGTTGAGTAAAACCAATTCAAAGCTTGATGGTGAAGACATAAAAATGATTTGTGTTACCCGAGGGCCTGGTATGCCTACTTGTTTAACAGCGTCATATCAATTTGCCAAAGGCTTGGCTGTAGCAAATCCAAAATTGAAATTTGTAGGTGTGCACCACATGCTAGGACATTTATTAACAAGCTCAATGGAATTTCCAGAACTATTAGAAAAACCATTTTTGTCGCTGTTAGTTTCAGGTGGACATACACAATTGGTGCTAACTGAAAACATAACGAAACATACAATTTTAATTGACATGGAAGGACAAAAAGCTGTAGGTGACTCACTAGATAAATGTGCTAGACTTTTGAAGTTTAAAGGGGATATGATAGCCAAGGAAATGGAATTGTTTATTCAATCACAAAATTTACCTTTGGATGACCCCAAATATTTCAAAGAATTAGCAAGAGCATCGAATCCGTTTACCAAACCACTGGCAAAAGGTGAAAACGTATATGCTAAAAAATTTTGTTTTTCAGGACTTGATTCACAACTTCGTTCTCATATAAACAAAAAAGTGATAAAAGTAGACGAATTGACAGACTTTGAAAAGGCCGAGTGGGCATATAGAATCCAGCATGTGCATTTCCAGCATATCATGGATAAGATAAAATTACAATTCGCAGAAACTCCAGAGCTTGAAAAATTACCTTTGGTGATATCTGGAGGTGTATCTGCTAATATGTATTTACGAGGATATTGTGAGAGGCAATTAAACAACAAAATGTATTATCCTAAACAGCTGCATTTATGTACAGATAATTCTGTAATGATAGGATGGGCCGGGTTAAAGATGTACGAAAAAACAAAATTAGTTAATACAATGAACAGTACAGTTATATCAAAATGGCCTCTCAGTGACTTAATGACAGTGGATGGCGCCGTTAAAGATAAAACGCCCTTGTAAATAGTTTTATATATTTTTAAACTAAGTAATTTGTTAAATTAATACTTTTCTGATTACAAATAATAAAATCAAAAAAATTAATTATAATTAAAAAAAAGTTGATTAAAATCAAATTGTAAACAATTTTTTTTCAAAAACAATTTTTTTTTTAAATTTTTAATTTTATATATGTATTAGAAGTAATAAATAAGCAATCAATAATTATATAAAAGTAGCTGAATAATTGTCACGTTTATCAATTAATCCCATAGTAATCCAGTCTCCAAGAACAACCTTAAATTTTTGTCTAGCATATAGCAGGAAATCAAAAGTTTCAATGTTGGCACCTTCACCTTCACCATGATCCTCATCGTTAGCATTGTCGTCATTGTAACTAATTTCCTTGTCATTCCCTAAAACACCACTTTGTAAAATACCCCATAAACCCCAGTGAAGATTAGCTAGAGGTCTTGATAATGCAATATCCTTTTTCAAAGTGTTGATATCGGCAAAATTATATCCCTTCAAGAATAGTTGTATTTCTCTTTCTGTTGGATATTTTTGTGGATTCAAAAGTTCCGGTTTGCTAGAGTGATAATCATGCATCCACTCACTGAAGTGGTTTGCAATATCAACGGCCGGTGGGTTCGGACCTGAATATTCAAAATCAATGACTACAATTTCACCGTGAACGTTTAGCAAATTACCATATTGAGTATCGCAATGAGTAAATGATAGCTTGCTGTTGACCATGTTATCTTCTAAGTATTGTTTATACTTTTCAATGTGTTTTTCAAAAGTCTTAAAATCATCAAATTGTGTAACATATTTCAAAGTTTTTTCATCAATGGTGTGCACATTATCTAACCAGTTCTTTACTCTCTTCCATGTTATAGATCCTTCTCTTTTTTCATCTTTAGTTAATGGCACAAAGAAATGCAATTCTCTCATTCTTTTTGATACTTTGACAGAAACTTCGTCTTTTCTGACTTCTTCTTTAGTTAAAGTGATACTATCTTCTAAGAATTCCTCAAATCTACCATTATTAAAACATCCGAACAACTTAGGACCAATTTTCAAGTTAGACAATCTTGCCAAAACTTGTAATTCGTAATCTCTATCAATAATAGAATCGACATTTGGACCATAAATTCTTAGTAATAAGGACGGAAGCTTATCTACACTATCATATGTCAATTGATAAATAGCATTTGTCATGGCTCCTGAAATTTTTCTTAAAACTAATTTTTCTGGAACAAGGTCAGTCTTAACCCAAGTTTTTATAAATAAAAGTTTTATAATTTGCAAAATCTCTTTTTTAAAATCAACATTAGTTTCCGAGTTTTCATATTTAACATTGTCCAAAAAATAATCTACAAATTTAACATTCAAAACATTACTCAAAACTGTAGATTTTTCGTTATTTATGCTATCAGTAGATACAGCAGGAGTTAAACCATGTTCAGACACCAATGGGGAGTTAGATCTTCTTGTATATGAATTGTGTAATCTTTCGTGAGGCTTCAATTCAACGTAATCACTATCACTGTCTTCATTGTTTAATTCAAGCTCATTACGGCTCAATAATTCATTACTAGTAATGACTCTATCATTAGAAAAAACTTCAATATCAGAATCATGATGACTCAAAGTAGGTTGAATTTGGTCATCCGATATCTCTGTATCTGATTGAAGAATTGAAAAACGTCTTAAGGAAACCTGAGAGGATGTGGTTCTTTTGTATAATTTTGGTTTGTGTATACTAGAACTAGAATTAAAGCGGGCTGAATCTGTATTTAAAGATGATAGCAAACCATTGCTGTTTGTGTCTTTGGAATCGGCCATTGGTATATGGGCTTATTTTAAACTGATAATTTGATAAGTTAATGTGTTAAAATAGGGGAGTTAGTTCTTTTTTTTTTCATTTTCAATTTTTTTTTTAAACGCGCGTATTAGAGGAGTTTTTACTTACATTTTTGAACCCGCTGTATGCCTCCCATGTGAAAACAAATACATCACCAAAATTAAAGGGTCAATATTTTCCGCTAACTGGCCAATTTAAATACATAACCAAATTTGAATTGTTATGATCACTACTGGTAAAGTAATCAATCCTGATATTGCATTAAGGTTCTTGGACTATAATGAAACATTTAATGCTAACTACTCATTTGTGAATATAATACTAAAAAAAGAACATATAGATAAGCTATTGAAACTAATACAACAACGGGCACAAAATCTAGCCTCATTGAACTTTATAAAACAAAATTATCTTTTTGATGATATTGAGAGTAATGATACAATCAAGTACCACATATCTTTAAACTATAACAAAAAAAAAGAAACTTTGAATATTAAAGAAACTTCATCTCTCACCTTAAAAACCCCACTTGAACTTAATATAAACGAATTAGATATCAAAAAAACGTTGAGTTTTAGACCAAGTAATACAAACAGCAAAATATTTTTATCGCTGAATTTAACAAACAAAGAATTGAGTGAAATCTACAAGACAAATGACCTACATATATCAATAGCCCATGTTTACACAGAAAATAACTTAGAAGAACTAAACGATAGTTTGGAAAACATTGAGTTTACAGACGAGTTAAAAAATGTTTTAGAAATTATTAATTCAGATATTCAAGCTTATTTAGATAGCAATCAAATGAATATTGGAATATCACACTATTAATTAAATACTGCATATTATGACGTTGCAACTGACTAAAAAATACTGATGGAAATCACGTGTTGGGCTGTTCAGCAAAGCTGACAACTATTCCTTTTTTTTTTTAAAAAAAAAAAAAAAGACATTAACCCCAAACTCGCAATGTTTTGTTTACATATAGATTACCGTATTAGGAAATTAATAACAAAAAACAAATAGTATAAACAAATTTTTTTTTTTTAAAAAAAAAAGAAACATAAGTAATAAGACTTTAAGCCTTCTTAACTAAATACATATGTTTTATCTCAATATTCTTAACTAAATTTTCTTCCCTTGATTTATTAAAGGTACTTTCATGTGTTTTTTTTTTCAGTTATGCATGTTTTTAAGAATATACAGTTTGATTTAAAACAGCTATAAGAATTCTTAAAACACCAACTTAACAACAGTAATTAATTGTTCAATACAGTAACATACAAACGTCAATAATTATATTAAACATTTACGTCTAGATTTTTGATTTTTACTATCACTTTTTAATAAAAGAACATACTTTTAAAGTGACCACAAACAGGAATTATCTTTTTGTTCCAATTTTAACATAAAACTTCTTTTTTTTGAAAAGAACAATTCCTCAAAGCTATCTAAAAAACAACTATTCTTTTTATCAATTATAAGCACATTGGTTTTAAAAAAGTAATAACATACTTGTTTGAAAACCCCACCAAAAAAAAAAAATAAAAAACCTTTACTTTAAAAAATGTCTTTTAACTTTGAAAACATGGGGAACTCTCCAAATGATTGGAATGACTTACAATCAAATCACCATTTGATAAACAATGCCTTAATATACGATTCAAGCAATGAACCAAATTTGAACTCCAACAATTTGCTAGACAACATTCATTTTGACACAAGCAAAATTTTCAATGGAGACGTATCTGGAATTGATTTACCAGAAATTAATGATATGATTGATGAAAATTTAGGTACCAAAAACGTGTTATTTGATGACGACAGTTTATTACAAAATTTAAATGGTGATATTGAATACCTTCCAAACGACTTCTTCTTAACTAAGGAAATATCTTCTAACTATTTGGCTGAAAAGAACAAGATAAATAATAAGGCAACCAGATTTGTTAAAAGTAACTCTAATTTAACCAGCATAACACCAACAAAGTCCAATTCGTTCGATTTTTTTAACAAAAACTTGGTCGACGAATTAAAGGATACAGTTAATAACAACAATCAATTCCAATATCAATTAAAAGAGAATTTGTTTTTCAACTCTAAAGATTTCAAATCTTCTGAAGACATGTTATCTGCTGATAAAAAGTACATGAGCGGTAATGATACTTCAGAATATACTAATAACAATATCAGCAACTATGCAACAAGAGATTCACCTTCAAAGACAAAATCTTACCAAAATAATAAGTATTCTATATTGGACAAGTATATTACGGTATCTGACAGTGACGATGAAGTTGTTCCACAATCACATACATCTAACAGAGAATATCTAGATTCTGCTGATAAATTTGAAGAGTTTGATTCTCCAACAAGACAACCTCAAAATACTAACCTTTATTACTCTCAAGGTGGTCAATCACCTGTTGCTAATACAAACTATAGTATACAAAATTCTCCAATAAGGAAGAATAAAACAAGTTCCGGTTATTCTCATTACGGTAAATACGTAAGTGGCAATCAAAGTTCCAATTTCTTTGATGCGCCTAAATTGCAATTTGATCAAAATAATAACGAAAATTTCAATATGTTAAATCAAGCAAGTTTCCGTAAGCAGTTGATTGATTCTTTAGAATACGAAGATGATCTACCAACTGTGCCATTCAATCATAATGAATCTAACTCGGAACTAGACAATTCTTATTCTAAAAAACAACGCGGATATGACTCAGATAGATCAAAACCATACATTAACCCTAACCAGGTAAATTCTGCCATGATATATCAAAATCCTGCGCAACCGTGGAATCAAAAACCCATTTCTAGTCAAAATGAAACAATGGTGTCAATTTCAAACCATAATGATCATGCTTATAACAGAACCAATCAAAGACTCAAAAGCCACTCGTCTGTCACAACTTCTGGTTCTACAATCTTACAAGAAAACTCACCTTATCAGCACGAAAATTTCAAATATAACGACTACAATGATAAAAATTATAGAAATGTGTCTCATGGTTCGTCTGTTAAAAAACAAAGCTTGGGTTTGGGTTTAAAAATGAATTCTTTGACTGAAGAAAGATCCAGAGCTTTGAACAACGCTCTTCATGAAGGTCCTGAATTCCATGGCAACGAAAACTTGAATAACCAATATCAAGATTATCCAAATGGTGTTGGATCAGGTTATAATAGATCAGCAAAAACTAATGAAACTGTTGTCAATAGCGGTACAAGAAAACTATCAAAGTATGAAACCCCACAATTGCAGCAAATTCCGTTTTTTGCCAACTCCAATAACTTTGGTCTTCCGGATATTAATAATCAAGCTAATACCAATAACACTGAAAACTCTCCTTCTTTGATACAAAACAAAATGTTCCAGATTGTTAAAATCAGTAGTCCTACACAAGAACAACCATTGATTGGTGTCATCAATAGATCTCCAAAAGGCTGTAGAAAGAAAACTACATTGCCACCAGGGTCTATTGATCAACACGTTGCAGAATTACCAGATAAAACATTTATGTGCTTGTTTAATAATTGTCAAAGAAAATTCCCTAGAAGATACAATGTAAGAGCACACGTTCAAACTCACTTGGAGGATAAACCTTATGGATGCGAATTGTGTGGTTCAAGATTTGTTAGAAAGCATGATATGATAAGACATTCAAAGACTCATTTGGAAAAGAAGTTTGAATGTGAACACTGTCACAGAAAGTTTTTGACTGAAAAGTTAGTCACTGATCACACTGAAAAAATGAAATGTTCAGTACTTTACCCAAAGTCTAAAAAATCAAGTCCAAAAAAGAAAGATTCCGATGATGAATTGATAAGTTTTGAAGAACCAATAATTAGCAAAGAGTTTATTCTAGAGAATAGACCTAAACCTAGAAAGCAATCTATAATTTCACCGGTAGAAATAAAGGCCCCTTTGGAAAACACATTTGGTAAGATTAGCAAACCAGTTTCTCCTAAAAAATTACAACAACAAAACCAAGTAAAACGTGGTAAAGTTGAGAATGCTTTAGAATTTAACAACACTATGGCTGAGAAAAGTAGTGTTAACAAAGTAGTAAAAAAGGACAATTATCATTTTAGTTCTGTAAACTTTGGAAATGAGCTGAAGTAATGAAAATACAACAAATGAAGCAATATGTAATACTTATATAAAATAAAAATAAATAAAAAAAATAAATGAAGATACCATAAAAAAAAAAAAAAAATTAAAATAATAAAAAATAACATTTATCTATAAGGTAGTTTCAAAAACTCTCTTTCTAGCTCTCAATCTTTCTTTATTTGCAACTTCATAGTCATCGTCATCCATGTATGACAAGTTGTGAACATTATTCCATTCATTAGAAACAATTCTTAGCCCCTTTAAATTAAAACCCAAATCATTGATATTACCCTTAACAGCTTGCTTTAATTTACTTTGTACTTGTTGTAGTTGTAATTTAAGCGCAGGGTCTCTTTGAGTTGTTAATTCTCTATAATTGTTTTTTATAATAAATGTTAATACACGTAATAAAATTTGTAAATGTTGTATTAATTTGACATCATTTGAAAGCAGTCTGTTGATGAATTTCAAAAATCTTAAAGTGTATGAGAAAGACATAACCAGTAGTGCATCTTCTAATTGCGAGCTTTTAATTTTTAGCAAAGTTTCTAAAATGTATTCTTCAGGAGTCTTTCTTAAAGCCATTAAGATAGCATTTTGACTTGGCTTCAATGGTTGCGGCCCAGATGTGAGTTTATTGGTCTCCCATAAAGACATTTTACTATTGTATTCATCCCATGCATCGATTTCTTTGATACCAAGGTCCAGAGCTGCCATAAGTCTTTCTCCTGCCTTCAAAGATTCCATGGTTTGTTTGGTAACAGCTGTCATTTTACCTTCATCACCTTCTTCATCTTCTTTGGCTTTATCTCCAGTATCTTCAAGTTGATCCAATAAATTATCTTCGTATTGTTCTTCAAGTTCTTTTTCTCTTTCTTCCTCAATGAAAACTTCATCTTCAATTTCTTCCCAAACTCTAATAGAGTGATCATGAGAACAAGATACCATTTTATCCCCAAAGTCACTAACAGCTAAACACCAAACTTCACCGTTATGAGCAACTAACTTTTGAATCATTTCAAATTTGTCACCATCCCAATATTTAATTTCTTTATCCTTTGAACAAGTAAAGAATCTATGAGTGTTTGGAATGAATTTAACTTGCATGATTGAATCATTATGAGCAAATATAGATCTATGACAATCACCAAAGTCTAAACCCCAGATTTTGACATTTTTATCGGCAGAACAAGTAATAATAACTTTATTATCAAAACTTATGTCCAAGTTCAATACTGGCAATTTGTGACCGTATAGAGATAAGAAGAACTTCATTGTATCAAAGAAGAAAATCTTTACAGTGTTGTCCAATAATGAAACAGCTAAGAATTTGTTATCAGAAGGTGATAATTTCAATGACAAAACATCTTCTCCAAGTTCAACAGTAGTATCATGAACCAATTGTAGTTCTGAAGTACCTTGAATAACTTCAACCTTCCAAAACTTTAAAGATTTGTCTTGAGAACCAGTAATTATAGTTCTACCATCCATACTGACATCTAAACACCAAACAGCACCATCATGTGCATTTTCAACTTCAATAATCATAGCTGATGTGATCAAGTCAAATATTTGCAAAGAACCCTCACGGGTTCCCACAACAACTAAAGTATTACCAGGTAGGATCTTTGAGCATAAAGCATAACCTGTTGTAAAAGTTCTTATACATGTATTTTTATCATTTTGCAAGTTCCAGATCTTTAACTCACCATTAGATGCGGTTGATAAAATTTTACCATCAAATGAAATATCACATGTTCTAATATCTGTTCTATGACCTTTTAATTGTAAATCGTATTTCTTTTCAGATCCGGTAATTTGTTTTTTATTTTCTATGTTCAAAGTATAGTATTCTATACTGTTAGCAGATGTAGTTAAAACTATACTCAATGTCTTCAAGCTTGTGTCCCATTTGGAAGCCTTAATTTTGTATGTTGATCTTAAAATATGTACAGAGTGAAAAATGGAGGAGTATCTAGATTCCTGTATAATCTTAGCAATTTCTTCTTCAGTGTGATCTTCAGATTCTTGCAATCTTTTGGCTTTCTTTTTCAAACCTTTGTCCAATTCTTCATTTGATCTGATTCTGAATATTTCAATAGTCTTGTCATTAGATAATACCTGCAGGAAATTTAAATTATTGAAGGTAACAAATTCACAAGAAACAGCTCTTTGCTTGCTTTGCTTTTCAATAGTGGTCTTTTCAATTAAAAACTCACCTTCTTTTCTGTTTATAAAATCTAAATCAAAAATTTTTATTTCTTGAGATGGACCCATTGCAACAACAATTCCTAATTCCAAATTCATGTTGAAGGCAAAAGTTTCAAAACCAACATATTTACTTTCAACACATTGACCAATGTTCATGTCCCAAATTTTAAAAATACCATCTTTACTTAAACTTAAAATTCTTGTTAAATCTTGTTGATTCTCAATGTCTTGTAAAACTTTTAAACCAACTATGACATTTTTATGGCCTGTGTATTTTCCCAAACCAACTTCAGATACAATATCCCAACTGATAATCTTTGAATCCATACCACCTGAGTATAAAATAGTACCTTCATTGTCAAATTGTAAAGCTGTTATAGAAGTTGAGTGACCTACAAAAGACATCATTTCTTCACCAGTCATTTCATCAAATAAGATAATTTTACCTGTATTATAACCAACAGCTATCAACTGGGTTTGTTCATTGTAGGTTAAATAGGTTGCCAAAGGTTCAGCTTTATTTGAAGCTTCTAAAGAACCAGCTGGAGTAATTTGTGATTGTGTTGGTTTATAAGATTGTAAAACTTCATCAGTCTTCAAGTTTTGTTTTTGGACCTCAGGTCCTGTGGATTTCAATATTATATTGGCATCCAATACATGAATTGGAGCCGAAGTTGTGGCAATAGCACCAAATTGAGATTTTTGAACAAATCTTTTATATGATCTAGCCATGAAAATTGTGTTACGATATTTGGTTTTGTTAATTATCTTTTCAAATATAAACTTTCTATACTACTAATTTTATCAAGATGAATATATTCTAATTAGCTATGTGACTTTTTTTTTTTGCTACTTTCGGAAATCCGCGTGAAAAGTTTCTTAAGAAAGAAAAAAAAGAAAGAAAAAAAAAAAAGAAATTTTCTTCAAAAACATATGGGTCACGTTTTTAGGCCCATATGCCTTCAAATTAAACTTTAACAATTATTACAATTTTTATAAAAGTTCTATAAATCTAAGTCAAATCCTTTTTTCAAGGCAAACTTTATATCTTTTACTTCCAAGTTCTCACTCTTTCTTAATTTAGCTACTTTACCACCAAATTTGACAACCTGCGTAATAAAATTGTCTGATAAATCTAAAAGTAATTCTTCAACATCACCATCAATATTTGCACTTGGTCCGTTGTATTGCTTCAACAAATCTCTTAGTTTTCTCTTTGTTAAAACGTGATCTTGTGGTGTAGGAACATATACATTTTTTCTATGAGTAGTGGTTTGAGTTTGTTGGGTGCTGTTGTTTATATCATCGTTTACTCCAAGAACTCTATTCAAAGGTTGGGATAATATTGGATTAGAACCTAGGTAACCACCAAATATAGTTGGTTGTGTTGGATCTTTTTGAAAATCGGTTTTTGGAATTTCCACAGGTTTGACAGATTTTGGTGCATCTGCCAGTAGTGTGTTTTCTGATATTGTAGATTTTAATATCCCTTGAGTTGGTACATTACTAGATGTGTTGGCGGTGTTATTTGCAGCATTAGTTTTTTGTTGATTATTAGGTTTAACAGCAGATGCAGCTTTAGGTACGTTGTTTGTATTTTGAGCTTGGGTTGGTGTGGCATTGCCAGCTTTAACAACCGGCGTTGATTGGGTTTCTGTTTGAGGTTTAACTGCAGCAGCTTTATTACTTGAATCTGTGCTTGCATTTTGTTTAGCATTAGCAGCTTGAATTTGAGGAAACATCATCATTGCCTTTTTTAATGTAGGATTAGTCTCACTGGCCTTAATGTAAAACCTCTTTTTGATATCTTGTATTTGGGCTTCCAAACTTTTGTAGGCAAGTTGAATTGATTTTCCGGCTTGTTCACATTTAACCTTTTTCTTCAAAAGTTCTTCGTATTCTTCTTTTTCAGTTTCAGGAATTACATTTTTTAAACGTTCTAAGACAAGTTCCAGTTGTTTTTTATTTTGTTCAAATGCTTGTGCAAGCTGATTGCTTTTATTTTGGAATTGTGTATTGATATTTACATAATGAACCTTCTGTTCATCAGTTAGATATGTTTTCAAACTAACATTTCCCGCATTTTGATTATTTTGGTTGGAATTTGCACTGTTTTCAGTATTCGTGTTAGATTGTTGATTTGTATCTCCATTCTCATTTTGTTGTTTTTGTTGAGCGTTTTTATATTCATTAAGCTTTCTTTTGTACTCTGCCAAACATTCTTGAAGCATCGTTTCAATGTTTTGACATTTTATCATAAGTTGTTGTTTTTTTTCTGCATCTTGCTCTTGTATGATCTGAGCCTTCATTTGTTTTATTTTAGTAGTTACAGTATCTAAAAATTTATTGCTCAAAGTTATTTGCTTTGTGGCAAAGGTGACTTTAATGTCTTCATTAAAAACATACTGATTAACACTTCTATTAACAGGAGTATTAGAATTACTAGACATTATGGTATATATGTATACAAGAATGGGGTTGTGTGTGGGGTTTTCAAAGGTGGAATTTCATTCATATTATCTGAAAATTTTTTTGTTTTATAATTTCATATTTTATTTGTTTTCTTAGGGAAAAATTATCAAAACATCAAAAGAATATGAAATACGGATATAAATCCATATTAGGAAATATTTATAGAATGCGGGTAACTATACAGCAAAGGTTTATAATTTATTTTCAATGATCTTATTATAAAGTAATGAAAATTAATAAAAAGAGATTAGGATTAATAATTTAATAAAGACTGTGCTAAGACCCTCGTTAGCTTTTGAAAAAAAAAAAAACAAATAGATTTAATACATATATGTTCAAAATCACATTTATAGATTCTGTGAAGAAAAGCAAACAAATTTGGAACATTGAAGAAGCTGAAAGAACATATGTTTTTGGTCGTAGTTGTTTAAGCTTTTTTACCGCAAGAGGTATAGCTGAAAATGAGTGCTATGTTGATATTTTTTCTGATACTGATACAGTTATTAGCAAAGATCAACTTTATGTAACTTTGAGTGTCAAAAATATATTAGAAATTAAATTTAAGAATAAATTGAGAACATTCTTTGCGGATCAAGAATATTCTAAAATAGATAATCAAAAGTATGAGTATTACTATATCAAGGCCAATAAAGGCGAAAGATTGAAATTTAAAGCCGACACAAACAAGTATATTATTAGAATAGAGTATGATATGAACTTAAAACAAAGTGAGAAACTTAATGAAAACAATGCACGTAAAATTGATAGAAGAAACAAGAATCAAAATCATAGTTCAATTGCTAAAAGAAACTTTAGCATTGAGAGTCTTGTTAATGATGAGCTGAAATTTGAAAAACTTGAAAATGGAAAATCTTCATTAAAAGAGGAAATTTTATCAGAAGCAGAATCAGATGGAGTTATTAAAGCTTCTTTACAAAAGAAGTTTCCTGAACAACTTTCTATTCCTGATGTCATTTCTAATGATGTTAAGATTGAAATAGAATCTAATGACAATCAAATAGCCAAAGATACTCCAATTTTTAAAGAAAAGAAAAAGCCTGGAAGAAAGCCAAATCAAACAACTGTTAAAGCTTTGGCCAAGAAAGAACAGCAAAAAGCTACAGTTAATAATTTAATGCATACATTATATGAAGCTCAAAAGAAAAATCATACAATTCAAGAAACT